>Ga0299914_10000175_pt1 | contig 37853 bp, 37 predicted proteins | sample RVTome_10_FD_201361 | JGI IMG/M metagenome (GOLD analysis project Ga0299914, IMG submission 201361) | Soil microbial communities from uranium-contaminated site in the Upper Colorado River Basin, Wyoming, United States - RVT153D57 (version 2) ... | reverse complement strand
CGTGGACGGAGCAAGATGGTCGCCAGTGGACCCAGCGCGGGAGGTGCCGAACGTGAGCGTGGGCGACCATTTCAAGCGGGTAGCCGCGGTCTACGAATCGCTGCGCACCACCGACGAGGAGCCGGTGCGCAGGATCCGCCAGCTGCTGCCTGAGCGCCCGGTCACCGGCCTTGATGTCGGCTGCGGGACGGGACGGTACTCGCGGCTGCTGTGCGGGCTGCTGCCGGATGGCTCGATGCTGATCGCCAGCGACGTCTCGGCGGCCATGCTGGTAGAACTCAAGGCCGGCGGCCCCGCCCTTGGGGTGGTGCCGCTGCTTTCAACCGCCGAACAGCTGCCGTTGCGGACCACCAGCCTGGACCTGGTCACCGCGTTCAACTGCGTTCACCACTTTGACCTCGGTCGCTTCCTGGCCGCCGTCGCCCGGGTACTGCGGCCCGACGGGCAGCTGTTCATCTACACCCGTACCCCGCAGCAGAACGCGCGAACGATCTGGGGACGCTACTTCCCGGGCTTCACCGAACACGAGCAGCGACTGCACAGCCTGGCCGCGTTGCGGGACGCCGTCCGGCGGACCGACGGGCTCAAGATGGTCGCAACACAGACCTTCAAGCATCCGCGCTCGAGCACGGTCAAGCGGCTCAAAGCCCAAGCCGAGGGGCACCACTACTCGACGTTCTCCCTCTACACACCGGACGAGTTGCGCCGGTCCATCGCGACGTTCCTTTGTCGCCTGCCCAGCCCCACGGTCTCCTGGGTCGACGAACACCTCCTGATCGTCGCCCGCGCGAGCCCGACGCCATCAGGTAAAGCCTGACGGTCCGAGCAGCCCAGCAAGCCGGGTGATCAAGAATCGGGCCCTCGATGAGCACCAGGCGGGCCGGTGAGGCTCCGACCGAGCGCGTCGCGGCGGACCAGGGCGCCCCAACGCGAAGAATTGCCTCAGCGCGGACGATGGAAACCGGCGAGGAAGGTCGGCGATGGGTGATGACCCAGGGCACACCGACCGGTCAACGGACGAGCAGTTCGAAGGACTGCGGCACCTCACGTTCGGCAAGCTGCCCGCCCGAGTCGCGCCCGCGGACCTGGTCGAAACGACACAAACGGATGCCCCGCACCAGGCTTCGGAGCAGCCACCGGTGCGCCGGGAGTGGGGTAGGAGCCGCAGCCGGGAATCCGGCTCCCGAACCGGCCGAGGGCGTCCCAGCCACCGCACCGATCCAGGTAATCACCGGCAGGCCTACGACGCGGTCCGGGTACGACGTGAACGCGCGTTCCTGCCACCCGAGGCCACGCGACTACCCGTTCACCTCACTCCACGCGGCCCGTCTTCGCCTGCGATGAAACGGGCGATCCCACGACGACATGGCCGGCCAGTATCAGTTACTCACATCGGCTATGGGCGGACATGCCGCCGCCCGACATGATGGCCAGTCCGCGCAGACCGTCGGGTCGGCCAGCCGCGTCGTGATCGTGTAAAGCATCAGGCGCAGCCCGCCCCGTCAACCATCATGCGAGGCCAGACAGCCTATGAGCACGTGACGCGGCGAGCAGGCTAGACGGGGTAGTTCAACGTGGCGATCTGGTCGCAGCGGACAGCGTGTCGAGACTCGTAGACCCAGTATGAGCACAGCACGATCATGTTGTCGCCATGAAGCGAGTTAGGCACGACGCCGTACCAGAGGTTGTCGTAGCCACGTTCACGCTTTACCCCCTGGTACGGATCGTCGGCACGCGACAAGACCCAGCTCGTAACTGCCAACCGCAGATCGTCGTGGGGGTTCTCAAGCTTGATCCATCTGTCAAGCGCTTCGATGAAGCCCTCGAGCTTCCAGGGAGTAGTCACGAGCTCAGGCGGCACCGGTGAGTCTTGTTCGAAGCTCTTCGATGTCGTCTTGCTCGACTGGTTCGACGAGCCGCTCCTCCACGCCGGCGAAGAACTCGGTGAGGGTGGCCTTGTCGAGCAGTGGCATGTCATCCTCCTCGTCCGAGGCTGCCCGCTCGAAGTAGGCCTGCATCGTGCCGCGGTCGATCCTGGCGCTAGTTCCTGGCTCGCGCTTGGCGTCCGCCTCGCGCCACGGATCCTCGCTGTGAGTCAGGTGCTCTAGATCGGTACCTGTGAGCGCGCCGTACCGACTGAGCACGTATCCGACCGTGTTCATCTCGGCTTCACCAAGCGGTGTCGGCGGCTTCGTGGGAGCGATTCCTCGCCGCTCGAAGTTCCAGAGTTGGCCAACGACAGGTCCCATGTCCCACGCCGAGATCGTCTCGCGGAACAACGGCTGGCCGAACGCGGCCAAGTGATGCCCTTGGCAGTAGTAGAGGAGCTTGTGGAGCTTCTTGGCGCCCACCCCAGGCAGTCGCTTCCGCAGCTCGGTAGCTACGTCGAGTGCTGATAAGGCGGCCATAAGCACATCCTAGAAGTGGGGTGCGACATGTCGTCGGCAACGCACGGTACGCGCGGGTTGCGGTTCTGTGAAGGCCCCCAATCATCGTGATCTACATCGAGGAGTTGCGCCAAGTAGCGCCGCTGAACGCTGAGGATCAGACGGGCTATGTGTGGGCGTTCCTCGATGAGGCGCGCGACCCGTCTATTGTCGCCTCCGGGAGCCTTGGTGATTGCGGGCGATGAGGATGCGCCGGCCATGGCGGTCGTGGTTGATCTGGTGCCGCATCCGAATGGGACGATCGTGCATCTCGACGTCCTTCCGGGTGCGGTCGATGAATACCTAGCGCTGGAGAGACGGGTGCCGCAGCCTGATGCGGTGACGCGCCCGGTCGGTGCCCCGAGGGTGCTCCCGTGTGGCATGGTTTGTGGCACGAAATGGAGTTAGCTCCTGGGGTCTGGCATGGCCTGTGGGGGCAGTCGTGTTGGTATAGGTGCTGGTAGAGGCCATGTGAGACGCGATCATGCTCCCTACGGATCAGAAGGTTGGGGGTTCGAATCCCTCGGGGCGCGCCGCTGACCTGCGGAAATGGCCATGGCTGCACGGACGGCTTCTCACTTTGCTCCCTCTGGTCACCCGCATTTCGTGCCACAAGCCATGCCACGCGTTGAGTGGTCGAACCCTCGGCGTAGTCCTATTTGCCCTGATTCTGCTCGGCCTGGCGACCCGGTCATCGGTGGCTGGCGACTCGACGCTTCCAACCACGCAGGCGAAGGTGGTCCGGAAAGTCGTGCACCGATCCCCTTGTCTACCGGGTCGCGCTGCAGCGGAATCACACCGCCATGGCGGACAGGCACCACGACCGCGACGTCGAGATTAGCGGCACGCGGACCCGACCCCAGAGGGCGATGGTGTCCATGCGCGGCAGCAGGCCGTCCTGGTCGACGTCGAGATGCCTGGCCAGCAGTGGCGGCACGTTGTCATCCAACGCGACGAGGCCCCGATGGTGGCTGGCACCGGGCGGCGAAAGGGGCCGCGCGCGAACGGCAAATCCCGCCGCCAGGGACGCGAGCCCCGCCGTGGCGAGGGATGCGATAACGAGAATGCTCATCGTGAGCTCCGCCGTAGGAGTGACTTCTCCAGTTCAAGGTTCGACCTTTGCCGGTGCACGCCGGCACAGGCGGAGGTCCTCATCGCAGCCGGCGGTCGGCCTTGCCCTGGCGGTCTGGCCACGCGCTACCGCGTCACCGGGATCAGCGGGCTGGCGGGCCGCAGCGCGGATGGGCCGGCGAGAGACCGGGAGATGCCACGTGCCGCCGTACTGACCAGCGCGGAGAGCGCAGGGGTGTCCTTAGATCCGGCGCGGACCACGACGGACACCGCTGCGACGACGGCTCCGGTCCGGTCACGAATGGGTGCGCCCACCGAGAAGCTATCCATGGTGACCTGGCGGTCACTTACGGCGACGCCGGTCTGGCGCACGTCACCGAGGACGGCCCGCAACTCGCCGGGATCAACAATGGTCTTCGGCGTGAAGCGCCGCAGGGGTGCGCCGAGCACGGCTTCTTGCACTTCCGGCGGGGCAAACGCGAGCAGTACGAGCCCTGCGCCGCTGGCGGGCAGCGGAAACCGCAGGCCCACCTGCGTGAGGACGCGGACCGAGGATCGCCCGGCCAGGCGTTCGGTGAAGACCAGTTCGGTGCCTTCGCGCACCGCGAGTTGCACGACCTCGTGTGTGAGTTCGTAGAGGTCTTCCATGAACGGCATCGCCGCGTCTCGCAGGGCCGTCCCACGCGGCGCTAGGACGCCGAGCTCGTACAGCCGCAGCCCGATGCAGTAGTGGCCGTCGGAGCCACGTTCCAACGCGCCCCACGCGACCAACTCGGACACAACCCGGTGCGTCGTACTGAGCGCAAGGCCGGATCTCCTTGCGATCTGCGACAGGGTCAATGTCCGGGTATCCGGCGTAAATACGCTCAGCACGTCGAGCACCTTCCGGGCGGCTGTAGCACCACTCATGGCACCGTTATAGCCGTGTGCCGGCCGAGCGCCACCCTCGTTGGGCAGGGGGACGCAGTCAGCGTCGGGTTATCTTCAGCAGATAGGCGACCATCGTCTCCGACCCGCCGATGGTGAGGTGGTAGGCGTCGGACCGGGCCTCCACCTTTTCGATCTGCGGTCGCGCACTGTCGAAGTGCTCGGTCATCGGGAAGAACCCGAAGTCCACGACCTCGCCGACGAGGTCGTGTTCGTCCAGCAACGCGGCAGTCGTCTGCTGCGAGAGAACCGACAGCTGGAGCACGTACGCGACACCACCGGGGGCGAGCGCGTCGGGCAGCTTGGTGATGAGGTGGTCTACGAGGTTGCGCCCCCAGTAATCCATCGGGCGGTGGCCGACGAGCTGGGAGAGCGGATCGACGGGCGTCTGGTAGAGGCTCGCCACGACGACGTCGTACCGCTCGTCCGGAACCCACGAGAAGAGGTCGGCGGTGGCCGCGGACACCAGGTCGGCGACTCCGTTGCGGAACGCATTGAGGAGTGTGGTTTCGACGGCCGCCGGCTTGCGGTCGATGGCATGCACGTGCTTGGCGCCGTTGAGGGCGAGCTGGATTGCCGGCAACCCGGCTCCGCACCCGACGTCGAGGCAGTGCTGCCCGCTGCCGACATGTTCGGTGAACAGGTAACGCCACAGCGTCAACGAGCCTTGGGTGGGAACGAACACGTCCGGGAGCAGCGTCAGTTCGGGCACTGGCAGGGGGAACAGGTCGCGGCCGCTCTTGTCGGTCCAGGCGGGTAGAGCTGAGGAACGAGTGGCGTGGTCCTCGGTTGCCGCCGGCGGGCCTCGCTTCTTGGCGCCGCGGGGCGCGCCTTCCAGAGCGCTCCTCACCGCCATGATGTGGTCGGGCCCGACACCGCAGCAGCCACCGATGATGTCGGCGCCTTCGGCGCGCCAGCGGCGAGCCAGCGCTGCGTACTCCTCCCCTCCGACGCCGGGCGGAAACCGCCAGCCGTGGTCGGTGTAGTAGCCCAGGTTCGGGTAGACGCCGAGCGGAAGGTCGGTGAAGTCGCGCAGGTAGGAGATCATGCCGTCGACGTGGTCGGGTGGGATGCAGTTGACCAGCACGGCAGAGACGCCGAGGTCCTCGAGTCGGCGCGCTGCCCGGCCGAACGCGTCGCCTTCGGGCCCGCCCCAGTGCTGGCCGAACACCCCGCAGAGCCCGCGCCGACAGCGGCGGAAGGACATCCAGACGGGCAGTCCGGTGCCGGCGAGTGCGGCTACCACGTCGTAGAGAGAGTCACGAACCAAGGACAGGGTCTCGAACAGCACGAGGTCGGGTGCTTCATCCTCGAAAGCCCTGGCGAGGAGCTTGACCGTCTCGGGCCCGTGAGGCGTGTCCAGGTCGGCGTTGAGGGAGAACGCGACGGCGGTCTGATCGGTGCGACCGGCCACCGCCACTGCTTCACGGGCCAGCAGCACGCCCCGACGGGCGATCTCTGGCCAGTGGGTCGGCTCGCGATACATCACGCCTGGAGTGGTGTTGCCGATAAGCAGGGACGGGAGGCTCCAGGTGTTGGTTGTGATCACGTCGCAGCCCGCCTGGACGTAGCGTTTGTGAACAGCACGCACCCGGACAGGGTCGTCGAGCAACGCGTCCAGACCCCACAGCTGCTCGTCGTGCGGGTAGCGGTTGCCGGTTCCGGAGGCGAGTTCGGTCGCCACGCCGCCGTCAAGGATGACGCAGCGTCCCTGCGCTAGCGCCCTACTAACGGTGTCGAGCGCGGACGTCACATGCATGCGCCCTCGTCTCCGGCTGGGCCGCAATGTAATTCGACGTTGCATGACGGTTGCGCCGTGCTGAAGACTCCTTCCGTCAGGCGGAAGATTAATGATGACGGGCCGAGCTAGCGGACTAGCCTGGACATGTCAAGATCGCTAGGGTCACGGGAGGCCACAATGACAGACAACGGACGGCCGCCGTACCGAGCCGATCACGTGGGCAGCCTGCTCCGTCCGGGTCGGCTCTTGACGGCCCGCGAGCAGCATGCCGCCGGCGAGATCGACGCCGAAGCTCTCCGTGCCGTAGAAGACGCGGCGATCCGCGATGTGGTTGCCATGCAGGAGGACGTCGGGTTGCGTACGGCCACCGATGGCGAGTTCCGCCGGGCGTCCTGGCACATGGACTTCATCTACCAGATCGACGGCGTTGACAAGACCGATGGCGAGATCAAGGTGCCGATGCGCAACGAGGCCGGGGTCGTGGAGTTCACCAGCGCGGCGATGGCAGTCGACGGCAAGATCGGCATCGACCGGCCTATCTTCGGCGAGCACTTCACCTTCCTGCAATCTGCCGCTGCCGGCACCGGACTGACGCCGAAGCTGACCATTCCGTCGCCAGGCATGGTGCACTTCCGCGGCGGTCCGGCAGCGATCGATCGCGGCGTCTACCCGGACGACGAGCAGTTCTGGGCCGATCTCACCGCGGCCTATGCCAGACAGCTGCAGATGATGGCCGAGCTCGGGTGTACGTACCTGCAGCTCGATGACGTCAGCCTGGCGTATCTCAACGACCCCCGCCAGCGCGAGCGGGTCGCGTCCTGGGGCATGGACGCCGAGCACCAGCACGAGCAGTACATCCGCCAGATCAACACCGTGTTGGCCAAGAAGCCGGCGAGCCTCACCGTCACGACCCACATGTGCCGCGGCAACTACCAGTCGTCCTGGGCGGCCGAGGGCGGCTACGACTTCGTCGCCGAAGCGCTGTTCGGCCAGCTGGCCGTCGACGGGTTCTTCCTGGAGTACGACGACGAGCGGTCCGGGACCTTCGAGCCGCTGCGGTTCTTTCCGCCGGGCAAGAAGGTAGTGCTCGGGCTGGTCACCACCAAGCGTGGCGAGCTCGAGAGTAAGGACGATCTGAAACGCCGCGTCGAGGAGGCCAGCCGATTCGTGCCGATCGAGCAGATCTGCATCTCACCGCAGTGCGGGTTCTCGTCCACGGTCGAAGGCAATCGGCTCAGCTATGAGCAGCAGGTCGCCAAGCTGAGCCTGCTGGTCGAGACCGCGGAAGAGATCTGGGGACGGTGACGTCGTCAAGGAACTCGCAGCCTGAGCTTGAGCGCCGCGGTGCGGCACAGGGCATGCAGGAAGCAGGTCTGCTCGCCCATGTCCACAAGGGTGCGCGCGAACTCGTCGTCCTCGGGTGTGTCGAGGTAGACGTGAGTCTGGACCGGTTCTGCCGTACCGGGCTGGCCGGTACCACCGGACGCACCGGCCGAGAAGCGCGTGTCCTGGATGATCCGGTAGCCGGACAACTGCTTCTTCGTGATGGCTGCATAGCGTCCCAACTGCGTCATGAAGCAAAATCCGATGCCGGCGGAAATGAAGGTGAGGGCATCGGGCGCGCGCTGGTTTGTCTCATCGGAGACGAAGTGGAAGCTTGATCCGGTCGGCTTGAACAGGTTGACCTGGATGTCTCTGATGCCGTTCGGTTGCGCCGTGCAGGTCGCTTGAACGTGGAGTGTGCGCTTCTGTTCGGCCCGTAGGCTGGACCCCGCACCTCCTTCGCCGGCATGTGCTGCGGCGGTCGCGGTCTTTGTGACCAGTTGGCCGGCCGCGCCGGATTCGTCGACGTCGATCTCTCCGAAGAGCGGAGCCGGGTCTGCTGGAGTGTCGATGTCGAGCGCGATCACTCGTCCCAGGGACAGCGCGCGGCTGTCGCTGGTGAGAGTGAATCGGCTGACGTTCTCCCTGCGGAGCAGGCTGGCCACCGGGGAGGCCTCGGCGGCGTCGCCGTAAAGACTCCGCAGGTCGGCATGGTCGGACTCAGCGCCGACCTCCACCTTCAGCTCGGGTGCTAAAGCACCGCCGACCATCGTGCCGCGGAGTGCCGAACCCTCCATCGTGTAGTAGTTGTCGAGCGTCATTCGCAGGTCGCGGATGACCACACCACGCTGTGCGGCTAGCGCAACTGTCTCGGTGAAGTAGGACGCGATCATGCCAGCGGCCATGAACGCCAGCGGAAACGGCGCCTCGTCATGCCCGGCAAGGTAGGGCCCTTCGTCGCTTGCCAGTCGCCAGGCCGTATCGCTACCGCTCGAAACGACCAGCGCTTCCTTCTGCATGCCGGCGAGCGAGCGCACATTGCAGCGCAGGGCGACGCCGTACTCCGGTCGCGGTGCCTCCAGCCCGAGGTCAGGTGCGTTGCGGATGGGGAAGAACCGCGGCCGGTCGTCCTGGCCGAGTACGTTGACGGCTGCCATCTGGATTGCACCTCGTTACCGCATGAGTTCGGGTAGGACTGTGACGATGCCGGGAAAGGCCACAGCGAGCGCGACGGCGACGATCAGGGCCAACCAGAACGGAGTGACCGCCACGAAGACCCGGTTGACCGGGATGCGGCTGATGTTGCTTACCACGTAGACGATGAGCCCGACCGGTGGGGTGAGCAAGCCGCTGAGCAGCATCATGATGGAGACCACACCGAACCAGACGCCGTTGTACCCCAGCTCGATGACGATGGGGTACATCATCGGAGTCATGATCACCAGGATGGCGATCTCGTCCATCAACGCGCCGAGGACGAAGTAGATGGCGAAGATCAGCGCGATGATCAGGAACGGTGCGATGTTGAGGTTCTGAACGAACTCACCGAGGTTGCGGGGAATCCGGGTGACCGAGAGGAAGAACCCATACATCTGGCTGGCTATGACGACGAGGAAGATCACCGCGCTCACCAGTGCGGTCTGGCTGGTCGCTTGCCAGAACGCCGACCAGCTCAGCCGGCGGCTGACGAGCCCGAACAGGAGGGCGAGAGCGGCGCCGACCGCGCCGGCCTCGGTCGGGGTGAAGACGCCGAAGTACAGCCCACCCATGCTGAGTCCGAAGATTACCGGTACCGCCCAGACCCGGCTGATCAGCCGAAGAGGGGACGCACCGTCACGGTTTCTCGTCACCTCGGGTGCGAGATGTGGGCGGCGCCACACCACCAGCCATGCGGTCGCCATCAGGATCAGCGCGGTCATGACGCCGGGGATGATCCCGCCGATCAGGATCTGGCCGATCGGTTCCTCGGTCAGAATCCCGTACAGCACCAACACCGCACTCGGCGGAATCAGAGCGCCGAGCGTGCCGCCCACGGCAGTACACGCCGCGGCAAGACCGTCGTCGTATCGGTACCGGCGCATCTCGGGAATTGCGACTACGGACATCGTCGAGGCGGATGCGACGGCAGATCCGGACACCGACCCGAAGATCGCCGAGGCGCCGATCGTCCCTATTGCCAGCCCACCGCGAAGCCGCCATAGCATGGCGTCGAGCAACGCGTAGAGATCCTTCCCCAGCTGTGCCTGGGCCAGTAGGAGGCCCATGAAGACGAACAGCGGGATGACGCTCAGGCTGTAGGTGGTGGCGCCGGTGAACGCATCGGAGCCGAGCCGCGCCAGCGCTGCGTCGGGAGCGACGATGTAGGCGTAGCCGCCGGTGGACACGGCGAGCATCGCGATCCCCACGGGCACCCGAACCGCCAGCAGCACCAGCAGGGCGACGAACCCGAGCAGGCCTATCAACTCGGGCGTCACAGCGGAGCCTGCCGGGTGTCCTCGGGCTGATCTCGGGAACGCTGACGGTGCGTGGGCAAACGTCCAACGAACGTCCGGATGATCGCAAGCAGGAAGGCAATTACGCCCGTGATGGCAACGAAGGCGAACGGAGCAAGCGGGATACCGCGTGAACCGGTCACCCTGTTACCCGCTTGGAGCACACCGGCGTACTGGTACAACTGCCAGGCGAGCAGACCCAGCACGATCACGCCCAGGGTGGTGGCGAAAACGTCGAGGGCGATCCGGGTTCGGGCGCCGAGCCGGTTGTACAGCAGGTCGACCAAGATGTGATTGTCTCGGCTCTGAGCGTAGGCCAAACCGAGGTACACGATGCCGATCATTGCCAGCTGAGTCAGTTCGACCGTGCCCCGAAAGCCAGCAGCGAACAGCCACCGGCCTAACACGTTGTAGATGGTCAATGCCATCACCGCGATGATCAGGGCGCCGGCACCGTAGTGCAGCGCCCTGTTCACCTCGTCGAGAACCCGGCCAACCTGCCGCATCACGATCCGCTGCTATCGGCCCAGGATTTCCTGAAGGCGGTCGTACATCGCCTGGCCCGGCAGCCCTGCTTCCTCCTGCGTGCTGATCCAGTCGCCGATGACTGTCTGTGCCGCCGCTTCCCACGGCGCGAGATCCTCTACTTCGAAGACCTCGATACCCCACTCGTCATACCGCTGGACGACGGCGTCCCTCTCGGTGTCGTAGACCCGAGCCCCCTCCAGCGACATCTCGCGGCCGCTGGCGGCCTCGATGGCCTCCTGCTGGGCCGGCGACAGGGAGTCCCACGTACCCAGGTTCATCGCCAGGAACTGCGTCGACACATAGAGGTTCATCAGTGTCGCGTAGTTGACCACCTCATGCAGGGTGAAGCTCTGAATCCCGGTGTCGGCGATCACCAGGCCGTCGATGACACCACGCTCCAGCGAGTCGTACAGCTCGGGTGCGGGTAGCACGACGCCCGAGCCGCCCATGGCCTCGATCATGTCGAGCTGGACAGGCCCCGGACCGCGCAGCGTCAGTCCGGACAGGTCCGGCTCGGTCACGGGTTGATCGACTGTGTACAGGTTGCCGAGGTCGTGGGTCCAGAGAGCCAGGATGTGCGTATCGCTGTACTCGTCCTGCATCTCAGGGAACTCGTCGTACAGCGTCCAGAGAGCCTCGGTGGCCTGTTCGGATCCGTCGAACTGGAACGGCAGGTCGATGACGTCGGTGAGCGGGAAGCGTCCTGGCGTGTAGCCGTGCAGGGCCCAGCCGATGTCGATCGCACCGGACACGGCGTTGTCATACGCGTCTGTCGGCGCCGTGAGCGCGCCGGCAGGGTGGATCTCGATCGTCACCGTGCCGTCCGTGGCCTCGGCCACCTCTTCCACGAACGGCTCCATGATGTTGACGTGGATCGGATGCTCGGCCGGGAAGGGGTGCGCCAGGGTGAGTGTGACCAGATCACCCATGTCCTCTTCGGCGTCGGCGCCTTCCTCGGTCGTGTCGTCACCTCCGTCGGCTGCTTCTGGCTCGTCCGGATCGTCGTCACCACCGCAAGCCGCGAGCAACAGCGCCGCCGACAGGACGACCGCGATATTCCGGTACCTCCTGGGCCTGGCCCTGGTCATGAGGTCTCCTCTCGTTCACGCGACGCAGCCCCACGCACTGCCCGTGTCGCATGGATGTTCGTATATCGCACAAGCGTTCGCTCAGTGAGCATAACGACGGCCGGTCGTGACGTCAACGAAGCGTGTTAACAGGACGGTAACGACGCGGCGATCTAGGGTTTCTCAGAAGGGATAAGCAGGGACGTCTCCCCGGATAGTCAGCCACTGGGTCTCGGTGAACGCTTCGATGTTGGCGTCCCCGCCAAGCCGCGTGCCGTTCCCAGAGGTCCGGACCCCCCCGAACGGGACGATGGGCTCGTCTGCGACGGTTTGGTCGTTGATGTGGACGATCCCGGCAGGGATGCGGCCTGCGAGGTCCACGCCCTTCATCACGTCGCGGGTGATGATGCCGAGCGACAGCCCGTAGGCGGTGTCCGACGCGAGCGCGATGGCTTCGTCATCGGAGGAGAACGACACGACCGGGGCGACCGGCCCGAAGATCTCGTCGGTGTACGCAGGGGTCTGCCGGCTCACGTTGTCGAGGACGGTGGGACGGTAGAACAGGCCCTCGAATCGGCCGCCGGCGGCGAGCGTGGCGCCGGCATCTAGGCTGTCGGTCACCAGGCGGTGGATCTTGTCACGCTGACCTTCGTCGATGACTGGTCCGAGCGCCACCTGCTCGGTGAGTGGATTGCCGACCGGCATCGCATCGGCCTTCTTGGCCAGCAACTCCACGTAGTCGTCCTTCAGCCGCTCGTGGACGACATGCCGTCCGGTGGTCATGCAGATCTGGCCCTGGTGGAGGAAGGAGCCGTAGGCACCGGCCGAGGCGGCAAGCTCGAGGTCGGCGTCGTCGAACACGACGAGGGCGTTGTTGCCGCCCATTTCCAGGAGAACCCGTTTGAAGTTGCGTGCCGCGGCCTCGCCGACCTGGCGCCCGGCGGCGGTCGAGCCGGTGAACGAGATCAGTCGGACGTGCCGATCCTCGATGAGTGCCTGACCGATGTCGGCACCGCCTGGGAGGACGTGGAGCAGGCCCGGGGGCAGGCCGGCCTCCTCGAAGACCCGGGCTAGCAGGATTCCCCCCGTAACTGCCGTCCGCGGATCCGGCTTGAGCAGCACGGCGTTGCCGAGGGCCAGCGCCGGTGCCACCGACCGCGACGACAGGATGAGCGGGAAGTTGAATGGCGAGATCACGCCGACGACGCCGACAGGGAGCCGCCGGGCGATGCTCAGCTGCGGTTGTGGTGTCGGCAGGACTTGTCCCAGCGGACGAGACGTCAGCTCGGCGGCCGCGATGCACTCGCCGGCCGCCACGTGTGTCTCGAACGCGGCCTTGGGTGGCGTGCCCCCGGTTTCCGGCATGATCCACTCGTGGAGCTCTCCGGCGTGCTCGTTGATCAGCTCACCGGCCCGGCGAAGGATCGCCGCGCGCTGGTCGAAGGCGGTGCTGGCCCAATCTGCTTGCGCTGCGGCGGCTCGTTCGGCTGCCCGCTCCAGGTCGCTTCGATCAGCGACCCCGCTCCGCCCGATCTCGCGACCTGTCGCGGGCTCGACTACGGGCGCGTCTCCGCCGCTGGCCGCCACCCACCCGTCGCTGTAGATCTTTCCCGTCCACGCGGACTCGTTCAGGAATCCCATGATGTTGCCCTCCACATCGCCGGCCGGTCAGGGGTCGTTCGTATAGCGCACGGCTGTTCGAGCTACGTCACTCGTGACGGTAATCACACGGTGGAGCACTGGCAAGAGTTCGCGCGAGAGCAGCTAAGAAGGGGAGCGGATCAGAGCCGGGTGAGATCGGCGGAGATCGCGCGGGCCGTGTCCAGCAGCGGCGGCAACAGCTCATCTCGGATGGTATCGGCGGAGCCGCGGCTGATGTGCGCGGAGACGTTGAGCGCGGCGACGACCCGGCCCTGGCCGTCCCGGATCGGGGCGGCCAGGGCGCGCAGACCTTCCTCCAGTTCCTCGTCCACCAGGCAGTATCCGTCCGACCGCACCTTGTCGAGGATCGCGGCCAGGCGTTCCGGGCTGGAGACTGTCCGTGGAGTCAGCGGCTCGAGTTTGACCTTGGCAAGGTACTCGTCCAGCCACGCGGAGTCCTGATGGGCGAGCAGGACGCGGCCCATCGATGTCGCGTATGCCGGGAAGCGAGTCCCGACGCTGATCGCCACGCTCATGATTCGCTTGGTCGGAACGCGAGCCACGTAGACGATCTCGTCGCCGTCGAGCACCGCCATCGAGCAGGACTCGTGCACCTGCTCGACCAGGCGTTCCATCGTCGGCAGGGCGAGCTCCGGAAGGGAGAGGCTGGACAGGTAGGCGTAGCCCAACTCGAGCACTCGGGGACGTAGCGCGAAGATCCGGCCGTCCGTTCGAACGTAGCCGAGCTCGACCAGGGTGTGCAGGAAGCGCCGAGCGGCGGCCCGGTTCAGACCGGTCTCCCGGGCGACGTCACTGAGCGTCAGCTCAGGATGGTCGACGTCGAATGCCCGGATGACCGCGAGGCCCCGGGCCAGCGACTGGACGTAGGTTGGGCCGGGCAGGCCTACGGACCCGTCACTGGTGCTCACGGTGCCTCCTCGGCCGGTTCGACGACACCTTCGCCGGCGAGGACATCTTGCGCGATCGTGAAGCCGCGGTTGGCCACCGGCACGCCGGCGTAGATGGCGACCTGGAGGAGGACCTCCTTGATCTCGTCGACCGTCACGCCGTTCCGCAGTGCCGCGCGGACGTGCATGGCGTACTCCTCGTAGTGGCCGAGGGACGCGAGCATGGCCAGGGTGAGGCAGCTGCGGGTACGCCGGTCCAGGCCGGGGCGGGTCCAGATGTCTCCCCAGGCGCAGCGAGTAATGAGGTCCTGGAAGTCGGCGGTGAAGGGTGTCGTGCGAGCGATCGCCCGGTCGACGTGTTCGTCCCCCAACACTGCCCGGCGAATCTCCATGCCAGCTGCGTGGCGGCGCTGGTCGTCCACGGTCCCTCCCTATTGCAAATGGGCCAGCAGGATGCGACTCACGTCGTCGGGCCGCTCCACGCTAGCAAGGTGAGCGGCTCCCGCGACGACCTCCACACGGGCCGGGCCCTGTACGCGGGCGGCGATCGCTTCGGCGTGATCGACAGGCGTCGCCGGGTCCTCGGCGCCGGCGATCACGAGTGTCGGCGCCTGGATCGCTCTCAGCAGTGGCCGCAGGTCCATCGCCGCGATGGCCTCGCAGCAGCCCGCGTAGCCTTCGACCGGCGTGGACAGCAGGTCGGCACGGACAGTCTGCGCAGCTGGCGACTCCGCGAACGCCGGTGTGAACCATCGGCCGAGAACTGTGTCCGCCACGGCGGCCATCCCGCCGTTGCGGACTGCCGAGGCGCGGTCGAGCCAGTTCTGCGCTGGAGGCAGGTACGCCGAAGCGCACACCACCGCCAGGCGATCGACCAGGTGCGGGTAGGTCGCGGCCAGTTGCAGGGCAACCATCCCGCCGAGGGACAGGCCCGCCAGATGGGCGCGGTTGATGCCGTGCGCTTCCATGGCTGCAGCGAGGGCGCCGGTGAGATCGTCCAGCGTGTAGGGGCCGGGCGGCACGTCGGAGTCGCCGTGGCCCAGGTGGTCGTAGCGCAGCACGTGGAAACGCTCAGCGAGCTTCGGCAGCACGGCATCCCACGTGGTGCGGGTGGTGCCGAGGGACGGACCTAACACGAGCGCGGGAGCGTCGATGGAGCCGTACATCTGGATACCAAGGTCATAGGTCGTCATGGGTGCTCCGTACGCCGTTCGGCGGCTTGGCGGAGGGTTCGGTCCACAAGTCGGTTGGCGGCCAGGAGGTAGCGGGCCGGTTCGAGCAGCGCGATGATCTCCTCCGCGCTCACTGCGTCGGCCACAGCGGCGTCGGTGCGCAGAGCGGCAACAAGGTCGGGGCCGCCGCCCGGAGCGGCATCGAGGGCGCGGCGTACTGCATCCTGGGCGGCGGTGCGGCCAAGCACAGGTAGCAGCCGTCCGGCCAGTGCCTCGGAGTACACACCGGGCCCCGCCGAGTCGAGGTTCCGGCGCATGGCGTCGCGGTCGACCTGGAGTCCGGCCAACGCCGCGGCCGTCCGGGCTGCCGCGCCCCCGGCGAGCCGCAGCAGTTCACGCAGCGCAGGCCATTCGGCGTGCCAGGAACCGGTCGCACGCTCCTGCTCGTGCAGCCCGCTGGCCAGCAGCGTCGCGACCAATCCAGGGGCGCGGCGCGCGGCGGCGATCACTAGGACCGATTGGACCGGGTTGCGCTTGTGCGGCATGGCTGAAGACCCACCTGGCGAACTCTCGGCTACCTCGCCGGCATCGTGGCGTGACATGAGCACGATGTCGGTGGCGACCTTTCCGCACCCGGCGATCGCCGCGCCGAGCGCGGCGGCGAGCGCATGTACGCGGGATCGCTCCGTGTGCCAGGGGAGGCCGGGATCGTTCAGGCCGAGTTCGGCGGCGAGCTGGGCGGCCACCTGCGGGCCGGCGTCGCCGTACGCCGCGAGGCTGCCGACGGCGCCGCCGAGCTGGACGGCGAGCTCAGCGTCACGGACCTCGGCCAGGCGGGCTGCGGTCGCCGCGAGCCCCGCCCGCCAGACTGCAGCACGCAGCCCGAACGTCGACGGTAGCGCCGGCTGGCCGAGGGTGCGCGCAATCATTGGAGTGTCACGGTGGGCGGTCGCGAGCTCGGCAGCGGCGTCCCCGGCGCGGTCTAGGTACTCGAGGATCGGCTCGAGCGCTCGCCGGGCAAGCACCTGCAACGCAGTATCGAGAATGTCCTGGCTGGTCGCGCCGAGGTGCACCGAGTCCCGGGCCCCTTCCGGGACGGCCGCCTCCAGTTCCCGAACAAGCGGAACGACAGGGTTGCCAGGCTCGACGCCGAGCCGACCCAACTCGTCGACATCGATCTCGATCGACTCCGCGGTACGAGCGACCGCGTCCGCTGCCGCTCGGGATGCCAGGCCGACTCTCGCCACGGCCCGCGCAAGTGCGGCCTCGACGTCCAGCATGGCCCGCAGCAGAGCGGCGTCGTCTACGGCCTGATCGACGACCTCGTCGCCGTCCAGCGGGTCGAGCAAACCGCCCGTCATACTTCGAAGAAGACCGTCTCGCCGTCGCCCTGTAGCCGAATGTCGAACCGCAGGCCTTCGCCTTCGGGTTCGGCGACCAGGGTGGCACGGCGATCGTCGGGGAGCGCGGAGAGCACTGGGTCGGCTCGGTTCAGCTCGGGCTCGTCGGGGAAGAAGAGGCGGGTTACCACCCGGTTCAGCAGGCCACGAGCGAGAACCGAAATGTTCAGGTGCGGCGCCTCCGTCCCGCCGTCGGGCGAGGGGAGCGCTCCGGGCTTGACGGTCAGCACGCGGTACCGGCCAGACTCGTCGGTTTCACACCGGCCGAACCCGCGGAAGTCGGCCACAGCCGATGGGATCGCGCCGCGTGGATCGTCCGGATGATGGAATCGGCCGTCGGGATCGGCCTGCCAAGTTTCGACAACTGCATCCGGCACTGGTTGGCCGTCGCCGTCGTAGACCGTTCCGGCAATCCACATCGCGCCTGCGGTTCCTTCGGGGACGACGAACGGGCCGTCCGGCCACACCAGTCCGATGTGCAGGAACGGACCGACCGTCTGAGATGGCGTCAGGCCGAGCCTGGTCGTCATTCGTCGTCCTCCTCCTCGAACACGCTAGCCCGCGGCCCGCGGAGCACGATGTCGAACCGGAACCCGAGCGCCCACTCAGCCTCGGTCGCGTCGTGATCGTAGCTCGCGATCATGCGCTGACGTGCCCGCTCGTCGGGTACTGAGTTGAAGATGGGGTCCTGGAAGAACAGTGGGTCGCCCGGAAAGTACATCTGCGTGACGAGTCGCTGAGTGAACGCGCGACCGAATAGCGAGAAATGAATGTGGGCTGGCCGCCAGGCATTGTCGTGGTTGCGCCACGGGTACGCCCCCGGTCTGACCGTGACGAACCGGTAGCGACCTCGATCGTCGGTGAGGCAGCGTCCGACCCCGGTGAAATCGGGGTCCAGGGGCGCGGGCCAGTTGTCGATCGCGTGGCGGTAGCGGCCGGCCGCATTGGCCTGCCACACCTCCACGAGCGTGTTCCGAACCGGGCGACCGTCCTCTTCCAGGACCTGGCCGTGCACGATGATGCGCTGCCCTTGCGGTTCGCCCTCGTGCTGGCGGGTCAGGTCGTGATCGAGCTCGCCGACCCGCTCCTCACCCAGCAGCGGGCCGGTCACCTCGGTGAGCCGCTGCGGCAAGAGCACGAGCGGCTGCACTGGGTGGCGCAGCGCGGTAGACCGGTATCCTGGGCTGTCGAGCGGCGGGTGGACCCCCTCGACCAGCGGGTAGCGCGGAAGCAGCAGGTGGTTCGTCGTTTCGGTCACGGTCAGCTTCCCTTCGTGGCTTCCAATCGTCGCAGCGTCTCGAGTTCGGTCTGCGTCGGAGGTTCGGTCGTGCGCAAGGCATCCGCGACCGCCGGGTCCCATCCGGTGGCCTCGCGAACCTGTGCGAGTGTGACGCCTGGGTGCAGGCGAGTGAGCGTGAGTTCACAGGTGTGCGGGTCCGGCTCGAGGACGCCGAGGTCGGTGATGACGGCCTGCGGGCCTGCGCCGGGCAGGCCGAGGCGTTCGCGGTCGCCGGGACCAGTCCCGAACCCCACCGAAGTGACGAAGTCCACCTTGTCCACGAACACCCGCCGGTTCTGCCGGACCACGACGACGACCCGACCACAGAACGCCGCGATCTCCGGTGCGCCGCCGGCGCCGGGGAGGCGGACCTTTGGCCGACTGTAGTCCGTCCCTATCACCGTCGTATTGATGTTCGCGAACCGGTCGATCTGGGCGGCGCCGAGGAATCCGAACTCGATCCGACCGGGCTGGAGCCAGTAGTTGAAGATCTCGGGGACGCTGATGACCGAGTCCGCCGTCTCGGCCAGGATGCCGTCGCCGATCGACAGCGGCAGCCGGCTGGGCTTCGCACCGATCGTCCCGGACTCGTAGATGAGCACGAGGTCGGGCGTGTGGATCGCCCGGGCCAGGTTTGCGGCCGTGCTGGGCAGGCCGATGCCCACGAAGCAGGTCGCGACGCCGCGGAGCTCCCGCGCGGCCGCCACTGACATCATCTCGTCGGTGGTCCAGTCCGGCACTGCATCCGTCGACCTCGAGCCGGTACCCGTCATCGGCCGCTCCTTGCCGCATCGGGCGCCCGGCGAACGCCGTCGAGCCAGCGGGTGAACGCGGCCCGATCGCGGCTGATCGAGTCCCAATGCTGGTAGTAGGCATTGTCGCGCTCGGAGTAGCCCAGTGCGTACGACGGATGCGCGCCACCTGGGGCCTCGGCGACGTAGGTGACAGTCCAGGCCGGCAGGATGACCGCGGTCGGACGCGGCTCCAGGTGATCTACTACTTCCTCCACCGTGACGATGGACCGCCGGGACGCGAGCACGGTCTCCTTCTGGACTCCTGTGATTCCCCACATCTGGACGTTGCCCGCGCGGTCTGCCTGCTGAGCATGGATGATGCCGACGTCGGGGTTGAGCGCCGGCACGGCGGCCAACTCCTCGCCCGTGAACGGGCAGGTGACTGTTCGGATGTTGGTCGTCTGCGCGCCAAGGTCGGTGCCCGCGTAGCCACGAAGGATGGCGAAGGGAAGACCCGAGGCGCCAGCGACGTAGCGGTTCGCCATCCCGGCGTGGCTGTGCTCCTCGATCTCCAGCGGCGCCGGCCAACCGGATTCGATCGCATCTCTGATCCGGTGGAGCGAACCGACTCCGGGGTTGCCACCCCACGAGAAGATCAGCTTGCGCGCGCAGCCCGCGCCGATGAGCTGGTCGTACACGATGTCAGGAGTCATCCGGGCCAGCGTGAGTTCCCGGCGCCCCTGCCGGATGATCTCGTGGCCGGCGGCGACCGGAATGAGATGGGTGAAGCCCTCCAGGGCCACGATGTCGCCGTCGTGCACCGCGGCGTCGACAGCTTCCGCCAACGTCACGAGATCAGCCACAACCACACTCCTTGTACGCTCATCGCACAGTCGTTCTGGTTACGAACGCTATGGCCCAGCGTGCGAGGGGTCAACACCTCTCGCGGTGTTCAGAACCGGATCCAGGTGTCGGCGAGTGGCACCTGTCCACGACCCGGCTGGGTCCAGTCGCAGACACCGTCGGGGAACACGGCCTGGAGCCGCTGCCACTGCTCGTCGGTGAACGTGACGCTGTAGCCGTCACGGTCGAGGCCGGTGAGCGCGCAGGCGATCATCACGTTCGACGAAGGGCCTCCCGCCTGCATCCGCGGGGTGGCGTGGTACGGGAACAGCTGGTTGCACGCGGTGTTCGGATCCAGGGACAACGGCTCGTCGATCCGCTGACCATCGGGCGTCACGCAGCCGTCGGCGAGGCCGTCGGGTCGTGACTCGAGGGTCAGCGCCTCGGCGTCGAGGTGGGGGTTCTCCGCGGCGAACTCCTGCCGGGCGGTCAGCCAGGCATCCATCGATGCGAGCGCCTCCTCCCGCAGGGCGTTGGTTGCTGGACCGGGGTTGGCCACCCAGCTGATGTGGTTTTCGGCGTGCCCGTTGGCGGCGAGTAGCCGTTCGCGCATGCCCCAGCTGCGGCTCCGGTCGTGGAAATCGGCGGCGAAGTCGGTGTACTGCCGGGTCTCGATGATCGGGGTCCAGCTCAACCCGCCGTCGAACTGGTTGATCCGGCCCGTGGCATACGCGACCTCGAGCACCTCCTCGCCGATCCGCGAGCGCTCCGTTGTCCGGGTGCCCTCGGCGTCCAGCCCGCCGATGCGTTCGTTGAGGTCGACGAACTGCTCGGGGCTGATCACGCCGTCCTCGAGTGCCCGCAAGCCGTACTGGACGCCGACCGTGTCGGGGATGATGGGCCGGCCGAACCCGGTGTCCGGATCGGTGCCGTACACGTTGGACACGAAGTCCGCTATCGCACAGCGGATCCCGCCGGGGTTGTCCGTCGGGTGGTACCGATCGGCGACCGGGATGTGGCCGGGGCACGTCTGCGGCCAGTCGACACTATCGAAGAACATGTAGCCGGTGCACGTGTTCGAGAAAGGGAACGGAGGTGTGCCCGGAGGCGAATAGCGGGCGAAGCCGGTGACGGCACGACCCTGCTCGTCGCTCCATTCGAAGCCCGCGTCCTGGCTCGCCTCGATGGCGCCCATGATGAACCGGCACTCGTGGCCGGTCAGGGTCGTGGAGCGTTCGTCGGGGTAGCCGACGTGGCCGAGCACCCCGTCGAGGATGCCGGGGTAGGCGTTCGTGATGAGCAACTGCTGCATCGTCCCCGCAGACTCGCCCCAGCCCATGGTGAAGTCCGGGACGCCGTAGGTCTCGATCACGTGCTCCTTCACCATCATCGCCGTCTCGGCAGAGGTGACGTCGTTGCAGTTGTTCGCGAAGACGTTGAACGTCGCGCTCGCCACGGCATAACCCTGTCGGAGCAGTAGGTCGTTGAGCACGCCCCCCGTACCGGTGGCCTGGGTGTGGCCGATGCCGCAGGCGCCGCCGAAGGTGTAGACAAGCCGTCTGTTCCAGCCGGGCGTGGACGTCCAGGGATCGGGGACGGGTGTACCCGGCTCGTGCAGGATCGCCGACTCGTAGACGGCGCGGTTGGTGGTGCCCCGCTCGATCCGCACCACGTACGGGACGGATTCTCCAGTCGTGGTCGTGGTGGTCGCCACGTTGTCGGGCAGCGGACCGTCCGGCAGGGCCGCCCAGGTGCCGCTTGTCGTGCGGTACTGGTACGTCACCGTCGGCTCGTCGACGTGGCAGTTCTCGTCGACGGGGCCGAGGTTCCAGGGTGGTCCGTCGGCCGTGCAGTACAGCGGGATGTGCGGCCCGGAGAACACCGGACCGGCGGCCGGGTGGTTGGTCAGCGTCAACGACGCCGTCGGCCGGCCATGCCCGCGACCGGTGGCGTGCACCGTGAGCTCGTTGTCGCCGAGGGCCAAGCCATCGACCTGGCCGAGGAGCTTGCGGTCGCCGTCGCTAGAGCGGAACCGGTCAGTGACGTCGCGACCGTCGACCGTCACCCGAACCTGGTGCGGCGGCACAGTGCGAGGAACGTCGATGCTCACTAGCGCATCGCCACCACTGACCATGTCTGCTCGGCCGGACACGACGTCGACGAGGAAGGACGTGCTGACTCTGTGGTGCTCGCCAGCCGGTGCCGCCGGCGACGAGAGCACTGGCCCGGCGGAGATGGTCGCAGCCGATACCAGCGGTAGAACGATCGCCAAGCTGATGCGTGGAAAGTGACGCCGGAGCGCGGACCCGGCACGTCGACTCGGTCTCATCGTCGATCTCTCCTTCACCTGTGCGAGTACGCCGTGACGCCCACCCAGCATGGGTGCGCGTTATGTGAAGCGGTGCCTGTGTTGCCGATCTCGCAGTGAGGAGGATCGTTGGAATGCAGACGCTACACGCTCGTCACAGGATTGTCATCTATTCTGGGCGCGGTTCTTGCGTAGGAGAGTGTTCGCCGCCATCCGCGCTATGGCGGTGGGGCCATGCTCTGGGGTCCGAGGTTCATCAGCCGGACGCTGCCCCTCGCGACATGGACGCCGTGTTCGTCTGCAATGCCGACCTCCCACAGCTGCACGGTGCGACCACGGTGGACGGGCAGCCCGGTCGCCGTCAGGATTCCGTCGCTGACGGATAGTAGGAAGTCGGTGTGGTTAGTGATGCCCACGACGCGACCGGCGGGCGAGCCGCCGTCTCTGGTCAACCACAAATAGGCGCCGGTGCTGGCGACGTGTTCGACGAGCGCGCAGTGGACGGCGCCGTGGACGATTCCAGCGGGTTGGTGCAGCTTGGGGGTGACCTCGAGCTCCGCCACGACCCGGTCGGGCCCCATCTCGAGGAAGCGCGTCCCGAGCAGGTTGTCGAACGGGCTCGAGCGCGGATCGCCGTGTGCCACGACCATCTCCCTTCAGCGCGCGGCTGCGTCAGGTTTCCGGTTCGGTATGGGCCCGGACCACCGTCTCGAACTGTGTGGTGGCCGGTTCGGCCAGCGCCTGGTAGGTGGTCAGGAACAGCTCTCGCGCTTTCACCCGCGGGAAGCCGTCCGGCAGGAACTGGGCCGGCAGGTCCGGATCGTCTCGGGCGAACATCCGCCAGTCGTCGACCAACTCGGTGCGCTGGACGAGCGCTTCGCGGGGTGGTACCTCGCCACGGATGGCCCGGTCGGCGAGGTCGCCGTAACGGCTCAGGTATTGCTCGTATTCGGTGGCCAGGGTCTCGATGTCCCAGGCCGAGGCCAGGCGGGCGCGGCCACCTGGCAGGTCGGTCAGGTCTGTCGCCTGGAACACCACGGCGTCCGTGATCCCGAGGTCCTGAAGCTGCTCGACGATGGCCTCGCCGCGGTCATGCGGCGAGATCCACACAGCGTCGTAGAGGGGTGAGAAGGTGAGCCATCGCAACCGGCTCCGTAGCAGGTGCCGCGAGTCCTTGTCGACGTTGGGCACCGAGAACACGACTACCGTCCACGTACCGCGCCACTTCTCACTGTCCGCGCCGAGCCCGAAGATCCGCCTGGCGCCCTGCTCGAGCAGCCGCTCGGCGCGCTCGGTGAGGCAATACGACGTGCGCCGGCCGGCTCGGGATCGGACGAGCATGCCGCGCTGGGTGAGCCTGCTCAACGCGGCGCGGGCATTGGCCGGTGCGATACCGAACTCCTCGAGGATCTCGACCAGCGCGGCCGACGGTATCGGAGGCCGGTGCTGGGCGTAGTCGCCGAACAGAGTCACGAGCAGCCGCTGCGACTTGGCGCGGCCGTGCGGCTGCCGCACCGGTTTGGCCGCCGTCGCCGCCGTCACTGTCACGATCGCATTCCTTCCATCCTCACGGGACGACGGTACCTGACGGCAACGAATTAATGACGAACTCTTGACACGTGTAACTCAAACTGTTGAATGGACCCTACCGGAGCAGTCCGGCTGGTCCATCACTCGGGCCGTTGCCGAGCTGTCCTCAATGTGGAGGGAGAGGTCATGAAACTGCTCAGAAGGAGGGGTCGGCTCGGCGCAGCGATGGCGGTCCTGGCTCTCGCGCTAGCCGCCTGCGGCTCGGACGATCCGGCGGCTGAGCCGGATGATGAGGAGCCGGCCGCCGAAGACGCCACGGATGAACCAGACGCTGGGGGTGACGAGCCGGCCGAGTTGCGCAGCCTGACCGTCGGCGCCCTGCCTATCGTCGACAGCGCACCGCTGTGGATCGCGATGGACGAGGGGCTGTTCGAAGGCGAGGGCCTGGAGGTCGAGACCGTCCCGGTCGCCGGTGGTGCTGCGGCGGTGCCCGCCCTCGTGGCCGGTGAGCTGGATATCTCTAACGGCAACCACGTGTCGTTCATCCTGGCGGCGTCCGAAGGGCTGGACATCCGGCTGGTCAACGAGGCCACCCACGGGGTGTCGCTGACCAACGCGCTGATCGCGCCGGGTGATTCCGAGATCGACGGGCCGGCGGACATGGCCGGCGCCCTGATCGCCCTCAACACCTTCGCCAACATCACCGAGCTGATCGTGCGCGCAACGCTGGAGGACGCCGGTGTCGGTCCCGACGACTACACGTTCACCGAGATCCCCTTCCCCGAGCAGGGGGCAGCGCTCGAACGCGGTGACATCGACGTCGCGCTGCTTCCCGAACCGTTCATCACCATCCTGCTCGCGGAGGGCAACAAGGTGGTCGGTGACCCGATGACCACTCCCGCGCTGGAAGGCCTGCCGCTCGTCGGCTACGCCGCGACCGGCGAGTTCGTGGCCGAGAATCCCGACGTCATCGAGAGTTTCCAGCGCGCCATGGCGGAGGCCACCCAGATCGCGATCGACGATCCGAGCCGCGTTTCTGACGTGCTGCTGGCGAACACCCAGATCCCGGAGACGCTGGTCGAGCAGATCACGTTGCCCGGCTGGGGGACGACGCCTGATCTAGATAGCTACCAGCGCACCCACGATCTGATGATCGAGTACGGTCTCCTCTCCGATCCTCTCGACAACCTCGACGAGTTCGTCGTGAACTGAGTGTGGCGACGGGCGTGGCGGACAACTAGGACCGGAGGTGGCGCGGATGACCGGCGGACGGTGGCGGGACGTCCGGCTGGGCGAGGTCAAGATCGACCATGAGGCGCGTCCCGACGGCGCCATCGTGTTGCGTTCGCACGTCCCGCTCGAGGAGCACCCGGTGAACGCCGCCGCCGCGATCCGGAATTGGGCGGAGGAGACGCCAGAGCGCACGTTCGTCGCGGATCGTGACGGCGGCGGCTGGCGTCGGCTCACCTTCGGCGAGGCGTGGCGGCAGGCCGTTGCGATCGGGCAGGCGCTACTTGACCGGGGATTGTCGCCGGAGCGCCCGCTCGCGATCCTGTCCGGCAACTCCGTCGAGCACGCAGTGCTGACTTATGCCGGCATGACGGTGGGCGTGCCAGTCGCACCGATCTCCGTCGCGTATTCGCTGCTCAGCCGCGACCACGAGAAGCTGCGCCGGATCATCGAACTGGTCCGCCCCGGGCTGGTGTTCGCCGACGACGGGCAACGGTTTGGAGCCGCGCTGGCCGACCTCGATCTCGACAGGATTGAGGTCGTCACCTGCGGCCCTGCACCGCCTGATCTTGCCACGACTGAGTTCGCCGAGCTCACCACCACCGAGCCGACGGCCGCGGTCGACCGCGCATACCGAGCGGTTGGCGCCGACACCGTCGCGAAGATTCTGTTCACCTCCGGCTCGACCGGCGAGCCAAAGGGGGTGCTCACGACGCATCGCATGCTGACGGCGAACCAGCAGCAGCTGGTGCAGGTCTGGCCGTTCCTCCTCGACACCCCACCGGTGCTGGTGGACTGGTTGCCGTGGAACCACACGTTCGGCGGCAACAACAACCTCGGCGTGGTGGCCAGCCGGGGCGGCACACTCTACATCGACCACGGGCGTCCCGCCGACGGCATGTTCGATGCGACCGTCGCCAATCTGCGTGAGGTGTCGCCGACGATCTACTACAACGTGCCTGCCGGGTTCAGCATGCTGGTGCCGCGCCTCGAGGCCGACCCGAAGTTAGCAGCCAGCTTCTTCGCTCGGGTCCAGGTGATCGTCTACGCCGGCGCGGCCCTGCCGCAACACCTCTGGGAGCGCCTCGACGCGGCGGCAGCGGCGACCACCGGGGAGCGGATCGTGCTGTCCGCTGGCTGGGGCTCCACCGAAACCGCGCCGATGGCCACGTTCAGCCACTTCCCGACCGAGCGGACCGGCAACATCGGGGTACCGGTGCCCGGGGTCGAGCTCAAACTCGTCCCTGCCGGGGACCGGTACGAGATGCGGGTCCGCGGTCCTAACGTCACACCCGGCTACTTCCGGCGGCCCGACCTCACCGCGGCGGCGTTCGACGACGAGGGTTTCTACCGGATCAACGACGCCGGCCGGTTGATCGATCCTGTTGACCCGGCGAAAGGTCTGGAGTTCGCCGGCCGCATCGCGGAGGACTTCAAGCTGGGTACCGGCACGTGGGTGCACGTCGGGCCGCGACGGCTTGCAGTGCTGGCCGCGTGTGGAGTCATGCGCGACGCTGTCGTGACCGCGCCGGATCAGGAGTACCTCGGGTTGCTGGTGTGGTTGCAGGAAGCGGAGGCGCAGCACGTCGCCAGCGAGGGCGCGGCCGACGACTTGCCGGCGCTCGGGGCCGACCCGGCCGTACGTGAAGCCGTCCGCCAAGGTGTCGCCCGGCACAACAAGGAGCACACCGGCTCGTCGGAGCGGATCCGCCGGGTACTGCTACTGACCGAGCCACCGTCGATCGACGCTGGGGAGATCACCGACAAGGGGTATGTCAACCAGCGGCGGGTGCTCGAACGCCGGGCCGCGCTGGTCGACCGGCTCTACGGTGATCCACCTTCCGAGGACGTTGTCGTCATCGATCCGGGAGCGCGATGATGGCACGAGCCCCGCGTCCGGACCGCCGCGAGCTGCCCCGTTGGGGACGTGGCCTCGTTGGAGTCATAGTCGTCGTCCTGCTCGCCGAGGCGTTCACACGGGCCGGACCGGTGAATCCGGCCTATCTGCCACCGGTGTCGGATGTGCTCCTGCGGGTCGTGGAGTTGTTGACGTCCGCCGAGTTTCTCGGACAGGTGGCCCTGACCCTCCAAGCCTGGGCGATCGGGCTGGGCCTGGCCGTCGCTGTTGGGGTGCCCGCCGGTGTCGTGCTCGGCTCGTCGAACTTCGTCTACTCGGCCACCCGTGCGCTTGTGGAGTTCCTCCGTCCGATCCCGTCGGTCGCGCTGATACCGCTGGCCATTCTGTTGTTCGGCCTTGGGACCGAGATGAAGGTGTCGCTCGTCGTCTACGCGTCGTTGTGGCCGATCCTGTTCAACACCATCTACGGCATGCACGACGTCGATCCGGTGGCGAAGGACACGGCTCGCATCTACGGGTTCGGGCGGCTGGCGGTCTTGACACGTGTGTCACTCCCCAGCGCAGCGCCGTTCATCTATACCGGCGTCCGGATCGCAGCGGCCGTCGCGTTGATCCTCGCGTTGAGCGCCGAGATCCTGGGGGCACGGCACGGCCTGGGCCAGTGGATCGTGGCCGCCGGCGCCGCGTCGCGCGCTGACCTGGTGTACGCCGGGGTTGTCGTCACCGGGCTCCTCGGGTTCCTGATCAACTGGGTCACCGTCGTCGGGGAGCGGCGCCTGTTCGGGTGGCAGCCGGCGCTGCGGGAGGCACAGTGATAGCGACGGTCACAGAGACTCGCCAGGCACGAGGGCTGGCCGCGCGGTGGCGCGCTACTGCCACCGGCAGGTCGTCCGGTTTCCTGGTGCGCTGGGGTGCCCTGCTGGCGGTCGGCGTCGTCTGGGAACTGCTGGCCACGCGGTCGCGGTCGCCGTTCTTCCCACCGATGACCGACATCCTGACCCGGGCCCGCGACCTGTGGTTTTCCGGCGACCTGGCCGCGGGATTCGTGGCCTGGGATCGGGTCCAGGTCGACCTGGTGCCGAGCTTCACCCGGCTCGCGCTGGGCTGGCTGCTCGCCGCAGGGGTCGGCATCGTGGCCGGCGTGGTGATCGGCCGCGCCCGCAACCTGGCCGACTACGTCGACCCGCTGGTGCACTTCTTGCGGGCCATTCCACCGCCGGCATTGATCCCGCCGTTCTTGATCTTGCTTGGCCAGGGTGACCGGATGAAGGTGGCGTTGATCGCGTTCGGTGTGGTCTGGCCGATCCTCCTGAACACGATCGACGGAGTGCGATCGGTAGACCAGGTTCAGCTCGACACCGCCCGGATCTACGGCATCGGCGTCCGCCGGCGCCTAACCCATATTGTGCTGCCGGCAGCGGCGCCGAGGATCTTCGCCGGCCTACGGATCAGCCTCGCCATCGCGCTGATCCTGATGGTGCTGTCCGAAATGGTCGGTTCGGTCGACGGCATCGGCTTCGGCATCCTGCAAGCCCAGCGGAGCTTCCAGTACGTGAACATGTGGGCCGGAATCCTGGTGCTCGGCATCGCCGGGTACGCCATCAACGCCGGCTTTCTCCGGATCGAACGGCGGGTGCTCGCGTGGCATCGCGCCGAGAAGGGAGGTGCCCGGTGAGTTCCAGGCTGCTTGCCGTCGAGGACCTCGGCCTGACCTACGGGACCGGCCAGACGGCTCACGTGGCCATTGCGGAGCTGGATTTCGCTATCACAACAGGTGAGTTCGTCTCGATCGTGGGTCCGTCCGGAGCCGGCAAGACGACGTTGCTCAAGTGCATCTCCGGGTTGCTGCCGCCCACGTCCGGTGACGTGCGGCTGTCCGGACAGGTCGTGGATCGGGTGCCAGACCGGCTGGCGATGGTGTTCCAGGACTACAGCCGTTCGTTGTTCCCGTGGCTCACGGTCGGCGGCAACGTGGACCTTCCCCTCGGCCGGCAGGGCCTGACCCGGCAGGACCGTCGGAAGCGAGTCGAGGAGAGCCTGAACGCGGTCGGGCTGGCCGGATTCGCGGAGCGCCACCCGTGGCAGCTGTCCGGCGGGATGCAGCAGCGGGTCGCGATCGCCCGCGCGCTGGCCTACCAGCCTGAGATCCTCCTGATGGACGAGCCGTTCGCCTCCGTGGACGCCCAGACCCGAGCCGGGCTCGAGGATCTCGTCCTCGCCGTCCGCGAACGGTTCGCCATGACGATCCTGTTCGTGACCCACGACATCGACGAAAGTGTCTACCTGGCCGACCGGGTGCTCGTCCTGTCTCGCTCGCCGGCCCGGGTGGTCGCCGACCTCGAGACCGCGCTGCCACACCCGCGCGACCAGATCGAGACCAAGGAGCGCGGCGACTTCGTCCATCTGCGGGGTGAGGTCGCCCGGCTCATCCGGGCTGAATCGATGGCAGGAGCTTCCAATGCGATTCCGTGACGCCTGCATTCCTGTCCAGTTCGGCTGGTCGTCGCCGTTCGCCCGGTGGCAGACCGCGTTCGCCGACGTGTCCAGCCTCGACCTCGCCGTTCAGGTCACCCGGCGCGCACTGGACGACCGCGGCCTGCCGGCGGCCGAGCTGAGCCGGCTGGTATTCGGGACGACGACCCCGCAGCGTGGCGGGTTCTACGCGGCGCCGACCGTGGCCGCGCGGATCGGTGCCGAACGGGTCACCGGCCCGACCATCGCGCAGGCGTGCGCGACCTCGGCGGTCTGCGTCGAGGCCGCGGCGCTGTACGCCGACGCCGAGCCCGGCGGCCTGCATCTGGTCGTCGCGGCCGACCGGACCAGCAACTCGCCGGTGCTCACCTACCCGTCGTCCACCGCGCCGGGCGGTGCGCCGGACCACGAGCACTGGTTCTTCGACAACATCCAGCTGGACCCGTGGGCCGGCAAGGCCATGATCGAGACTGCCGAACGGGTCGCCGAGCAGGGAGGCATCACCCGCGAGCAGGCCGACGAGATGACCCTGGTCCGCCACGAGCAGTACACCTCCGCCCTAGCCGCTGACCGGGAGTTCCAGCGCCGCTGGATGATCCCCGTCGAGGTGTCGCGGCGGCGGTCGTCACGCGACCCTCAGGTCGTGGACGCCGATGTCGGCGTGCACGACACGACCGCCGAAGGACTGGCGAAGCTCGACCCGGTGCTGCCCCGCGGCGTGGTCACGTACGGCTCGCAGACCCATCCCGCCGACGGGACGGCGGGTGTGCTGGTGACCGGGGCCGCGCGTGCCCGGGAACTGGCCGCGGGCGAGCCGGTAGCGCGCGTCCTGGCGTCGGGTGTCGCCCGGGTAGAGCCGGCCGAGATGCCGAAGGCGCCGGTGCCCGCGGCGCAGCGCGCACTGGCCGACGCCGAGCTCACCTTCGCCGACGTCGCCGCTGTCACGACCCACAACCCGTTCGCGGTCAACGACGTGTGGTTCGCCCGCGAGACAGGATTCGACGTGGCACGGATGAACCAGCGGGGATCGAGCTTGATCTTCGGTCACCCGAACGCCCCGACTGGGGCGCGACTGCTGGTCGAGTTGATCCACACCCTTGTAGACCGTGGCGGCGGCGTGGGGCTGTTCACCGGATGTGCCGCCGGTGACACCGCCGCGGCCTTGGTCGTCCAGGTGGACAGCTGATGGAAGGAGTCCTGTGGTGCACGAGATCGATCTGACCGGCCGGGTCGCGGTTGTTACTGGTGCGGGCGGTGGACTGGGTCGCAGCCACGCTCTGCTGCTGGCCGGTCGCGGTGCGAACGTCGTCGTCAACGATGTCGGGGACGGCGCTCACAAAGTGGTCGGTGAGATTGTCGACGCCGGAGGCAACGCGGTGGCCAACCGGGCCTCGGTGGCCGATTCCGGCGCGGCGGCCGGCATCGTTGCTGATGCGCTCGACGCGTTCGGCCGCATCGACATCGTGGTCAACAACGCCGGCATCATCCGCGACCGTTCGTTCGCGAAGATGACCCTCGACGACGTGCGCGAGGTGCTCGATGTCCACGTGTACGGCGCGTTCCACGTCACGATGGCCGCCTGGCCGCACCTGCGTGAGCGGGGCTACGGACGGGTCGTCAACACCGTCTCCGGTGCGGGTCTGTTCGGCAACTTCGGGCAGGCCAACTACGCGACCGCCAAGATGGGACTCGTCGGGTTCACCCGAACACTCGCTGCTGAAGGCCGCAGGTACGGCATCACCGTCAATGCGGTTTCTCCTATTGCGGCATCCCGGATGACCGAGACGATCCTGCCGGCCGACGTCCTGGCCAAAGTAGACCCGGACCACGTCTCGCCGGTGGTCGCCTATCTGTGCTCTGAGTCCTGCACGGAGACCGGCGTCGTCGTGGTGGCCGGGGGCGGCTACGTGGCCCGGGTCGCCGTCCTGCAAGGCGAGGGAGTGGTCTTCGACCATGTCGCCAACCCAGAGGAGGTCGCGGACCGCTGGCCGGACGTCATGCGGTTGGGCGAAGCCAGCGAGTTCCGCGATGGCGCAGGCGAACAGGCTCAGTGGGTACTCCAGCGGGTTGAAAGGGAGACACAGTGACGGTACGCATGACGGTGGCAGAGCTCGAGCAGGCCCGTGATCTGGATCTCGGAGCGACGGACTGGGTCGTGGTGACCCAGGAACAGGTCGACTTGTTCGCCGAGGCCACCGGCGACCACCAGTGGATCCACGTCGACCGCGAGCGAGCGGCGCAAGGACCGTTCGGCGGCACTATCGCCCACGGCTACCTCACGCTTTCCAAGCTGCCCGCGCTGATGGCGCAGCTGCTGCAGATCACCGACAGCGCCATGGGTGTCAACTACGGCCTCGACCGGCTCCGCATGACCGCCCCGGTGCCGGTCGGCAGCAAGATCCGAGTTCGGGGCCGGTTGCTCGACGCCACCGGCAAGTCCGGTGGCGTCCTCTACCGCGTGGAGATGGACGTCGAGGTCGAGGGGAATGACCGTCCAGCCCTCGTAGCCACCGGCCTCTACCTGGTCTACTCACGATCTTGAGGCAGCGCCGACCGCGGCCCTTACTATTGACCAGCCTCAGATTCGTCCCCTACGTTCGTGTACAGAACAATAGTTCGCCATACGGACACTGGGGAGTTCATGGCCGGAGGCGCGCGCGAGCAGGGTCGCTCGGTGACGTCGAGAGTGCTTGCCATTCTCGACGTGTTCGACGCGGCTCACACCCGGCTGACTGACTTCTTCCGCCAGTCGTTCGACATGTTCAACGATGTCATCGGCACCGATGACCCCGACCTGTCAGCGTTCCGGGACGCCGGTGGCAAGGTGCTCATCTGGCACGGATGGAACGATCCATTGATCTTCCCGGAGGGGTCGGTCGACTACTACGAGGCCGTCCTGGACGCGTTCCACAGCACCACGCTGGTGCAACGCGTCGCTCTGTTCTTCCTTGCGCCAGGGCTCGGCCACTGCGGAGGTGGTCCAGGGCCGAACCAGTTCGACATGTTCGGCGCCTTGGTTGACTGGGTGGAACGCGGCGAGCCCCCAGACCAGATCATCGCCACTCGAGTGGAGAGCGGCGAGATCGTCCGCACCCGACCGATCTGTGCATACCGTTACGTGGCACGCTACGACGGCGTGGGAAATCCAGATCTCGCCGCGAGTTTCGACTGTAGGCCCAATTACGCGTCATGGGGCACGCAGAACCGACACTGAGCTGCAGTGACCTAGATCAATGCTTGTGCGGGCGTCACTGGCATGCCAGCCTGGTGATGCCCGCACTAGCCGGTATGGCGTGTTTTGGGAGAGGTCATGCGAACGCAGGTAGGCATCGTCGGAGCCGGCCCTGCTGGCCTGTTGCTGTCCCACCTGCTGCACCTGCACGGGATCTCCTCCGTTGTGCTGGAGATACGCGACCGGGAGTACATCGAGCACCGAGTCCGCGCGGGTGTACTCGAGCAGGCGACGGTAGACACCCTCCGGGAGGCCGGCCTCGCGGACCGACTGGACGCCATGGGGCTTCGTCACGAAGGCATCGAGCTCCGGTTCGACGGAGAGGGTCACCGGGTGCCCATGACCGAGCTAACCGGGCGAGCCATCACCGTCTACGGCCAGCAGGAGATCGTAAAGGACCTCGTCGCTCGCCGGCTCGCCGACGGTGGCGACATCCGGTTCGAGGTGTCAGAGGTCCGGCTGGACGGCCTCACGGGCAGCGAGCCGAAGATCCACTTTCGGCACGGCGGCCGCGACGACGAACTGGTCTGCGACTTTGTCGCCGGCTGCGACGGTTTCCATGGTGTGTGCCGGGACAGCGCGCCGGATGCCGCCCTGAATGTCTACGAGCGCGAGTACCCCTTCGCGTGGCTCGGCATCCTGGCTGAGGCAAAGCCGGCCGTAGATGAGCTGATCTACTGCCTGCACGAGCGGGGATTCGCGCTTTACAGCATGCGCTCCCCGACGATCTCCCGGCTGTATCTCCAGGTACCGGTGGACGAGGATCTCGAGAACTGGCCCGACGACCGGATATGGGACGAGTTGGCAGGCCGCTTCACGCTGACCGGTTCGGACTGGCGGCCGACGGAGGGGCCGATTCTGGAGAAGGGCATTACGCCGATGCGGAGTTTCGTCACCGAGCCGATGCAGTTTGCCCGCCTGCTGCTAGCCGGCGACGCCGCGCACATCGTGCCGCCCACTGGCGCCAAGGGCCTCAACCTGGCCGTCAACGACGTGCACCTGATGGCCCGTGCCCTCGACGCCTGGTTTTCGTCGGGAGACGATGCGCTGCTGAACAGGTACACCGATGACGCGCTCCGCCGGGTGTGGCGCGTCCAGCACCTCTCCTGGTGGATGACGCAGATGCTGCACCGCTTCCCCGGGGACGATCCGTACCAGCATCGGCTCCAGATCGCTCAGTTGCGTAACGTCGTCGACTCCCGTGCCTACGCGACCGCACTGTCGGAGAACTACGTCGGCTAGGCGGGGCTATTGGTATGACACGTACACCGGAGACGGATCCTTGCTCATCGTCTCCTCCGGCGTGTATGGCCGCGGCAAGTCCCTCTCGACGAAGTTCTGCCATCCCCAGTGCCAATGCGCACATCCGTGCCTGCCGTGATCGCGCGGTAGGTTTCGTCCTTGACGCCGAGCCCGCCCTGGCCTTCGCCCGTCCGGCCTAGGTTGCTTGGATATCTCGCGGGACGGTGGAGGCAGTCGGCCGGAGCATCACCCGGTTGTCGAAGCTCAATGTGATCAAGTCCGGATGCTGCATTGGCGCCGACTTGGCAACCAGAAATGCTGGAGCCGCGCCCAGTGAATATCACGCCAGCTCGTACCGTAGGAAATGAAGATCTCTACGACGATCGTGAATCTCGATGTCCTTCCGGGTGCGATCGACGAGTACCTGGCACTGGCACGACGGGTTGATGCCGCAGCCTGATGCCGTGATGCGCCTGGCCGGCGCCCCGAGGCTCTCCCCCGTTGGCCTGCCGGTGAGCACCCAGCACCGAGTGATGACAACCGGACGCACAACGACGGAGGGTCGCAGGGCGACAGGTCATGTGGGCGTAGCCCAGCTTCACGCTGGAGCGGGCTGCGTACCTCGCGGCCCGCTCAGCGTCCTCGACGAAGTGCGGCAGGACTTCCAGCGAACCGTTGTCGCGGCCCGTGCCGTCCGAGACGCGTGCTGTGGGGCGGCGCAGGGTAGCAGGATGTGAGTCACCCGGCGGGGCCTCGTTGTCGGTGCTTGGCACCTCGCGCACATCGCTGGGCGGTCGATGGTGCAGGAGGCACGGGGCCGGGCTTCCACGGCTGCAGGGCTGCTAGCGCTGCGCAGATGGTAGTCGCTGTGCGCTGAGTTCCCAAGGAATGTTAAGCCGGGTGGGGGCTCGTAGGCTTGTTGGTGGTGGGCCGGGATGTTGGAGCGCTCTGCGACTTCTGTGACGCTCGGCCCGCCGCCTGCTTGCGGCGTTCGCGCATGAGCTTGTGGCGGATGTTGTCGCGGCGTTGCGGGTCGAGTCGGTAGTGCTTTGTGACGATCGCGCGTCCCTTGGCCTCGGTGATGGGGGTGCCGTCGACGTCGCGTAGGACGTAGTGCTCACCGTCGCTGGGAGCCAGCTCGGCCGACGGTGTAGTGGCGTTTGCGAAGTACGTCGACGAACGCCGCGGCCTCAAGATTGCTGCTTAACAGGCGGCACTCCGTGAGGCTGCTGCTCGACGAAGACGTGCCCGTACAACTCGTGGAGCCATTACGACATCTCCTGCGCGACCACACAGTTGATCACGTCGAGGGCGCCGCAAGGTTGCCACCATGGCGTCGGTACGGACGGAGATCCGCGACGTGCTCGACACCGATCTTCCGGCCGATCCGTACCCACCGAAGCTGTTCGACGCCAAGGTCCAGGCTGTGTTCGACCACGTCGTCACGGCCTACGGGGACGACCAGACAAGCGTCTACCCAGAGCGCTACTCCGCCTCCCCGCGGCCTAGCTGCCGTGGCCGCACCACCCGACCCGGCATGGCCGGCGGTACCGCGCTACGCACCGTCTCCCAGCTGATCGATAACGACGAGGACTTCGCCGTCGAGTTCAAATCCACCGCTCGCTGGGACCTAAGGGAGAACCAGCCGAACAAGGCGATGGAGGACGCCGTCGTAAAGACCGTCGCTGGCTTCCTCAACACCGACGGCGGGACACTGCTCATCGGCATCGGCCCCAACCGCCAGGTGGTCGGTCTCGACTTCGACTACCCCCGGGTGAAACCGCCGAACGGGGACGGCTTCGTCAACTGGCTCACCACCCACCTCACCAACGCTCTTGGTCACGCCGCGGTGATGCGGACCCGTGCGAGGATCACACTCCACGATGGCCACGAGATATGCCGCCTCGACGTAGCGCGATCCTCACAGCCTGTATGGGCCAAGGTGAGCAGCGGCGACCGCGTCTTCTTCGTCCGCATGAACAACTCGACCCGCAAGCTACCCGACGCCGAGCTTGAGATCTACCTCGCCGATCATTGGCCGTCGGGTCGGTAGGCACGAGACGTGATCGTTTGCCAGGGAGATTGCCAGGCAACGCGCCCGTATCCGCACGGAGCGACCCGTACGGATACGGCGGGTGCACCTACGAACCTGCAGGTAAACGGCGTATTGCGCACCGTGCCGCAGCAGTCTGATTGGGCGGCAGGACACTACGGATCAGAAGGTTGGGGGTTCGAATCCCTCGGGGCGCGCTTCTCTGATCAGCCCCTTTGGCCTCGCTCAGGTCTCATCCATGGTCGTAAATCCGGAAGGTAAAGACGGCCTCCGGCGCGACGGCGGTGCCGATCGTTGAGAAGCGTGGCGGTGTCCGGCGGATCCTAGAACATGTCGGCTCGCTCGCCCCGATTGAGATCGCACGCCGACCCGCGCGCCCACTTCGACGAACGTCCGTGCGCAGGCGGCTCCGATGCCGGAGCCCTCGCCGGTGACGACGACTCTGCTGGTGGGTAACGCCGTTCGTGTCGGAGTCGGTCGTCTCAGGCGTCCTTGCACTCGTTGCGCTGACGGCCGAGGCCCTCGACCTCAATCTCGACGACGTCACCTGCCTTCAGGTACGGGAACCGTCCGGACAGAGCCACGCCCTGCGGCGTTCCGGTGTTGACGATGTCGCCCGGATCAAGAACGGTGAACTGCGACAGCCGGTAGATCAGGTCGGCGACACTGAAGACCATGTCGGCGGTGGTGGAATCCTGGCGCGGCTCGCCGTTGACCCACGACCGGAGCCGGAGGGGACGCAGGCCACTGACCGGGTCTTCGAGCTCGTCGCTGGTGACCAGGGCCGGCCCGAGCGGGTTGAACGTCTCGGCGCTCTTCCCTTTCGACCACTGGCCGCCGGACCGGTCGATCTGCAGCTCGCGCTCTGACACGTCGTTGGACGTGGCGAACCCGGCGATGTGATCCCACGCCGCGGCCGGCGACTCGAGGTACCGCGCGGTTCGGCCGATCACGACGGCAAGCTCCACCTCCCAGTCGGTCCGGGTGGATCCGCGGGGAATCAGCAGGTCGTCATCCGGCCCGATAACCGTGTTGGGCGCCTTGTAGAAGATCACCGGTTCTTCAGGCGGTTCCGCTCCGGACTCCGCAGCGTGGGCGGCGTAGTTCATGCCGATGCACAGGACCACGCCCGGCTTGGCGATCGGCGCGCCGACCCGCTCACCGGAGATGTCGATCTCTGGCAGCGCACCTTCGGCGGCGGCACGGCGCGCTTCGTCGAGCCCAGACGCCAGGAAGGCACCGCCGATGTCGGCGGTTACCCCGGAGAGGTCGAAGTGCTTTCTGGCGGAATTCCGCACCACGGGACGCTCGGCGCCCGCCGGACCCACTCGCAAGAGACGCATGTGAGTCGCTCCTGTCCCAAATATGGAACGCATGTGAGAAGAGGCGGAACGATATCACTGGCCGTTGGCACGGGCACCCCGCGTCCCCGCATCTCGTCACCCCGTCGGAGGTCATGCGTGAGCGTCGAGCGAGCGTTCAGCGTGATCGAGTATCTCGCCCGGAGGGGCCCGTCCAGTCTGCGCGGCATTGCCGGGGGAGCTTGACCTGCCTGTGTCGTCAATCCACCGGCTGCTCCACTCGTTAGAGCGCGAGCGTGTCGTCGAGCGGACGGGTGGCGACGAGTGGGGCGTCGGACACCGCGTGCTCGAGCTAGCCGGGCTCAGCTCGAACGGTTCGGCCTCCGGCGGTCGCCCGGCCGTCGCTCGAGCAGCTCTCGGCGCGGACGGGGCAGACCGCATTTCTCGCCGTCCGGTCTGGTGCCGAGGTCGTCTACCTGGACAAGGTGCAGACCGGCGCCCAGGTCCAGTTGTAGGTCGAGCTCGGGCGCGCCGCCCGATCCACAGCACGCCCTCGGCAAGGCCATGCTCGCGTTCGCCGCCGAGGAGGTGCGCGACGAAGTGCTCGAAGGCGGTCCACTCGCAGTGGTAACCGAGCACACCATCACCAACCCGGCCGCGTTGCGCGAACAGTTGACGATCGCGCACGAGCAGGGATACGCGACCGACAAAGACGAGACGGCGCTGGAATCTGTTGCCTAGCCGCACCGGTGCTCAACCATCTCAGCCACATCGCCGGCGCAGTAGCATCGCCGGCACCGACCCAGGGCTACGAACTGAGTCCGCGGACATGGCCAAGGCGATCACCAGCGCCGCCGCCAAAATCCCCCAGCGCCTTGGCCACGTCGGGACGCCCTGAGCGGGTCCGAGCTAGCGGAATCTCTCTTGAGAGGCGTTACCAACGCCGGGTCCTCACGCACACCTTCCCGCACGCTGCCGTTGACAGCCGGACCCGCACCGTCGGGATAGCACCGGCGCCTCCCGTTGTCGGGGCCGCTTCCCGCCCAATCCCGGTCGTCACCCAGTCCCGACGCCC
>Ga0299914_10000174_pt1 | contig 37991 bp, 42 predicted proteins | sample RVTome_10_FD_201361 | JGI IMG/M metagenome (GOLD analysis project Ga0299914, IMG submission 201361) | Soil microbial communities from uranium-contaminated site in the Upper Colorado River Basin, Wyoming, United States - RVT153D57 (version 2) ... | reverse complement strand
AAGGTGATAGAGGACGTTGTTCATCACCACGTATGAGCGGTTCCTCGGGCTGTCCGAGTAGCCCTTCTTGAAGGGCGAGCCGGGGCGCAGGATCGACTCGGTGAACTGGGATCCCCAGACCTTGTCGTTTACCTCTTTGATCTTGTCCTTGAGACCGGTTCTACCGTTTCCGTTGGCCAATCCGCCTCCTACCAGCGCATTCCATAGGCGTAACCATTCTTGAAGTCACGCTGCCCTGTGTCGAAATCCCAGGGTCGCCGATCGAGCCCGAGCTCGGCGGCCTGATCGGCCAGCGAGCCCTCGAACTTGCCCAGGGTGATGACATTGGTCGGGCAGCGGTCGATGCACAGTGCGCATCTGGTGCACTCGTCTTCGTCGACCACGAAGAAGCCCATGTTCTGCGGGTCCTCTCCCGGATGGTCGACGTTGACCCCCTCGGTGATCGCATCGAGCGACAGATAGTGGATGCATTTCCACGGGCAGATGTCGACGCACCCCTCGCAGAGGATGCATTCGGACTGGTCGATGTGGAGGAACTGCTTGGGCCGCAGCTTGTCGGTGAAATAGTCCCCCTCGACCACCGCCAGCTGGTAGTCGTCACGATAGGGAGGTGTCTCGTCGACGACGCCTTTGGGCATCAGCCTTCTCCCCTCACCAATGGCCGCCCATAGGGTGACCTGACCTCAGACTTCTCGGCCGACGGAGGTGCGCCCTGCCTCATCCTCTGCAACTGGAGGGTGAACACGGCCGCAGCGACGAGCATCACGATGTGGTAGCCCATGGAGATGGAGTCCTTGATCGCCGCCCAGCTGAGGTTCACCTCGTTGCCCAGGATCAGCCAGGCCGGGATGGCGACGGCGACTCGCTGCGACGACCAGTCGAGATCCGTCTGGGCGAAGTTGAGCCATTCGGAGGGCACGATCCCGAAGATGAGGACCAGCTCGATCCAGGTGACGAAGGAAGCGAACAAGGCCCGGGCCCAGGTCATCTTCTGGTTCAGCACCCAAACGAAGAGGGCGCCCACCACGAGCATTTGGGAGGCGGCGAAGGAAGCCAGATAGGCGAGGCCCTTGGACAGCCATCCCCTCGGCACCCAGTCGAACTGGTCGAGGACCAGGGGAACCTCCTGCCCGTCGACGATGTGAGTTTCGGGGAAGCTGGAGTAGTGGATCCAGACAACCGCGATCACCAGAGTGACGAAGCCCATGCCGAGCAATCCCCATCCGATGCTCTTGCGTCTGCTGTCGCTCAGTTCTGCCAGGCGGTACATGTCTCCGACTTCGGGCGCGGATAAATAGCTGTTGACGTCGTTTCTACCACAACCCGTGTCTCGTGAGAGAACCGTGGATGCATGCGGGCGCGGTCCATCGGCGTGGCTGCAGAACGAATCGAGGAAGTAGTTATGCTCCCGCCGTCCCGTTTCGCAACGAGGGAACCGTTGGCCGCCACCCAAACTGCAGACACCAGGGCCCTGCTCGGGTCCGCCTCCGATGGGGACCGCATCGTCTCGGCTCATTTCCTGGCCGGTGCCTTGTTCCTCATCCTGGCCGGTGGCTTCGAGCTGCTCGCCCTGTTCTCACTGAGATTCGGGGGGCTTTCCCCGGTCAGCTATGGCCGGATGGAGTCGATGGCCAACATCACGGTGATGCTCGGCTTCCTGGTGATGAGCCTGACCGGAGGGATCTACTACGTGCTGCCCCGACTCACTGGAACCAGGCTCTGGCGAAGAGACCTCGCCTTCGTCGGCATGCTGGCCATGTCCGGGTTGGTGCTGGTCGACCTGCTCGCCGTTGTGCTCGGCCTGGGTGGGGGGCGTCAGCCCTTCGGTCTCCCCTGGTGGCTCCACATCCCGATGCTGGCTGTGCTCACCATCCCGTTCGTCGTCACGGTGATGACGATTCGGCGCCGGGAGGAGACACGGAGCTTCGTGACCCTCTGGTTCGTCATCGGCGGGGTGACCTGGCTGCCCCTGCTCTATCTGATGTATTTCGCCGGGGACCTGCCATTCGTCTCCTCGTTGGCAGAGACGTATTCGGACCTGTTCTTCTCCGCCGGGTTCGTCACCCTCTGGGTGTTCGTGGTCGGGAGCGGCCTCTTCTACTACACCGTGGTCAAAGAGCTGGAGATCCCGCTCGCCTCCCGCCAGCTGGCCGCGGTCGGGTTCTGGTCGCTCGGTTTCGCCGGAGCTTGGTGGGGCACCGCCCAGCTGGTCTTCGGGCCAGGCCCGGGTTGGATCGACGGCGTCTCGGCAGCCCTCGGTCTCGCCTTGCCCATCGGGGCCCTGGCCAACGCCTCCAATGTCTCGCTCACTCTCCAGGGCCATTGGGAGAGGCTGAGCGACAAGCCGGGGGTGGTCTCTGGTGTCATCGGTCTCTATCTCGGGGTCACGGTGGCGATCCTGGCCAGCTTCGCCTCATTCCCCTCCGTGGGATCGGTCACCGCCCTCACCGCCTATTGGGAAGCCATCGAGTACGGCGCCCTTTTCGGGGTCGGTGTGCTGCTAGTGGCGGGCATCGCCTTCGAGGCCATGCCCCGGGTGTCCGGGCGCGACTTGAGCTCTCTCGACCGACCTCGCTCGTTCAACCGGTGGACGGTCATCGGCGCCGGCGGGGTCATGATCAGCCTGGTCGCAGCCGGCCTTGTCAGCGGTTTCTCCTGGGTAGCGGGCTCCAACAGCGCCTCATACGTCGATGCCGGGGATGGCTGGGCGGCGGGTGCCGGCGCTTCCGACGTCCTGCTGCTCTTCGCCGTCGGTTTCGGTGTGATCGCGTTTCTCGGTCAGCTCGCCTACGCCGCGACCGTGATCGGCACCCTCACCATTGGGCGAGCGGTGCCCCAGGAGATCCTGGTGTATGGCTCGGACGGCACGCAGGGCACCTGGGAAGTGACCGTGGAGGGGCGCGACGATGAGTGATCTGAGTGAGGCTGCCGCCGCCCTCGGAATCCCCGAGGCACTGGTGGAGCGATCGGCTGCGGCTCGCGCCGCCGAGACCGGCGCGAGCGTCGATGAGGTCCTCGCCGCCTGGGCGGCAGGTGGCGACGTCCCCGCCTCGGTGCCTTCGGAGACACCGCCGGCGCCGACGGAGACCTCGGACGCCGAGGAGGCCACGGAAGGACCGGCGCCGGATGCAGGGGCGCCCGCTGAAGAGACCGCCACTTCGCCCCCCGCGGCCGAGGAGTCGCCGCCTCCCGCCGAGAAAGTCGTCACTCCAGGCCCGGCCGAGGCGCCGACCACGGTTTCGGGCAAGCCACCGGTGCTGGTCGGGGAGGCCGACAACCCGATCGGGGTACTGGTCGGGTCGGTGGCGCTCTTCGTCGCCATCTTCCTCGTTGGGCTGGTAGGTCCTGCTCTCCCTGCCGAGAACCCCGGGGCAAGGACGAGCGACCTGCCCTTCAGCGAGGCGGCGGTGCGCGGCCAGGAGATCTACCAGTCCGTGGGCTGCGCCTCATGTCACACCCAGATGATCCGGCCGGTGGTCGCCGATGTCGACCTTGGGGCAGTGACCTTCAACGACAGCAACCAGGTTTTGGGGACGCGTCGGTTCGGGCCCGATCTATCCAATGTGGGGGCGCGGGTGTCCGGGAGCCAGATCGAGGCGCTGGTCACCGGCTTGGGAGACCACCCGTCGATCGCGCTGGCTCCCGACGACCTTGCCGCCCTGGTCGCCTATCTCCTCGAGTCGAGGACACTGGAGGGCGGCGCCGCCGCAGGCAATGCCGGTGGCGAAGAGCCTGCCGCAGAGGAGCCGGCCGAGTCATGAGTGAGCTGAGCGCCGCCGCTGCCGCCGCCCTGGGCGTACCCGAGGCCATCGTGGAGCGGTCGGCGGCCGCACGCGCGGCGGAGACGGGGATGAGCGCCGACGAGGTGCTCTCGGCCTGGGCAGGCGGAGACGCGGTGGCTGCCGCAGCCTCCCTTTCTACCGAAGAGCAGCCGGCTGCTGAGTCGGAGCCCGCTCCAGCCGCAGAGCCTGTCCCTTCCTCGCCCGACGTCGAAGTGGCTCCCCAGGAGCCCGCGGCGCCGGCCGCGCCGGCAGCGCAACCCGCCACGGTGACTCGATCTCCGATACCCGCCGAAGTGACCGCGGCCGAGGCGGCAACCCTCCCCGAGGTGATCACGGTCCCCACTGCCGGGATCAGGGAGCGGACCAACTTCGTCATCCCTCGCTGGCTGGCCGCAGTGATGTTGATCATTCCCGCCTTCGCCCTCTTCGCCCTGGGTGGCTCGGCCACCGGTGAGTGTGGTGATGCCACAGAGCTACAGACCGATGTCATCACCGGTGACGTGGTCAACTGCGACGGGAGCGAGTTCACCGGATCGGGCGCCGGTGGCGGCGGCGCCGACTTCATCGCCATGGGAGAGGAGCTGTACGGCGGAGCTCCCAGTTGCGACGGATGTCACGGGGCCAATGGTGGAGGCGGCGTGGGCCCGGCATTCGGGGGCGTGGTGAACACGTTCGGCTCGTGCGCCGACCACATCGAGTGGGTCACGTTGGGCACCCCCGGGTTCCAGGCGGAGGGACGGGCGACCTACGGCGACAGCAACAAGCCGGTCGGTGGGGTGGGGGTGATGCCCGCCTTCGGGGGAAGTCTCAGCGAAGAGCAGATCGCGGCGGTGACCGCCTTCGAGCGGGTCCGTTTCGGGGGAGCCGATCCCGAGGAGACCCTCACCGAATGTGGGCTGGCCGAGCCCGAGGGTGCGGAAGGTGGAGAAGAGGGTGCGCCGGGAGAGGAAGCCCCGGAAGGGGAGGAAGCTCCGGCAGAAGGCGAAACCACCACCACTGTGGGTGATGCCGAGGCGGGATTGGGAGGTACCCCCTAGCCCAGGATCAGGGCCCCGAAGTCTGGTGGCGCAGGGCCCGTCGCAGCGGCGCCGACTCGATCCGACCCTCGGCGATCACCACGTCGTCGGGAGCGAGAAGAACCGGAATCCTCTCTCGATAGGCCTCCAGCAGGCTGTCATCGCTGTCGATATCAACCTCGCGGAACCGCAGATTGCAGCGTTTGACCTCGCGTTCCACCAGCGACCGGGCCTCGTCGCAGAGATGACAACCGTGCCGTGTCAAAAAAATGAGCAAAAATCCCTCAACTAACCACTCAGAGTGACCGATAATGGATGTGCATGCAGGAAGGAGGGTCAACCGTTCCCTCATACCTAGGGCACGTTCGTCCAAGGTGTGAACGGATAGCCTCCCAGCCCGCCCCACGGTACGGCACTCTCCTTCGTGTAGATGGGGCCCTCGCTCAGCGGGGGCCCCATCACTTTGTTAAAGGGCGCTTTCCGCTACGAGACGATCGTCTGCCATCGTGGAGCCGGTGCGACCTGCCACCGCAATCGTTCTGATGATCCTCCTGGCCCTCATCGCCATTGCCGGGATCATCCAGCTTCTCTCACTCCCGTCCCCGCCAGGGTGACCGAGACCCCGCTGGACAGATTCAGCACCTGATCCGCCGAGCCATCTCGCACCGCGATCGCCATGAGGCCTGCCGAGTCGACATGGACCAAAGGCTCGCCGGGCTCGACGTCGGAATAGGAGCTCGCCCACGGGATCGAGTGCACGCTCGCCCCGACCCGGAGGGTGAGCATCGCTCCCGGCGCCAACCCGACCGCGGCGAGGTCGTCGGGGCCGATGTTCGTCTGCACGTTCCCGAACCCGTCGACCCACCACGCCTCGCCGGTCACGGAGGCGTCTTTTGTCTCGGGAAGGGGCAGCAGCAGTGGCTGGACCTCGCCCGGCCCCAGCTCCGGACCCAGATCGCGTATCGAGGCCTCACCCGAGGCGAGGAGGGCAGCCGCTGGGGCGAAGAGATCGCGACCATGGAACGTCTCCCCCGGCGAGGGGATCCTGGCCTCGGGGTTCTCTATCGAGACCATGACTCTCGCCCCCCCCACCATCGCTACCGCCGGGGAGAGGACGCCATTGTCTGGCCCGACGAAGAACCCCCATTCGGCTTGGAGCGCCAGGGCCTTCCGTTCCGAGCCGACGCCAGGGTCGACCACGACCAGGGCGACCCCTTCCGGGAGGTACTGGATCGCACGGGTCATAGCGAGCGCGGCGGCTCTCACGTCGCCCCGGGGCGTGCCATGCCCCACGTCGATGACCCGTGAGCCCGGGGCCAGCTTGGCCAGCACGCCGTGAACCACCCCGACGAACTCGTCGGCGAGGCCAAAGTCGCTGAGGAAGCTGATGGGGAGTGAGTCCTGGGTCATGAGTGGTCCCGCGGGTGGTGGGGACGGTAGCCACGGGCAGGCCGGCACCTATATTGCCGCAATGACCGAGACCAACCACGACGCCATCGCCCGGGAGGTCTCGCGATCGAAGCTGGCGATGCTCATGGGCAGCGTCGACACCGGGAAGACCACACTCGCCCTCCAATCGGCCCGGCTCGCTCTCGGTTCGGGGCGCACGGTTGCCCTCGTCGATGCCGATGTGGGCAACTCGACGGTCGGCCCTCCGGCATGCGTGGGGCTCAAGGTGCTGCGCACGCCTGAGGACATCGACCAGGTACGCACACCGGACCGGCTCCACTTCGTAGGCACCATCACCCCGGCCCGGCTGGTCCTCCAGCAGGTGGTGGCCACGGTGGCCATGGTCGACAAGGCGCGAGCGTTGGCCGACCTGGTGATCCTGGACACGACGGCCGTCGTCTCCGGTGTGGCCGGCGAGACCTTGAAGTACCACAAGGCGGAGCTGTGCCGCCCGGACAAGGTGGTGGCCCTGCAGCGCGGTGGCGAGATGGAGCCGGTGGTGGGAATGTTGCGCCGCTTTCTCGGGCTCGAGGTGACCGTGGCCCCCACCGACCCGAACGTGATGCCACTGTCGCCCGACGAGCGGGCCCAGCGGCGGACCGACGCCTTCGCCCGCGCCCTGGCTCCACCTCTCGACCGGTGGAAGGTGCGGCCCACGGTGTTCGCACCCACTCTCCCGATGGGTCTCAACCTGGGACGTCTCGACGAGGTGCTCGTCGGGGTCCAGGACGAGGGGGGCGGTTGCCTCGGGCTGGGCATCCTCAGCAACGAGGAGGACGGCCTCAGGGTGATGACCAACACCGGGGAGGGAATGAAGGGGCTGCGTCTCGGCTCGATGCGGCTCAACCCGGAGACGCTCGAGTCGAGCGTGATCAGTCTGCGCGAGGTGATGTTCGGGGTCTGATGCCCTTCGGGGCCTCAGACCCGTTCTACGTTCTACGTCTTACGTCCTACGTTTTCCGTGAAGGGCTGATTAAAGGGATTTGGCCGCGGCGTCGATAACAGGAGATGCTGGGGAAACGCCGCTGGACAACCTTCCTATTGGTCGTCTTCGTATCCGCCGGTGTCGGATTGGCGGCATCCGCCGATTCGGGGACGGAGAGTGAGTTCCTCTCCCTGATCAACTCGACCCGGGCTTCCAACGGCCTGGCGCCTCTGGAGATGGAGGGCGGTCTCCAATCCCACGCCCGCATCCACACCCAGGACATGATCGCCGCCGCCGACATCTTCCACTCGAGCGAGGCCGAGCTCGCCGCTGCCGGCGGAAGTGGCTGGTCCCGCATCGGGGAGAATGTGGGCCGGGGCCAGAGCCCCAGTTCTCTCCACGGCGCATTCATGGGCTCCTCCGGGCACAAGGCCAACATCCTCGGTGACTACAACCACATCGGCATCGGCACCGACAGCGCGGAGGGCTACCTCTACGTAACAGTCGTCTTCATGAAGGTGGGCGAGAGCGCCCCGCCGTCGACCGAGCCTCCCCCGGCCCCCGAGACGCCGGCCCCCGACACCCCCGACACGACGGTGGCCACGTCGACCACAACAACAACCGTGGCGACCACCACAACGACCACCCTCGTCGTTCCCCCGGACAGACCGGTCGCCCCGGGCCAGTCCTGCCTCGCCGCCGACCGCTGGTCCCAGCTCTGCCACGACTAGGGATCGAGCCACGCCGAGGTCGTACCTGTGACGACCCCAAGCAAAACGCCCGAGTGACCTAGCAGAGTCTCCTCCGCACTTCCCCGAACGGACGGTTCTCTGCTCTGCCTCTCGGGCGTTCGCCGCGCCGAATGTACGGCTTTCCCCGTCTCGATTCAACGACCCCGCATCCCACTGTTGCGACCGTCGAACAACGTCATCCATCGTCAAATGGGGGACTGGTGACGCCAGGAGTGGGGTTACCAACAGGAAACGGGGTTTTGCACAGGGTTTGTGCACATCGGTGTGTTCACAAGTTTCTAACCCGAATTTTCGCGACTTGCCTGCAGCGAGCGGAGCAAGGGGCGGAAGGCGACCTCGATGGTCTCATAGATCTCGCCCAGGGCGAAGTCGAGCTCGAGGGCGCTCACCCGGTCCTCGGAGAGCCGGCCCCTCAAAACCAGCGCACCCTCGCTGTCGAGGGCGAACGCGCTGCGCCAAGCCCGCATGTTCCGATGTAGCGCCTGCCGGAACAGGTCCGCGGTGCCCTCGCCTACCGGCAGCACATATGCCTCGTACACGAGACTCCGCTCCCCCACCGTGAACCAAACGGTGGTGGCGTCGCGCGTCTCCTGACCCATCCTCACCGCCCAACGCCCCTCGACTTCCTCGGCGTATTCGACGCTGGAGCCAGGATCGCGGAGCCAGTCTTCGATCCGTGCCTCGAGCACATCTCTCATGCCCATCGCAGCTCGACCCTCGGCTCCAGTTCCCCGACCGCCTGCCCGCCGCCGAGGACCTGAGGCCGTGCCAGCGGCGCAAGCACCCGGGAGGCGTGGCCTGGGAGCTCCCCCACCGCCGCGAGCGTGGCGATCATGGCCGAGGTGGCAATCTCCTCCAGCCCGTCCCAGGACTTGACCGCGATCCCGAGCCTGCCGTCGATGGCCACCCCGAGGCAACCGGCGGCACCACGCTTTCCCACGAGGTTCAAGGTTGTCGCCAGAGAGGCATCCCCGTTGCCCTTGCCGGAGACCAGGGCGGGGTAGCGGTGCATGGCGGTGAACACCTCGTCGTATCTGGCCTGCGTGGCGAGCCGGGCGTAGAGAAGCGCCATCACCCGGGTGGTCGTCCGAAGGACCGGCGCCCCGCAGCCGTCGACCCCGACCGGGGACACGTCGTATTCCCCCATCTCGCCCACGTGACCGATGATTCGCATCTGCAGAGGATGGTCGGGCCGCAGGTAGCTCTCCAGATCCCATCCCCGAGCCCGGCACGCCCGGAGCCAGGCGGCGTGTTTCCCAGAGCAGTTGTTCCAGATCCGCTGCGCCTCATCCCGACCCGTCCCCCTGAGGCGGGCTCTCGCCAACTCCGAGACCGGCCAGCTCGGTGGGCAGCCGAGAGCGGATCCGTCCAACCCGACCCGGTCGAGCATCGATTCGACGAGCGCGACATGCACCGGTTCCCCGTCGTGAGACGAGGCAGCCATGGCCAATTCCTCGACGTCGAGCGCAGCGCCCTCCTCCTGGGCGGTCAGAGCTTGGAACGGCTTGGCGGCTGATCGGAGAAAGAAGGGCCGATCGATGTCGCCGGAAGACGCCAGCAAGTCACCGTCCTTCGACATCACCGCCACCGCGCCGTCGTGGACCGTCTCGACCAGCCCCGAGCGGACTCTTGCCGCCAGCAACTCAGCCCGCTGCTTGTTCTTCGCCCTGCTGGCTCCTGTAGCGGGAGATGATCTCGTCCTGCAAGGCGTCGATCACCGCGTGCAGTTGTCGACGTTGCACCGACAGCTGTGCTTCCACCTCTTCGAGGCGATCCACTGCCTCGTTCAACTCCTCCTGGCTCAGTTCGGGAAGCTGGGTGAGGATGTCGTCGTCCATGATCTTGTCGATGAGTCGCCGGCCGGTGGTGGTCGGGAGCGGCGGCATCGTCTCGAGGTGACGGAGATTCGGCTCGCCGCCGAGGATCATTCCCTGGGCGAGGATCTCGGGCAACGCCTCGATCAAGGTCCGCGTCTCGTGACCGCTGCGGCGACGCATCTCGAAGTTGATGAGATCGACCCTGCCATGGAGCAGGCGCCGGTAGTAGGAGATCTGGGTCTCAACGTCCTCGGCCGCCTCGCGACGCTCGCGCAGCTCCTCGAGTCCGACATCGGCCAGGTCGGCCAGATACTCGGGCTCCAGGACGTTGTCGATCCGGCGTCGCTGCTCGCTCACAGGGACCAGGCTACTTGCATGCCCCGGCCAGGGTCGGATAGGGGTTGACCGCCGACGATCCCCGGCCACCGGGGTGGATCTCGAAGTGGAGATGGGGGGACCCGCCTCTGGCATTCCCGGTGTCGCCGTTGAAGCCGATGGTCTGCCCTTGACTCACTGATGCGCCCGACGCGACGTTGAAGTCGGAGAGGTGGGCGTAGTAGAAGCCGATCCCGTTGTCCCCCAGGAGCCAGATCGTCTTCCCGCCCAGGCCACTGTTACCCAACGCCACCCGCCCCGAGGTGACCGCATACATCGGCTCGTTCCAGGCAGCGAACATGTCGGTGCCCTTGTGGGCCCTGCCCCCCGAGCGCGGGGCGCCGAACGAATCGATGAAGGAGGTCCGCCCAGGCGTGAAAGGACAGATGAACGATCCCACCTGCACCGAGCCGGCGGCGCGTTGCTTGGCCCGCGCCGCGATCTCGGCCTGCTCCTTGTCGTACTGGGTGGCCAGCTCCTTACATCGCCCGGAGAGCTTGGCGTAGGCGGCCTGCTCGGCCGCCATCGCCGTCTCCTGAGTGTTGCGCGCGTCGAGCTTCTCGGACTCGACCACCTCCAACTCGACCCGGGTGTCGTCGAGCTGGGCATTGAAACGGTTGAGCTCGCTGCGGGCAGCGAGCAATTCGTCGAGTGTCTGCTGACCGCCGGTGGCGGCAGTGGTCAGGAACTCAGAGGTGGTCATGAACTCGTCCACCGAGGAGGCGGAGAAGATGATCCCCGGGCTGGAGAGACCGCCACGCATGTAGAGCTCTACCGCCTGCTCCTCGATATCGGCCTGGATCTGGTCCAACTCCTCGGTGTGGCTGGCCACCGACCCGGTAACCGACTCCTGTTTCCGTTCAACCCGATCGACCTCGATGACGGCTGCCTCGTACTCGACGGCCGCCTCCTGGAAGGAGGCCTGGGCCGCCCGGTACTCGTCGAGTTGAGCCCGGGAGTCGGCACACGCCGACTCGACTTGTGACTTGGTGACCGCCTGGCTCACCAACGGGAAGAGCACAGCCACCAGGGCTATGGCAGCGAAGAGGCTGACGACGCGAAGCGGCGTCCTGGGTGCATGCATCGGCCGAGAGACTAACCCCTGCCGTTTTCTTTCTCTAGGCGGCCCAAGGAGGCCTGCTCAGAGCACCAAGAGAAGCAGCGGGTAGTAGATGGCGGCGGCGAGTGCGATGCCGTCGAGCGCCACCAGGGTGCCTGGCGGACGCTCGGTGAGGGCGGAGCGACCGGTGCGCAACATCGAGGAGATGCCACGACCGGCGAGGAGGGCGACGGCGATCCCGAGACCGACGAGGAGATAGGCCACGACGTCGAGGTCCCAGACCAGCGCGGCGGCCACGGCGGAGAGGACGGCGCCGAGGGCGGTCACCGAGAACGGGTCGAGAAGGGGCAACGGCGGGATCCGCTCCACTACCGCGCCGGCCACGACGGCGGCGATCACCGAGACCAGGAAGACGTCCACCGCTTGCGCCTCCGGAGTGTGGGCGGATCGGGCCAGGACGAGCGAAGCCGTCCCCAGCCCGGCAAAGAGCGCCACCATGAGCGGAGGAGTCACGACATCCACTCGCCGATACTGGGGGAACGCCACCGCCCAGCCCAGGCCCACGGCCACCGCCAGGACCAGAGATAGGGCATACCCGGCCCCTCCGGCGACATGGGCAGCCATAGCCGAACCGGCAGCGGTGACGACGACGGCCAGGGTGGCGAACTCCCGCCCTCTCGCGTTGAACACCGAGCCAAGATCGACGGCCCAGACCGCGGCGATGAGGACCAGGGCCGCTGCCCATATCTCCTGGCCCTGGGTGTTGGCAAGGATGGCAACCACCGCCACGGCGAGGGGAGCGAACCCGATCAGGTCCACCGCCGAGAATGTGGTGGCGGGCTGGCTCCCACCGGAGACCGGCGGGATGAGGACGACCTCGTCCTCATCTGCCACCGGGTCGTCCAATGCGGCCGTCTCCCCGTTGACCCAGACCCTCGAGGTCTCGACACCACGCCTGAAGTCGGGACCGAACTTCTCGGAGGCAGCTTCGATCACGCCGCCCACGGTCTCCGACGGCACGTAGAGCTTCGAGGTGCCGGCTATCTCACGGAGGTTTGCGAAGAGGCGGAGCTTTGCCATGTGTCGACGTTAAAGCGTAGAGATCCCCTCACGTTTCCGGGGTGACTTCGCCTACGCTCGAAAATATGGACGACAGGGTGCTGGTGGCGGTCGACGTCCCACTCGTCGGCGACGAGCGGCACAAGAACTGGGCGCGGATCGTGGAGTCGGTGGACAACAACAAGACCTCGGGGTGGGCCTTCGAAGGGCCGTTCCTGGCCACGGGCGGGATCCAGGACGTCCCGATGGGCTCCACCCTCCTCGTCTACGGCGAGCGGGGATCACGGGCCAACCCCCAGATCACGGCGCGGGTGTACACGGTGAACCCGGACTCGACATTGAGCCTGGAGGCCGAGGCCAAGGGAAGGGCCTGGGCGAGGACGCTGCGAGACCCGGTGGAGAGATGTCTTGGTCAGGATCCGGGGACCCCCGACTTGTCGCATCTGAGCGACCAGCTGCTCGCCGACGAGCTCAGAGCCCGAGGATGGAAGGTGGAGAAACCGTGAAGGCAATCGTGGTGGAACAGGTTGGGGGCCCCGAGCAGCTGGTGTCGGCCGACATCCCCGAGCCGGAGCCGAGGCCCGGCGATCTCCTGGTCGAAGTGGTCGCAGCAGGTCTCAACTTCATCGACACCTATCAGCGAAGCGGTCTCTACGACCTCGACCTCCCCTTCACACCCGGTCTGGAGGGGGCGGGTTCCGTCGTGGCCGTCGGCTCCGATGTCAGCGGATTCGAGATCGGTGCTCGGGTGGCTTGGGCCAACGTGCTCGGGACCTACGCGGAGCGGCACGTCGTCCCTGCCGATCTTGCGGTCCCGATCCCCGACGGCGTCGACACGACAACGGCCGCGGCAGTGATGCTCCAAGGGATCACCGCCCACTACCTGGCCCATGACACCTTTCCACTCGCCGCCGGAGACAGGTGTCTGATCCACGCCGGGGCGGGTGGGGTGGGTCTGCTCCTCACCCAGGTCGCCAAGATGCGTGGGGCCGAGGTGTTCACCACCGTGGGCACGGCCGACAAAGGAGAGCTGAGCCGCAGGGCGGGATCGGACCATGTGACCGTCTACACGGAGAACGACTTCCAGCAGGAGGTCGAGGACGTGGTCGGACCCAAAGCCCTGGACGTGGTCTACGACGGAGTCGGGGCCGCGACATTCATGAAAGGCCTGGAGTTGCTCAGGCCACGAGGGCTGATGGCGACCTTCGGCAACGCATCGGGCCCGGCTCCCGAGATCTCTCCTCTGCTCCTGATGCAGAAGGGCTCCCTCTACCTGACCCGGCCCACCATGGCCCACTACCTGCAGAGCCGGGAGGAGCTCCTCTCCCGCTCCGCAGACCTGTTCGCCTGGATCGGCGCGGGCGAGCTGGAGGTGCGGATCGGGGCCGAGTTCCCGCTGGCGGACGCCGTCGAGGCACACCGCGCCCTGGAGGCGAGGAGGACGACCGGCAAGGTCCTGATCCTGCCTTGATCCAGCCCCGTCCGCTGAGGAGAAGCCGGATGATCTGGCCGTTGGCGTTGTCCACCATCCGAGCCGGAGCCCGTGTCGCCTTGCGCTTGCGCATCGACCGGGGGCACGGCTTTCCCGATCCACCGTTCGTCATCGCCGCCAACCACTACTCGTTTCTCGACCCGCCGCTGGTAGGCGCGGTCTACGGCAAGCAGGCCAGGTTCGTGGCACTGGCCGATCTGTACGGGAATCACCGGTCCCTCGACTGGGCGCTGGACGGTTTCGGGGTCATCACGGTTCGCCGGGGCACCGTGCCCCTGGGAGCGGTCCGGCACTGCCTCGCCCATCTCGTCGCGGGAGGAGTGGTGGGCATGTTCCCCGAGGGGATTCGGGTCGTGAGGTTCGGGGACGCCGGGTTCAGGCCGGGAGCCGCGTGGCTGGCAGTGCGGGCCGGGGTCCCTCTCGTCGCCGTGGCGGTGACCGGCACCGACCAGGTCCTCGGTGTCGACAACAAGCTTCACCGGGGCAGGGTGGGCGTGACCGTGGGCCCCACCCTCCACCCGACCGGCACCGACCGCGCCGCCGTGGCCGACCTCACCCGTCGCTGGGCCGACTGGATGGGAGAGACCCTTTCCTAATGCATGGCGTCACGCATACGTGACGCAGTGCATTGAGAATGCCGAGCGGAGAGCCGAATAGCTTGTCCGGAAATGAGCGGCCTCGACTACATCACCGTCTCCCCGCCCAACGCCTCCGTCCCTCTTACCGACCTGGACGGTCAGGCCCTCCCCCAGCCCCGCGTCTACCTGCGCAACAGCTTCGAGACGCCTGCGCCCTCCGACGTGACCGGCGAGATCGAGGTGCTGCTCCCCGGCCGACCCGACGAGACGTTGGACCTGCGGCGGCTCGCCGGGCTGGAGCACGTGACCGAGGAAATGGTCCTCGAATGTGCCGGCAACGGCCGGTCACTGATCACCCCGGCCGTTGCCGGGCTGGAATGGGGTCTGGGAGGAGCCTCGCCGATCCGGGTCGGCGGTGTCCGGCTGGTCGATGTCTTGGGCGAGATCCTGCCAGAGGTGACCGAGCTGGTGCTCACCGGGTGCGACCGGGGAGTGGTCCGCCCGGAAGGAGAGGTGCCCTATCAGTTCTCGATTCCCGCCGACGTGGTCAGACAGGGCTCCGGGCTGCTGGTGGCCGCTATCGGCGACGACCCGCTCGGCCATGAGCACGGCGGGCCTGTTCGCTTCGTGCTGCCCGGTCACTACGCCATGAAGTCGGTCAAATGGCTGACCAGGATCGAAGGCGTGACCTCACCGTTCCACGGTCACTTCGTCAACCGATACCGCTTCTTCGGCGACGACGTGTTCGAGGACGGCTCCCCGGTGGCCCGGATCCAGGTCAGGTCGGTCATCGCCGCGCCCACCGAAGGGGACCGGCTTGCGGCCGGCCGGGTCACCGTCTTCGGCTCGGCTTGGTCGGGCTCGGGACCGGTGACGAGCGTGGCGGTGTCGGTCGACGGCGGTGAGGATTGGCTCGAAGCCGACATCGAGGCCGGTCCCGGGTATTTTGCCGCGGCCGCTTGGCGTCTCGACCTGCCCGTCGCTCCCGGCGAGCATGTGGTCATGGCACGGGCCACCGACGCATCAGGAAGCAGCCAGCCCCTGGTCTCCCGTTGGAATCGGGGCGGCTACGCCAACAACGTGGCGCACCGTGTCCGATTCGCAGCGACCTGAGCTCAGATGAAGATCGTCTGCGCGCCCTCGGAGAGCTCGATGAAGTCGGCGGCGCTGATGATGCCCTCCACCCGCTCGTAGAGATCGTCCTCGCTCAGATGCATCATGTCCGCCGACATCCGGCACGCCCACAGATGACCACCAGAGTCGGAGATCATCTCGAGGAACTCGGGAACGCCGGGAACGTCGATTCCCTCGATCTGCTTCTTCATCATGTGGGTGGCGAAAGCAGTCATCCCGGGGAGCCCCATCAGCATGGGCGGCATGTGAGTGGCCGGGTTGCCCAGAGGGGTGAACTGCAGGTGACTCATCGTCTCCCTGTTGATCATGTCGAAGCCCCAGAACGTGAAGAAGAGATGAGTCTCGATCCCCTCGCCGAGAGCGGCGTTGGCCAGGACCAGGCCGGGATAGGCCATGTCCAGCGAGCCCTTTGAGCAGATGATGGCGAGCTTCCGTCCCGACGTGTCTTCGTCGTCGAACACGGGAACCGGTGCTTCGAGTGTCGTCGTCATGTGGTTTTCTCCGATCAGACGCAGCCGGCCGGCTTGGGCAGACCTGCGATATAGGACATCTTCTTGGCGGGCTTCTTCGGGAAGAGCCCGAACAAGTCCTTGGTGGGGATGCCACCGACCGTCGTCACCCGGCGCAGGGTCGGGGTCTCGCCCTGGGATCGGTAGTCGTCCCGCAGGAATCTGATTACGTCCCAATGAGCGTCGGTGAGCTCGATGCCGATGTTTGCGGCGAGTGTCGGGGCCAACTCCTCGGTCCACTCGTCGTATTCGGTCATGAAGCCTTCGCCGTCGACGTGGACCTCCCGGCCGGCAAGTGACGCCAGGCTCATACTTTCTCCTTTTCGATTTCTGTCGTGTCGGCCAGCTCCTTGCCGGTCATCGACATCGAGGTCGGGACCGGAAGCCGGCGCCCCGGGAGCAGGGCGTGCCAATAGACCCACTTGAAGGCCAACTTGCCCCAGTGGTTCACCCGCCGCTCGGCGAGGAGGGTCATCGGCCCGATCACCGGGATGGGGAACTTCCCGGGAACGGGCTCCTGGTCGTAGTTGAAGTCGATGAGCATCGCCTTGCCCCCACCCGACTCGACGAAGCAATTGGCATGGCCGTCGAAGCGCTCGGTCATCTCCTCACCCCGGATGTGCCGGAGGAAGTTGCCGGTGAAGACGTCCACGGCGAAGTGTGCGACCGAGCCCGCCTTGGAGGTGGGGACGTCGGAAGCGTCGCCGATGGCGAAAACGTTGTCCCAGCTCACCGATTGGAAGGTCTGCTTGTCGACCGGCACGTAGTTCAGCTCGTCACCCATCCCGCTCCGCGCCAAAAAGTCGGCTCCCATGTTGAGGGGGACCGTGACCAACAGGTCGAAGGGGATTTCCCTCTCGTCGTAGGAGACGAGCTTCTTCGCCTCGTCGTCGACTCGCTCGATGTAGAAGTCGGGCTCGATCTCGATGTCACGCTGCTCGAGCATCCCGTTGAGCATCCGGGAGGCAACCGGCTTCGTGAACGCACCGTCGAGCGGAGTCACAAATGTGATCTCCACCCGATCTCTCATCCCCCTCTCTGTGAAGAAGGAGTCGGCGAGGAAGGCGAACTCGAGCGGCGCCGGCGGGCACTTGATCGGCATCTCGGTGATGTGCACCACCAGCCGACCCCCCTCCCAAGTGGCCAGCTTGTCCGCCAGGGCCGTGGCCCCGTCGAGGGTGTAGAAGTCGAACACACTCCGTCGCCACTCCGCCCCCAGCATGCCCGGTGTCTGGTCGGGCCGGGGAGTGGTCCCGGTGGCTATCACCAGGTGGTCATAGGGGAGCACGCGCCCGTCGGACAGGCTCACCTCGTTCTCGTTGGGGCGGACCAGATCGATCTCCCCCACCACCAGCTCGACGCCCGCCTTGAGCTGATGGCGGCGCGGCTTGACGACCCCACCAGGCGAGTGTGAGCCGAAGGGGATGAAGAGGAGCCCGGGCTGATACAGATGGACGTTGTCCTGGTCGACAACTGTTATCGACCATTCGTCGTCGGCGAGCAGTGGTCGGAGTTTGTTCACCACCATCGTTCCTGCGGTGCCTGCTCCCAGCACCAGAAGGCGCTTCATCGGCAATCTCCTCATCGGGGCAGGTTTGATTCCCCTGCCATCAATAGGAGTCTCGGCACACGATGCCGAGGAAAACAGAGCAGGACGGCCGATCGGCATGGGACCAATGGCAGGTGATCCCGGGCGACAAGAGCCTAGGGCTGGGGAGCGAGCGCGCCGATGGCGGCGGCGACCCGGGAAGGCTGGTCGAGATGGGCCTTCCATGCGTCGGCGAGGACTTCGAAGCCGGCTTCAGGAAGTGCCTCTTGCACCCGGTCGACAGACTCGCGCGGCACTTCGCCCTGCTGGCTCCACAGATAGTGAACGGGCGCGGTTATGCCGGCGAGCTCAGAGGGCACCTGCGATGCGGCGGGAGTGCTGTGGAAAGCCTGGATCGAGGCTGCCGTGTCGACGATGGTCTCGGCGAGGTCCCGATACTCGACCTGGCTCTCCGTCGGGCACCAGCCCCCCTGCTCACAATGGGAAGCCCACCGCCCGGCGGCGAGCGGGCCGGCCGTCTCCAGGGCGAAGCTGGCCGCCTTGCCTACCCAGGGCAGCTTCTGGACGAACTCGTCCCAGCCGTCTGGCTTGTAGAAGTCGACGTCGACGAGCACCAGACCCGACACCAGGTCGGGCCGGATGACCGCGATCTCGGCTCCGACCTCGCCGCCCAAGCCGATGCCGGCGATCACCACCGGCTGGTCGAAGATTTGCTCGGCCGTCTCGGCCACCTGCCCCGCCATCGAAGCCACGGTGTGCCGCCGGCCCACGATGGGCATCCGCTCGCTGAGCCCGAAACCGGGGAGATCGACGCGCAGGACCGTGAACCCAGGGTCGAGCCCGGCCACCACTCCGTCCCAGATCACAGCACCCGCCACGTCGATGTCGTGCAGCAACAAGAGGGGCACCGGGCCGGCGCCCTCCCGCACCAGGTTGAGCGCGGTGCCATCGCTGGTGACGAACGGCTCCAACTCGAGCTCGTCCAGTGCGTCGTCCAGTGCGACGTCTTCGATGAGATCGATGCGTTGTTCGGTCACCGCCGTCCACACGATCACGCCGGCTGCGAGAACCAGGACCACCAGGACCAGCATGCGCAGGGCAACGCGGGTTGGTGCTTCCGGCTTGGGGGGAGGACGGAGGCCGCTCACCCGGGGCTCGCCCGTTGCCCAGGTCGACTCCCCCCGGTCGTTGCGTGGCCCCGCATCGAGCTCACGTTAGGAAGGGCATCGGCCCGCAACGGGTCAATGCCGGTCTTGGCGCGGCTCACCCCATGCGCTTGGCGACGGTCTCGACGATCCGATCGACCGACGGTATAGCCATGTCCTCCAGGGACTCGGCGGCCGGGAGCGGGATGTGCGGAGTCGTGATCCGCACCACTGGGCCGTCGAGATCCCAAAACACCTCGTCGGCGACGATGGAGGCGACCTCGGCGCCCCATCCGCAGAGACGGGGGTTCTCCTCGACGGTGAACAGCCTGCTCGTCTTGGCGACCGACCCGAGAATGGTCTGGGTGTCGAGTGGGACCAGGGAACGCACGTCGATCACTTCGGCGGAGATCCCCTGATCGGCGAGCCGGTCGGCCGCCTTCAGTGCGCGGGGCACCATGAGGGCGAGGGCGGCGATAGTGCAGTCGGTTCCCTCCCGAACCACCCGGGCCACTCCCAACTCGTCGACTATCTCACCGTCGGGAATGTCGCCCTTGTCTGCCATCAGCGACTTGTGCTCCATGAAGACGACCGGATCCGGATCGCGGATGGCCGCTGCCATCAGACCGACGATGTCGAGAGGCGTCGAGGGGGCAACGACCTTGAGCCCGGGGATCATCATCACCCAGTTCTCGACGCTCTGTGAGTGCTGGGCGCCGAACCGGGAGCCGCCGCCGTTGGCGGTGCGGACGACGACCGGGACGCTCACCTGGCCGCCGGTCATGTATCGTGACTTGGCCATCTCGTTGGCCAGCAGGTCGAAGCAGACCGCGATGAAGTCGGAGAACATGATCTCGGCGATCACCGGGATGCCGGTCATGGCCGCCCCCATCGCCGCACCGAGGATCGCCTGCTCTGAGATCGGGGTGTCGCGTATCCGATCGGGCCCGAACTCCTCGAGCAAGCCAACCGTCGTCTTGAACACGCCGCCGGCCCCGGCGATGTCCTCCCCGAGCATCACCAGGTTTGGATCGCGCCGCATCTCTTGGGCTATGCCGTAGGCCACAGCTCCCCGGTAGGTCAGTTCCGCCATGCCGAGCCCCCGTCCGCCCACACATCCGTCATCAGGTGCTCCTCGCCCGGCGTCGCCCCGCTCTTGGCGAACTCGGTGGCCTCGTCGACCCGTCTCGCCACGTCCTGTTGGATCGAGCTGAGGTCGGCCTCGGGCACACCGAGACGGAGCAGACGCTCGTGGTACATCGGGATCGGGTCCCGCTGCTTCCATGCCTCCACCTCGGCGGGCGGCCGGTACTTGGCCGGGTCGGCCCGGCTGTGGCCCTGCTCCCGGTAGGTCTGCGCCTCGACCAGCGAGGGGCCTTCGCCCCGTCGCGCCAGGTCGATCACGTCCACCGCCACGTTGTAGACGGCATCGGCGTCGTTGCCGTCGACGATGATGCTCTCCAACCCGTAGGCCCGGGCCCGGTCGGCCGCCGGGTTGGGCACCGCAGTGATCAGGTCGATCGGGGTGTACTCCATCCAGAGGTTGTTCTCGCAGACGAAGACGACTGGAAGGTCCCAGATGGCGGCCAGGTTTAGCGCCTCGTGGAACGCCCCGATGTTGGTGGTCCCGTCGCCGAAGAAGCACACGGCGACCTGGTCGGTACCCCTCATCTGGGCCGACCACGCGGCTCCGTTGGCGATGGTGAGATGGGCGCCGATGATGGCGTAGGAGCCCATCATCCCGTGCTCGACCGAGGTGAGATGCATCGAGCCGCCCTTCCCCTTGAGGATGCCGTTTTCCCGGCCCAGCAGCTCGGCCAGCACCGGCCCGGGCTCGGCACCCCGGGCCAGGGTGTGGGCGTGGCCGCGGTAGGTGGCGAAGGTGTAATCGTCGCTGCGCATCGCCTGGCCGAAGCCGGTAGCCACCGCCTCCATGCCCAGGGATAGATGCGACGTTCCCTTGACCAGGTTCTGCATGAAGAGGTCGTAGGCCCGCTTCTCGAATTGACGCAACAGCTGCTGCAGCTCGTACATCGCCAGACGCTGTTCGAGGGCGATGGGGAGCTCGTCATTGTCCCGATTCTCCGGAGAGGGCAGCCGTGGCTCCCTCAGCGCGTAGTCGTAGAGGTCTTCGGCTTCGTTCGGTCTCGTGCTCATGGACACCAATCAGCTCCTCGCATCGGTGACAAGGTAATGGTCCCTGACTCGACGCACCATACGAAGCGCCGCCGCCTGCCATCAATATTGCAATCGATTGAGGTCGCCCCGCCGTTCCCGATACGATCGATCGGGACGAGGCACAGAGATCGACGAGCGGAGATGGGATGGACCCGGAGAGAATCGTGATGACAGAGACGCTCGGTGGTGCCGAGTGCATGCTCATGTATGTCGAGGTCTGGGACGGTCTCTATGCGCCGATCGGGGTGCGAAAGCCGGAAGGGGCCGGTCCCCACCCGATGATCCTGCTGGCATCGGGCAACGGCGGTGGGGGCATGGCCTGGATCCGGGGCGCCTGTACCAACCGCGGCCACATCATGGACCGTCTCGTCGACGCCGGCTACGCCTGTGCCTGGCTTCGATACCGGACCGAGGTCGAGCTCGGCTACAACGACGGAGGCCCGCTGGTTCGTGACATGAGGCAGGGTCGGGAGCTGTTCAACCGCTCACCGCTCGAGTACGAGGACGAAATCGCAATCATCGAGCACGTCAAGACGCTTCCCTTCGTCGACCCTGACCGGGTGGGTCTCGTCGGGATGAGCCACGGAGGCGAGATGGTCCTCAAGATCACCTCCGAGTACCACGGGGCGGCGGTCGCGGTCGCCGCAGAGCCAGCCGCCCACGAGTATCTCGCCCTCACCCCCGACGAGACCGTCCACGTCAACGAGGAGACCCGGCTCCGCAACATCGAGTCGATGATCATGACCGACGTGGCCAAGGTCAGGGACCGGATCGACCACGATGCTGCGTCGAAGCGGATCGGGGGCATCGACACCCCGATCCTGGTGATGGGGCGCGAGACGGACGAGCTCCAGGGAATCTTCCGGCTCACCTTCGAGCTGATGCAGGAGGCTGGCAAGGACGTGGAGTGGGTGTCCTATGACCATCCGATGCACGGCTACATCTACCCGGTCCGGGGCGACGACGGCGTTTACCAGGTCGACGCGACCCAGCGCGATGCCATCGACCGGGTCATCGCCTACCTCGACCGATACCTGCGGCGATGACGTCGGGCGGGACCCGTCGCCCCTTCCGCCACTCGTTCAAGTTTTGGGCGCAGGACACCTCCTGGGATGTGCTCCGCGAGGTTTGGATCGAGGCGGATCGAGACGGGTTCTGGGACGTCGCCTGGCTCAACGACCACCTGTACCCGCCGAAGGCTGACGAGACGCACACTCTCTTGGAGCCGTGGACCTTGTTCGGGGGGCTGGCCGCGCTCACCGAGCGGATCAGGTTCGGGACCATGGTCTCTGCCAACACCTTCCGCCACCCGGTGTTGCTGGCCAAGCAGGCCGTCACCTTGGACCACATGTCCGAGGGACGGTTGGAGATCGGTGTGGGCACGGGGTGGCACGAACGCGAGCACGAAGCTTTCGGCATCGACCTCCCTCCCCTCCCGCAACGCTTCGAGCTCCTCGAAGAGACCTTCGCAATCGTCCACGGGCTGATGACCGAAGAGGTGTTCAGCTACAGGGGAAGACACCGCCGCATCACCGAGGCCCGGTTCGAGCCCAAGCCCATCCAAGAGCCCCGGCCCCCCTTTGTCATCGGGGGAGCTGGCCCGAGACGGACCATCCCCCTAGCCGCTCGCTGGGCCGACCAGTGGAACTTTCCCGACTTCAACTCGGACCTCGATCTGTTCGCCTCGAGTCTGCGTCGGCTCGACGAGGCGTGTGCCAGGGCGGGGAGGAACCGGGACGAGATCGAGGTCTCGGTCCAGTTCAGGTACCCGGGTGATCCGGTCGCCACTGCGGACCGGGTCGCCGCCTACCGGGAGTCGGGTGCCGACCACGTCCTGGTGACCTTCGTGCCGCCCGCAGACCCTCGAGACCCGGGTGTGGCAGCGTCGGCTTTGGGCGCCTGATCGTCGGGTCGGCCTGGCTCAGCCCAACTCGGCCAGCGCCGGGGCCAACCTGGCCACTGTGCCCCCGTCGTGAGCCGAGCCGAGGCCCAGGATCACCACGTCGAGCCCGGCTTCGAACAGCTGTGCTGCCCGTCCCGCCACGTCCTCCGGATCGGGATCGGGGTCGACCCGGAGATGCGAGGAACAAGAGATCTCTGCGGGGTCCCGTCCCTCCGTCTCGCAATGGCCGGCCAGCACCTCCTTGAGGCGGCGCCACTCGCTCACGTCGTCAACGAACAGCGCGTCCCACATCGAAGCATGGCGGGCGACGAGTCTCAGGGTGCGTTTCTCCCCCCGGCCGCCGATCACGATCGGCGGCCGTGGCACCTGCACCGGTTTGGGCTCGTTGCGGGCATGGCGCAAGGTGAAGAAGGTGCCGCTGAAGTCGGTGTGCTCCTGGGTGAGCAGTCGGTGGATCACCTCGGTGCCCTCCTCGAAGCGGGTCATCCGCTCGTCGACCGTGCCCAGGTCGATCCCGTAGGCGTCGGCCTCCAACTCGTACCAACCCGCTCCCAATCCCAGCTCGAACCGCCCGGACGAGACGATGTCGAGGGTAGAGGCCATCGCCGCGGTCACCGCCGGATGACGGAAATGCATCCCCGTCACCATGGAGCCGAGTCGGATCCGACTCGTTGCCTGGGCCAGGGCGGAGAGCGTGACCCAAGCCTCCAGACAAGGCCCATCGGTGTCGACGCGGAGCGGGTAGAAGTGGTCGAAGTTCCACGCCGACTCATAGAGGTCGATCTCGTCGGCGGCCCGCCAGATCTCGAGCATCCGATCCCAGGTGATGTGATGGGTGGGGGTCTTCACCGCGAATCGAACCATGTCATCTCCTTAACGGGCAGACCCCTCGGATAGCAAAAAGTTTTGTTGCGTCGAGGCTGCCCAATCATATATTGTGCATGAAAGTGCAGCAAACGATTGCGCTGGCCCCGGCCGAGGAGGAGACGATGCGAGCCAGTAAGCAGTGGCGTTTCGGGCAGATCCGGGTGGTTCTCGTTGTATTGGCCTTGCTCGCCGCCGCGTGCACCGCCGATCCGGCCACCGACACCACGGGATCCGACGACACCACGCCCGACACAACCGAACCCGGCGCGACCACCGCCCCCGGCGACACCACCCCGGAGGAGCCGACCGGGGATGTCAACAACCCGGGTCTGTATGTCCACGCCGCCGACGACGAGCCACTCAGCCTAGACCCGGCCCAGGTTGCGGCCGGAGAAGCAGGCGAAACTGTGATCACGCAGGTGTACGAGCGTCTGGTCGAGATCGGCCCCGGCGGGCCCGACCTGATCCCAGGTCTTGCCAGCGAAGTTCCCACCGTCGAGAACGGGCTCATCTCAGAGGACGGCCTCACCTACACCTTCCCCATCCGGGAGGGAGTGGTCTTCCACGACGGAAGCGAGCTCACCCCCGACGTGGTCAAGTTCTCCTGGGACCGCGCCCTGACCATGGCGCTCCCCGAAGGAAACAGCAGCATCCTCTCCGACCTGGTCGCATCGACCGCGGTCGACGGGAACAACTTCGTGGTCATCCTCAACGATCGCAACGCCGCCTTCCTCAACTCGGTGGTCACCGCGGCCGTCGCCTCGATCGTCAGCCAGGAGGCCGTCGAGGCCAACGGAGGGGCCGAAGCGGGCGTCGTCAACGAGTTCATGACCAGCAACATGGTCGGGACCGGCCCCTACACGCTGACCGCGTGGAACCGCGGCGAGAACATCCAGCTGGAGATCTTCGGCGACTACTGGGGCGAGCCGGCCCACCTCGACGTCCGCATCGACCAGGTGGCCGATGCCGATGTCCGGGCACTCGGGCTCCAGGCCGGCGACTACGACTCCATCGAGACCGACCCCACCTTCGTCACCGATCTCGAGGGCGCCGACGGGGTGACCATCTTCTCGGGTGAGTTCCTGCTCGAGCCGGTCCACATGGGGATGAACATGAATATCCAGGCGGACCTGCTTCCGCCCGAGGACACCATCCCGCCCGACTTCTTCCACGATGTCAACGTGAGACGAGGGTTCAACCTGGCCTTCGATTACGAGGCGTTCATCGAAGGTGGCCTGGCCGGGTTGGGTGGAGTGGTGCCCCACTATCTCCCCCAGGGCATGCTCGGCTACGACGAGTCGCTGCCGGTCTTCGAGAGAGACCTGGCCGCGGCGGAAGCAGCCTTCACCGAGGCCGGCTACTGGGAGGAAGGCTTCACGATGACGGTGCTGGTCGAGGAGGGTGGTGTCTTCGAGACTGCCGGGCTCGTCCTGGCCGACTCGATGGCCGAGCTCAACCCCGCCTTCAACATCCAGGTGTTGGCGGTGGTGGAAGCCCAGTTCGACAGTGCCCATGCGGCCGACCCATTCCCCTACGCCGCATGGGTGAAGAACTCGGACCCGTTTGCCGACCCGGCGGCCAGCTTCGCCGCCTACATCCACCCGGACGGCGAGTGGGGATCGGTGCATGGGTTCAGCGAGGCCTACGCCGACCCCGACCAGATCGCATCACTGATCGACGAGGCGGCGGTCGAGCTCGACACCGATCGGAGGGTCGAGATCTACCAGGAGCTGGCCGACCTCCTCTACGAGGATCCGGTCTGGCTGATCCCGGGCAACGAGCGGGCGCTGATGGCTCATCGATCCTGGGTTCAGAACTTCGAGATGAACCCGCTCTGGCCACGGCCCAGCCTCAAATTCGCCTACCTCGACAAGTAGGAAGATGACCAATCAGGAGCGGGCGGGCTCGCCCGCCCGCTCCTGTATCTTCTGACAGGGATTCATGCAGATACGGGAATACATCCTCCGGCGCCTCATGATCTTCCCTCTGATCATCATCGGGACGTCGATCATCGTGTTCACCCTGTCCCGAGTCGGGGGCAACCCCATCGCCATCTACCTCGAGCACGAGATGACCCCGGCCGAGGTGGCCGAGATCGAGGAGCGATACGGGTTGAACGACCCCCTCCCTGTGCAGTACCTGGCCTGGGCCGGAGGAGTCCTCACCGGCGACATGGGGTGGTCGGGGGTCTCGGCGCAGCCGGTCACAGAAGCCCTCCTCGACCGGGTGGGTGCCACACTCGAGCTGGCGCTTTTCGCCGCGGTTGTGGCGGTGACGCTGGGGATCGGCCTCGGCACCTTTGGCGGGGCGAGACGCGACCGACTGCCTGATCACCTGACCCGGGTCTTCTCCATTAGCGGGGCGAGCATGCCCATCTTCTGGTTCGCCATCCTGTTGCTCATCCTCTTCTGGGTGAATCTGGGATGGGTATCCATCGGCAGGTCGGACCCGACCATCTTCGCCAGCATCGCCCACCCCACGGGGCTCTACACCGTCGACGCCATCCTGGCGGGCAGTCTGACCGCCTTCCTCGACGCCCTCGCCTACATGGCCCTGCCCGCCATCACCCTCGGCTTCGGGGCCACCGCCATCATCGCCCGGATGATGCGCTCCTCCCTCGTGGAAGAGCTCAACGAGGACTATGTCGACGCGGCCCGGGCCAAAGGGCTCCCCGAGAAGCTGGTGCTGCGAAGACACGCCCGACGCAACGCCCTCATCCCGACGGTGACCGTGATCGGCCTCGGCTTCGGATTCCTCCTCCAGGGGACGGTGGTGGTGGAGATCATCTTCCGCTGGCCCGGTCTGGGGCGGTGGATGGCCGACGCCGTGCTCCGGGGCGACCAGGCCACCATCATGGCGTATGTCCTCTTCACCAGCGTGTTGTTCCTTGCGGTCAACCTGATCGTCGACGTCATGTACGCCTATCTCGACCGCCGCGTCGTCCTCGGGGCCTGAGCGTGGTCGAGCTCTCCGCTCCAGGTCGGATCCCCCTCCCCACCCACGGCCCGTTCGCGGTACGGGTCAGACGGCTGGCCGAGGTAGCCCGGGAGGTCCTCCGCAATCCGACCACGGTCGCCGGTCTGGTAATCATCGTTGCATTGCTGACCATGGCGTTCCTCGCCCCGGTGCTCACCGAGCCCAACACGCCCGACCCCTATCAGATGCCACGCGACTGGACGATGCGAGACGCCCCGCCGGGGACACCTGGGCACCCCCTCGGCACCACTTCGACCGGCGGAGACGTCTTCTATGGTGTGGTCTGGGGCGCCCGCACCTCGCTCCAGCTCTCGGTGATCGTGGTCGGCATCACGGTGACGGTGGGCATCATCGTGGGCAGCCTGGCCGGGTTCATCGGGGGCAAACTGGATGAGATCCTGATGCGGGTGGTCGACGTGTTCCTGGCCATACCAGAGCTCATCTTCGCCCTGGCCATCGCCGCAGTGCTCGGCCCCTCTTTCAGCAACATCATCTTCGCCCTCTCTGTGGTGTTTTGGGTCAAGTACGCCCGGATCATCAGGGGTCAGATCATTCACATCAAACAGAATGACTACGTCGACGCCGCCCGTGTCACCGGCGACTCCAGGTTCTCGATCTATCGCAAGGACGTCCTGCCCAACTCGATCACGCCCGTGATGGTCCAGGCCACCATGGACATGGGCGGGATCGTGCTCACCGCGGCCACGCTCAGCTTCATTGGGCTGGCCGAAGCCGGGCTCGCCGAGTGGGGCGTCCTGGTCAGCGACGGTCAGGCGGGCATATCCGCAGGCAAGTGGTGGGCTTCGACCTTCCCCGGGTTGATGGTGTTCCTGTGGGCGCTCGCCTTCAACCTGGTCGGGGACGGGCTCAGGGACGTGCTCGACCCGAGGACAGAGAGGCGATGACGGCCCCCGCCGCCTCCCCCCCGTCGAGAGCCACCGCCCCCCTCGTCGTCTCGGTGCAGGACCTCAGGGTCCACTTCAAGGTGAAGGCGGGTATGGCCCACGCCGTCGACGGCGTCTCCTTCGACGTGCGGGACGGGGAGACCCTGGGATTGGTCGGCGAGACGGGGTGCGGCAAGACCGTGACCGCCCGATCTTTCCTGCGGCTGGTGAAGAGTCCCCCGGGCATCTATGCCGGAGGCAAGATCGACTTCTGGTCGAGGGACACACGTCGCAGCGGTGGGGAACCTGTCGACCTGCTCGGCATCAGTGACCGGGAGATGCTCGCCATCCGGGGCGACCGCATCGCCATGATCTTCCAAGACCCGGCCAAGGCGCTGAACCCGGCGATGTCGATCGGGGACCAGGTAGCCGAGGTCTTCTATCAGCATCGCTCCGACGACCTGATCGGGGAGAGGTCCGACCGTGTCCCCACGCTCGTACGCCGGGCATCACGCCAGCTCACCACCGGCCCGGAGCGACTCGCACTCAGACTGCCGCCGTGGCGAAGACAGAGCAGGGCCCTTCGCCGACGGGTGGACGCACTCGTCGCCGGTGCCCTGGCCGAGACCCAGATCGCCAACCCGCGCAAGATCATGGACCGATATCCCCATGAGCTGTCGGGGGGGATGAAGCAGCGGGTCATGATCGCCCAGGCCCTGGCCTGCAACCCCGACCTCTTGATCGCCGACGAGCCAACCACCGCCCTCGACGTCACCATCCAGGCTCGCATCCTCGAGCTGATCGCCGATCTCCAAGAACGTCATGGCACCTCGGTGCTCTACATAAGCCACGATCTGTCCCTGGTGCGTCAGATGTGTGACCGGGTGGCGGTCATGTACGCCGGGCGGATCGTCGAGACCGGCGACACTCCGGCAGTGTTCAGCGATCCCCTTCACCCCTACACCCGTGGGTTGATGGCCGCAGTCCCCTCCGCCACCCAGAAGAGGGGCGAGCTACAGGCGATCGAGGGCAATGTGCCCGAGATGGTGAACCCGACCCCGAGTTGCCGTTTCCACACCCGCTGCCGCTTCGCCGTGGACCTGTGCCGGCGGGTCGATCCCGAGCTCCTCGACGTCGGCGACCAGGGCGTGGCCTGTTTGGCCTATGCCTCGGCCGCAGAGCTTGGTGTGCCCGAGTCCTCCCTGCCCCTCGTCGAAGGGCCCAACCGATGACGACCCTGACCCCGGAGACGGCGGGCAGCACCGGATCGGTGGCGGGAGACCTGGTGATGACCCTGCGCGAGGTGGAGAAGCACTTCCCGATCAAGGAGGGCGCCCTGCAGCGGGTGGTCGGGCAGGTGAGGGCGGTCGACGGGATCTCCATCGACGTCCGGCGCGGGGAGACGTTGGGCCTGGTCGGGGAGAGCGGGTGCGGCAAGACCACCCTCGGCCGGTGTGTCAGCGGTCTCAGCCAGCCGACCGCAGGCGGGATCTACTTCCGTCTCTCCGGCCAGGACCAGGTCGCTCTCGACCAGGTGCTGGAAGTCCCCGAGGACCTCCGCACCCAGGAGCAAAAGCAGCTCTTGGCCCGTCTAGACAAAGAGCATCGCCTCGACATGATGAGCCCGGCCGCTCGACGCATCTACCGGCGCAACTGCCAGGTGGTGTTCCAGGACGCCTTCAGCTCGCTCAACCCCCGCCATCTGGTCAAGGACATCGTCGGCCGACCACTGCGCGTCTTCAAGGAAGCCGCGGGGAGCGAGCTCACCGAAAGGGTCGTCTCCTTGTTGGAGAGCGTCGGGATGGGGCGTCAACACCTGTATCGCTACCCCCACCAGTTCTCCGGGGGCCAGCGCCAGCGCATATCGATCGCCAGGGCTTTGGCCCTCGACCCCGAATTCATCGTCCTCGACGAGCCGACGAGCGCCCTCGACGTTTCGGTCCAGGCCCAGATCCTCAACCTCCTCCACGAACTGCAGGAGCAACGAGGATTGACCTATCTGTTCATCAGCCACGACCTCGGCGTGGTCCGGCTCATGAGCGACCGCATCGGGGTGATGTACCTGGGACGGCTGGTCGAACAGGGAACGGCCGAGGAGCTGTTCGAGAGCCCCCGCCACCCGTACACACAGGCGTTGCTGGCGGCCAACCCCGATCTGAGCGCAGACCTCGACGTGGAGATGAAGGGGTTGGAGGGAACGGTCCCCGACCCGGCCAACCCGCCTCAGGGCTGTCGGTTCCACACCCGGTGCCCGGTGGCGGTTCCCCAGTGTGGGTGGGAGGTCGACGACGCCGTCTCTTGGCTGAGCGACGTGGCGGGCGGGTTGAAGGGAGACGTCCCCCCTCAGCTGGGAGATGCGTTCCCCGACGCCCTCACCGCGGTGGAGCGACGCTCCGACTTCGATGCCACTCTGGTCTTCACCGACGAGTTATCGGCGGGCTTGGTGGCCAAGACCCTGACCGGCGAGGCGATGCCCACGCCGATGGCCGCGGCTTTGGAGGGCGTCTCGGTCGAAGACCGGCAGGTCTCTATCCGGTTCACCCCGGTCGACGAGGTGGCCCTGGAGGATGTGGGGGACGGGCACCTCACCTCATGCATCCTCTACACCGGGAGGCGATGAACATCGTCAGACGTGTCCCGACGGGCGAGTCAACCCTGCGACAGGTCGGGTGGGTTGGCGCCGATCTGGCGAAGCAGGCCCATCTCGTCGCCGAAGTACCAGGCTTCGGCGATCCGCCCCTCCTCGACCCGCCACAACGCCACTTCGACAACATCCACGGGCCGACCGGTAGCCGGGATCCCGTAGATCGACCCGGTGTGGGTGCCCGCCACCCTGAAGATGCCCCAAACCTTGTCGTCTTTGGCGGTCAACTCGAGCAGGACGTTGCGGCGGTCTCGCATCGACTCGTCGTCCATGCCTCCCGGGCGTTCATGACCCCACAGCTCTCCGATATGGGTGAACCCGGCCCGATGGCGGACGAAGTCGGGTGCGAGGAATGGCTTGCGCTCCGACACCTTGGCCTCACGGTATGCGGCCACCACGGCCAGGGCCTCCGCCTCCTGGTCGGTACAGGTGCACTCGGTGGCGCCGAACAACGAGATATGGGGATGCTCCGGCTTCGTGCTCGCCTCCTCCGTCGACCTGGTGCCAGTCCGCAACTGTGCCGCCTGGCCGGGGCCCTGGCGGCGCGACCAATGGTACAAAAACCCCGAGTCCCCGGCGCGCCAATGGCGTGGCCGCGGCCCGCCAGGACCAAAGTGGCCGTCGGGTGAAACACGAATAGAGGAGGGGACACGACTACTTACGACGTCCACGCCCATTGCATCCCCGACGAGCTGATCGATCTCCTGCGCGACGAAGGCGACCGCTTCGGCATCGAGATAGTGCAGCGAGAGAATGGCGAGTCGGCCCTGATCGCAGGCCGGGTCCGATTGGCTCCCTTCCGCCCCATCCTGGGGGACCTCGAGGCCAGGTTGGCCGCGATGGACGTGACCGGGATCGACGTCCAGTTCATCTCCAGCTGGGTCGATCTGACCGCCTACGCCCTCGACGGCGAGATGGGCGCGGCCTATTCGCGACGCTTCAACGAGATCCTGGCCGCCGAGGCGGCCAAACATCCCGACCGTCTCCTCGCCCTGGGGACCGTCCCACTGCAGAGCCCTCGCCACGCCGCCGAGGAGTTGCGCCATGCAGTCGAGGACCTGGGGATGGCGGGCGCCCAGATCGCCACCACCGTCGACCAGACCGATCTCGACCAGGCCGGGCTGGATCCATTCTGGGAGGCCGCCGAGGCGCTGGGCTGTCTCGTCGTCATCCATCCCTGCAACCCCCTGGCGGGAGTGGACCTCTCCCGCAACTTCCTCGACAACATGCTGGGACGGCCCGCCGAAAGCTCCATCGCGGTGGCGCATCTCCTCTTCAGCGGTGTGCTCGAGCGATATCCGGGACTGGTGATTTGCACGGTTCACGGCGGCGGGTTCGTGCCCTACCAGCTGGGTCGGATGCAACGCGGGTTCGATGCGGTGCCCCATCTGACGGCGAAGAACATCGATACCGCGCCAACCGAGCTCGCCCGACGGCTCTACTACGACACGGTCCTGCACGACCCCCGTGCTCTGTCGTTCCTGGTGCAGCGGGTAGGAGCCGACCGCGTCGTCGTGGGCACCGATTACCCCTTCGAGATGGGCGACCCCGATCCGGTGGCCACCGTCGAGGGGATACCGGGCACGAGCGACGAGCAGCGTCGTCTCATCCTCGAGGGAAACGTCCGCCGCATCCTCGAGGGGATACGACGCTGACTCTCGAAGCCGACCGATCAGCGGGAAAGCTTCCGGGCGAGCCAGCGGAAGGTGGCCGGCGCCCAGTCGTCGAAGTACTTGAAGGCGCAGTGCCCGGCATCGGCGTAGACCCTGGCCTCCTTGCCGGTGACCGGGCCGTGCTCGAGCATGAAGTAGATGTTCCCGATCGGGGCGAGATGATCGTGCTTTCCGTTGATCATCAGCACCGGCATGGTGATGTCGTCGAGGATCCCCATCTCCGAAAGTGCCCAGCGGCCGAACTTCTCCTCCTCCTTCTCCCTCGATGTCGTCTCGAAGGCCGGTGGCCCGTCCGACTCACCGAACACCCAGCTGGCCCGCTTGTTTGCGTTTTCGATGTACTGGTCGAGCTCGGTCTCGCTCATCCGGTAGCCGAACGGATGCCCGGCGTTGGCCGCCACCGCCTTCACCTTGCCCGACGCCACTCCGGCGAGCTGCATCACCGAGTAGCCGCCGCGCGAGATCCCGAAGGCGCCGATCCTCTCCCCGTCGACCTCGGGACGGGCGGCGAGCCATTCCAGCGCCGCCTCCCAGGCGGTAACCGACTCCGGAGCCCAAGGAAACGGGTTCTCCCCGGTGCCGGGGGCATCCATGACAAGGGCGGCCATCCCGTTGTCGAGGGACATGTCCGCCGCCCAGCCCCGATCCTCCTTGAACATGTCGGCGCCGCACATGACGAGGACGGCCGGCACCGGATCATCGGGACCGGCAGCCGCCGGTGCCCGGTAGTGCGAGACGATGTCCTTCCCCTCGTGGGGGACGCCGACCACCTGGATCGGTGGGTCGAGGTGGGCTGACGCCTTCCGGTAGGCCCGATTGCAGTCGTCGCTGATCCCGGCCTTCACCGGTGTGATCGCACCGGGGAAGCGGCCGATCGAGTAGTAGGTCTTGGCCTGGAGGAACGAGCGCCGGGCCGCGGCGAGGTCCCCTTCGGCCTCGAGACCGTCGCCCACGGCCTCATGGCTGGCTCCCGCCTCGCGCCATACCGGCACCCAGAGGTCCTGGGACGTCCCCTCCAGCCGGGCAACGGTGGCTTTCAGCTCCTCGAGGTCCTCGATCATGGAGAGCCAGCGGCGGTAGAAACCGCCATGCTGGACGACGAAGGGGTCCTCCGACGGGGCGAATCCAAGCTCTGCCATTGCCATCATTCCTTTCCGGTCATGTCGATGCCGCCGTCATCCGAGCCGACAGCTCGGGCTCCGGGGCGAGTATGTAAACCCCGCCGTTGACCCGGTCGGTGACGTAGACCAGGTGGTCCTCGCCAACCCAAACGTCGTTGACCTGGGCCGCGGCCTGATCCGGGGGGCACTCGGGGATCCAATGGGCGATGTCGCGAGGGCTAGACGCATCGGCGACGTCGTACACCCGTAGCCCGGCGTTGAGGTAGGTGGCGAATATCAGCTCGCCGCTGCGATAACTGCCCGGCCGGTTCTCGTGGAGGCAATGTGCGCCGTCGCAGAAGTCCCCTTCCGGCACCGGGCAGACAGACACCACCTCCTCGCCCTGTCGCATCACTTGCATGCCGTCCCCGAAGCCGCCCAGTGCGGAATGCCCAATCTGGCTGAGCCCACTGATGTCGGCGGGATGACCCACTATTTGCTGACCTCGGCGCGTTCTGACCTGCAAACGATTGTATCCGCTCCGTCTCCACGGTGGATCTGATCCCCTCGTCTAACCTGCCCGATGCCGACCCAAGGGTGTCTAGGGTTCCGGCCGACTCAGTCGGTGCTGGTCCGAGCGTCACAGAAGGCCCTTCCTCCCCAAAACGAAGCAGGGCTCGCACCTCACTGGAGAAAAGCCTCGAGGGGACAAGTCGGCACGTATTCGACGCGTGCCGACCGAGGAGAGAACCATGTCCCGTTCCAGCAGCCGAGACCACACCGGCGCCTACTCGCCGCGCTCTTCGTCACCGTGCTCTGGTCCTCGTCATGGGTCATGATCCGCTGGGGCCTCGATGACGAGCACCTCGAGCCTCTGACCTTCGCGGGCGTCCGCTATCTGCTCGCCTCGCTGTTCCTGGTCGGCATGGTTGGGGCCACGCCAAGGGCCTGCGGCTCTCTCTCCGGAATCGGTCGGGCCAGATGGGGGCACCTCGTCCTGCTCGGGTTGATCTTCGCAGCCGTTGCCCAGGGCGCCCAGTTCGTGGCCATCGACTCACAGCCGGCGGCAACCTCGAGCCTGATCCTCTCCCTGACCCCGCTCCTCGTCGCCGGCTTTTCCACCTTCGCCCTCGGCGAGAGCCCGACCACGCGCCAAGTGGCCGGAGCCTTGCTGATCGTGCTCGGTGCGGTCGTCTACTTCTCCGGGGACCTCGGGTTCACCGTCATAGGTCTGATCGCCGCGCTCGTGGGACTGGTGGCCAACGCGGCGGGGGCAATGATGGGACGGGCGGTCAACCGGGACCGGGCACTTTCCCCGATGGTGGTCACGGTGGTGAGCATGAGCGCGGGGGCGGCCGCCCTGATGATCGTCGGGCTGGCCATCGAAGGCCTGCCGTCCATCTCGGGCCGGGCATGGCTCATCATCGTGTGGCTGGCCGTGGCCAACACCGCATGGGCGTTCACCCTGTGGAACCGCAGCCTGCAACAGCTCTCCGCCACCGAGTCGGCGGCAATCAACAACACGATGCTGATCCAGATCGGCCTGCTCGCCTGGCTATTCCTCGACGAGACTCCCGGCCCCCTCGACATCGTTGGAATGGTCGCGGTCTCGGTGGGTGTCTACCTTGCCCAGCGACCCCGAGTCGAAACGAGTGTCGAACTATGAGCAGGCACCTGATCCCGGTGCGAGGCGAGCGTCTCCCCCGGCGTCTGGCCCACCTGATCGTGGGGCTGATCCTGTTCGGCATCGGGATCGGCTTGATGCTGCAGTCGGACCTGGGTGTCCCCCCCTGGGATGTCCTCCATCAGGGTCTGGCCCGCCGCTTCGGGATGAGTGTGGGGGCGTGGTCGATCATCGTGTCGGTGGGTGTCCTGGTGCTCTGGCTCCCTCTGCGCGAGCCCTACGGTCTGGGGACGCTGCTCAACGCGGTGATCATCGGAGTCGTCATCGACATCACCTCCCTCGTGCTGCCCGAGGCCAACTCGACGGGTGTCGCCTGGGTGATGCTGATCGGCGGCGTAGTCATGATCGGGATCGCTTCCGGTCTCTATATCGGGGCCAACCTCGGCCCCGGCCCCCGGGATGGGTTGATGACCGGCATCGCCCGGATGGGGCCGTCGATCAGACTCACCCGGGCCGCGATCGAGATCACGGTTCTCACCGCCGGTTGGATCCTGGGAGGTACGCTGGGGATCGGAACGCTGGTCTTCGCCTTGGCGATCGGGCCACTGGTCCAGTATTTCCTGCCCCGTCTCAACCTCGCACCGACGGTCGAGATCGACCCCTTCGAGCACCCTGCCCGTTGAGGCACCTCCGGGTTCAGACGATCCGATGGGGATAGACGGCCCAGAGACTGGCCAGGGCCAAGCCGGCGATGAGCCCGACCCGAACCAGGTCGGGCCAAGTTCCCTGCCACACGGCGAGTCCGACCATCCACGGCAGCCCTAGGACCCACGCCATGATCTCGCTACTGGCGGGGAGGGCATCGACCCAATCCCATGTTGCAGCGAGCAGTCCGGGGTCCTGCCAGGCGGCCAGGGCAAAGCCAGCCCAAATTAGACCTACGACGGCCACCAAGAGCAGGTTGAGGACCACGAAGCCGCCCGTTCCCGACCCCTGATGAGACTCGCCGGCAACACGCCACCCGCCCACGTCGAGGCGATCCGAATAACCCACGACTGCCTCCCAGGTCGTCGTCACCATTCAACGATAGATGTCCGGGCCCGGGTAGGGGCCGAAGACCCTTCCCCCGCCTCGCGGTCACCCTCGAATGGATATGGCCCCCTCGCATGGTGACTTTCGGCCCTGGACCCGCCCGGAGTCGCGCGGCATCGTTGCGCTGAAGGAGGTTGCGTATGACGCAGCTGGACACAGGCCCGCCGGCCGTCGAAGGTGACATACCGCAAACGCGGTTGCGCCGGAGCACCGAAGATCGAGTGATCGCCGGTGTGTGCGGTGGGTTGGGCCGCTATTTCAACACGGATCCAGTGTGGTTCAGGCTTGGCTTCATCGTGGTCACCCTCGCGGGTGGCGCAGGCATCCTGATCTACCTGATCTCGTGGCTGGTCATCCCGGAAGCCGGAAAGGGCGACGTCCTGGTCGGACGTAGCGATGCGATGGGCTCACAGGGTCCGATGATCGCCGGTCTCGCCCTGGTGGGTATCGGGTTGATGCTTCTGGTAAACACCCTCGTGCCCTGGTTCGACCGGGTGATGTGGCCCCTGGCCGTGATCGCCGCGGGGGCCGGGATGCTCTATCTGGGGAGTCGCCGTGAGCACAGCTGAGACACTCGAGAGGCCCGAGACCGAATCGGTCCAGGGCCCCAAACGCCCCTACGGGGCAGTAGTCGCCGGCGCGTTGCTCGTGGTGGTCGGCGCACTGTGGCTACTCGACGCCACCGACGTGATCGAGCTGCGTGCCGCGATTCTGCTGCCCGCAGTCCTGGCCGTGATCGGCCTGGCATTGATCATCGGCGCCTTCGACGGGCCCCATCCGGGGCTGGTCGTGGCCGGGGTCTTCGTGACCCTCGCCGTCCTGGCAGTGGCGGTGGCGCCACCGGACGCCTTCCATGGGGGGATCGGTGAGCGGAACGTCCGGGTCACCGATCAGACAGACCTCGCCACCAGATACGACGTCGGGCTCGGTGAGCTGAGACTCGATCTGAGCGATCTGGTCGTGACCGAGTCGGCCGTGATCGAGGCGACGGTCGGGGCCGGTGAGCTGACAATCACACTGCCACCGGATGTGGCTGTGGAAATCAGTGCTTCGGCAGGGGCCGGGCAGGTGGATCTGTTCGGCGAGGTCAACGAAGGCCTCTCCGTGACCAACTCCTACACCAGTGACGGATTCGAATCCGCCACGGTGACGCTGACACTCGAACTCGACGTGGCGGCGGGGAACATCGAGGTGGACAGATGAGAATCCATAGAGGCACATTGTTCGCCGGTCTGGTCTACCTGGGCATCGGCGTCGCCTTCATCCTGGAGGCGACAGAAGTCTGGGCCCTTCAAATCGGAGACCTCCGGTTCGTCGGGCCGATCGCCCTGGTGGTCCTGGGACTGGCCGTTGTCATCGGCTCGATGAGGGGCGCACAGCGGTCGAGCTGATCGGCGGGTGAGACAGAGGCCTCTGCGGGGCCTCTGCTCATCCGCGTTCACATGGTGGCTAGGGCGACGTTGGCCAGGGAGGGCCCGTAGCTGGCTCGCAACAACATCTTCTGCTCGAGAGCCTCTATCACCGCGGCGGCGAAGTCCACCTCATGCAGCGCCTTGGCGCTGCCCAACCCCCCGGGGCTGAAGACATTCGCTTCCATCAGCTTGTCGCCCACGATGTCGAGACCGACGAGGAACATCCCGTCCTTGATCAGCTTGGGCCGCGCCAATCGAACCACCTCGAGCATCGCCTCGGTGACCTTGACCTTCACGGCTTTGCCCCCGACGTGCATGTTGGACCTGACGTCGTCGTCCTCGTTGACCCTGCGAAATGCGGCGACCTTGCCGTCGACCTCGAGCGGTCTCCCGTTCATCACGAAGAGACGAACGTCGCCCTTCTCGCCCTCCTCGAGGTATTCCTGGACGACGACGAATCCGTCACGGACGATCGTCTCGATGATCTGATTCAGGTTCTGGCCCTTTTTCCCGTCGATGAGGAACACTCCCTGGCCCCCCGAGCCCTGAAGCGGCTTGAGCACCGCCCGACCCCCCAAGTCCTTGACGAAGTCCTTGATGTCGGCCCCGGTCCGGGAGATGAGGGTCCGCGGGCGCACCTCCTCGGGGAAGTGCTGGAAGTAGGTCTTGTTGACGGCGTCGGCGAGATGGACCGGATCGTTGACCACGAGCACGCCCGAGGCCGCGGCCAACTGGCCGAAGAGCACACCTGAAGCCTGCGCCCAGGGGCGCTCGGCTGCATCTTCGGCCGGGTCGTTGCGCAACATCAACACGTCGAGCTCACTCACCGAGATCAACTCGGGCTCGGTGTCAGGGCTCTGGACGTCTTCGAGGAAGCTATTCAGCGAGCGGTAGTTCTTGTCCTGGGGCCCGCGCGCCCGGGCCTTGACCTCACCGGAGTCGGCATGGGACAGATCACCCACTCCCATGAGCCAAACCTCGTGCCCCCTTCTCCTG
>Ga0299914_10000173_pt1 | contig 38015 bp, 28 predicted proteins | sample RVTome_10_FD_201361 | JGI IMG/M metagenome (GOLD analysis project Ga0299914, IMG submission 201361) | Soil microbial communities from uranium-contaminated site in the Upper Colorado River Basin, Wyoming, United States - RVT153D57 (version 2) ... | reverse complement strand
GCGCGGAGCGTCTGGCCCAGCCAGTAGATCACCGTCGTGCGGAAGCTGCCGATCATGATCGCGATCGCCACGAGCATCGCGACGCTGGCGGCGAGGGCGGCGATCGAGACGGAGAGGCGCCGCAGTCCGGCCGCGATGCTGCCATCCGCCAGCAGGCCGGCGACCCCGAACACATGCCGCAGCGGCCCGCGCAGCACGGCAGCCGCGGCGTGCAGCGCCGCCGGCGCCAGGAAGGCCGTCCCGAACACCACGGCCACCGCCGCGGCGAAGCCGAACAACGGCAGCCCGCCGACCGGACCCAGCCGCGACAGGACCGCGGCCAGGGCGAACAGGGCCATCGCCGCCAGCGTCGCTCCTGCGGTCCGCCTGCGCTCCGTTTCGAGGATGGCGCCCCACCGGATCGCGGCGAGCGGCGGCACGCGGCTGCCCTCGAGCGCGGGGGCGAGCGCGGCGAGCAGCGAGAGCCCGAGGCCGAGCGCGACGGCGAGGGCGGCGTCAGTCCAGCCGGGAAGCGGCACGTGCGGCTCCGCGGCCACGTAGAGCGCCTCGACGGTGGCCCCCGTCAGGCGGACCGCCCCGTGTGCCAGCACGGCGCCGCCGAGGAGTCCGGCAACCGTGGCCGCGGCGGCCAGTGCGGCGGCTTCGGCGAGGAACAGCGTCGCCACGAGGCGCCGCGGCGTCCCGAGCGCGCGCAGTATGCCGATCTCCTCGCGGCGCGCGATCACGGATGTGATGACGGTGTTGTAGATGAGAAAGAGGCCGACCAGCAGGGCGACGTACGAGAGCGCCGTCACGTTGAACTGGAACGCGCGGAGCATCCGCTCGACCTCTTCCCCCCTGCGGGAAGGCCGCGACGCGCTCAGGCCGGCGGGCAGGCGGCCGGCGATCGCCCGCTCCACCTCGTCGATGTCGGCGCCCTCGTCCAGCCGCAGCTCCAGCCGATCGATCCATCCCAGGCGATCGAAGGCCCACTGCGCCGTGGCGATGTCCATGACGGCGACGGTGGCGGATGGCGCCGCCCGTCCGAGTCCCCCGGTCATCAACGCCGCCACCCTGAACGTCCGCCGCTCGCCGCCCGTCGTCATCACGAGCGCATCTCCGGGAGCGAGCCCATGCCGCTCCGCGAACGCCGCGGGCAGGACGACGGCATCGGGCGCGGTGAGGAGACGAAGGATCTCGAGCGGTCCTGGCTCGTCCGGCCCTCCGCTCGTCAGGCGGTACTCGCGGATGGCGCGGTCGCGCAGGATGTCGATGCCGAGCACGCGGACGGTATCGCGCCTGCCGTCCGACTCGACGAAGGCGTCGGCCTCGATGACGGGCGCCACGTCGCCGTAGCCGCGCAGCCAGTCGAGCTCCAGGATCCGGCGGTCGTCGATGCCTCCGTTGCCGCGAATCTCGAGGGACGCGGCCCCAGCCAGCGCCTCGACGCCGGCCTTGAAGCCTGCGACCGAGCTGACATTCGCCAGCCGGATGCCGATGACGACGGCCACGCCGAGCGCGATGCCCGCGATGGTGAGGACGATGCGGAGCGGCTCCTGCCGGAGCCGCCGAAGGATGAACCAGCGGAACAGCGCCACGGCGGATCCCGTCAGCCCGCCGTCCGGGCTGAATGGTCGATCCGCTCGAGGCGCCCGTCCCTCAGGTGAATCACCCGGTCCGCCGCAGACGCGAGTTCCGCCGCGTGCGTGGCCAGCAGGATCGTGACGCGGGATTCGGCGTTCAGCTCCCGCAGCAGCGTCAGGACGCGCTCGCCGTTGGCCGAGTCCAGGTTCCCGGTGGGTTCGTCGGCGATGACGATCTCGGGCGCGTGGATGACCGCGCGGGCGATCGCGGCGCGCTGCGCCTCGCCGCCAGAGAGCTGCGCCGGAAACTGGCGCAGCCGGTGGTCGACGCCGACGCGTTGTGCAAGCTGCCGTGCCCGCGGCTCGGCCTCCTCGAGGGTCGTCCCGGCCAGCAACAGCGGCAGCGCGATGTTCTCCGCGGTCGTGAGCGTCGGCAGCAGGTTGAACGACTGGAAGACGAACCCGACGCGGTCGCGCCGCACGCGGGCGAGGCGCTCCTCGTCCAGCGCATCGAGCCGCTCTGCGCCGAGCCACAGCTCGCCGCTCGTCGGCCGGTCCATCCCGCCACAGAGGTGCAGCAGCGTCGACTTGCCGCAGCCCGAGGGACCGACGATGGCGGCGAAGGCGCCCTGCTCGATTTCGAGGTCGATGTCACGAAGGGCGTGGACGGCGCTCTCGGGCGGGCCGTAGCGCCGCCCGATGCCCCTCAGACGAAGCAGCGACTGCGGCGGTTTCACCGATTCAGGCAGGGGGCTTCGAGGCTGGCTATCCACAGATTTCACAGATTTCACAGATTGGGATTTCAGCTCGCTTGCGTGCGCGGAATGGCTTCAGCACAGAGGCCGATCTCTCCAGCAGAGATCACGGAGATCACAGAGCTGTCGCGCTGCCGCGTACGGCGTTCGACCGGCACGCGCAGCGTGCTGACCAGGGGGAGGTACCGCAAGAATGAGTCATGGGGTAGGCGCGAACGACTCATTCTTGCGGTACCTCCCCCTGGTCTGCAGGCCGCGTCGCGGCCTGCCGGTCGAGCGCCTCGTGTCGCTGTCCGCATCAGCACGCAGTCTCTTCTCTGTGTGCTCTGTGTTCTCTGTGATGATTCACTCTGCGATCTCCGCTTCCTCTGCGATCTGACCGCGATCTCCCCCCCGGGCGAACACGACCACCGTCTCCACGTGCGCGGTGTTCGGGAACAGGTCGAACCCCTCGATGTGCCGCAGCTCGTATCCGGCGTCGATCAACCGCCGCGCGTCTCGCGCCAGCGTCGCCACATCGCAGGAGACGTAGACGATGTGCGGGACGTCGAGCGAGGCGATCCGTTCAGAGACGACGCGCGACAGGCCGGTCCTAGGGGGGTCGACGAGCAGCGTGGCGGACGATGGAACCGCTTCTCGCGAGAGGAACGACTCGACCGACGAAGCATGCACCGTCACCCGGTCGCCGAGCGGCCGCGCGTTGGCCTCGAGGTCCTGCGCCGCATGCCGATCCCCCTCGACCGCGATGACCGGTCCGCGGCCGAGGGCCGCGCAGGCAAGGCCGAAGAGACCGGCGCCCGCGTACAGGTCGACGACGGGCCCGGGCGGAACGAGCGCGGCGACCGTCTGGGCGAGCGGCTCCAGCAGGTAGCGATTGCCCTGGAAGAACGAGGCGACGTGCCGCCGCAGCGTGAGCTGGACGCCCGTTGGGCCGAGCGCGAGCAGGTCGGTTACCCACGGACGCCCCCGGGAGGCGGTCCGATCGGGCGCATCGACCGGGGCGACGACCACGCCGGAGAGACAGGCGGCGTCTGCGGCGGCCGCGAGCACGGGGCGCGCGTCCTCTCCCGACCCGAGCGCGAGCTCGATGAGGATCGCCCGCTCGGTGGCCGGCACGTTCTCCGTCAGCTCCAGCTCACGGCCACTTCGGATGCCGGCCCGCGACAGCCGGCCGGCCAGCTCCTGCAGCACGCCGCTGGTGTCGGGCAGCAGCTGCCGGCTCACCACGGGATCGCAGAGGGTGTGCGTCCCCTCGCGGAAGAACCCGATCTGCGAGCCGCGCACGTGCAGGCGGGCGCGCATGCGGTAGCCCTCCTCCGGCGACGGGCGCACGGGAACGGCGGACTCGAGCGGCAGGCGGGCGATGCGGCGGAACGCATCCGCGATCACCTCGCCCTTGAGCGCGCACTGGCGCGGATATGCGATGTGGCTGTAGACACTGCCCCCGCACGATGGATCGTCGAACGGCGCGCGCCGATCGGGAGAGGGGGACTCGACGGCGGCCGTCGAGGCGTAAACGACGCCGCCGCGTACCTGCTCGACGGCGGCCGTCACCCGCTCGCCGGGTATCGCGCCGCTGACGAGCACGATCTGCCCGTCGTGGCGGGCGATCATGCGTCCGCCGGCCGCAGGCTTCTCGACGAGAAGGGAAAGACGATCGGACATCGATATGGTACAGGCGACCGGCCGGTCGCCCTATCCCTGGAACGCGATCACCGGCAGGCCGAGCGCGGCGCGGGCGGCTCGATCGACGGCCGCGTCCCGCGCCCCCTGCCAGGCGTCGTCGGCCATCCGCCCGCGGAACGGTGCGAGCGACTCGTCGGCCTCCCGGGCGAGCGCCTCGGCCTGTTGCCGTGACAGCGCGGCGCGTGCTTCTGCAGACAACCGAGCGTCGAGCTCGCGCAGGCGCTCCATGGCAGCGGCGCGCGCCTCGCCCCGCAACGGCCGGCCGCCGGCGCGCAGCAGGTCGAGCTCACGCACGATCTGATCCAGCGCGTCATCGAGCCCGGGGGCACCGGGGCGCCGCGCCGTGATCGCCGCTATGGTCCGTTCGAGGTGCTTCGTCAGGCTCGCGCGGCTCCGCCGCCGGTCTTCTTCTTCGGGCTCTTCCGGACGGCGCGCTCGGCGAGCGCGCCCTACCACTGCAGTGCTCGCGGCGGCTGGCACGCCGGTGGCGCGCCGCCAGGCGTCGAAGACGTCCTGCACGTCGTTATCGCAGAAGCTGATGTGCACCGGACGGCGGCGCGGGCCCTTCCGATAGTAGCGCTCGAAGAGCCGGTCGATGCCCTCGAACGCGACCCGCAGCGGGATGCCCTGCTCCGCCCATCCCGAGACGAGCTCGAACGCCGGACCGGCGATGCGAATCAGGTGCCCGTCGTTCTTGCGGCAGAGATACGTCTCGATCTCGCGGCAGTAGCGGCCCGGATCGATCCCGCTCGCGAATCCGCCGTCCCCTAGATCCACCGGAGCTCCCCCGACACGACCGGCTCGATGCGGCCTCCGACGCGCACGTGCAGCGCGCCATCGTCGCCCAGGCCGGCGGTCACGCCCTCGGGCTCCGCGCCATCGCCGCGAATCGCTACGCGCGCGCCGAAAGCCGTCGGAGAGAGCACGCGCCACCGCGCGAGCACCTCGCGGGATCGTCCCTCGCGCAGGTCCGCGTAGGCCGAGCGGAACGCCGCCAGCGTCTCGACGAGCACCGCGCCGCGATCGATCGGGCGCCCGGACTCCGCCTCGAGCGACGTCGCCGCCCCCGCCAGCGCCGAGGGGAACGACGCCTGGCCGACGTTGACGCCGATGCCGACGATGACGTGCTGAATCGCGCGGCCCACCGCCGCGGCCTCGGCGAGGACGCCGGCCAGCTTCCGCCAGCGCCGATCCGCGGCGCGCGGCCCGGGGCCGTCGGTGATCCCGACATCGTTGGGCCACTTCAGCTCGATCGGCAGCGCGGTCGAGGCGCGGATCCCCTCGGCCACGCCCACGCCGGCGGCCAGCGTGACCAGGCGCACCCATTCGACGGTGCCGGGCGGCGCGCCCGGGTCGAGGGGTCGCAGCACGACCGACACGTACAGCCCGGCGCCCGGCGGCGAGAACCACGAGCGCCCGCTGCGCCCGCGCCCCGTTGTCTGGCTGTCGGCTACGACGAGCGTCCCCTCCGGCGCTCCGGCGCCCGCGAGCCGCGCGGCCTCGTCGTTGGTGGATCCCACGCGATCCAGCGCGATCAGCCGTCCGAAAAAGGGCTGCAGCCGCGCGTCGGCCGCATCGAACGCGGTCACGAGATCACCAGCGGGCCCCGACACGGCGGTCACGGCAGGCATCCCTCGCGCATCGCTCGTCCCGTCACTCGTCGATCTCGATCTCGAAGCTGATGTCCGCGGCGGGAGCCGAGTGCGTGAGCGCCCCGACCGAGACGAAGTCGGCGCCGGTCGAGGCGAGCGCCTCGATGCGATCCAGCGTCACGCCCCCGGAGATCTCCACCCTGGCGCGGCCCCGGCTGCGGCTCACGGCCTCCCGCACCTCGCCGGGGGACAGATTGTCCACGAGCAGGACGTCGACACCCGCTGCCAGCGCCTCGTCCACCTGCGCCAGACTCTGGGCCTCGATCTCCACCGCCAGGTCGGGACGTGCGGCACGCGCGCGCGCGACCGCCTCGGCCACACCGCCTGCGAGACGGATGTGGTTGTCCTTGATCAGGAACGCGTCGAAGAGACCGCGCCGATGGTTCAGCCCCCCGCCAACTCGCACGGCGTATTTTTCCAGCGTCCTCAGCGTCGGCGTGGTCTTGCGCGTGTCGAGGATTGCGATCCGGCCGGCCGCGGCGCCGGCGAACCGGCGCGTCAACGTGGCGATGCCCGACAGCCGCTGCAAAAAGTTCAGCGCCACGCGCTCGCCGGTGAGCAGCACTCGCGCGCGCCCCCGGATGCGGGCGATCACAGCGCCGGGCTCAAAGGCGTCGCCGTCCCCGTGTGCGCTCTGGAGCTCGATGGTCTCGTCCAGCGTGCGAAACACCGCGAGGGCGATCGGAAGGCCCGCGAGCACGAGCGGCGACTTCGCGAGGAGTGATCCTTCCCCCCGCACGTGTGCGGGGACCACGGCCATCGTCGTCACGTCGCCGGGACCGATGTCCTCGTCGAGGGCGCGGCGGACGATCGGCAGGTAGGCGGACTCCGGCAGCGGCTCGATGGGCGCGGCCTCGCGCGCGCCGCCCGCGGGAGTGCCCTTGCCGGCTGGAGGCATGCGCACCCGGCGATCAGCCCTGTGCGGCCGCCAGCGGATCCGCCAGCCGCACGGCCACGGCGAACTCGGCGCCTTCGATGAGGTCCATCGACTGCACGAAGCCGGCGGACCGCAGGTCCGCGTCCGCGGACTGCAGCGCGGCCAGGTTGGCCGCCGTATCCCGCACTTCCAGGTGCGCCACCGGCGTCGTCAGCGGCCGCTTCGCCTCGGACTTCGTGCGCCGCACTTCGCCGAGCACCAGCGATGCCCGCTCCAGCGCCAGCGCGGCGGCTGCATCGCGGCGCCCGATGACGGCCTCGATCTCCGGCGCCTCGGGCCACGCCGCGCGGTGCACCGAGCCCTCGCGCCACCACGACCAGACCTCCTCCGTCACGAACGGCAGGAACGGCGCGAACAGCCGCAGCAGGATTGAAAGGCCGGTCACGAGCGCCGCGTTCGCGGATCCGGCCAGCTCGGGCCCCTGCGCGCCATAGCGCCGCGACTTCACCAGCTCGAGGTAGTCGTCGCAGAAGAACCAGAACCAGCGCTCGACGCGCTCGAGCACGGCGGCGTAGTTGTACTGATCGAGCTGCTCCGTCGCGTCAGTGACGAGGTCCGCCAGGCCGGTCAGCATCCCGCGATCCACGGGCACGGTGACCGGGCCCCGCGGATCGGCGCTGCCCAGCACGAACTTCGACGCGTTCAGCAGCTTGATGGACAGCCGCCGCCCGACGCGCATCTGGGTGGCGTCGAACGCCGTGTCGGTGCCGGGACGGCCGCTCGCCGCCCAGTACCGCACGCCATCGGAGCCGTGCTCCTCGAGCAGCGCCATCGGGGTGACGACGTTGCCCTTGGACTTGGACATCTTCTTGCGGTCCGGGTCGAGCACCCAGCCCGAGATCGCCGCGTGCTTCCAGGGAAGGGACTCGTGCTCGTAGTGCGCGCGGACCACGGTGTAGAAGAGCCACGTGCGGATGATGTCGTGCGCCTGCGGGCGCAGGTCCATGGGAAACACCTTCGCGAACAGCTCGGGATCGTCCGCCCAGCGGCCAGCGATCTGCGGCGTCAGCGAGGAGGTCGCCCACGTGTCCATCACGTCGGGATCGCCGGTGAACCCGCCGGGCCGATCGCGCTGGCCGGCTTCGTAGCCGTCGGGCACGTCGGTCGATGGGTCGATCGGCAGCCGGCTCTCGTCGGGCACGAGGCGGTCCTCGTAGCGCACCTGGCCGTCCTCGCCGATCGGATACCAGACCGGAAACGGCACGCCGAAGAACCGCTGGCGGCTCACACACCAGTCGCCGTTCAGGCCTTCCACCCAGTTCTCGTACCGCGAGCGCATGAACGGCGGGTGCCACTCGAGCTCGCGGCCGCGCGCGAGCAGCGCGTCGCGCGCCTCGATCGTCCTGATGAACCACTGCCGGCTCGTAACGATCTCGAGCGGCCGGTCCCCTTTCTCATAGAACTTGACCGCGTGCGTGATCGGACGCGGCTCGCCGACGAGGTGTCCCGATCCCCTGAGCAGCTCCACGATCCGCGCGCGCGCCTTCTGCGCCGGAAGGTTCGCCAGCTGATCGTAGGCGGCCTGCGCCTCCTGCACGCGCGCGGACTCCCATCCCGGAGCGCCCCAGGCGACCGGGCGGAGCCGCCCATCCGCCTGAATCACCGTGCGGACCGGCAGCGACAGCTCGCGCCACCACGTGACGTCGGTGAGATCTCCGAAGGTGCAGATCATGGCGACGCCCGTGCCCTTTTCGGGATCGGCGAGCGTGTGCGGGCGCACCGGCACGCGGGCGCCGAACAGCGGCGTCAGCACCTCGGTCCCGAACAGCGGACGATACCGCTCGTCCTCCGGATGCGCGACCAGCGCGACGCACGCGGGGATCAGCTCGGGTCGCGTCGTGTCGATCTCCACGCCGCCGCCCTCGGGCCGCTCGAAGCGGATGCGGTGGTAGGCGCCGGCCGTCTCGCGATCCTCGAGCTCCGCCTGGGCGACCGCGGTCCGGAAGTCCACGTCCCACAGCGTCGGCGCCTCGAGCTGGTACGCCGCGCCGCCGCGGAGCAGGCGCAGGAACGCGAGCTGCGAGGCGCGCTGTGCCGGCTTCCCGACCGTCGTGTACGTGAGGCTCCAGTCGACCGACAGCCCGAGGTACCGCCAGAGCTCCTCGAAGGCCTTTTCGTCCGCGGCGGTCAGCCGCTCGCAGAGCTCGATGAAGTTGGGACGCGAGACCGGGACCGGGTGCTTCCCCGGCTTCTCCGGCGCCGTGAACGCCGGATCGAACGGCAGCGACGGATCGCACCGCACGCCGTAGTAGTTCTGCACGCGCCGCTCGGTCGGCAGGCCGTTGTCGTCCCAGCCCATGGGATAGAAGACCTGGCGGCCGCGCATCCGCTGGTACCGCGCGAGCACATCGGTATGCGTGTACGAGAACACGTGGCCGACGTGGAGCGACCCGCTCACCGTCGGCGGGGGCGTATCGATGGCGTAGATTCCGCCGCGCGCGTGCGCGCGATCGAACCGGTAGGTGCCGCTCTCCTCCCATCGTGCCATCCACTTGCGCTCGAGCCCTTCGAGCGCAGGCTTCGCGGGCAGACGAACGGATCCGGCAGGAATGTCTGGGAACGCCATGAACGGTAATCGTATCAGTTCGCTGTGGGGCAGGGCTTCAGCCCTGCACTCCTGTGACGCCATGTGGGGCAGGGCTTCAGCCCTGCCTCTCAGGACGACGCCAGCTCCCGCCGCACGCGCTCGATCTCCTCGCGAACGATCCGCTCCGACACGCGAGAGACGATCTCCGGCGCCACGGCGCGGACGACACGCTCCGCGACCTGCTCCGCGACCCGCCGGGCGATCTCTTCGACTACATCGACGAGTGTCGAGGGCCAGTCGTCCGGCAGGCGGGACGGCGCCTGTCCCTGCTCGAGCGCGAGCAGCGCGGCGAAGGCATCGGCCATGGTGGCGCCGCGCGGCTCGACGGGCACATCCCCAGCCGGAGCGCCCCCAGGGGGCGCCTCCGTCGCTCGGGGTTCCGGCGGAGCCGCGCCGGCGTCCGCCGCCGCGTGGGCGCTCTCGGCCTGCATGGCCGCCAGCTCCGCCCGCGCCTGCTCCCCGAGCGCGTCCATCGTGGCGAACGCCGCGTCGAGCCGGGCGAAGTAGTCGTCGGCGGTCTCCGACGACCGGGCCGGCGGACCGGCCGCGCCGGCGGCAGAGACAGCGGCCGCGGGCTCCGGCGCGGACGCCGCCGCAGGCATGGCAGGCGTGGCCGAACCGTCCTGAGGGGCCGCCGGGCGCTCGAGCAGCTCACGCACCCTGGCGATGACGAGACCCGGCTCGAACGGCTTGACGAGCACCCCCGCGCAGCCGGCCTCCTTCGCGCGGACCTCGTCGACCGGCTGCAGCGCCCCGATGAGGAGCACGACCGGAATGTGCGCCAGCGACGGCGTGCCGTGCACGTGCATCGCGACGTCGTAGCCGTCCTTGCCCGGCATCCCGACATCGGCGAGGACGATGTCCGGCGGGTCGGCGTCGAGGCGGGCGAGCGCGGCATCGCCGTCGCTGACCGCGATCACCTCGATGTCCTCGTCCGCGAACGTCAGCTCGATCACGCGCTGGATGGTCAAGCTGTCATCGGCGAGCAGCAGTCGTCGGCGCATCGGACTACGTCTCCTGTCCCGTCTGCACGTGCGTCTTGATGTAGTCCACGATCTGCTGCATCGGGGTGCCGGGCAGGAAGATGCCGTCGATGCCGATCGCCTTCAGCTTCGGGATGTCCACATCGGGAATGATCCCGCCGACGACGACGATGACGTCGTCCAGACCGTGCTCGTGGAGCAGGTCCATGACACGCGGGCAGATGTGATTGTGCGCGCCCGAGAGGATCGACAGGCCGATGACGTCGGCGTCCTCCTGCAGGGCGGCGGTCACGATCTGCTCGGGCGTCTGTCGCAGGCCGGTATAGATCACTTCCATGCCGGCGTCGCGCAGCGCCCTGGCGATGACCTTCGCGCCGCGGTCGTGGCCGTCGAGACCGGGCTTGGCGATGATGACACGGGGTCGAGGCATGACTCTCATGGGCTCCGGGCTTCGGGCTTCGGGCCAGTCAGGGCTCCGGGCCCCGACACCGGCCGAAGCCCGTAGCCCGCAGCACGTAGCCGGCAAGGATCAGATTTCCGGCGTCTCCGTCCATTCGCCCCAGACGTCCCGGAGCGCGTCACACATCTCACCCACCGTGGCAGAGGCGCGGGCGGCGTCGATCAGCAGCGGCATGGTGTTCGCCTGGCCCTCCGCGCCGCGCCGGAGCGCGTCCAGCGTACGCCGGACCGTGCCGTTGTCGCGCGTGCGCCGCTGCTCCCCGACACCGGCCACCTGGCGTTCCGCAGTCTGCTCGTCGATGTAGAGCGTGGGCACCGGTGCCGGGCTCTCGTCCACGTAGCCGTTGACGCCCACGATGATCTTCTCGCGGCGCTCGACGGCCTGCTGGTACCGATAGGCGCTTTCGGCGATCTCGCGCTGCGGATAACCGCGCTCGATGGCCGGAATCATCCCGCCCATCGCGTCGATGCGATCGAAGTACTCGTACGCCTCGCGCTCCAGATCGAGCGTGAGCCGCTCGACGAAGTGGGAGCCGCCGAGCGGATCCACGACCGAGGCCACGCCGCTCTCGTGCGCGATGATCTGCTGCGTCCGGAGCGCGAGGGTCGCGGCCTCCGCCGTGGGCAGCGCGAGCGCTTCGTCGAGCGAGTTCGTGTGCAGCGAGTTCGTGCCGCCGAGAACGGCCGCCAGCGCCTGGAGCGCCGTGCGGACCACGTTGTTGTACGGCTGCTGGGCGGTCAGCGACACACCGGCCGTCTGGGCGTGGAAGCGCAGCTTCCAGGAGCGCTCGTCCCTCGCGCCGAACCGGTCCCGCATCACGTGCGCCCAGATCTTCCGCGCCGCGCGGTACTTCGCGAGCTCCTCGAAGAAGTCGTTGTGCGCGTTGAAGAAGAACGAGACGCGCGGCACGAAGCCGTCCACCGCGAGCCCGGCGTCCACGCCCGCCTGCACGTACTCGATCCCGTCCCGAAGGGTGAACGCGAGCTCCTGGGCCGCCGTCGCCCCGGCCTCCCGGATGTGGTAGCCGCTCACCGAGATCGTGTTCCAGCGCGGCACCTGATCCATGCAGAACGCGAAGATGTCGGTGATCAGCCGCATCGAGGGACGCGGCGGATAGATGAACTCCTTCTGCGCGATGAACTCCTTGAGGATGTCGTTCTGGATCGTGCCCGCGAGCGCCTGCCAGCTCACGCCCTGGCGCTCCGCGGCGACGAGGTACATCGCCAGCAGCATCGGCGCCGGCGAGTTGATCGTCATCGAGGTGGTGACCTCGCCGAGCGGGATGCCCGCGAACAGGGCCTCCATGTCGGCGATGGACGCGATGCTGACGCCGCACTTCCCCACCTCGCCGAGCGACAGGTCGTGATCGGGATCGCGGCCCATCAGCGTCGGGAGGTCGAACGCCACGCTCAGTCCGGTGCCCCCGGCGGCGAGCAGCTGCCGGTACCGCCGGTTCGTCTCTTCCGGAGTCCCGTACCCCGCGAACTGCCGCATCGTCCAGAGCTTGCCGCGGTAGCCCGTGGCGTGAATGCCGCGCGTGTACGGGAACTCGCCGGGGTCGGCCGCATCGCGGGCGTAGTCGAACTCGGCGACGTCTTCCGGACCGTAGAGGCGCTCGACCGCACGGCCCGACACCGTCGTGAACGGACCCGGACGCTCCGGGGACTGCGACAACGCCGGCTCGAGCGTTTCCCGCTCCCAGCGCTCGCGGGCCTTCGATGATGCGCTCCGCGCGACGATGTCATCTGTCCGCGCTTTCATGCCGCGGCCATTATACGCCACGCCGCGCGACGGTGAATTCGGCTGAAGTGACTGATGTGGAAGAACTTAGACAAACCCCGCGCGCTTGACTTGGAAATCGGCGCGGAAGTACGCTGGCGTGCTGCCGTGGTGGCCGGAAGCGGCGCCGTGCGCGCGCCCCCATGGCACGGTTCCGGCGATCCGGCGCGTTCGGCGAGGCATCGACATGGCGGCACAGGGCACGATCTTCGACGCGATGCTGCACGCGGTCGACAGCGCAGCGCGCATCCTCAAACTCGAACCCGGCATCTGGAAGATTCTCAGCCAGCCCAAGCGTCAGATCACGGTCTCCTGCCCCGTCCAGATGGACAACGGCGACATCGAGGTCTTCACGGGCTACCGCGTCCAGTACAACATCACGCTCGGCCCCGCGAAGGGCGGCATCCGCTACCATCCCGACGTCAACCTCGATGAGGTGACCGCGCTTGCGGCCTGGATGACGTGGAAGTGCGCCGTCTGCCACGTGCCGTTCGGCGGCGGCAAGGGCGGAATCATCTGCGACCCGACACGGCTCTCGCCGCGCGAGCTCGAGGCGCTGACCCGGCGGTATATCGCGGAGATCATCGACGCCATCGGCCCCGACAAGGACGTGCCCGCCCCCGACGTCAACACGAACGAGCAGATCATGGCCTGGATCATGGACACGTACTCCATGCACGTCGGGCACACCGAGACGGCCATCGTCACCGGGAAGCCGGTCGAGCTCGGCGGGTCGGAGGGACGCCGCGAGGCCACCGGGCGCGGCGTGATGATCTGCGCGCGGGAATCCTCGCGCCATCTCGGATTCGACATCCGCGGCGCCTCCGTCGCCGTGCAGGGGTTCGGCAACGTCGGCTCCGTGTCGGCCGACCTCATCTCGCAGCTGGGCGCCGACATCGTTGCGGTGACCGACTGGAGAGGCGGTGTCTACAACAGGAGCGGCCTCAACGTGGCCAAGCTCTCCGCATGGCTGCGGAAGCACAAGACCGTCGACGGCTTCCCCGACGGCGAGCCGCTGACCAACGAGGATCTGTTCCAGCTGGAGGTGGACATCCTGATCCCCGCCGCGCTCGAGAACCAGATCACCATCGAGAACGCGAATGCCGTCCGCGCGAAGGTCGTCGTGGAAGGCGCGAACGGCCCGACGACGCCGGACGCGCACCGCATGCTGCACGAACGCGGTGTCTTCATCGTGCCCGACATCCTCGCCAACGCGGGCGGCGTGACGGGCTCCTACTTCGAGTGGGTGCAGAACCGGCACGGCTACTACTGGAGCGAGCAGGAGGTGAACCGCCAGCTCGAGGAGAAGATGGTGCAGTCGTTCGACGCGGTGCTCCAGACCGCGCTGAAGTACAAGGTCGACCTGCGCGCCGCGGCCTACGTCGTGGCGATCGACCGGATCGCGACGGTCACGCGGCTGCGCGGGATGTACGCGTAGCCGCCGACCTCGGCGCCGCCGGAGCACCAGACGCGCCCGGACCGCATGTTCACACTCGTACGACGCGGCAGTTGTAACAACCCGGCGACGCGTTGTGGATGTGGAGGTAATCGATGCCGTGTCCGGCGAAGAGGCGCATCATGGCCGCCTCGAGCTCGGTCCCCCTGACGACTTCCGCCCCCTTCATCATGCCGTCCGCGTCGTAGGCGCGAACCGACAGCAGGCGATGCCGGAGCATCACCGGGACTTCGCCAGGCCCTGGCGTCGCCTTCGGGGCTCCGTGGCGAACGAAGATGGGGCCGGACGCGCGATATGGGGATGAGACGTCGTGATGCGTGAAGGGCAGGAGAAGGACGGTCTCGCCGACTTCCGCGTCGGCGAGGCTGACACGGCACGGAAAGCCCGGCTTCTCGTCGACGACCATCCGTCGCACGCCTCTCGACCGCAGTGCCGCATCGCTCTCGCCGAACAGCGGCTCGAAGGGTTCGAACGGCAGCGCAATCACCTGAAAAGACCTCATGGCTTCCTCCGGGTCACAGGACACAGTATGGCGCGGTGCCGTGGCGCGCAGGCGCCACTATCGGACCTGGAATTGCCGGTCGGCCGCATCGAACCGCGCCTGGCCGATGAGGCGTGAGCGTACGGAGAGAAGCCCGGAGGGTGGACGCCTCCGGGCATCATGGCCGCCCGAGCGCTGTTGCCGATCGGATCGGGCCGCCTGAAGGCGGCCCCTACGGATGGATCAGGCCGCCTGAAGGCGGCCCCTCCGGCGCTGCCAGCTGATTACGACGCGCACTCCCCGTCCATCACCTCCGGCACGAAGTCGGTCGTCTCGCCGAGATCGATGAAGTCGTCGGGCGTGGCCTCCTCCGCGGAGAGCGGCTCGAGATCCGCCAGCAGCGCCTTCACCTCGTCGAACGCGGCGCGCTGGAAGAACGCCGTCGGGCTCTCGCTCGGCTGGTGACCGGCGCGGTAGAAGGCGACCAGCCGCTCGATCGCGGCCGGCGCGCGCCGGGCGGGAATCTTCGCCGCCACGCGCCCGAACGCCGCGCCCTCGCCGGTCGATCCGCCGCCGACCATCACGAAGTACTGCGGCACCGCGCGGCCGGCCAGCTTGCGGATGCTCCCCTGGAAGCCGATGTTGGCGACGTGGTGCTGCCCGCATCCGTTCGGGCAGCCGCTCATCTTGATCGACAGGCCCGGCGCGGCGTCCGCCAGGTCCGGCCGCGAGGCGAGGAAGTCGTGCAGCAGGCGCCCGAGGCCGCGCGATTGCGTCACGGCCAGACGGCACGATTCCGCGCCCGGGCAGCTCGTCACGTTGGTCGGCGTGCCCGCCTCCGCCACCGCGAGCCCCGCCGCGGCGAGCCGCTCGTACAGCGGCTGGACGGCCTCGACCGGCACCCAGCGGAAGACGAAGTCCTGATCGATCGTGACGCGCACGGTGCCATCGCCATAGGCCGTCGCCAGGTCGCCCACGATGCGGAACTGCTCCGCGGTCAGGTCGCCGAGCGGCACGCTGACGGTCACGAGGACGTAGCCCCGCTGCCGCTGCGGCCGCACGTTCTTCTGCTGCCAGCGCAGCAGTTCCCCGGGGAGCACCTCGAGCGAGCTCCGGTTCTCGGGGTGGATCCCGGGGCCGCGCAGCGTCTCGCTCCCGACCCGGCGCGCGATCTCGGCCGGCGCCTGCGCCGCCGGCCGCGCCCAGTCGGGCGCGCCCTCTCCAGCCAACCCCTCGGGATCGAACGGCAGCGGACGCGGCCCTTCGGCGATCACCTCCGCGAGCGCCCTCTCGTACTCTTCGCGGAACCGCTCCCACCCGATGGCCTTGATCAGGAACTTCATGCGGTTCTTGTGCTTGTGCTTGTAGTCGCCCAGGCGGTGGAAGACGCGGACGATCGCCTCGGCGCACTCCAGCATCGCGGACACCGGCAGGAAATCGTGCAGCAGCAGGCCCGATCGAACCATCGTCGCGGTACCGCCGCCGGCCGTGACGCGGAAGCCCCGGACCTCGCGGCCCTCCTCCTCCCGCACCACGGCGCGCCAGCCGATATCGTGAATCGCGACGAGGGCGTGATCGTCGCGGCATCCCTCGAAGGCGATCTTGAACTTGCGCGGCAGCACGGCGCTGAGCGGATGACGCAGGAAGTACCGCGTGAGCGCCTCCGCGTACGGCGTCACGTCGAACGCCTCGTCTGCCGCCACGCCCGCATAGGGGCAGGCCGTGATGTTGCGCACCGAGTTGCCGCACGCCTCGCGGGTCGTCAGGCCGGAGTCGGCCAGGCGGCGCATCGCGGGCTCGACGTCGTGCAGCTTCACGAAATGCAGCTGGATGTTCTGCCGCGTCGTGATGTGCCCGAAGCCGCGCGAGTACCGTTCCGAGACGTCCGCGAGCGCGTGGAGCTGCGGCTGCGTGAGGATGCCCTGCGGGATCTTCACGCGCAGCATCTGCGCATCCTCGGCCTGCCGCTGCCCGTAGGTGCCGCGCACGAGGCGGAACGCCCGCCAGGCGTCGGGGCCGATCTCGCCCGACTCGAACTGCGCCAGCGTCCGTGCGAACTCGTCGACGTCCGCCTCCGTGGCAAACGACAGGCGCGCGCGGCCGAGCAGTGTGGGATCGTCGATGGCTGCCATGATTACCCTCGTGCGGGGCCCGGCGCGCCCCGTCCCGCATTGGCTTCGCGCCTGGGGCGCCCCCCTGGCGCGGGTTCCGCCGCAATGGCGGCGCCGACCATCGGCGCCAGCGTGACGACCGAGCCAATCACAATGGTCCCCGGTGCGCCGTCCGCGCGGACCGGCGCCTGGCCGAGCTCGTCGAGCCGCCCCACCCACCGGTGCGCGCCCTCGTGCGAGGCGCCGAAGACCAGCGCCGCCGCGGTGTCGGCCGCCCAGCCGCGATCCAGCAGGTGACGCGCAATCACGCCGCGGTTCGCCACGCCCATCAGGACGACGAGGGTCGCCGCTCCCGGAGGGATGCCGGCGAGCAGCGGCCGGAACGCCTCCTCGGCGTGGCCCGAGACGGTGACAACCGCGGCCGCGTGACCGCGGTGAGTGACGGGGATGCCCGCCAGCGCGGGGGCCGCGAAGGCGGACGTCACGCCCGGGACGACGTCCACGTCGATGCCGGCGGCGCGCAGCGCGATCGCCTCCTCACCGCCGCGCCCGAAGACGAACGGATCGCCGCACTTCAGCCGCACGACACGGTCGCCGCGGCGCGCCGCGCGAATCATCAGGCGGTTGATGCCGTCCTGCGTGATCGAGTGCCGGCCGGCACGCTTGCCCACGTAGAACCGCCGGGCACGGCTGGCAATCCTCACCACGGCCGGCGGGACGAGGGCGTCGTAGAGCACGAGATCCGCGTGCCGCAGCCGCGACACGGCGCGCCGGGTGAGCAGGCCCGGATCGCCAGGCCCGGCGCCGACCAGGGAGACGCGGCCGCTCATCGCTCCGCTCCCGCGCCGGCGGCGGCGCGCTCGTCGTAGAGCCGGTTGATGGCCGTGAGCAGGGCGGGACGCCGCTGCTCCATCGGCACCCCGCGCGAGCGCCACTCCGCCTTCAGCGCGTCGGCCGTCTCGAGCCAGCGGTCGAGGTCCGCCGGGAGCAGCCGCTCGAGCCCCTCACGGATCAGCCCTGCGATGGCGGGCGCCCGTCCGTCGGTCGACACCGCGAGCGTCACCCCGTCTTTCCTGACGACGCCGCCCAGGTACGCGCTGGCGTGCGCGGGATCGTCCACGGCGTTGACGAACAGCCGCCGTGCCTCGGCGGCGGCCGCGACCTCGCGATTCACGGCCGGAGGCGCCGCGGCCACGACGAACCACGCCTCATCGAGATCGGAGGCCCGGAAGGGCCTCCGCTCGAGGCGGACGGGCCGGGAGGCGATCTCGCCGGCGATCTCCGGTGCGACGATGGTGATGCGGGCACCGGCCGACAGCAGTGCCTCGAGCTTCGAGGCCGCGACCGGTCCTCCGCCGACCACGACCACCGGCCGGCCGCGCAGCTTGAGGAACGCCGGGAACAGTTCCTGGCTCATGCGACCGTCGGGGGCGCCGCTGCAAGCGACAGCTCACCCGCCTCTTCCGGACGGATGAGACCGCGCTCGACCAGCGCGACGAGAATGCGCTGCACGCTCACGTGCGGGGTCTCGAGATCGCTCCGCACGAGGACGTCGGGCCGGGCCGGCGCCTCGTACGGGTCGTCGAGGCCCGTGAAATTCCTGATCTCGCCCGCGAGCGCCTTCCGGTACAGGCCCTTGACGTCCCGATCGGCCAGCGCCTGGATCTCGGCGTGCGCGTGCACCTCGACAAACGGCGTGCCGTCGCGCTCCGCCAGCTCGCGGATCTCCTGCCGGATAGCCGCATACGGGGAGATCGCGGCGCCGATCGCGATGACGCCGTTGCGTCCCAGCAGCCGCGCGACGAAGCCGATGCGGCGGACGTTGGTATCGCGGTCCTCCCTCGAGAAGCCGAGCCCCTTCGACAGGTACGTCCGGATCTCGTCGCCGTCGAGGATCTCGATCCGCCGCGTCGCGAGCCGTTCCCGGAGGGCCTGGGCGAGCGTGCTCTTGCCGGCGCCGGAGAGCCCCGTGAACCAGAGGATGAAGCCGTCGCTCCGCGGGCCGGCCGCCGCGCGCGCCGGCGTCTTCACCGCCGGAGCGGCCGGCGCAGCCGGCGACGGCGGCGCCACGGCCTGGTAGTGCGCGCGCAGCACCTCGGCCACCTCGGGACGCGTGAACTCCTGCGGCAGATCGCCGCCGCTTCTCAGGATCTCGCGCACCTTCGAGCCGGAGAACTCGAGCCACGACTCGGATCCATGGGGGCACGTCCGGGCCGACGCCAGCGCGGCGCAGGCGCGGCAGTAGAACGTCGGCTCCAGCCGCAGCGGGGTGACGCCGACCTCCTGGGCATCGAACCGATCGAAGATCTGCTGCGCGTCGTACGGCCCGTAGTAGCTGCCCACGCCGGCATGATCGCGGCCGACGATCAGGTGCGTGATGCCGTAGTTCTTCCGCGCGATCACGTGGAAGAGCGCCTCGCGGGGCCCGGCGTACCGCATCGCGGCGGGGAACGCGGACAGCAGCGTCCGATCGCGCGGATAGTACTTGTCGAGCAGCACCTCGTACGCCCGGACCCGCACGGCCGCGGGCACATCGTCCTGCTTCGTCTCGCCGACGAGCGGATGGACGACGAGCCCGTCGGTGACCTCGAGCGCGACCTTCGTCAGGTGCTCGTGCGCGCGGTGAATGGGGTTGCGCGTCTGGAAGCCGGCGATGCGCCTCCAGCCCAGCTCCGCGATGCGTGCGCGCAGCTGGCGCGGCGTCAGCTTGAGGGCCGCGAAGGGCCGGTCCGGACTGAGCGGCAGCACGCGGACAGGACCGCCCGCCAGCCGCTTCGGCCGCCCGAGGAGGTACGCGACGCCAGGATGCGTTGGGTCCTCCGTGCCATGGACCGCGCGCGCTTCTTCCAGCGGATCGCGCTGATAGACGTCGGAGACGGCGATCGTGCCCCAGATGCGCCCGCTGTCGTCGCGCAGCGCGTACTCCGCGCCCTTCGCCACGCTCACGCCGTCGGCCACGGCGAGCGTGAACGGCAGCGGCCAGAGCACGCCGCTCGCGAGGCGCAGGCGTTCGAGGACGCTTCGATAATCGGCCTCGCCGAGAAAGCCGCTGAGCGGACTCGCGGCGCCGATCGCGATCAGCTCCAGGTCCGCCTGCTCGCGACCGTCGAGCGGCAGGGTGGGCAGAGCGGCGGCGGCAGCCGCCAGCGAGGCCGCCTCCGCGCCGTCAACGAGGCGATCGATCAGCTGAGCGCCGTGGGGTTGTACGAGCTCTGACACGAGGGTTCTCCCTGAAACGCTACGACTCGGCATGAAGGCCGCACTCCTGTTTCTGGTGGAGCCGCCAGCGGCCCGAACGTGGATCCTCGCCGTCTCCCACGGGCGTCGTGCAGGGCCAGCATCCGATGCTGGGATATCCGGTATCGTGCAGCGGGTTGTACGGGATGTCGTGGGCGAACACGTGCCGCCACACATCCTTGCTCGTCCACCGCACCAGCGGATTGACTTTGATCACCCCGAAGCGCGCGTCCGCCTCGACGACGGCCGCCGACGCGCGATCCGGCGTCTGGTCGCGCCGGATGGCCGTGATCCAGCCGTCCATGCCCGCCAGCGCCGCGCGCAGCGGCTCCACCTTCCGCAGCTGGCAGCAGCGGTTCGGATCGCGCGCCCAGAGCGCGGGACCCCAGTGCAGCGCCTGCTGCTCCACCGTCTGCGGCGGCCTGACGGGGCGGATGGCCACGCCGTAGCGCTGCTCGAGGGTGCGCCACAGCTCGATGGTCTCCGGAAACAGCAGCCCGGTGTCGAGCGTGAAGATGTCGATCGGCAGCCGGCGCGTGCCGATCGCGTGAATGATGATGCAGCCTTCGACCCCGAAGCCGGTGCCGAACGTCACGCGGGGTCCGAACGTCCCGGCGGCCCACGTGAGGATGTCCTCGAGCGGCGCACCTTCGAGATGCGCCGCGGCCTTCGGTACGTCGATGGGGGAATCCAGAACGGCCATGCCTATCCTCCGGCGAGCCTCAGACCGACGGCGAGCAGGATCGCCGCCAGGCACCCGCGCAGGGCGCGCTGCGGCATCCAGGTCGCCACGCTGGCGCCGGCAATCACGCCGGGCACGGCGCCCACAAGCACCATGGCGCTCAGGGCGAGATCCACGCGACCGGCAAAGAAGTGTCCCGCCGCCGCCACCGACGACAGGACGAGCGCGTGCACGAGATCGGTGCCGACCATCGTCGTGGGCCGCAGGGGGAACCAGAGGACGAACGCGGCGAGCAGCAGCGAACCGCTGCCGATGCTGGTCACCGAGACCAGCAGGCCGATCGCTGCGCCCGTGGCCATCGTCACCGACGCGCGCGGCATCGCCGACGCGGGCCGCGGCGTGCGCAGCAGCTGCATGACGGTGACCACGCCCACCAGCACGAGCGCGCCGCCGAGGGCCTGCTGCAGCAGCGCGTCGATCCGTGCGAGGGGCACCGCCTCGAGCAGCGCGAGTCCCACGAGCGCGCCCGGAATGGAGCCGTAGGCGAGCGTCCGGACCGTCTCCCAGTGCACCTCGCCGCGCGCCACGTAGAAGCCGCTGCCCACGAGCTTGATCACGGCCGCGATCAGCACGTCGGATCCCACGGCGATGCGCGCGGGCACGCCGAGCAGCAGCACCAGCGCTGGCGTCAGCAGCGCGCCGCCCCCGGTGGAGGTCATGCCGACCACGACCCCGATGACGGCGCCGGTGAGGACGACGGTCAGATCCATCGTGGCCTCAGGAGGCGCGGCGCGGCGAGCAGTTGTCTGAACGGAGACGGCATCGAACACTCCCGAAAGCACCCATCCGGCGGCCGCGTTCCGGCCGGAACGCGAAAAGGCCCGGAAGGATCTCGCCTCCCGGGCCTTTCAGGTGCTGGTTCGGTGTGCCTCTCAACCGTAGAACGGCAGGGGCGAACGCAGACCTGGTGCACGGGGGCCCTTCCGAGCCTCGGTACAACAACAGCAGCAACAGAAGCAGGGCTGCGCGGTCATCACGTTCGGGGTCTAGTGTAACTGAATGACGGCACATCCCGTCAACCTGTTAGCTGAACTTATCGTCTGAATGCCCTCGAAGCATAACCGAACCGCTCCGGACTGCGCGGAAATGCCCTTCTTCCGAGGCCGAGGCGGCGATAAAGTGCCGCCATGATCAACGTCGCCCTGATTGGTACCGGCAAGGTGACCCTCGCCAACCACCTCCCCGGCATCGGCCGCTGCCGGGGCGCCGCCCTGGCGGCCCTCTGCGATGCCGACCCCCGTGTGCTCGAAGAGGCCTCGCGCGCAAGCGGCGTCACCAGGACCTGGACGGATCCGATGGCCTGCATCCGCGACGCCGGCGTGGACGCCGTCATCATCGCGACACCGAACCGGGTCCACCACCCGATCGCGATGGCGGCCATCGCCGCCGGGCAGCACGTCCTCTGCGAGAAGCCGCTGGCGCTGACCGTCGCGCAGGCGCGCGAGATGGCGGCGGCCGCGGAAGCCGCCGGGGTCCGCCACATGACGGCCTTCACCTACCGGTTCGTCCCGGCGATCCGGTACATGAAGCGCCTGATCGACGAGGGCTTTGTCGGGGAGCCGTGGCACTTCCGCGCGCAGCGATTCCAGGATTGGGAGCGCCGCTTCCTGGGATGGCGCCAGATGTCGGCCGAGGCCGGGACCGGCGAGGTCGGCGACATGCTCTCCCACCGCCTCGACTACGGGCACCTGTTCATCGGTCCCATCGCGCGCGTCGTCGCCCGCACTCGCCGCCTGCTGGCGACGCGCGTCGATGCCGCCGGCCGTGAGCACCCGTCCGACCTGGAGGACTGGGTCGGCTGCGTCATCGACTTCGAGAACGGCGCGACCGGGGTCCTGGAGAGCACGAAGGTCGCCATCGGGCACACGCAGGCGGGCATCGGCCGCGACTACTGCGAGGTCAACGGATCGAAAGGCACGCTCGTGTACGAGCTGATTTACCCCCATCGGCTGCTCGGCGCGCGCCGAGGCGGCACGCTGGAGCCGATGCCGGTTCCGGCGGAGCTGCGCACGTGGTCCGGCCGGCCGCTCGACGCCGGCGTGGATCCGCTGCAGGCGTTCCGCTGGGATCAGAACGCTGAGTTCATCGCGGCCATCCAGGAGCAGCGCCCCTGCGTCCCGTCATTCCACGAGGGCGTTCGTGTGCAGGAGGTGATGGACGCGATCGTCCGCTCGGCCGCGGAGGGACGCGCCGTCGAGGTTCAGCGCGAGGCGGTGAGGACCGCGTAGTACACCATCGCCGCCAGGCACAGCGCCGTCGTGCCCCACAGCGCCATCGTCTGGAAGGCGCCCGGGGCGACGGCCTGCGGCAGCCGGCGGTGCCGCAGGTAGATCGTACCGATGCCGATGAGCGGCAGCATGAGCGCCTGCGCCACGCCGCCGAGAATCACCATCACCACCGCCGACTCAATCAGCAGATACAGGCCGGCCGGCACGACGCAGAGCGCGATGACGAGCGCCCGCTGATACCGCAGGCGCGCCGCGTAGTCGTCCCGCTCGAACCGCCCCATGATCCGGCACATGTCCGCGTACGAACGGGCGTGCGCTGCCGTGGCCGAGAAGATGGTGCTGTACAGCGTCGCGATCGCACCGGCGTAGAACGGCCAGATCGCCCAGGCGCCGAGGGTGCCCGTATAGAGGCGGGACAGGGTCGGAATCAGGTCGCCGGCTGCGGGCACCAGTCCCTGCGCGTGCAGCACGCCGGCGCCCAGGAGGAAGAACGCGACGGTCGACACGGTGTAGATGACCAGCGAGCAGATGATGTCGAGCCGCATCACCGCGATCCACCCGCGCGCCCGCGCCGTCCAGGCGGACGAGCCGTCGTACGCGCCGGTGAACCGCGCGTACCCCTTCTCGACGCACCAGTACGGGTACATGACAAGCTCCGTCGCGCCGACGCCCGTGATTCCGAACACGGCCACGGCAGTGGCGAGGCCCTGCGGCGGCAGATCGAAGGTCAGCCCCGTCGAGACATCGCTCCAGGAGAAGTACTCCGGCATTCGCATGAGGACGACGGCGGCGAGCACGGTGAAGAGGGCGAAGAGCGCCACCTGCACCATCGAGATTCCCTCGATGCGGCTGTAGCCTCCCCGCAGCAGCAGGGCGGCGGTGATCGCGAACCACAACACGACCCAGACGCGTACGGGCACCGCCGGGACGGCCATGTGCATCACCTGCGCGAGACCGCCGTACATCCCGCCGATCTGCAGCAGCGAAACGGTGACCATGATCGCCCACGCCCAGACGAGCCAGCTCGCACCGGCGCGCGGGCCCGGGACGCGGTCGAACGCCTCGAGCGACGTCTCGCCGGTGGCGATGGTGTACCGCCCCATCTCGGCCTGTATGACCGGCTTCGCGACGCAGCTCACGAGGATCACCCACAGCGCCACGTAGCCCACCTGCGCGCCGAGCGTCGTCGTAGCGATGAGCTCTCCCGATCCGACAATGGCGGCCGCGAGGATGACACCGGGACCGATCCGGCCCAGCGCCGATGTGAGGGTGGAGGGAGGCGCCTCGATCTCGTCCGGCCGCAGCTGGTAAGGATCCATCGCCGCGGCCGCGAGGCGGCTGGCGGGCGCCGGGCCGGCGGGAACCGGCGCCGGGGATGTCATGCAGCCGGGGTCCCGGCCAGCAGATCGGTGGCCGGGTCGAAGTTGCCGTCCGGGGCGAGCGTCCAGGGAGCCGGCGGCACGAGCAGCCGCAGATCGCGGCGCGCATCGAGCGCGCCGGCGTAGGCCTCCGACGCCACGATCTGCGCCAGGTGCAGCGTGCTCCGAATCCGCAGGATCCGGGCCGCCTCCGGCTCGACCCCGGCGACCCGCAGCGCGGCCCTGAGGCACGCTTCGTCGCTCGGAAAGTGTATCGAGACCCGCACCGTGGCGGGCGTCATCGCCGACAGCGCGTTCGTGTAGCTGATGGCCGGATCCATCTGCGACACCAGCGTCGAGGACACGATGTCGGCCAGCCCGATGCCGACCGCGTTGCCGTGGGACGCTGGCGTGAGGCTCCTGGCATAGATGGCGCGAATCTGCGAGCGGCGGTTCGCCATCGGCAGCAGGTCCACGCCGCGCCCGATGATGTTCGTGTCCATGCCCGCGCCGCTGATGTCCTTTCCGATCTCGTCGACGATGAGCACGTCGACGTCGCGGAACGGGAGCGCGGGCATCCACTGCCACGCGAGATCGAACAGGGCCGGCTCCTCCGCCTCGAACGCCTCGCCCCGGAGCACGGCCACGCGCGCCAGGCGATGAGATCCGTCCTCGAGGAGCGCGATGCCGCAGAGCCGCGGGAGCCGTGCCGTCACCACGCGCGCGACCTCGACGATGACGCGCTCGTGGCCGATGCGCGACGCGGCGAGGTGCGAGGCGGCCGCTCCCTGCACCTTCCCGAGGCCGATCGCGCACATCTTGCGCAGCCCGCTGCCGACCGTCGCGCTCGAGAAATCCGTGTGAGGCTTGACCCGGTTCACCAGCAGCACGGCGTCGGCCGCCAGCGCCACGCGTGAGACGTGCACCGGCATCCCGGACTCGGTCGTCCCGATCGGCTCCGTCTGCATGTCGGCGCGGATGGGGACGCCGAGCCGCTCCTCGGTGATGCCGTACGACGCGAGCAGCTCGGTCTGGCCTGCAGCCGTCCCGCCGCCGTGACTGCCCATTGCCGGCATGATGAAGGGGCTGGCCCCCCGCGCCCGCAGCCAGTCCACCACCGTCGCCGCGACGAGCGCGATCCGGTCGATGCCGCGGCTGCCAAGACCGACGGCCACGGTCCGGCCGCGCCAGTCGTCGTGGTCCAGGGCCGCCAGGCGCGCAGCGACCTCCGCGGCCGGATCCGCCAGCGCCTGGTCCACGAGACGCTGGGCGAGGAGCATCTGCCTGGGAAGCCGCATGACGCTGCATACGAGAGCACGAATCGGCGCGCCGATCAACCGGCGGCTGCCGGTGCCGGCTGCGCGCGGCCTGCCGCCTGCTGCTGGTACAATCGACGAGCGAAGCCGATATGTCCGATGAACGTCCGGGAACGGGGGGCGAGGTCGTCGAGCGGACGCGCGTCGAGTCGCGCCAGCCGCCGATGTGGAAGGTCGTGCTCCTCAACGACGACTACACGCCGATGGAGTTCGTCGTCTACCTCCTGGAGTCGATTTTCGAGAAGTCCCCGGCCGAGGCGTACCGCGTGATGATGCTCGTCCATACGGAAGGGCGCGGCCTGTGCGGGGTCTATCCGTTCGAGATCGCGGAGACCCGCGCCAACCGGACCGAAGAGCTCGCGCGATCGGCCGGCTACCCGCTGCGGGCGGTTGTCGAGGAAGATTAGACAGGGTTGCCCGATACACATGTTCAGTCCTTCACTCGAGCTGATCCTCACCGTCGCCCATCGTGAGGCGGGCGCGAGGCGCCACACGCACCTCACCCTCGAGCACCTCCTCTATGCCCTCGCGCACGATCCGGAGGGGGAGCGGATCCTCGCGGCGGTCGGCGTGGATCTGCGGCAGCTCCGCGTCGATCTGGACAGCTACCTGACGCAGTCGGTGGAACAGTACGGCCGCGGGCGGCAGCGCGAGCCCGAGCAGACGCTCGCCTTCCGGCGGGTGCTGCAGACGGCCGTCCTGCACGTCCAGAGCGCAGGCCGCGACGAGGTACGGTCCGGCGACGTGCTGGCGGCGCTGCTGCAGGAGCCGCGGACGTACGCGGCCCAGCTGCTCGCCAACCAGGGCGTCACCCGGCTCGACGTGCTGAACTACATCTCGCACGGCATCTCGAAGGTGCCGGTCGCCGAGGAGGCCGACGGTGAGGTCGAGGCCGGGCGCCGGCCCTCGCGCGGCGACGAGGACGCCGACGGCTTGCCCGGCACGTCGCGCAATCCCCTGCAGGCGTACGCGATCAACCTCAGCGAACGCGCCGCCGCCGGCGAGCTCGACCCGCTGATCGGCCGGACGCGCGAGCTGCAGCGCACGATCCAGATCCTCTGCCGCCGCCGCAAGAACAACCCGGTCTTCGTGGGCGAGCCGGGTGTCGGCAAGACGGCGCTCGCCGAGGGCCTGGCCATGCGCCTGCTCGAGGCGGACGCCCCCGCCCCGCTCCAGGGCGCGGAGATCTTCTCGCTCGACACCACGGCGCTGCTGGCGGGAACGCGCTTCCGCGGCGACTTCGAGGAGCGCTTCAAGGCCGTCATCGCGGCACTCTCGAAGCGGCGGCAGCCGATCCTGTTCATCGACGAGATCCACACCACGGTCGGAGCCGGGGCGACGACCGGCGGCACCCTCGATCTGGCAGCGCTCATCAAGCCCGTCCTCGTCGCGGGCGAGTTGCGGATCGTCGGCTCGACCACCTTCGAGGAGTTCAAGCACATCGAGAAGGACCGGGCGCTCGCGCGGCGCCTGCAGAAGGTCGCCGTCGACGAGCCGAGCATCGAGGAGACGGTGCAGATCCTGAGGGGATTGCAGCGCCGCTACGAGACGCACCACCACGTGCACTACGCCGACGAGGCCATCGAGGCCGCCGCGAAGCTGGCCGCGCGCCACCTGCGCGACCTGCGCCTCCCCGACAGCGCCATCGATCTGCTGGACGAAGCCGGCGCGATGATGCGGCTCGAGCCGGACACCGTGCTCCCACCGGAGAGCGCGGGGCCCGTCGCAGCCCCGGAGGGATCCGACACCGGAGAGGACGAGAGCCGCTGGCCGGCGGTCGAGGTCCGCCACATCGAGCGCATCGCGGCACGGATGGCCAACATCCCCGATCGCCAGGCCTCCGCTTCGGACCGCCAGCGGCTGAGGACGCTCGAGGAGTCGCTGGCGCGCGTGGTCTTCGGGCAGGAGGAGGCCGTCGCGCTGGTGGCGTCGGCCATCAAGCGCTCGAGCGCCGGACTCGGCCAGCCGGATCGTCCGACCGGATGCTTTCTGTTCACCGGTCCGACGGGCGTCGGCAAGACGGAGCTGGCGAAGCAGCTCGCGCTGCACCTCGGCAACGAGTTCATCCGGTACGACATGAGCGAGTACATGGAGAAGCACGCCGTCGCCCGGCTGGTCGGCGCGCCTCCGGGCTATGTCGGCTTCGAGCAGGGCGGGCTGCTGGTGGACGCGATTCGCGCGCATCCGTACAGCGTGCTGCTGATGGACGAGATCGAGAAGGCGCACCCGGACGTCCTGAACATCCTGCTGCAGGTCATGGACCACGCCACCCTGACCGACAACAACGGCCGGCGCGCCGACTTCCGGCACGTCGTCCTGATCATGACGTCGAACGCCGGCTCGCGGGAGCTCTCGAACCAGACGATCGGCTTCGGCGAGGCGGCGGGCAACCAGGGCCGCGTCGACGAGGCGCGGCAGAAGTCGACGCTCGCGCGCTCGAAGGCCGCCATCGATCGGCTGTTCACGCCGGAGTTCCGCAACCGCCTCGACGCGATCGTCACGTTCAAGCCGCTCACGCCCGCCGTGATGGAGACGATCGTCGGGAAGTTCGTGCTGCAGCTCGAGGCGCAGCTCGCGGAGCGCCGCGTCGCGATCGCGCTCGAGCCGGAAGCGCGCGCCTGGCTGGCGGCGCGGGGCTTCGATCCGGTGTACGGGGCGCGGCCGCTCGGCCGCGTGATTCAGAAAGAGGTCAGGGATCGTCTGACCGACGAGCTGCTGTTCGGAAAGCTGGAGAACGGCGGGACGGTGACCATCGGCGTCGATCCCGCGACCGACACTCTGGCGTTTCAGTTCCCCTGAGCCGAGGCGAGCGGCGCGCGATCGGCCGCCTCGAACACGAGCGTCCGGACGGCGCCATCGGGCCCGGCGAGCTGCGGCGCGCTGTCGTTCAACGAGAGCGTGAGCGCGCCGGCATCGCCGATGCGCAGCCAGATGCGCGCGTGCGCCTGCACCACCTCGCGCTCCCCCGCCTGCATCAGCCGGTAGACCGCGCGCTCGCCATCGGCCAGCGCCGCCACCCAGCACTCGCGGTCGGCCGTCAGCACGACCGACACGCCGTCCGGCTCCGGAACCGGAACGGATTGCTCGCCCGTGGTCCCGACCGGCTCAGGCGCCGCCATCGCCACTGCCGACGGCTGTCGGACGACACTGGTGACGCCCTCGGGCTCGCGACCTGACCAGATGACCAACGCGATGACGCCTGCCGCCGCGGCGATCGAGACCAGGCGACGCGATCGATGGAACGGCGCCGGAGCTGCATCGTCGAGGGGTGGAGAGGCCGGACTCGCCTCGAGGCGGGGGGGCGGCAGCGGATGCTCGGAATCGAACTGCGCGAGGAGCGCGTCGGGGTCGAGGCCGATCTCCACGGCGCAGGCCCGGATGTAGCCGCGCGTGAAGATGGGCGGCGGAAGCCGATCGTGGGCGCCGGCTTCGAGCGCGCGCAGGCCGCTGAGTGGGATGCGGGTGCGCCGCGCGAGATCCTCCAGCGAAACCCCGCGCGCTTCTCGCGCCGCGGCCAGTCGTGCGCCGACGGTCATGGCGGCCTCCAAGAGGAATCATCTGCAGAGGAGGGCTGCGCCGCAAGCTGAAGCATTCGAGGGAGGGACGACCGGGGCGGGCCCCGGCGCGCCCCACGTCAGTGACCCGGCACGACCTGCTTCAATGACGCGTCATCGCTGTCCCAGCGCGATTCTGACCCCCGCCTGCACGAACCGCGGCAGGCCGGGCCGAACCCCCGCCGGGTGACGGGCGACGACATGCACGCTGTCCGTCAGGTTCTGTATGGCTGCGAACACGTACGCGCCGTCGGTGACCTGATACTCGCCTGACAGATTGAGGACGGCGTACGAGTCGGTCGATTCGGCCGGCACGTACGCGCCCTGGCCCGCCACCGTCCGCATCCGTCCGACCAGGAAACCTTCGAGCCTCGCCCGCCAGGCCTTGTGCTCCGTCTCCAGCGACGCGTACAGCTGATGGCGCGGCACGTACGGCAGCTGGTCGCCGAACTGCACGCTTCCCCACGGGCCGAACTGGCTCTCGAAGCTGTTGCGGAACTCCGCCTGCGTGAACGTGTACGCGACGCGGACTGGCAGTGCGGAGGCCCATCCCAGCCTCGCGGCCGGGTTCCATTGCGCTGAAGCCTCGAGGCCGGACACGCGGGCCCGGCCGCCGTTGAACAGGTCTCCCTCGCCGCTGCCACCGCTCGCCAGCGAGTCGCGGCCCAGCAGATTCCCGTAGTCGTTGAAGAAACCCACGACCTCCAGGTGCGCGGCCGCGCGCTGGAGCCGCGCGCCGGCCTCGTAGTTGACGCTCTCCTCCACCCTCGTCCCCTGAGCCGCGCCCGGGCCGGGCGGCGCGAATCCCCGGTGCACGCCGCCAAAGACAGTGACGTCCGATCGCGCCTCGTAGCTGACGCCGAGACCGGGGATCACCGCGTTGACCTCGGTGCTCAGCGCATCCGCGACCGCTGTCCGGCCCGGGTCGTCCAGCGCGTAGCGCGTGCGATTCAAATCGATGCTCTCGTAACGGAGGCCGGGCGAAATGCGCCATCTGCCCCACGAAACCGTGTCCGCCACGAAGGCGGCCACCGCCGTCGCCGTGGCGACCTGGTTCGCCTGGCTGCCGGGCGCGCCTGCCGCGGTCAGGATCATCCGGCCGCCGAGCATCTGGTATCCGTCGTCGTGCTGGAAGCGGTCCTCCTCGTCCTGGTGGTAGCGCACGCCGACCTCCACCTGGTGCTGCCCGAGGCTCCGCGTGGAGAACGACGTTCCGAGCACCGACTGCACGCCTGTCCCGTAGTAGCCGCGGTTGTTGTTGCGCACGACGAGCGCATCCGGGGCGCTGTCGGCGCCCGTGAGCACCGCCATCTGATCGGCGTGGCCCGCCGGGTCCGCGAGCACGTCCGCCAGCCCGCTGCCGAGCACGCTCTGTGCCTTGTACCAGGCACGGCGGAAGTTGTTGCGGTAGGCAATCGTCGTCAGATCCCAGGAGCGCCGCGCGAGCAGGTGGCGAGCCTGGTACTGGTCGTGCGCCGAGTCGAACACGTCGACCTGGGAACCCGCATACCGGCGAAAAGGAGTTCGGCCGAAATCCGCGTCGGTCAGGCCGAGGTACGTCTCATCGCCCAGCTGCTCGGTCCGACCCAGCTTGACTTCGAGCTCCTGATACATGGCCGGGCTCGGTGTCGTGTTGACGCGGAACTTGGCCATGTAGTTCTCGAGGTCCACGCCGGTGTCCCCTCCGCCGTCGAGCCGCTTGAAGCCATCGCTGCGAAGCTGGAACGTCTCGACCAGCCAGCCGAAGTTGCGGTACGAGTCTCCGACGCCCGCCGTGAGCTTGCGCGTCTGGTCTCCGCCCGCCGTCAGGTTCGCGCGGACGCTGAGGTCGGACGGGATACTCGTCGAGACGTAGTTCAGCACGCCGCCGGTCGTGATCGGCCCATACTTGATCTGGCTCGAGCCCTTCCGGACTTCGAGCGATTCCATCCGGCCCACGATCGGCGCATAGTAGGCGGCCGGCGCGGCGTAAGGCGCCGGGGCAATGAGCACTCCGTCTTCCATCAAGGTGATCTTGCTGCTGCGATCGGTACCGGTGCCGCGCATGCCGATGTTCGGGCGCAGGCCGTATCCTTCCTCCTCCTGGATGTTGAGGCCGGGCACCCGCCGCAGGATCTGATGGACGTCATCGGTGGCGATCTGCGCCCGCTCCATCTCCTGCCGGCCGATCACGGTGGCAGAGCCCGGAATTCTCGAGGCCGCTCTGGATTCGCCGACGACGGTGACGCGCTCCCGGACGATCTCGGGCAGCACCAGGGTCAGCTCGACCGTCTCTTCGGCGGACAACATCAGGTGCTCGATCACGGGCGAGAACCCGACAGCGCTCGCCGTGAGTCGGTGCGGGCCGTCAGCCTCGGCGGGAAGTTCGAATCGTCCGGCGGCATCCGTCTCTGCGGCGGTTCTCACGCCGTTCGAGGAGTCCACTACGACCTCGGCGCCGGGAATGGGCTGGTGCGCAGCCGTGACCACTCGACCGGTCAGGTGCCGGGTCTGCGCCGAAGCGGCGGCAGACCCCACGAGAAGCAAGAGGGCAGCAACAGGAGCGGCATACCAGCGAATCATCGAACCTCCGGCGACGGGCGGAAGGGGACAAAAATAAGACTGAGTCTCAATTTCGCCCGCAAGTATATCCGACCGAATAGGTCGGTCAAGTCGAATGGAAGGCGTAAGCGGCCTGGGACCTGGCGCCGGTCGCGTGTGTGAGGAATCGGGAGAGGGATCAGGGATAGAGGCGGGTCACGCTCCATCGGCCGCCGGCAGAGCGGGAGTACAGCTCGCGGTCGTGGAGGCGATATTCCCCCGCCGTCCAGAACTCCATCCGAGATGGCGTCAGACGGAACCCTCCCCAGTAGGGGGGGCGGGGCACGTCGCGGCCTGCGAACCGGCGCTCCGTCTCGCGCCACCTCGACTCCAGCTCGCCGCGCGAACCGAGCGGGCGGCTCTGTTGCGAGGCCCAGGCACCCAGCTGGCTGCCTCGCGGACGCCCCGCGAAGTAGGCGTCCGACTCCTCGGGACCGAGTGGCGTGACGCGGCCCTCGACGAGCACCTGCTCGTCGATCCACGGCCAGTAGAAGCACAGGGCCGCCGCGGGATTGACCTCGAGCTCGCGCCCCTTGCGGCTCTCGTAGTTCGTGAAGAACGAGAAGCCGGCGGCGTCGACGCCCCGCACGAGCACCGTCCGCAGCGAGGGTGAGCCCGTCGGGGTCGCGGTGCCGAGCGTGGCGGCGGTGTGGTCGAACGGGGCGTTCGCCGCGGCGCGCGCGAACACCTCGGCGAACCGCGCCAGGGGGTCCTCAGTCGCAGTCATGGAGTGGTTTCCCGGCCAGGCGGATACGGCCCGACGGCAGCCGCCGTGCCGCGCCCTCACCAACGATACACGACCGCGCCGCGCTCAGAAGCGATAGAGATAGGAGGCCTTCAAAAAGACGCCGCGGCTGCTCGGGCGGTACCGCCCCTCGCCGGTCACCCACTCACCGTCGCGATAATCGCGCCGCTCGATGAGGGACCCGTATCCGGCATAGATGACCGTTCCCGGCCGAAGCTCGTACGACGAGAGGAAGTCGGTCAGCACGCGGTGTCGCGCGCTGTCGTACTGGGCGATGCCGCGGAGGGCGAACCAGCGCGTGAACTGGTAGGTCGTGTTCGTGTTCAGGATGTCGATGTCGTACACGCGCTCGCCGGTAGGCCGATCGAAGGTGTCCCGCGTGTAGGCCAGCGACTGGGTGAGCCGGCCGGTGGGCTGGAAGCGGACTTCCGCCGAGAACTGGCGGACCTTGCCGCCGAAGGGCTCCACCGGGTCGTAGTAGATTCCGTTCCCGCCGTGGAAATAGCCGTAGACCCACAACCAGCGGAACAGCTGCACGTTGCCGAAGGTGCGGAGCCGCCCGATGTCGAACCGCCGTCCGGCCCAGGGCTCGCGGCCGAAGAAGCGATCGATCCTGAAGAACCCCTGCCGCGTGAAGTAGATGCGAACGCCGGACACGTTCAGCAGGTCGTCTCCGCCGGCCACGCGGTCGCGGCCGCCCTGCGTGAACGTGAAGGGCTGGACGCGGCGGAGCCAGGGATGGCGATCCTTGTCCGGGTAGAAATTCAGGTCCAGGTACGTCCACGCCTGGGTGAAGCCGATGCGATTGTAGAAGGACGTATCCATCGAGAACGCGGTGTCGTAGTGCTCCAGCTGCGCCGCGAACGTCGAGCGGCGCGAGTTCACGCCGTAGTTCATCTGGACCGCGGCGCCCTCGCGGGCGCCCTCCCGATCCGCCGTCCACGACTGGAGCGCCGTGATCGAGAACGACTGGTTCTCACGGATCTGCCACGCGAGGTCCGCGCCGGCGACGCTGTTGCGGTCCCCGGCGAAGCGCGTGTCGGTCACGAGGGCGCCGACGAAGCTGTTCGTCCCGAGGCTGTAGCGTCCACGCGCGATGTTGAAATAGCGGTCGTGCCCACGACGCGCGTCCCCCTCGTCGAGATCGCGATCGGCGGACTGATCGGACGCGCTGAGGGTCCCGAAGCTCACGCGGCCGGAGCTGCCGGTCAGCTTCAACCCGAGCAGCGGATCGACGATCCGCCGCGTGTGCACGGCCGCCACCATGCTCGCATCGCCGTTGCCGATGCCCGCGAGCCTGAAGATGTCGGCGCCCTCCATGAAGAACGGCCGCTTCTCGGGAAAGAACACCGGGAAGCGCCGGTTCACCTCCACCTGGAACGCGTCGCTCTCGACCTGGCTGAAGTCCGGATTGACCGTCGCGTCGAGCGTCGCAGCCGGCGTGAGCCCCGCGCGTCCGCTGAACCCGAACTCTCCGCGGTTGGCTCCGGTCGTCCACGTGCGCGGATCGCTGCGGGACTGGTTCCAGGCATAGGTCGTCGCGGGAATCAGCTCGCGTGTGAGCGGGGCGTCGAGCCGATCGAACATCAGCGGCGCGTGCTTCTGGAACACCCACGCGCCCGGCTCCAGTGCGGGCCACGAGACGGACACGCCCAGGCGGCTCACCCGCCGCCAGAAGAGGATGCCCGTGCGCACCCGTTCGCCGCGCGCGAAGCGGATGCTCTGCAGCGGCAGCCGGATCTCGACCGCGTAGCCGCGATCGGTGCGCCGGCCCGCGCTGTCCCAGATCCAGTCGGGCGACTGGTCCTCCCCGCCGGACACGCTGTTCAGCATGTCGAGCTGCACGCCGCTCGGGTTCACCATCATGTGATAGGCGACCTGCCCGGTCCCGAGCGCGTCGATGCTCAGGCCGACCCAGTCGTCGCTCCACACGTTGTCGCGCCGGGTCACGGACGTCTTGATCCGGTCCGGCTGCGGATCCTGGCAGTCGAAGGCGAAGTAGAGGTTCCGCTCGTCATAGGCGACCCAGACGCGCGTCCGCTGCGGAATCGAGTCGCCGTGCAGCGGGTTGTACGAGCGCCACTCCCCCAGCGACAGCGGCTCGCGCCGCCAGACCTCATCGTCGAGCGACCCGTCGATGGCCGGAGCCGTGCCGGCCCGAATCGCCTCGAGCGGAACGCTCGCACCGTCGGCCTCGTCGGCGCCGCGCGCGGGGCTCGCCGCCAGCACGAAGGCGAGGACCGCCGCCGCACGGGTGGCGCCGGAGGTGATCTGCACAGCTCCTGAGACGAGTGCCGGGCGGAAAAAGTTGTCCGGGAACGAGCGTCAGCTGACGACGCGGAAGGCGATGAGCTGCTTGGCCTCTCCGGCCTCGCCGCTCGCGGTGATCTCGACGATGTACTCGGCGGCGGCCATGCCCGCCAGCGGGAGATCGACCTGGTAGGCCGACTCGCCCTCCCGGGCCTTCACCGGCACGTCCAGCATGGGTTGGCCGGCGCGGTTCAGCAGCCGCGCCGCCACCTTGGGGGATTCGGCCGGTGCATACGCATCGAACCGGATCAGCAGGCGATCGGTCCTGCGGAACTCGCGCCCCGCGGTGGGGACGGCAGTGCCACCCCCGTTGATCTCGCGGAACTCGCGCACCGATCGCGCGCGCAGCACCTGCGGCGTGCTCAACTGCACTTGAGCCGCGGTCAGATCGGGAATCATGTACTCCCGGACGTCGCTGTCGAGCACGCCGGAGGTCTCGCCCTCCACCGAGTAGCGGAGCTGGAGGCGCCCCGGCGCCACGTCGAAGACGACCTGCGCCCCTCCCTCCCGTCCCGCCGACCCGTTCGTCTCGCCGCCGGCCGCGACCACCGGTCCTTCGGTGGCGCCCTGCGGCACGCGGCCACGGAAGTACGGCGAGCCGTCGGGAGCAACGGCGGTGACGGTCACGGCCGCAGCGGCCTCGGCCTTGACGCCCGGCTGCGGCGGCATCGGTTCCCACACGAAGGTGACGCGAGTCTTCCCGTTCTCGCCGCGCGAGGTACCGAACCAGGTCCGCACCGGCGTGTACTGGCTCCGCGGACGGGACGAGATCGTCGCCAGCGCCTGGTCGAGCTCCTTCGGACGCTCCGGCTCGGGGGTGGTCGCCCGGGTCATCTCCTCAGGCGTGAGCGCCCAGTAGCCCTTCCGGTGCCGCACCTGCAGCCCCTTGCGGTTCACACGCACCTTGATCTCGTGGAACTTCCCGTCCTGAGGCGCGTCGTTGGAGTTGTAGCCGAGCAGGTAGTACGTGCTCGAGTCCTGCACGAGCTGACGCAGCCCCTTGGCGAGGTCGTTCTGGTTCACGATGGCGCGGCCGTCGGTCTCGTCAGCCAGCGATCGCAGGCTGTTCTGCAGCATCCGGAGCGACGCCGAGTCGACGCGGACGTCGCCGACGCCCTCGTTGATGTCGTACTCGAACGAGGTCAGCCCTCGAGGATCCAGAGCGTAGATGGCCACATTGTTCTTGTTGGCCTCGTCGAACACGCGGCGGAGCTGATCGGCCATCTCGATGTCCGACTGGAACCGCGCGCGATCCTCGTAGATCCCCATCCCCCCGCCCGCCTGCATCCGGTTCGGGTTGCCGAAGCCGGGCGAGGAGGCGATCGGGTCGCGCATCTGCGGCGGGAGGTAATAGGAGTAGCCCTCGCTCACGAGGATGATCGCCTTCCGCCCCTCGCGCAGCCCGCCCAGGTGCGTGATGAGCCCGCGCAGCGCGGAGAGCGACACCTCGTTGCGCACGCGCTCGACCACCTCGGCCGGGTAGTTGGCGTAGCGCTCCTCGAACTGGTTGCGCGGCGTGTAGTCGTACTTACGCCCGTCGAATCGCTGAACGGCCGCGGCCAGCGAGTCGTGATCGCGCGACATGACGACATCCGAGAGTGGCGTGAGCGGATACATCAGCGCCACGAGATCGGACGGTGCGATGTACTGCTGCAGGAACTGTCCGATCGGCTCCCGCACGTACATGCTCGCGCCGCGGCGCACGTGGTAATCGTCGAGAAAGATGGCGAAGAGCCGCACGTCTTCACGCTGCGCCTCGGTCTCCTCGTCGAACGTGCTGCGAATCGGCCGGGCCGGCGTCGTGTACGCCGTCTCCTCGACCTTCACGAGCTTGAAGGACGAGACGGTCTGCGGCTCGCCGTCCTCGGTCACGACGAAGTCTTCGGGCTTCAGATCGACGACCGGGTTGCCCTGCTTGTCGGTGACGATGACGTCGACACGGACGAAGTCGACGCCGGCGCGGAACGTAGGCGCCGTCGCCTCGTCCGATTCCCCGGTCGGCGCGGGCTCTCCGGCGGGCGCGGGCGATTCACCTTCCGCCGGCGCGGATTGCGGTTCCTGGGCCGCCGTGACGCGTCCGGACGGCGCCCAGGCGAGCATGGCCGCCAGCACCCCGAGGAGCAGTCCTTTTCTCAGCATGTTCAGCCCGTCCGCGCGCCGAAGCGGCTCCGGGTTCGATGATAACATTCGCTCCGTTCCGTGCCGGCGCCGCCCGTCACCGGACGATCCGGCCGGCCGCCCCGCAGCCCGACGTGATTGAGCTTCCCGCGTTCCCGCCGCTCACCCTCCTCGGAGACGAGGAGCGCCTCTTCCGCGACAGCGTGCTCGAGTTCGCGCGGGGGGAAATCGCCCCCGCCGTGCGCGACATGGACGAGCAGGCGCGCATTTCCGACCAGCTCATCCGCTCGCTGTTCGATCTCGGCGTCATGGGCATCGAGATCCCGGAAGCGCACGGCGGCGCCGGCGGCACGTTCTTCCACTCCGTGCTGGCGGTCGAGGCGCTGTCGAGCGTCGACCCCTCGATCGGGGTCTTCGTCGACGTGCAGAACACGCTGGTGATCAACGCGCTGCTGCGCTGGGGCGCGCCGGAGCTCCAGCAGCGCTGCTTCCCCCGGCTCGCGACGGACACGGTCGGCGCGTACGCGCTGTCGGAGGCCGGATCAGGCAGCGATGCCTTCGCGCTGACCACCCGGGCCGTGCCGTCGGACCGCGGATACGTCCTCAACGGCCGCAAGCTCTGGATCACCAACGCGCGCGAGGCCGGCCTGTTCATCGTCTTCGCGACGGTAGATCCTTCCGCCGGCTACCGCGGCATCACGGCCTTCATCGTCGAAGGCGGGACGGCCGGGTTCACCGTGGGCAAGAAGGAGGACAAGCTCGGCATCCGCGCGAGCAGCACCTGCGAGCTGCTGTTCGAGGACTGCGAGGTCCGCCGCGAGAACGTCCTCGGCGAGCCCGGCCAGGGCTACAAGGTCGCCATCGAGACGCTGAACGAGGGGCGCATCGGCATCGGCGCGCAGATGATTGGCCTCGCGCAGGGAGCGCTCGATCACGCCGTCCGCTATACGCGGGAGCGGAAGCAGTTCGGGCGGGCGATCGCGGAGTTCCAGGGCGTGCAGTTCGAGCTGGCGCGCGCGGCGACGGACCTGGAGGCGGCGCGGCTGCTCGTCTACAACGCGGCGCGCGCACGCGACGCGCGGCACCCGTTCCTCACGGAGGCGGCGATGTGCAAGCTGTTCTCGTCGGAGATGGCCGAGCGTGTCACCTCGCTCGCGGTAAACCTCTTCGGCGGATACGGCTACGTGAAGGACTATCCGGTCGAGAAGCTGTACCGCGACGCGAAGATCGGGCAGATTTACGAGGGCACGTCGAACCTCCAGCTCCAGACCATCGCCAAGCAGCTCCTCGGCTGAACAGGGAGGCCCGGCGATGACGCGTCAACTCCTCCGCCTTCGCGCGTGCATGAATCAGGCGCGCTTCGGCGAGACCTCACCTC
>Ga0299914_10000172_pt1 | contig 38037 bp, 66 predicted proteins | sample RVTome_10_FD_201361 | JGI IMG/M metagenome (GOLD analysis project Ga0299914, IMG submission 201361) | Soil microbial communities from uranium-contaminated site in the Upper Colorado River Basin, Wyoming, United States - RVT153D57 (version 2) ... | reverse complement strand
GTTGTAGTGCCGGGTCAGGCCTGCGGGGCTGGCACCATTCGCAGGGGCGCGTGCAGAGACAGGAATCACCATCCCAGGTGTCGCACTGCCAGTCCCACGAGCAGCCGTAGGTGAAACCCTCGCCACCGCAATTCGAGCAGTCGCCCAAGTCATAATCGTCGCCGTACTCGGGCTCGTAATCGTCCGCGCAAGGGATGAGCGCCTTTGGCTGAGACTCGCTTGCGAGGCTCAGGTCCGAAGGACCGCCAGCCCGGTCAGCCGAAGGCTGATGCGCCCCGCTCACCGGATCACCGCCGCCAGCAACCCGGCGCCAACAAGCAACACAGCAATACCTCCACATACAAGAGCTGCGGACGCACTGTCGGGAGCTTCCTCCATGCGCTGGATGTCCTCGGGATCGGTCCAGAGGGGGTCGTCCAGGGGTCTCATGCCCACCTCCAAGAGTTGTCCCGCAGCGGCACAAGCCCGGCAGTGCCGTTGCGAACTGTGGATTGCGCAGCAAAGGGGCTTGCGTGATTCGAATTGGAGGAAAGCGCCACCGGGGCAGAGCCGGGAGGCAGAGCGCCCCGGTGACGAGGTTCCCGCGCTACGGGATCATAGGGGCGCGCGGGGTCGTTGTGATGCGCGAGGGGACAGCCGCTCCATGCACACGGCCCGGTGACGAAGCCGCCGTGCCAGGATTCACCACAAGTTATGCAGTGCGAGAGGCCAATCATGCCGCCTCCGCTTGCCGGGTAGCCGAGCGAGCTATGCTCAGCAGGAGATCGCGGAAGGGCTCCGGAGTGCCGATGCGCGGGGCGCTGTCGGTCCCGCCGCCGCGTCCGCCAACCTCACCGAGGCGGATGGCGCGCTTGAGGCCCATCCGCTCGACAACAGCCGGGTCAAGCTGGCGCTCGCCGATGCCCCAATCCAGCTCGGGCAAGTCTCTATGAGAGACCCCATAGACCAGCAGCAGTGTGGGCTTGCGGGCATAGTGGCCGTAGCGTCCCTGCTCGACGCAACAGGTCCAGTAACCCTGCCAATGGGCTCGTATCCAGCCACCGGAGCGCGGTGGCACGTTGAAGCCGAAGTGCGGCCAGGCGTGCGATCCCCACGGGTGTTCGATCACGCCGCCGAACTTGCGGATAGTGCGGAGGGCGCTCTTGAAACAGCCGCCGTCGTCGCCTTTGGTTTTCCGCTCGCCAGTGCGCTTGATGAACAGCGGTTGCCCGGCCCACAACTTGCCCCACCGCTGGCAGGGCGGATGCGCGACAACGGGATGCGGGCCGGCGTACTCGCGAGCATCGCGGGCTTCATCCCACGGCTCCACATCGGGCAGGCCGAAGTAGCAACCGCCAGTCTCAACATAGAGCGCCGCGACAGTCACCTATGCCGCACTCCACGGTTCGGCCGTGTCGTTCGCCGCCTCGGGCACGGACACGCACCAATGACGCGCGTTGATCCGGAGTATGGAGCGAACCTTGATCGCGGCAAGAAACGCGCGAGTCATGCTTGGCACCGGAACAGCGACCAACCCGCGATGCGCAGCTTTCGGGCACGCCAGCGAAGGAGCATTACCCACGCGAGGCGGTCGGTCATGCTGCCATCTTTCGTGCTGCGTCTATGTCGCGCTTGTTGAGGCCATCGAGCGGGCCGTATTGCAGGCCGGTCGCATCGTAGATTTGCAGGGCCATCGTCAAAGACGGGCGGCGCTTGTCATTGATGATCTCGAAGGCGTAGGATTGGCTGATACCAGCCGCCTTAGCGAGTTCCGGATATGTTAGGGGTTTGGCCATGCCGTCTTTTCGCACAGCCCGAACCCGTCCGCAACCTCTTTTTTCGCGCGGGGCGAAATTAGGTGTTGCAATACCTTTCGCCATGTGCGAATAAGGGGCATGAGATCGCCCCGCCCCTCATTCACGCCGACCGACAAGGACCGCCAGCGGTTCATGCGCCGCGTACTGGTAGCCGAGAATGGCTGCTGGCTGTGGCAGGGCTACCGTGACGCCAAGGGCTACGGGAACTTCTACATCCAGGGCGCCGGTTACCGCGCCCACCGTGTCGCTTACGAGATGTTCGAAGGGAAGCACCCCGGCGCACTGCTGGTCTGCCACTCTTGCGATAACCCGAGCTGCGTCAATCCCGCCCATCTGTTCGCTGGTAGCGCGAAAGACAACACCGCCGATATGCTGGCGAAGGGGCGAGGCAGCTTCGGCGAAACTCACGGTCAGGCCAAACTAACGACGCCCAAAGTGCGTGAAATCCGCACAGGCGGACTAAGCGTATACGCTGCCGCGAAGCACTACGGTGTTTCTCGGAAGTGCATCCGCCTTGTTCGCGCCCGGAATACTTGGAGACACATCCTATGATCAAATACCACCTCCCCCACGCGATTGTTCTCGCGTTCATCGTGATAGGTGGCGTGATGCTGCTGGGCGGTGTGGCATGAAGGGGGCGATACCTCCTTCGGAGGTCCGGGCTGCTGGCCTACGGCCTGAGCCTGCTGCGCAGTCTCAGCAGAGCAGCATCCCTATCGCGGGGCATACGCCGTTGCCGGCTCTCATCATGACGGAACTCGATAAAGACCTGAGCATCCCCACCGAGATCACGTGCAAGGTTTACGCCGCGCTCAAACGGGTGCCGCTCGCAATGACCGCCAGCGAGCTTCTGGAAGTGAGTGAGGCGTTTGTCTCGCACCTTGGTCCCAATGGCTACTTCCCCAATCCGGGGGCGCCGCTGACCAGACGAATGCGCGCGGCCATCGCCAAAGCGCGGGGGCAGTCATGAGTATACCCGTTCGCATTCCCCTCAATCGCGAGGATGCCGCCGAGGAAGCGCTCGCCCGCTTCCGCACGCAATGGCCCGCCGAACGGTGCCAGCGCCTTGCCAAGCTGGTTGATGGCGATCCCGCCGAAACCGCGAAGGTATGGGCAGAGGCCCTTTCCCGCCCGGCAGAGACGCCCGCCGATGACGTGGCCCGCGTGCTGCTGTCCGATGACGAGATGCTCGGGCTGGCAAAGGGTCATCGCAAGTTCAATCGGGAGAACCGGCTTTGACCTACCGTCCCCGCCTCGACACCTTCGATGCCGCCCTGAACACATGGCTTACAGCCCATGACCTGTGCCTGGCCGATCTCCAATCCCGCCATGAACAGCACAAGGCTGACCTCAAGGCATCGGGTGATCGTGTCGCTGCATTTCTTGAGGAGCATTCGTGATGGCTGAGGTTTCAGAGGCGGCGATGGCGAAGGCGTGTGAGCTGCTAGATGCAGAATGCCGTGAGCCGGTTTCGACCAGCGATTTCATTCGTGGCGATCTCGTCCTGAATGCATTCTCTCATTTCATCCAGGATGTATCCGATGCGGCGAAGGAACACGCCCGCCACTACGGCGACAGCTCGAAAGAGTGGGCAAAGCTCTACGCCTTCATCCTCCCCGATCCGGTGGACCCGCTGCTGATCGAGGCGCGGAAGCTGGTCGAATGCACAGTCCACTGGTCGGCGGCAACTGACCGAATGCTGCAATCTGGCCAGAACGACAGCACGCCCGAAGTGAAGATCGCCCTCGCCGCCCTCAAGCGTGGAATGGAGCTGGCGAAATGATCCGCACCATAACCGCCTTTCGTCTTGAGTATGGGGGATGGGCTTTGGCTAGGGAGGTGGAGGAAGCTTTGAGGGCTGCTGTCATCGTCGTTTGGGCGATTGCCGCCTTCGGCGCCACCGTGGCTCTCGTGAACCAAGCCCCTTCGGGTCTTGGCCCTGACGGGCTTCGATCCACTATCGCAGGAGAACGCTGATGGGCCGCGTAAAATCCGAACTCGCTTGGGAACAGATCGAGCGCGAGAAGGCCGCGTTGGACGGCATGTTCCGCGATGCGCAGATCGAGGCTGGCGCAGCCGCCATTTGCCGCCTTCGCCTGCCATGCACTGCCACGATGACTTGGGACGACTTCCGCAAATTGGCTGAAGCCGTACTCGATGCGCAGGTGTCAGCATGACGGAATGTCTCAACTGCGGCGGCGAAGGGTGGGTCTGTGAGAACCACGCCGATCGCCCTTGGGATGGCACTTCCAACCGCGACGACGCCTGCGACTGTGGTGCGGGTATGCCCTGCGGTGTTTGCAGTCTTGGGATGGCGAGCGCGGGATATGTGAACCGGCGCGAGAAGGCCATCGCCACTTGGCTGCGCGAACTGGAACCGTCCTACTCTGGTTGGAACCCGCACGACGAGGAACACGACGATGCTCGGAATGGCGCGATCCGCTGGGTTTCCGAGCAAATTGAGAACGGCAAGCACTGGCCTGCCGCGCAAGCGATCGAAGCCCGCAGGGCGGAAACCGGCACGGGTTCCGTTCACGAGAGCGCGGTTCCCGAAGGGAATGCGTCATGAAAACCTCTCCGCGCATCTTCGCATCCTCGAACCCCACGGAGCAGCGCCTAGGCATCCTCCCGATGGCCGAGCTGGACCGCCAGTTCTGGAAGCTCTTCCACACAAGAAAACAGTCCTCGAACAAGGGAGACAAGCGGTGAGCGCCGTTGCCAAGATTGAAGAACCGCCCGTCCAGTTCGGTTCTAGCCTCATGGAGGTTATTGCCCGAGCTGCCAGCGATCCCGCCGTTGACATCGATAAGATGGAGCGGCTGATCGCGATGCAAGAGCGCATTCAGGCTCGCGATGCCGAGATGGCTTTCAACATCGCGATGAACGCGGCGCAGGCTGAAATGCGGCCCATCGCGGCGAACGCTTCCAACCCGCAAACCCGGAGCCGCTACGCGACCTTCGACAAGCTCGATAGGGTGCTGCGCCCAATCTACACGGCGCACGGCTTCTCGCATAGCTTTGACGAAGGCGATTCCCCGAAGCCCGAGCACGTCCGCGTGCTGTGCTACCTGTCGCACGTCAGCGGCCACACCCGCACCTATCACCGCGACATGCCGGCCGACGGCAAGGGCGCGAAGGGCGGCGACGTGATGACCAAGACGCACGCCGCCGGGGCCGCAGGCTCCTACGGCGCGCGCTACCTGCTTAAGGGCATCTGGAACGTCGCGGTGGGCGAAGAGGATGACGACGGCAACGTAGGGCGCCAGCAGAAAGCCCCGGAGCTAATCTCGGATGCCGATGTCGTCCTGGTCCAGCAGTATTGCCAAGCGCTCGGCGGGAACAAGCTGTCCGCCTTGCTCGCCGCCTACAAGGTGGACGCGATCCCCGACCTGACGGCAACGCAGGCGAAGGCCGCGCTCAATCGGCTGAAGGATCAAGTCGCTGAAGCGGCTAAAGCTGAGACGAACGCAAAGGCGGTGGCCAATGGTTGACCAGCGCTCGCCAGAATGGTTCGCCGAAAGGCTCGGCAAGGTCACGGCTTCGTGCATCCACAAGGTGATGGCGAAAACCAAGACCGGCTACGGGGCCGACCGGGCGAACTATCATGCCCAGCTCGTTACCGAACGCCTGACCGGCACCGTGGCCGAAAGCTTCAGCAACGCGGCGATGCAGTGGGGCACTGAAACCGAGCCGCAAGCGCGCGCCATGTATTCGTTCAACGCCGGGGTCGAGGTCGAGGAAACGGGCTTTCACCCGCACCCGTCCATCGTCATGTCCGGCGCGTCTCCTGACGGCCTTGTGGGCGGCCTGGGGCTGCTAGAGGTGAAGTGCCCGAACTCGGCAACCCATATCGCCACCCTCACCGGCGCGGGGATCGACCGCAAGTATCTCCTGCAAATGCAGTGGCAAATCGCCTGCACCGAACGCCAGTGGTGCGACTTCGCCAGCTTCGATCCGCGTCTCCCGCTTGAAATGCAGTTGCACGTCGAGCGCGTTCAGCGCGACGACGCACTGATTGACGAAATCGAAGGCGAGGTTCGCAAGTTCCTCGCCGAAGTCGCTGCAACCGTGGCGGACCTGGAGAGCCGCTACCTGAGGGAGGCGGCATAGTGCCCCTCCCTCGCTTCCTCACCTATAGCGACAGGGCGCAATGACCCGCGCCGGCAAGAACTGGCGGCGAGCGGCCACGACGCATTGCTGCCGAGGCCATGCCTACACGCCAGAGAACACCCTCCTGAACGGCGAGGGCTGGCGCTACTGCCGCGAGTGCAACCGCGCAGCCGCTCGCAGCTATTGGCGGCGGATGCACACATGAACGCGCCAACCGGCCACATCAAGGCGAAATACAACCCGGTCCCGACCAAGCGGGAGCGCGAGTATCACCTGTTGCTGATGGCCCAGCATCCCTGCGCGTGCGGCTGCGGCGAGGCGTCAACGGTGGTGCATCATCCGCTCACCCGCCACCCCGCGCAGCGCTGGCGGCGCGATCACGAGTTCGTGGTTCCGATGACCGACCACTGCCACCGGGCGCTTCACGCGATGGGCAAGGAAAGCCTGTTCAGCGACGTGGATTTTGCTGCCGAGGCGTGGCTATGCCGGGCTGCGGCGATCAAGGCCAACGTGCTGTGAGCGCCACCGTTCGCCTCATTGGCCCGACGCAGCGCGATTACGCCAAGCGTCTGATCGACAACGCGCCGGCCGATCACGTCATGAAGCTGGCGAAGGAAACGCGCCGGGATGCGCAGAACCGCAAGCTCTGGCCGATGATCGCCGATATACAGCGCCAGGTGCCCGATATGGCGCCCTACAGCGCCGAAGACGCCAAGCTGCGATTCATGGACGCCCTCGGCTCTGAACTGCGCTTCCTGCCCAAGCTTGAGGGCCAGGGCATGTTCCCCGTGGGGCACCGCTCGTCTGAACTGACGGTGGAGCAATTCGCCGGGCTGCTCGAACTGCTTTACAAGTACGGCGCTGAGAATGGCGTCGTGTGGTCCGAACCCAGGAGCCAAGCCGCATGACCGACCTGACCAACGAACAGCAGCGAGTCGGAGCTCTATTCGGCTTCGGTCGCGAACTCAGCGACACCCCGCGCGGTCATGCGGTAGCACAATGCCTTTATCTGCGCGCACTGCGAAGCTGGGTTAAGCCGGGCGCTTATGCGTGGTGGCGGCTCTGCGATGACATCCAAAGGGCGCAGAAGGCTGCCGCAGCTCTCCGCGATAGCGATCGTTACCCCGTAGGGGCGGAGACTACAGGCTCCGTCGGCGAAGCCGATAGAGCGCGGGCCGCTGAAAGCGGCATCGCCCAAGGCCCTTCCGCATGACCGAACCAGCAGACCTGATCGAGCGGCTGCGGGGCCACACACCGGGGCCGTGGTCAATCGTGAAGCGCCCGGATGGCACGATGGTCATTCTGACCCGAGACGACAATGGCAACCCGCGCAAGCACATCGCCGAAATGGCGTGGGCCGACAGCGAGGACGGCGAGCCGGACGCCCTCCTAATCTCAGCGGCTCCCGAACTTCTCGACATGATCGCCCACCTACTCGCAGAGCGTGACGAACTCAGAGAACAGTTGCATCAAACAGTGGACACTTTGGCGGGTGTCGAAAATGACGAGGCCCGCCTACTCGCAGCAGGGGACGCGATGGCGGTGATCTTCGGGCGCATTTCAGGCGGGCTTGTGGTCGATGTTGATGAAATAGAGGCCGCCGCTGCCCAATGGCGCACCGTGAAGGGAGAGGGAGTGTGAGCGACCTGATGGCAACTGCCGACCCGAAGTGCCCGGCGTGTGGCGGGCCGCTTTGGGTGCCGCCTCATCCCGCAAGCTACTACCAAGCGTCGGTGATTTGCGACTGCATTGAGGTTGGCCGCCGCGACGTGAAGGCGCGGATAGCCCAAGCAAAACGTGACGGGAGGTGGGCATGACCCCACCCGACACCCGCCTGCCCAATGGCGCACCGTGAAGGGAGAGAAGTGATGAGTGAACCATGGCGCGGAAGCACCCTGTCTGAAGGCGCTTCGAACTTCGGGCCAAAGCAGACCAAACCCCCCGTTCCCACACAGACGCACGTTTCGGGACCAAACAACAGCACACGCTTTACCGACTGCTGCGGCTGCGCGGTCAACAGGCTCCAATACAGTCGCAAGTTGGAAAACTGCCCCCGGTGTGGGGCGGAGGTTATCGAGCCATGACCCCACCCGACACCCGCGCTGAAATGATCGCCAAGGGGCTGAGTGAGGCGCAGCGTGAAGCGGTCATTGCCTATCGCTGGGATGAAACGCCGGTTGAGCTTTGGCACATCGAGCCGGAACCTAACGGCGGCAAGCTGATCCCGTTTTGGTGCCTTCCGAACGATCTTGGAGTTGAGGTCCTTCGTGAGTGCCGCATCCTCGCATCACAGGAGGCTGATCGTGGTTGATACACATGCGCTCTCTCGCACAAGCCCCAAAGGCAAAGGCCAAAAGTTCATCGGCACTTGCTTCAAGTGCGGGGCCGAGAACCTACCCGCCGAGGCCGTCTCGTGGCCCTGCGAAAACCCCGCAAACCTGACGCGCGATGGGGCTCTGATCGTCGCTATCAAAGGCCCCGCCCATGACCGCTAACACCCCTGACATGGTGGCCCACAGATATGGCCTGCTATCCTGCCCGTTCTGCGGTGGATCGGCAGAAATGCGCTCGTGGGATTGGCCTTACGAGCGCTGGCAGGTTCGCTGCTCTGTCTGCAAGGCTCACGCTCGCGCTCGGATGGCGAAGGAAGCCGAAGCCGGCGCCGCATGGAACACCCGCGCATCCTCTCCCCCCGGTGATGAGGGACATACCCTCGCGGGGGAGTTGGAGCGGCTAACTCACATCGGAGCAAGCCTTTTGCGGGCGTTTGCTCACGGCCTCAATGTTGACCCGGAAACTGTTCAAAACGGGAGCGAGGCCTTCGTTAAATCGATGCGCGAACACAATTCCGCCGCCCTCCGCACATCTGTCCCAGCCAGTGAGGGACAGGTGGAAGCGGTGGCCGACGACGCGCTTGTTGAGCGGGCGGCGAAGGCGCTGTGGAGCGTGGAGTATCCGGGCGGCACTTCATGGGATGATTGGGCTCGTAACGTCGAACGAAACCCAGGAGGTTTTGATGGTCGAGATAGGTCGCGAACTCTCGCCCGCGCCGCCCTTGCCACGCTCCCCGCCCAACAGGGGTGGAGGGAGGGGGTCGAAGCGGCTGCGAAAGTGGCAGAGAGAACAGCGATCTTCCTGGTAAGCAATCACAAGCGGCATCCGATTAGCATCGCCGCCGCCATCCGTGCGCTCTCCGCCGCTCCTGAGGGGGATGAGGACCATGAATAATAAGGGTTTAGGAGAGGTTTTGGCGATGCCTTACGGCCCGCGCTGTCGCCCTTCGGGCCGAGCCACTACGTGTCTCGTCGGCTTCGCCGCTTCCATCGCTATCGCGGGCGCCATCTGATGCCGTGGTGGGGAATCCTGATAATGACCACGCCTGTATGGCTTCTGGTGATTGCCTTCATCTTTATCGAGATGCCGTGGCTGGTTGAACGCAACACACGCGAGCGCAAGATACTGCTCGACATGCTCCGCGAACTGGCGCTGGAAACGTGGGCATGGGAGCGTCATGGCGTCACTTGTTCGCACAAGGACAGTGGCGTCTCATTCCGCATGGAGGGCTGGCGTTATCACCTGATGGCGGGGCAGGTTGTGGTGTTCAAGCGCGACACTAAGGGCGGCCGAATTTGCCAACGCATTGCCGACGAGATAGCGAACGAAGAAAAGCGCCTGGCGGACCTTGAGGCCCTTAAGGGCATGACTGAAGCGTTCAACCGGATGAACGCCACGCCATGACAGCCCCCGCCCGCTTTCGTCAATCGAGGCAGATGGCTAACCTACCCCCTCCCCCAGTGCAGGAGTAATGGAATGAGCGAGCGCCGCTTCCAGATTGGCTTTTGGGGCGCGCTGGCTATTCTGGCCGCTGTGATTATCGTAAGCGTGTGAGGAGTTGATGATGGATTGGAAAGAACGTGCGCGGGTGGCTATCTGGAGCGCCTCTTATAGCGGAGACCCCGAGGCCGTGCCGGTGTATCAGGCGCCGAAGCCGAAGCCGTGGTGGGCGTTCTGGCGGCCTACGGAATGGGAAACCATCACCGGCATTTCCAGGGCGCAGATGCAGCGGGTGGTCGAGGCATCGGCCCGCCGCGCCCCGTAATGAAACTATCCGGCTACCTCTACATCGTGGACGAAACCGGCGAGGAAGTGCCCGGCTCGCGGCGCTCGGCCGAGGGATGCCGCGACATCGCCGAGCTGGCCGATCTCAGGCGCCGGCTTGAGGCGATGATGGGCGACGGGTGCATGGTGCTCGACAGCGAGGTTGATCGGCGGGGTTAGAGCCCGAGGAAGCCCCTGCGGCTTGCCTTCACGGCCTGCTTGTCCCGCTCTTCGCACCGCTCGATGATCGCGATACTGTCCGCCGTGCGCCCGTTGGCGACGTCGAGCCGTCCGGTCTGAGCATCGGCGAAGGCGATCCAATCGCCCACGGTGGACCCAGCGGGAAACTCTGCACCTTCCACTCCCAAGCGCCATCCATCAGGGATTAGCGAACTGCACGCACCGGGGGTCGCTACGATAGGCCCTCCTGCGACACAAGCTGCGCAGGCCAGCGTCGTTGACAGCAGAGCCCACTTCATCGTCGGCACCTTCGGCATCGCGTATGCTCCTATCGTTGTCGCGCGTCAGTGCGTCGCTGGCGGCCTCGCGGTCACTGGCCTTCCCGACAGTATCGACCGCGTCCCTGCCCGATTCTAAGGCGCTCTCAGCCTGATTGCGGGCTAGGCGGGCCTCTGTTCGGGAATCTGCCGTCAGCGCCCTGTAACCAAGCCACAGGCCAAGCAGCAGGGCCACAACGATGGCGGCCCAGACTATCGGCTTGAGGGTCGGGATCATGCGCCGTATCCCGCCAGAATTTCGAGCAAGTGGTGCTGTCCGCGCATGAGCAAGCCGAGCGCGCGCTGATCGTCGGTATCGCCCCAGCAATAAATCTGGACGCTGCCATTCTCCGCGAGCTGCACGGCCACCATGGCGGTCGTTGGCGAGTAGCCTTCGCCAGCCTCGGATTCGATGCTGTCGGCCGATTGCCGGAGCATGTCAGGGATTGAACGGCAGTTCGTTTCGTATAGCGTCTCGACGGCGGCCAATTTCGTCACGGCTCAGTCCTCCACCTGGAAATGGGTAACGGTCATCCGCGCCTTGCCCGTCGCCCGCGCGCCGTGGCCCAGGCCGATCTCGTTGCCGCCCAGCACGAACCCCACGCAACAGGTCTCGTCTATGGCGGCAAGGAAGCCCGGCCAATTGCTTGCGAGGGTCGAGGTTTCCACCGCGCTCCACCCGCTGCCGAGCGGGGCGACGATCTCATGCTCGCCCTCGGCCAGGTAATGAATCGCGGCGGTGTGCCACCAGCGATAGGCTTCGAACTCGCCCCGCCCGCTCCAGTCGTCGCCTTCGCGCTGGAAATACAGCGTCAGCCGCGCCGGGATATGCGAGGCCGGGTCTATCTCCGGGACGGCGAGCACGCGGACGTCGGGGTCCATCTCGAGCCGGTAGCGCATCCGGATGCGGCGCTTGCCGGTCAGCGGCCCGTGGCGGAACGTGAGATAACCGACCTTGGGGCCTTCGCCGAGCGGGAGGTCGACGCCGATGGGCAAGTCTATCTGCCAACCGTCCGGGGCCGGCGCGGGGTGTTCGGGCATCCCCGGCGAGCGGTTGCCCCAATCGCCGGGCAGGCGCGGGCCGATATGCCAGGCCGCCGGGTCCAGCGTGCCGCCGGGGTGCGGCGCCTGGCCGCAGGTCGAGGCGGTGCGCTTTCGCCGTTCTGCGCGGCGGTAGGCAAGCACGGCCAGCACGGCGAGCGCGAGCACGGCGACGATCAGCAGTTCGATCATACCCCGGCCCCGCTAATTGCGGCGAAGATCGCGACCACTAAGGCTCCCCCGGCGAGCATGGCGGTGAAGGCCCAACGAACCTGCTCTTTGGTAACGTAGGTGGATTGTTGATGCCGTAGCTCGCTGAGAATATCGTTGTGCGACTTGGATTTCTCGTCGGCGGCTTTGAGCGCGACATTCACCGCCGCCTCGTCGGCCTTCCGCAGCTCCTCGAAATGCTCGCGCAGGGGGACGTGCTCGTCATTCACCGCGCTTCGCCGGCTTTGTCGTCACGGGTTCGTTCCCCGGCGGTGCACCTTCCACCGCCAGCGGGTCGTCCTTGGTTCCGGACGGGCCTTCCGCAGATTTGCGGCTCGCTTCCACACCCGCCTCTGCTACACGGCGGCCAGCGGGCGAGCTGCCCCATTCGCCGTTGATGACGCTCGATCCCCACCCCAGCACAATGCCGAGCGCCAGCATCACCGCGTCACGGTTGCCGCCGGGTATCTCGACCCAATACAGGCACAGCAACCCGGCCAGCCCGCCCATGATGGCGATCATGCCGACCGTGTAGCGGAAGGTCGAGCGGCCTTCGCTCACGCCCACCCTCCGGCCTCAAGCGCTGCCTGGAACTTCTCCGCGTGGCCCGCGATCAATACGGCGCGATCGGTCCCGTTGATGATCCGCCGGGCTTGCATGAACTGCGCGTGCGTGCCGCGGCGATCAGGCAGGCAGTCGTCCAACCCGCGCCCGGTGAACTTGCCGCCTTCCATGCCCCACACGAGTATCTTCGTGGCGACTTCCGGGGCGAGCGCGAGGTCTGGATTCTTGAGCAGATCGAGGCCAAGAAACTGCCCCGCGCTGGAATAGTTGCGCCTGCCCGTAAGCTGCACGAGGCCGCGCCCGGCGTAAAGAATGCCGTCATCGTCATCCTCGGGCGTGTTGCCCAGCGCGGCGGCCAGTTTGCCGGTGTCGTATTTGTCGAGGTAGGCATCGCTGCCCATTTCCTTGATCGGCTTCAGCCGGGCCTCGTGCCATGCGGTTGCGAAGGCGTAGGCAATCCAGCTCAACGGCCAGCGGGAAGCGGCGACGAGCAGGCGGTTGATCGTATCGACCTGCACTTCGTCCAGCGGGCCTGCGATCTTGCGGACGGCGGCGAAGAACTTGGCGTTATCGCCGAGCGTGTGGGCCTTCACCGCCCCGCCATCCTTCGGCATCCCCAGCGCCTTGGCAATCGCCGCCAGCGTCACGGGGCCGAGCTTACCATCGGCCGGAATGCCGACGTGGGCCTGTATCTGCGCGAGCGTTGTCATTCCTTGCCCTCCCTATCCTTGTCGGCCAGCCGCTCCGCTGCGACCCTGCGCTGCACCTCGTTGCGTACGTTGCCGTAGCCCTGCATTTCGGCCTCTAGCCCGAGAACCCTGGCCTCCGATTCGGCGTGCTTGCGTTCGCATTCCGCCAGCGCCGCACGCATGGCCACGCACTCCTCTTTCAGGCGGTCGATCTCTTGGCGCAGATCGTCCAGAAGCTCGCGCATTCCAGCATCCACGCGGGCTTCCTTGCGGTCCACGCGGCCAGCGATGAAGTCGGCCAGCCAACGGACGAAAAGGAAAGAAAGACCGAAACTGAGGCCCCCGACGCCAGTATAAACCGCAGTCGCAAGCGTTATTCCCCCCTCGATCATGCTCGCCCCTCATGCTTTTTCCATCCAGTCGAAATGCTTCCACGGATCGAACTCACGGGTCGTGTCCCGCGCCCGTCGATAGGCCACGCCCAGGAAGGGCAGTCCGGCGGTCATCTGCCCCGCGACGATCCACCAGTTCGCCCACCAGCTTTCGGTTGTGGCCCCACCATTCAACCAGGCGAACGCTACCAGTGCGGTCGTCAGGGGGATCGTCGCGGCTATCATCCGCTCGCCGAGGTCGAAGGTCCGGCCACGGTAGAGTCGCCAGACGAACCACCCGATGATCCCCGCATCGCAGGCGGCAATCAGCGCGAAGCTGTCCCCGCCCGTCGTCCACCAGTAGCTTTGCTGCACCGCCCACGCGCCGCATATCAGCAGCCCGGCGCCGCGAACCGTGCGGGTGAACGCGAACTGAAACAGGTTCAGCAGCGCGCACAGCCCGCACAGCGCGATCAGGACGGCAAGCGTCCAGTGCATCAGGGGTTATTGGGCGGCGGGCCATCGCCTGTGCCGCCGCCTTCAGCGGTCACACCGCAGCCAGCCGCTTCCATCGCGGCGCGGATGCCCGCCGCTGCTTCCTCGTTGCCGGACGCCTCAAATTCGGCGAGCAGTTCGGCCAGTCTTTCACAGGCGCTCATCGTCTCGGTCCTTCATGAATTGCTCGTGTTGTCGTTGAATCCACCACAGGGCTGCGAGCACCAGCAAGGTGATGATGGCGAGGATCGTCAGCGGTGTTCCCACAGTCCCTCCGCTTGTGGTATGCGGGCGGTGTGCAAAAGCTCACGCGCTGGCCTTACTGGCCGGTCTGGTTCGTTCTGGCGTTTTGGTACGGCCCGTTTCTAGCGGGCGTATCCATTTCGCTGGTTACGATCACCCTCTTCGGCGGCTGATTGAGCGGCCACAGGAAGGTTGTCGTTGATCGCGCGGGTGAGGATGTCGATGTCGCCAGCCAACATCGGCTCAGCTCGCGCAATCGCGCCAAGACGCCGCATGTGCGCCTGCATCGCCTGTGGGTTGCTCGACTGCGGGGTTTGCCGCAGCCACCGCGTCAGGTCCGGCGACATGAGGGCGCGGGCGGAAAGGTAATTGCGGCCCGCATTCGCGCCGCCGACAACGGCGGCCCCGGCGACAGCCCCGAGCGTCGTGCCCGTGCCGCCGCTTGCCAAGCCCGCCGCCCCGCCCAGCCCGCCGCCGAGCAGAAGATCGGTGAGCCGCGAGCGCCACCCCAATGCCACGCCTGACTTACTAGTGCGGCTGTTCATGGCGGAGGTAACACGCTTAACCTCCGTTCCGAGCATACGAAGGTTGCGGATCGATTCCGCCCCCTGCGGACCAAAGACGGTGCGGAGCGCGTCTTCGGACAGGTTCTCGGACTGGCTGAGGAAATGCGCGACGGAGAACTCGCCGGCATTGTTGCGGCCCAGCTCGCTCGCGAACGTGGCGGCCACGTCGGACCGCTCATCTGGGGCCAGGCTGGCGTAAAACTTGCGGAGCCCTACCGCATCGCCTCTGTTCGAAGCCATCGCCTGGAAGCGCGTCCACATTTTCTCGGCAGGGACGTTAGCCTGGCGCTTGCCGAGGAGCGTCTGAACAGTCCCCCCGATGTATTCCATGCGGGCGCGATAGGCTTTGTCGGCCGTGTCGAACGCGCGGGCAGCCGCCGCCTTGCCTAGCTGCGTCAGCCCGGCGCGGATGTCGTCCGCTGCGCCGTCCATGATCGCCAAGACCCGCGCCTCGTCTTCGCCAAATACCAGATCACCTTTACTGATCTTCTTCCGCAGTTTGGTTCGCATCCGGCGCAGGGCACCCACAGAGAGGTTTTTGGTTAGATCCTCGCGGACGGTTTGCAGATATGCGATTTCGTCGGCGTTGGTGCTGGCCGTTTCGCTGAGGTCCGCAATCATAGATTCTACGCGGCTAAGGCTTTCACGAGGTTCAACCCGCGCGTTGCCGGCCAAGCGTTCAGCCCGGTTATATTTGAGTTGCGCGGACTTGCCGGTCTTCTCGATCGCGCGGCGCCCCGCACGTTCGACCATCTGCCCGCCGGTCACTTCGTTCATCGCCCGCCCGCGCCCGCCAAGCTGGTTGACGCGGCCCTCGATCTGGCCCTCTATGTCCGTCATGCCGCGCTGGAGACGCGGGCCGCCGGTCAGAGTGGCGTCAACGCCAGACACGCGGTTGGCCAGCGAAGGATCGACCATCGCGCGGTTGACCGTCACCCGCTCAGCCTGGCCCGCATTAGCCAGGTCACGTGCGCGCGGCGCGAGGTTCGGTTGCCGGCCGAAGCGGCTTGTCACCATCTGCGCCGCGTTGCCGATATGGGGCGCTGCCCATTGCATGGCCGGCGACACTGCCGCGCCGATGGCGGCGCCCGTTGCGGCGCCGGTCAGGCTGCCGCTCGGGCCTTCGCCCGCGTTGAAACCGTAAATCCCGCCTGCCGTTGCGCCGGGGCGCACGGTCGCCCCGATGGCCGCACGGCCGAGCTGCGATGCCCGCGCCGTATCGCCGATGGTGGTGGCCTGCCGCGTAAGGCCACCGAGGCGGCCCGCACGGGCGAAACCCAAGCCGGCGGTCGGCAGTGAACCCAGCAACTCCGCGCCCCCTGCGACATAGGGATGCGCCTGACCCGCTCGGTCATGTTCTCTGCGGATCAGATCGCGCTCGGCTTGATAACCGGCAATCGGATTCTGCCCTTGGAATGTGGCATTGACCGCCCCGCCGATACCGCCGGCTTCGTCTATCCCGCTCAGCGTGAAGCCCTGCGCCGCGCCTATGCCCGCTGCGCCAGAGAGGCTTTCGGGGTCAGCGCCGCGCTGCTGAAGCACTTGGTCGAGCTGGTTGTAATACGATTGCTCCGCTGCTTCAGCACCCGAACCCGTGAAATTGACACCGGGCTTCTGCGCGTTGGTCAGCGCAGCGGAAATGTCGGCGTCGTTGACGCGCATTCCGCGCCGGCTGTACCATTCACGCACCCCGTCGATGGTCAGGTCAGGGTTGCCCCGGTTGGCGTTCCAGAAAGCGTTGATCTCGGCTTCGCCGCCCGGCTTGAGACCGTAATTCTTCTCCAGATAGGACGCGGCGCTGTCCTGCATCTCGGGCGTGTCGCTGCCCCATTGCACGCCGCCGGAGAAGACTTCCTTCTGGGTCGGCTCGCGAATGCCGGGGATGTCCCCGCGTTCGCGCTCCATGCCCGGCCGAACGGGCGCTCCCTCGCCCCAAATCTGCCCGGTGGTCTCATAATAATCGTCTCGGAAGGGGAGGCTGTCATGCGGGCCGACTACTCGCTCCGGGTCGAAACCCATGGCGGTGGCTTCATCCTCAAAGCGCTTGCGCTGGAGAAGATAGGACCGGCTTGTTTCGACAGCCTTTGTGTTCATGTCGCGCTTGAGACCGGAGCGGACCTCGGGGGGCAGCACGCCGCCGCCGTCGAGATTGAACTCCCTGCGCAACTTGGCCGCCTGCGCGGACAGCGTTGACGAGCCAGAACCCGCCATCTCGACGTCGCCTTCGCGAACCGAGCCCATCGGGTCCATGACCTTCGCCCATGCGTAGACAAGCGAGCTGTCGCCCGTGCCATCGTCGGGCGCCTTCAGACCCGCCATAAGCTGTGGCAGCGTCGTACGGTATTCCACAATCGCCGGCATTTTGTCGTATCGCTGGCGGAGCGTGTCTATTTGGTTGAACTGATCATTGCCCTGCTGGCGATCCTCGCCGCGCTGCTGAATGCCGGTGCCAATGTCCGCGCGGACATCGCCCCGTTGCTGGCTTCGTTGGTCCTCCTGCCGGCGCGCTTCCTCCGCAGCCGCGCGCTGGGCAAGGATCGGATCGGGCGCGATGTGGTAGGGGTTTTGAGCCGCCGGCTGCGGCTGAAAGATAGGATCGTTTAGCCAAGGCTGTGTCATCAATAACCCCTTAGCGCGCGCAAATTGCGGTTGACGTAGTTGCGAGTTTCGGCGGGCGCATGGTCAAGCCAGCGGTCGCCATAGTTTTGCAGGGCGCGGTCGAGATTGCCCGGCCCCCAATTGTAAGCACCCCACATCTTGGCCGGGTCGCCGCCGTACCGATTGAGCATGGCGCCGGTGTATTCCTCGCCTACCCGGTTATATTCGGTCGGGGAGTCATCGCGAGCGGGCGAGATGCCGAAGCCCGGATCGCGGGCCGTTTCAGGCATTACTTGCATTCGGAACCGTGCTCCCCTGGGGGAGACGACCGGCGAGCCTGCGCCGGAGTAGTCACGGTTGCCACTTTCGGCCTGTCCCGTGATCTGGTTGATGTCAGAATGGGAAACTCGGCCCCCCGGAGCGAAAGCCGCCGGTGGCGTTGCCGCCACCGCCTCCTTTGGTGCGGATGGTGCCCTGCGGGTCGCGATATTGCGTGCCCGGTGGAAGCGCGTTGTAACCCGCTTCGTCGGAAACCGTTGGCGGACCGCCGCTCTGTGCGGGTGGCCGTGCCTCGCCCGGCTGCGGCCAACCGGCAGATGTCATCGGCGGCGGCGTTACCCATCTGTAGCCGGTTTCCGGACTGCCGATCATCTGCGGCGCGGGGCTGGCCATGGTGGTCGCGCGCTGGCGGGCAAGCTGCTGCGCCTCGGGCGAAGCGGGATCGATCCCCGCCATCTTGAGCGTGCGGACGAACTCGCTATCCGCCTGTTGCCCGTACCGGCCCGACAGCACCGTATCCGCCGCGCCCGACTGCACCAGCACCTTCGCATCCTCTTCGGGGATGCCCTGCCGCACGAGCGCGGCAACCGCCGCCTGGGCCGCTTGCGCCTTGGCCTCCTGTTCGGCGCGGTCGGTGCGCTGCTTTTGGCTGAGCGAGCGGATTTGCGCTGCTGTGCCGTGGTCGCCATGCGCCGAAGCGCCGGCCGCAGAAAGGCCGGTTGAAACGCGGTCCCAATCGATGCCCTTGAGCGTTCTGCCCAATCCGCCGAACAATCCCATTACAGCGCTCCGTAGTTAACGGTTGCGTATCCGCCGACAGTCGGGCCGAGCGCGTGCGGACGGAGGGTCGCAACTTCATCGGCCATCACACCCCGCTGGCGCTCCCCGCCCCAGATGTAGTCAAACTCATAAATGCCGAGGCCGTCGTTCAATGTGCCCACCCGTTTAATCTTGGTCTTGAGGCGGCGGTCGGAAAACAGGGTGCCTGCGAGCTGCCCGCCCGCAATGAGCGAGTCGAACAGCGACGGGCTTGACTTTGTCACGTTCGTCCCGGTCATGGTCCCGCTTTCGGTGCCCTGCATCTGGCGCCCGATCAGCGCCTCATATGGGGTCATGCCGTAGAGCGATCCCTCAGCCTGAAGCTGCGCCAAGGGGGCAAGCGCCTGCTGCTGCTCGATCTGCCGCTGCTGCTCGCCCAGTGCCGTCATAGCCGCAAGGTCGGCCCGCTGGCCTTCCCCGGCCTGCCCGGAGAGCCCGCCAAGCAACTGCGCGGCCTGCAGCCCCCGGTTGGCCGCCACGTCGCCCTGCTGGGCGTTGAACCGGCCCGCGTCGGACGTGAGGCCCGCCTGTGCCAGTTGGAACTGGTTGGTTGCCCCTTGGTTGGCCAGGCCTGCCTGCTGCTGCAGGGCGGCCTGCGTAAGGCCGAACTGGTTGGCCATGTCGGCGCCGTAGCGGGAGGCCTCGTTGTTGAACCCCGCCTGCGTAAGCCCGAACTGGTTCCTTGCCGATGCGTCCTGCGCGCCCAGGCTCGCCGCTTCGCGGAAGCCCTGCGCACGAAGCCCCGCTTCCGCATCGCCCCTTGCCCTGCCCAGTTCGGCTTCCGTTTGCGCCTCCCTGATGCCGAACCTTGAACCGCCGAACGCGCCGGCCCGGGCGCCCTGCGCCGCCTGCTGCGCCCGCACCTGCCCCGCGTTGGCGTCCATGCCGGCAAGGGTGCGGTTTACCACGTCCTGCTCATACGGGTTTTTATAGGCGCCCATGTTCGCCGCGATGGTCGAAGGGTCGCCAAGCTGGGCTGCGGAATAGCCCTGTGAACCCGGAAGCTGCGCCCCGGAAAATTGGGCCGCCGCGCCAAGGTTCGGTGCGTTGTAGGTGTTCGCGCCCATCCCCCCGGCTGTGCTTGCCATGCCGGCGGCCTGGGAAAGCCCGGCCTGATAGCCCCCGAGGTTCTGCGCTCCCCGCCACGCCTGTTGCTGCAGCGGCGAAGCCCCGGCGACGAGCGATTGCGGGTTCACCTCGCCGAAGTCGGCGATGCGCCCGTAATAGTCCTGCGCACCTTCCTGTATCCACGACGGCGTAATCGGCGTCTGCGTGGCGTTCGAGGTCGAGTTTTGCGTCTGGTCCGTGGTCGTTTTCGACTTTGACGTTGACAGGCCCATTACAGTTCCTTCCGCAGGGATACTTGATGGGGATTCCAGCCGTGTGATTTCAGCACTTTCGACCAGCCTTCCCGGCTCTCGATGAGCCCGATGGTGCAGCCATTGTCCCGCCCCCATTGCTCCGCAGCCGGGATGAGCACGCCGACAATTTCCCCGACGTCGCCGGCCGCGATCAGGCCGTGCGCCGCCCGCGCGCCGCCGGGATAAACCCGCACTTCAACGACCAGCGCCGCATTTTCCCCGACGATCGGCTGTGCAAACCCCCGGCGTATCTGGTCGTCCAGCCATTCGGTCGGGTAGAACGCCGGGTCGGTTGCTTCCCGAAACTTGTCCCTAAAATGGAGGTAGCCAGCCCAATCGGAGCTGTTCACCCCCGTGCGCCCTTCGCAACTCCGGTGAAAACCGGCTTGCCCATGCGCCAGAAGCTGTTCGTTGCATCGGCATCCTCGAACTTGACGGAGACGAGGTTCCCCGACGCGCGAAAGTCCTTTTTCGTCGTCGTCGTGGTGAGGACATGCGGCCCCTTGGTCGTGGCGGACGATTTGGGCCTCTGCCGCACGTACAGGGTGAGGTTGACGCTCCCGGTCTGGTCCTCGGAATCCGGGACGATCCGCTGGATTTCCATCTCGCGCCCGCCTTCATCGATATACTGGTCAGCGGATTGAATGAACCATGTCGGCGCGGCGGCGTTGGCGTTGTTGCCGTTCTCGGGCGCCATCAGGCGGTCGGACGTATCGACCGCGATGATCCCGCCATAGAACCGTGGATCAGAGGCCGGGAGCCATGCCGAAAAAGCCAGTTGTCCCCTGTACCAGACATGGCGCTGGGCGGAGAGCGATTCCCCGACGCAGTAGGTGACGTGCCGGCTTACCTCGCTGGTCCCGTCGCGTTCGTCCTGGTAGAAGAACCGTACCTCCTGATGCTGCGGAATCTGACAGGCGAACAGGTCATAGGACGGGACCGCGCTGTCGGCGTTGTCGAGAAAATCCTTCCAGATCGGGCAGGGGATGGCCTGGGGAACGGACCCGACCGTCCAGCTATAGAACCGCTTGTCAAACCCGGTCCAATAGGCCGTCTGCCCCACCACCTCCACCGCGTTAGGGCCGAGAATGCCGCAGTCTCCCGCCACCTTCTGGAAGCGGTAGGTCTGCGCCGGGTCGCCGATAAATTCCCCCAGCCACAGGTCCAGCGAGGTCCACACGGCGATGTAGGGTCCAACCCTCCGCGCGGCATAGATGACGCCCTGCGTGTCGAGAATCTGCTCGCCGGCATTGTTCGTGGAGGTCGTGGTCCAGTCGGTGTAATCTTCCAGGTCGGACCAGCGGATGCACTGGTGGTTGAAGGTGCCCGAGCTTTCCTCGTTGGTTCCGAGCGCCATGACCTGGCGCTGTTCTGTGACCAGCATCTGGATGATGACATCCGGCGCCTGCGTGACTTCGGTGGCCAGCCCGGTTCCGGCCCACACGTACAGGGTGCCTGAACCAGGCGCGGCGAGAAGGTCGGTCCCCCACGTATCGAGGCACCACGTATCCGCCGATGTGAAGCCTGATGGTGTGATGTCGTCCAGCCCGCCCGAACCATCCCACGACTGCAGCTTGGTGGTGGTTCCGAACCCTATGAGGGTGGTCGATCCGTCGCGCCACTCGATGATCTTGCGGCACGTCCCGGTCAGGGTCAGGGTGATGTCCCCGCCGCCGGTGAACTGCGGCTTGGCCCACCATTTGATGGTCTCGGGCTTCCCCTGCCGGAACCGGACGTTGTTCCCGTCCGCCCACTGCCCCTCAGCCGCAAAGGTGGTGTCGTCGCTGTTGATGCCGGGCGGCGGGGAGAAGGGGATGCGCATTATCTGGACTAGCCGACAAGCCGGTAGGTTGCCGCGAACAAGCAATAACCGGAACAGGTCCCGGTTTCGGTAACGACCGGCCCAATCGCAGACGGCTGGTCCTTCGCCATGAGGTATGATGCGACCCCCGAGACCTTCGTCCATGTATTTTGCGTGATCCCCTGCGAACTCAACGATACACCCGCAAAGGTCGCAACAAAATAATTGGACGCGGTCGTCGTGGTGATGAAGTAATTGCCGAAAAACTTTTCGATGTAGATATCGTGATCGTCATTGAATGGGTGGGTGGCGCGATAGGTATTGGTGGCCGAGAATGGCATCAGCGCATCGGTATTACGAAGCTCAAACGAGTATTGCGTTGTCGAAAGCCATTGTGTGCCGTCGTAGTAATATTCGATGTTCCGGTCGGTCCTGAGGAACCTGTCTCCACTGGCGGGAGTCCCGGGGAAGCTCGTCCCGCGAGCAGTCCGCAGGGTCGTCCCGCTGATTTCAAGGCCAGGGTCGAGCGAAAGCCACGTCACGACCCCCGCGCTGTCATCCCAGAACATGACCCGATCCGCGCCCGGGTCGGCAAGGCTCGCCCCGGTGCCCCCATCCGCCAAGGGAACATCGGTTCCCCCGGCCCGGTAGATCACGTTCCCCTCGATGGAGAGATTGCCGGCGCTTGCACGCGCTAACGTGGTATCCGAGGCGTGGCCTACCTCGATCTGGTCAACCTGAGAGCCGTTGAATGTTCCGCCGGTGACGGTTTTCCCGGTGAAGGTCAGGGCGGCCGGCAGGGAGAGTGTTGGATTGCCCGAGACCCCGTTTCCATCCGCGACGGTGATCTCCGCAGCGGTGCCGGTGATGGTCCGCGCGGAGAAGGTCTCCGCCGCCGTCCGCACGGCAATTCCGTTCGCGGCGAACGGCGTGAGAATGTAGGTCTTGGCCTGGTTTACCGTCACCTTGCGGGAGTTGCCGCCCTGGATGAAGTGGCCGAGTTCCGTCCCGCCCAGCGCCGACGCAGCGGTCAGGCTTGTTGGTCCCTTATTCGCCATTATGCGCCTTCCTGCAGCAAGGTGTCGTCGCCATCGGTCATGTCCCCTTCGAGCGCTTCCACGTCGCTCGGCGTGTCGCTCTCGTCGCCTTCCATGAGGATGCCGAAGCTATCCCCGCCAATCCTGGCCCCGATCAGCCAGACCTTGAGGCCGGCCGCGTTCGTCCCCGCCCCGAGAATTTCGATGTCCATCTCGTCATCATCGGCCAGCGTGCTGGTGGCGATGACCCCCGCAGTCGCGGCGTCAACGGACGTGGTCTCGCTCTCATCGATGGTCAGGGTGGTGGAGAAGATCGAAACGCCGCCCTTCAACACGTCGATTGTCACCGCGCCCGACGATGACGCCGTGGTAAGAGACGCCCTGACCCCGATCAGCGGGGTTCCTTCCGGGTGCTCCAGCTCGAATGCATAAGGCATCCGGAACGTCTTCTTGATGCCTGTAGTAAGCGCGGTCGTTTCGTCGCCAATGTCGATCAGGTGGCTCTCATACCCGGTCGAACCGGAAGACGAGAGGAACGACACCCACGCCGTGCCGTTGGAGAATTTGAACTGTTGCTCGGTCTCGTCGTAAACGATCGCGCCGACATAGCTTGCGGCGTTGGGCAGCTCGGACGTTGCGAATTGCTTGACCTTCAGCGGGGCGAACCATTCGTCGCCCAAAGCGCTCCTGATCGATGCAAGAACCCTGGTCAGCCAGAACGGGCCGTCCGCCGGCTTAAAGAAGTCGCGCACACCTACCAGCCACGGTTGATATTGAACGTCCGGTAGCGCTGCGGGACTTCGGTGTGGAGCCGGGAGGCCCCGCGCCGGATGGTCTCGCGCCGCAGCCGTGACAGGGCCTCATCCTCGGCGATCTGCGCAAGGCTCGCCCCCTCGGTATCGCGCAAGCTATCCCGGCACAGTATCTTTTTCGCCCGCGCCAGGATCAGCGCATAAGCTTCGGTGGTCCAGATGTTCGCCGCCCCGGCAGCGGGAGCGTCCACGTCCGCCGTGCCGTACACATAGATCGTGTAAGCGGCATCCGGGATCGGCCAGAGCTGGATCGTTTCCTCGTTCTCCGCCCACATGTGGGGCAGGCCCGTTTCGGTCCGGTATTCGATTTCAGCCAGCGGAACGCGCTCGAGCGTCTCGCCGCTGTACGCCACGGACTTGGGCACATAGACGCCCGACGGCATCGTCAGGGTGGCATCGCTCGCCGTGGTCGCGCCGGAACCCGATGCGCGGTTGAACCAGAACTGCTCCGTCTTGTAGTGATCGATCGCGTCCGTCACGGCGTCGATCTTCGCCTGTTCCATCGCCCCGCCGGACCCCATGTCGTCCCGGTCGAGGTTGAGGATGATCCGGGTGTACATTTCGGTCAGGGTGGCCATCAGCCGAGCTTTTCAAGCAGGGTCGCGGCGTCCCACCCGTGATAGGGCTTCTTGCCGAACTTGGCCTGATAGGCGGCGCGGGCGGCCTTGATGTCGCCTTCCGTCTCTTCGTCCGTGTCTTCGGCCGGCTCATCAACCCATTGCTCGGTATAGCGGTCGTAATGGCCCGGCCCGAGCCGTTCCCAGCCCTTGGGCGGCTGTTGCTTGAACCGCATGACGAGGCCATCGCGCCGCCACCAGCTTGGGGAGCTTTCTGTGGTCATTTCAAGCCACCTTTGCGAGTTTGAGGGGTTCGGGCTTGGTCAGCAGCGCACAGCGCCCCAACATGGTGAAGCTGCGCCCGTTCGCGGCGGCCCATTCCTGGACCTTGCGCGCGTAACCGAGGTCGGACTTCACATCGTCCGCAACGATGACCGTGCATCGGTCGCCGAACGTCTCGAAAAACCGCATCCGCGTGCCGTAAAGCCGGGGTGGGCCGTCGCAGAAACCGAGCGAAAACCTGTTCGGGAGTTCGAACTTTTCCACGTCATACCAAAGCTCGTCCGTGGCTGGTGCAAAGCAGATATTGAGCCCGGAAACCCCGGCATCCTTCGCCCAGCCGTGCGTCTGCCCGGCATAATGTTCCAGATGTTCCAGGGAATAAATCTGCTGCCCGGTCACCGCCGCCATCAGCACAGACGACATGCCGGAGCCCGTCTCGATGATCGGCCCGGTGCATTTACGCGCCAGCCCCACCATCAGAGCAAGCGAGAACGGGTCGGCGGCGTAGAGGCTGCCGGCGAACTTGAACACCTCATCCAGGTCGTTCCCGGTCTCCGCCCCCTCGCGGAACTTCGGGATCAAATCCCTGAGCGTCGTCCCCGTCGCCCGGCGGATACTGGCGGCGAGGCTGTCGCGAACGATGGTCTTGGCGACATGCCCTAACCTCAGTTCCTCGTCAGCGTAGAGCTTGCCGCCCATCTCGCGCCAGCGGTTGCAAAAATCGATGTCCCCGCCCCAGCGTATATGGTCTTCGCCTGGGCAAGGGCGGTCGAAAAACAGAATCGTCGGGTCGGTCCGCGCGTAGAACCACGGCCTTGTCGGCGCCATCTTCTCGAAAACGCTTCGCTTGATCTTCATGAAGCCGGTCGGCAGGCCGAGAACCTCCCTGAGCCCGCCCACCGGTTCTGCGCCGGACATCAGCCGAACCGGCATCGTCTCGCCCTGCCCGTCGCGGCGGTAGGGATAGACGCCCCCCACGATATCCACATCGCGCGAGCAAAGCTGCGCCAGGTCCGAAGGTTCAAACGACACGTCCGCGTCCAGAAAAACCAGCTCGGTGCAGTCGCTTTCCAGGAAGTCGCGAACGATTGCGTTCCTGCTGTCGTCAACGTGACAATTCCCAGCCAGAATCAGCAGGGAAGACGGAACCTGAAGAGCCTCTCGGCTGCGCGCCAGAGCGAAGGCGAGCGCAGCCGAGGGGTCGTCATAGGTGGGGACCGCCAGCATGACCTTGCGGCCCGTTGCCGGCGGTCCCTCATCATAGAAATGCGCCGACATTCAGGTAGTCGTCGCAATCAGGCCCAACGCTTCCAGCGCCGCTGTCAGGCGGGCTATCTTCGTCTCATTGAGCGCCGTGGTCGCAGTGGTGGTGCCGACGACCGTGACGAACGGCCGCACGATCGGAGTGGTAAGACCGTAAAAGCCGATCTTGTCCGTGCTGGCACGCCCGAAGTTCACACCGTCGTCGTTGCCCGTGCCGAGATATTCAACTGCCATTGGAGTAGTCCTTTCCGAATAAGGAAGGGGGAGGTGCTAGCCCTCCCCCCTCAGTTAGTTGAGGCCAAGGCGGCAAGCGAGGTCCGCACGGAGCGTCTTGTATCCGTACAGAATGTCGATGCGGCAGGGCAGGTTGTCGTTGTTGATGTCGTAGTCCCGGATGATGCGCACCGAGAGTCCGTCGATCACCTCGCGAGCCGAGAAATCGACACCCTTGGGCATGACAAGATCGGCCGTCGCGAAGGCGAAAGCGTCCTTGTGATAGCCCATGGAAATGCCGTAGTCGGCCGCGTTGCCGACCGCCGTCGAATCGTCCGACTCACGCTTCCATATCTTCTTGCCATCGGCTGCGGCGGCGCTGACGTTCTGCTTGGCGCCGGACGAGACGATGCTCGGGCTGATGAAGATACTACCGCCGCTGGCACCGGGAGTAGCGTCGGCGGTCACGACGAACCGCTTCAGCACGCCGGTTGAGGCCTTGGTCTCGGGATGCACGTCGAAGATGCTCTCGATCTGGATGACATCGCCAGCCTCGAACGAGCCCGCGCCGGTATCGATGTTCAGTTCACCCGCCGAGCCGTCCGCTTCCGCCGACGCGATGTCGGTCAGGTAGTCGCCTGTGCCGTCATCTGTGCCGGTGGTGTGGATCGGCCAGAGAGTGTTCTGAAACACCTGGGAAAAGCCCAGGAAGTCGTTGGCAACCATGCCCTCGCGGTAGTTTTTCGAGAGCTTGGCGGGATCGTTGAACAGGCCCTTCAGCGCCTCTACCAGGTCCGCATTGGCGGTCGTGGAGAGGTTCAGGCAGCGCCCCGAAATTGGGGCGAGGCTGTCAGTCAACCGTTTCGCGACCTTCAGCACCAGGGCGGTAGTCGCCGAGGCGCCAACGTCCGAAATCTCGTTCGCGATGTCCTTGTACATGGACATCGCATCGCTCTCGACGTTGGCGGCGAGCACGCTCATTGCCGGATCGAGAATGCGACTGGAGAAGTCGTCCAGGCTCAAGGTGAGGTCGGCCGAGCTGAAGTTCACGTCCACACCTTTCTGGGTGGCGACCTGAAGCGTGACGCTCGACTCGGCAGTGTCCTGGACATCCAGGGTCTTGCCGGTGCGGACGGTGTACTGGTTGGGAAGCCGGATCTTCAGCGAATCGCCGATCTTCGCGCCGGATTGAGCGAACGAGTCGTCATACTGGCGGTTGATGGTGCCGATGAAGTTCAGCTTCTGGTGGAGAATGCGGAGCGCTTCGCGCGTCACCGCCGTGGGAGTAAGGAGAGAATTAGCCATGGTGAAAGTTCCATCTGGGGGAAGGCCGGCGTCTCACGACGCGGGTCAGGGGTTGTTCAGCCCCGCTTGCGGAGCTGGTCGTTGCGGCGCTTGACCCATTCATCGGCCGACAGGCGATCCGAAAGCCCTTGCGGAGGCGGAGTGTTCGCCTTCACCTGGGCCGAGGGGGTCACCTGCTGGTCCTGAACGTGCTTGTTCGCCGCTGCTGCTTTTCGCTTGGCATCGAGACCTTCATAGGCTGCATGGAGAACCCTGGCGGCGCGGGGATCGGCTTCAAGGTCGTCGAGGTCGTCGCGACTGAAGCCAAATTCCGCGGCAAAGCCCAACAGCTTGGCCTTGAGGTCGTCGTTCCAACCGATCTCCTTGGTCAGGACGGCGCGCCCTTCCTCCATGCGCTTGGCGGTTTCCTGCTGCGCGGTGGAGAGACGTTCGTTCCTGAGGCGGGAGAGTTCGCCCAAAGACCCGTTGTAGGTGTCCTTGAGCTGCTGGAATTTCATATACTCGCGATTGATATATTTTTCGCGGTCGTCGTCATAGTTCGCCTGCGCGGCGGCCAGCTCGGCTTCCCAGTTTACCTTCTGGTACGACTGAAGCTGCTCGCCGATGGTTTGCACGCGGGCAAAGGCCGTGAACTCCGCATTGGACGTGTTCACCAGCGTTTCATGCTCGGCCGTCAATGCCTTGCGCTGTTCCGCCAGTTCCTGCGTCTTGCGGGTGTAGTCGGCCTGGCGCAGCAAGGCCTCCTTGACCTTCTGCGCCTGCGTCTTTGGAACCTTGAGCTTCAGGTCCTCGTCAAGCTCGACCTCTTCGTCCTCTTCCGGTTCCTCGATCGGATTGCCGTCGTCATCGAACTGAGGTTCAGTGCTCTCAGGGGCCTGAGGTTCGACTCCCGTATCGGCGGCGGCGGTGTCCGTAGACGTATCGCCACCCTCGACCAGGTTGGTCGTGTCGGTGTCCATTATCGCTCCTTCTCTGGGATTTAGCGTCTCACGACGCGCTTCAAGCCGCTGCCCTTATGGCTTGGCGGCGATTACATTGCCTGCTGCGATGGCGCGCGCACGAACGTCGGCTGCTGCGCCTGGATGCGCGCCGTATCAGCCTCAAATGCCTTGATCTCCAGCTCGCGGTCCTTTTGCTCGGCCGCCTTGAACTTCAACGCGATCTCAGCCTGCTTCTCCGCCTGCGCGGCCTTGAGCTGCTGGTTCTCGCCCTCGAGCTGCTGGATGCGCGCCATGCCCTCCTGCATCATCTGTGCGGCCTCGGGCGGCAAACCCTGTTGCTGCGGGTTGATGCGTTGCTGAATCTCCGCCGCGATCTCGTCCGCATCGGGCAAATCCATCAATTTGGCGACGCGCGGCATCAACACCGCCGCAACGTCCGGTCCACCGGCCTGCATCGCCTCCGTCATCATCAGGCGGTTTTCCTCGCGCATGGAGGTGTACGAAGGCCCGGCCTTGACGGTGAGGTCGTACTTGCCGGCCGTCAAATCATAGACCCGCTCGAACCGGGCGAAGTCGGGCGGGACCGGCTCGCCCTGGGGCGCCGTTGGAACGGACGAAGGCTGCATGTCCTCGCCCAGCACGCGGATCATGCGGGCGGTAGTGTAGACCTTGGGGATAAGGTCCAGAAGTATTCTCCCGCAGTGGCGGATAGCTCTCGATAGGTTGTCGATGAAATGGAAAGTTGAAACATCACCTTCCCGTTGGCGAGCCATGATCGCTCGACCTGAAGTCTCGTTGCTTCGGGCGCCCAGGCTGGCATCGTAAATCCCGATGATCGACTTCATGTCGTCGGCGGCGTTGAGGGCTTCCTGCAATGCCCCGGCCGGCACGCCTGCAAACGGCTGGCGCTGAGGCAGGCTGGAGCCCTTCTTGTACAGCAGGTAAGGGTGGTTATCGGTGTTGGCCGTGTTCCACTTGCTGGCCTCTTCCGCGTCGATCTCGATCGCGCCATCTTCCATGATCCACGGCGCCTTGGGGGCCAAGGCCACCAGCTCGGTCGTCGTGGTGCGCCAGTAGTTGAGCATTTGCTGCGCCGACTTGGCATCGCGGATCAGCGAACGAAAATGCCGCTGGCCTTTCTCGTCGATCACCTCGTCGCCATAAACCCCGACGATCGGGATGTACCGCCCGGCCCATTCGACCGTCTTCAGCACCTCGGCCCCGGTGATAACCCGCTGCGTGACCTTGTACGTCTCGATCTCGCGCGGCTCGCCGACGATGGTAATGCCGGCCGTGCCCAGTTCTTCCTGGCGCCGCTCGACATCCTCGACCTTGACCACAGAACCGTCAGACAGCGCGACGATCTCGCCCTTGACCTTCTCCCGCGTCCAATATTCGGCAACCACGACGGTGTCGTTTTCGGCGCCCAGCCCAGTCGGGCAATCCTTGTAGTCGAATGCCCAATCGACCTTTTCGGCCTCGGGATATTCCGCCTCGAACTCGTCGTGCGTCATCGTCGTGGCGACGAAGGCCACGTTCCAGTCCGATGTATCGCCCGCGGTCGATGATGGATCGCCGTAGATCGTGAACGGATTCGACACCCGCTTGATGACGATGTCCTGCTCGAACGTGTCGTCGCACGTATAGGCCGTATCGATGCGCCAGAAGCCGAAGCCCTGCCCAACCGCGTGTTCAACCGCCGTGTCGTAAGCCACATCAGCGTCAGAAGCGGTCTCGATGTTGCGAATGAGGCCGTTCATGATCTCCGCAACCTGCGGGTCGGCGGTGCTGTCCTGCGGGTGGACCTTGATCGACGGTTTGTTCTGCCGCGCGTCGTTGACGACCTGGCGAATGAACGACGGCATCTTGTTGAAGGTGAGGCAGGGGCGACCGGCGGTCTCGCGTTCGCGCTCGATCCTCTCCGGCCACTGGCGACCCATGCGGGCGAACTGCAGATCGTCCTCGGCTTCTGCCTGGTTCTCCTTCCAGTAGTCACGGCACCGCTCATAGGCCTTGCGGGCCTTGAGGATGACGTCATCGGCATCGGTCTCGGTTGTCTCGGGAGAAGGCTTCTTGCGGGCCATCAGGAGCTAATCCTCGTCATGCGCCCATCCACCCCCCGGAAACCATGCCCCGCTGCCTGGGGCCTTCGCGCTTCACTCGTGGTTCTTCGTAAGCGACCGCCATCAGCCCGAAGGCGTCGGCCCCATGCGAGGCCCAGTCATGGTTCGGCCCAAGTCCGATCCCGCGCTTTTCGTCCCGCTTTTCATGGTAAGCGATCAGTGCATCCCTGCCGGCTGCGGTTGTGACCTCATTGAACCACACAGAGGGCAGCAAGCGCCGCACAGCCGCGATCCGCACTGTCTTGGCACCCGAGGCGCCCGAACCTTCGCCGCGCAGCGTGGTGGCGCTGAAACCGGCGCTGGCGAACGCGCTCTCAAAACTGCCTGGGTTCGGCCCGTTCTCGGTCAACCCGTCATGCGGCAGAAATATCTCGGCCTTGGCGTATCCGCGATCCCGCAGCCATGTGACGTGTTCTGCGAGCGGCTGTCCCTGGGCCTCGTAATAATCCAGCACGCGGATTTCGCGGCCGACGAACTGGCAAATCCACATCGCGAAGGCGTCGGCTTTCGCGCCCGGCCCGCCGATGTCGCAATAAGCCCGGAGCGCAAGCAGAGGGTCAGCAGCGACGTGGCTGATCCGGCCATCCGCCTTGGCCTTCGTCATTCCTTCGGCGAAGTAGGCCCCTTCAATCGCTGCGTCGAAGTCACACTCCATTTCCCGGTCGTACTCGTTGCGGCTCATGTCGGTTTTCAGAGCCTCGAGTTCGTTGGCGGGGATCAAGCCGGTTTCCGAAGCCTTGAGCTTCAGGTCGAACCACTCGGGCGACGCGACCGCTTGCTGGTAAACATCGAAGAATGCGTTCCTGCCCTTCGGTGTACCGATGAACAGCGCCCAGCCCTGCCTGTCAGAAAGCGCCGGCCGGATGACCTCGCGCCATGCTTGCGGTGGCTGGTCCGCGAACTCGTCCAGCACCACCCCGTCGAGATAGATGCCGCGCATCCGGTCGTAGTTGTCGGCGCCGTAGAGCCTGAGTCTCGCCCCGTTGGGGAAATCGACCCGCAGCTCGCTTTCGTTGATCGTGGTGCCAGGAATGGCCCCGGCGTAGTGCTTGACGTAACCCCAGACCACGTCCTTGGCCTGGGCGTAGTACGGGGCGATGTAGGCGAACCGAGGATCGGGCTTCGTGCACCTCAGGGCAGCGTCGATCAGGTCCAGGATGCTCGCTACGGTCTTGCCCGCTCTCCGGTGGGCAACGATGCAGCCGAAACGTTGCTTGCGCCTGTGGAGTGGAATGAATGGCTCGCGGGCATGATAGCCCAGCTCAATCGTCGCCACGCGGCACGCCGGTCATAACCGTGAGCACTAACCCAGCCTCGTTTCCGTCGCCATCGATCGGCGCACGCTTGGGGTGAACATACGGCGCCGCCGCTTTGGCGCAGTCGATCCGTCTGGCTTCGTCCGAATTGTCATCGCGCATAACCCGCAGCAGGAAGTCGAGCGGCAACTCGCCGCCTTCCTGGGCGCGCTCGTAAGCCTCTCGGGATAGCTTGTTCGCCCCACCGGCTTTGCGACCGGCGCCGGGACGAGCGCCGCCATGTGCCATCAGAACCTCACTTGAATTGTCGAAAGTTTTTCATGGCTGCGCATTCTCATCGAGCAGCCATGCGAGGTATTGGTCGGCCAACTCCAGCGCGCTCAAGCCCCCAAGTCTACCCGCGGCGACGAGTGCGGCCTGCATGGTGACTGCAGCGCGCAGTGCCTCTATCCGCATTTGCTCGTCGGCTGCGTATGTGATGGGAAGCGGAGCGGCTGCCATCACACCGTGACCGTGCTGATGCTGTCGAGCAGGCCGAACACGGTGAGAAGCCACAGCACGACCGCGATTATCACCACGATGTTGAGCAGCTTCTTCATGCCGGCGGACATCGGGATGTAATTGTTGATCGCCCACATTGCGGCTCCGATGAGCACCAGGACGATGATTAGTTCGATGAGGGGCATGGAGACCTCCTAAAATAATTTGCGAAACGCGCGCTTTTCCGTTGACAGCTAGGACATTCTGCCCTATCCAGTATTCATCGAACGGGGCAATGCCCCACCTGACAAGGGAGAATGTGAGATGGAAAAGCCGATCCGCTACGAAGTTAGCAACCGCATCACAGGCAAGGTTTCGGTCTACAAGACTTCCGCCGCCGCTTCGAAGGCGATGGACCGCATGGACCGGGCCTACGGCGCTGTCGTTTGCACCCGCCGCGCAATCTGGAGTGAAACCGCATGAGAAACGCAACCGAGCAAGAAGCTGATCGCGCCATTGCCTTCTTGAAGCGCGCGATCGACGCTGCCGAGAATTCCAACCAAGCGGGCGAAAATGCTGTCGTTGAGGCTGCGGAGGCGATAGGCTTCCGACGTGACCCCCGCTGAAATCAAATCCATTCGCCAGCGATACGGCCTCTCCCAAACGGAGTTGGCCGCGTTGCTGCGTATCTCGGACCTGCGCACTATCCGCCGTTGGGAAAAGGGCGAGGTGCCTATCAGCGGTCCCGCGTCGATTGTCCTCGAAATGATGGACGCTGGCGAATTGCCCAACCGATTCTTCTAACTTCAGCCCGCGCGCAATCATCCGGACTTGAGCGGTCGGCGGGTTGTGCCCAGGGAAAGGCTGCCGAGCGATGCGAGTGCGATCCGGGTTTGGCGCGGGCTTGGCGGAGCGTAGGGGTGCGCTCGGGCCAATGGGGTTGCTGCGGGAACGGCAGCCATCCTTCCGGGTAGGCTCATCCTCGATCCGGTGGGTATCGGGGATGCAAAGAACACGCCCCGCAGCAATCTGGAATCAGCAGCCCGCCATGGTGCGCATCGTTGAGAGGCGTGGCGGGCTTTCTGTATTTCGTCGGCGCACTAATGCGCTGTAACTGGAACATGCCATTCTCATTCCCAAAGTCAAGCGGCGATGCGGGCATGGGCACAGTGCAAATCGCGTTCATCCACATCCTTGCCGATCCGCTCGCGCAGATCGCACCACAGGTCCAGCGCGCCGATGAACAAGTCCCGCGCGCCCGGCTTGCCGTTGCGCGTCTCCCACCGCTTGCCGTGAATGCTCGCCGTCGCCGCCAGCGGACGGTCGCACAGGATCATGTCGAGGATCATCCGGCGCGGCAGGGGGATGAGCCGGCGCCAGCGGGTGTAGGTCATTTCATCGCGTACCTGGTTCAGCCGCTCCACCAGTGCATCGCGGGATGTGCCCGAACAGTCCACTCGCGCTTCCGCTGCAGAGCCGCGAACGCCCACGTCGCGTTCGATCCGCTCGGCTATCCGCGCAATGCGTAGGGCCGCCTCGTATTGCGCGTTATCGATGCTGCCGAGCTGGTGCATCCGGACCAGCGACGAAATGCTCCGGCGGCGGAAGGTAACGGCCCGCGTTCCGGTCTCGACGTGCATCACGTCCGCCTCGGCGTAGTGGCGCCGGGCTTCCGCCGTGATGATCGGCTGGGCGCGGTCCCGAGCATCCGCCTTCATCCGGGCGCAGCGGAGCTTGTGCTCCAGGCTTGTTTCGTTGGTCAGGCGGGAAAAGGGGGTCATGCGTCCTGTCCTCGGGCGTTCTCGAGCTGGTGCCGGATGAAGCGGCTGCGCTCGGTTTCGGTGCGGGCCGCGATCTCACGGGCGTGGTGCTTCGACCAGGCCGCGTTGTCCCCGATCTTCAGTTCGCCGGCAGGGGTCACGTACCACTCGACGCCGCGTTCCTTGGCGTCGTTCGTGCGGTGCTCGTTGTAGCAATCGCAGAGGTCGTAAACGTACTCACGAGACGTGCGGTAGAGCGTCATCGTCTTGAGGATGTTGCCCTGCTTGTCCTTGGCCAGGATTGTGCGGGTTTCGCCGGGCTTGAGTTCGCCGCTGCCGCCCTGTTCTTCGCGGCGGGCAGATAGGGGATTATTGGTCATAATTACCCTCCAAAGCCTTCTGAAAATTGGCCTTCTTGAAAATCCAGTCGAAGCTACATCGCTGCCATCCGGTGTCGCCTCGGAGGAACGGCGACCTCTCAATCTTCCCGAATACGTCCAGGAAATCGTCGATTGAGTACTGCCGGATGCGGGCGCGCAGGAGCTGCTTGCGCTCGGGCGTCAGGTCCCTAACTTGCGGCTTCCCGAGCTTAGCAGCGAGCTTGTTCCACTCATCTCGAATGTGTTCAGGCTTGAGGGCGGGTTCATCGCCAGATGAACAAGCATCGTTAGATGCTAATTCTTCATCCTCCTCCATCCTTCCTCCTCCCTCCTCCATCTGCGGGACGATTTCGGAAGGAGTGGGGAACGAGTTCGGAACCTCTTCCCCACTAGTGGGGCATGGTTCGTCACTATGCCCCGCAAAAGTAAGGACTTCTGCGGTTGATGGGTGGACGCTGTTCGGCTTCTTGGGCCGTTGGAACTTGGCGAAATTGCGAACCGCGCCATAGACCTTGCCCGCAATCTCATAGCGCATGACGAAGCCGGCAGCCGCGATCTCCCCAAGTAGGGCAGCCGCGTCCGCATTATCGGCCGGAAGTATCCGCATCTTGAGTTGGAGCGGCGACCAGACAAATATCCCTTTGTCGTCGCACTCGTTCCATATGCCGATCAGCAGTAGCCGGGCCATGGGCGTGAGCGAGACGAAATCTTCATCGGTCCAGAGGCCAGGGTGGATCGAACGAATGCGGCTCACTGCTCACCGCCGTTCGCTTCGAGGTCCTCTATCCAGACCTCCATCTCGTTGCGCCAGTTGGTCCAGTTCCGGGCTTGCTTCGCCCAATCCTTCATGTCCTCAATGTCGCCGCCGAGATCATAGACCCGCTCAATCAGGTCTATGGCCACCCGCTCGTTGCAATACATCCTGTTGCGGACGATCGCGCGGACGTAGAACAGATCCTTCATCCACGGCTTATCGGCATTCCGCTTCTTCGCCCCGATGATCCGGGGGACCATGCTGAATGATTTCCCTGCCAGCTCGTTGTTGCGCTCGCCATCCTCGGGGTCGCCGCCCTTGTAGTAGCTCCCCAAGGCATCATCGAGCGCCGAGAGGATTTCACTGAGCGGGAATCGCTTGAGCCACCGCTTTACCGTGGACCGACCGCTTTCAGTCAGGTGGCAGCCTGTTTCATCCTTAAATCTATCCTCGATCGCAGCCACATAGTCGGCGTCCAGAGTGGCCAGCGCCTCACGCCATTGCAGCATCATCTCAAGCTGCTCCCGGCGCTTGTTCAGTTCGTCAAGCTGGGCCTTCTGCTTGGTGATGACGCTGTTGTCGTCGAGAGTGCGCGCACCCTTGCCCTGGTTGCAGGGCTCGCAGGACGTAATGAGATTGAGGATGTCGTTATCGCCGCCGCCGGCAACAGGGTTGATGTGATCGACGCGCAGGACAACATCGGGCGCCTGGCCGCCGCAATACTGGCATGTGAAGCTGTCGCGCTTGAAAACCTCAAAGCGCGTCTTTTTCGAGAGACCCTTGCGCTTCATTTCAGCACCCTCAGCTCTATTTCTGGATAACAGTGCCGAAATAGCGCTGCCCGCAGCGGGAAGTCCCGCACGATGAAGCCCTTCACGTCCTCCGCGATCACCTTGCCCTTTTCGAGATAGGTGAAGTCGGGACGGTATTTGGCCGTGTGGCCGTTCCCCATTTTGATATGCTTGCCGTCGAGGCTCAACTCATACGTCGGCTCGATAACCAGCCCGTCGATCGCCCCGGCGCGCAGCAGCAGGTGCAGTTCCCCGCAGCGCTTGGCTTCCCGCTTGCTGGCGTGGCTGTGGCCGTGGGCGCAGGCCGTCCGCTTGGCGCCGTACTTGTTGCGCGTCTCAGCCGCTTCGGCTTCCATATCGGCGATTGCGGGAATCATGCGGCCTCTCCGATGAACATGTCACCTTGGCGCTGGGCGTCCTCGATGCGGTGGCAGGCGATGTCGAAGTATGACGGCTCGCGCTCAATGCCGATGAACTGGCGGCCCATTTCGGTGGCCGCCACTCCGGTGCTTCCGCTCCCCATGAACGGGTCTAATATCGGGTCATCGCTGCGAAGCTGCGTGATGCACCATCGCATTAACCGGATGGGCTTTTGCGTCGGGTGTTCCGCGCCGTCCGTCATCAGTTCAACGCGGTTAAGAACCTTGATTCGAAGGGCGCCGCTGTAGCTGGTCCATGCAAGCTCGCCATCGGACTGATTGATGCGCTGACCTTTGTCCCAGACTAGCCACTTGCCGGTTGCGGGAAGGCAGTCCGCGAAGTAGTTGCCGCCCCATATTATCACGTCATCGGACAAGGCGAGGATGCGGTCGAATATCTCCTTGTCGGGGCGCTCGGCGTCCCATCCCATGAAGTCGTATGCCTTGCGCCCGCCGTTGCCGCCTGTGGTACGAACCTGTCCGTCTTTTCCGATGCCGTAGGGAGGATCAGTCAGAACGCAGTGGCGCCCGCCGAGAGTCGGGAGAATGTCCCGGCAATCGCCCAGATACAGCGTGGCGCGCCCAATCGTCTCGCACCTCATGCGGCCACATCCCGCTTGGCGTCCGCAACCGTTCGATCCCAACGGGCGTTGACCAGCTCGGGCCGTTCCAGGAACGTGCTGCGCAGCGCCGCAGAGTTATGCCGTTCCCATTTCAGGGCGTCGAGGAACCGCTCGTTGGCGAGGATGGCATTCCGCGATACTTCGTCAGGCCGATAGCCCTCATAGGCCTTGAACGGCGCCTCTGCGGGCTGTGGGCGGGGTGCGAGGTGTTCAGCCCGCAGCCGGCGGATCGTGCTTAGCGTGGGCGGCCGGTCGAAGTCCTCGCGGATGCGCGTCAGGACCGCGTGCGGGCAGTCCATGTATTGGGTGAGCACGCGCGCCATGCCGAGCGAACTGTCGTGGCGCATTTCCGGCAGGTCAGAGGCCATGCCGCCCCTCCCCGGCTTTGGTGCAGTCGTTATCCAGGATGAAGGTCATGCTGCCTCCGCGAATTTGTCGGTCTGATTTCCCCAGACGGTCCAACCGGGCCGGGTCGTGCGCGCGAAAAGCTCCAGATACGGGCCTTCAACAAGGCGCTCGATGCGGGCCGGAACGCAGTCAGGCTTGCGGCTGTGTTCGCGCCTCGGCTCGATGATGGCTTGCCGCACATCGGCGTTGAGGCGCTTCGGCTTGCCGCGCGTGGCGAGCAGGCAAACCTCGCTATTGGCGCGCGTCCAATAACCAAGGCCCATGTAGGGCTTCACGTCATCCTGGAAGAACTCGGTCTGCCGGGCATCAGCCTTTGTCCACGCGAATGCGCAGGTCTTGTAATCGAATCCCCAAGCCCCGATGGTGTCCAATGCTTCCGGGAGCATCGGCCACGTTGCCCACATGAACAGGACGCAATCCTCAGCCGCCAGATCGGCGACGGGCATCTGCTGAATGTCGGGGGCCTCTGCGGTGTCATAATGCTTGTCGGCGGACCTATCGCCCTGCGGAGCGAGGCCCGCACGCTGGCCGCGATACTTGCCCCAGCTTTCCCACCGCCACGGCGGGTCGGCGTAGATCGCCTTGAAGTGCCCGCGCGGAAGATCGCCGAACACGCTCACCGCTTCCACCTCACCGCCGGCTGCTTCGTAATGTCGCGGCGCATCTGATCGACGCGGGCGTGTATCTTGGCCCGTTGACGGTTGGCTCGATGGGTATTCAGGATGCGGGCGGCGTCCGATGCGTTCGGGCGACGAAAGGGCCAGATCATGGGCGAATGCCTCCGGCACCGGGCTCTTGCCCTTCGGGCTGAGCCGCCTGCGGCGTCTCATCGGTTCCCGCTTCGATCCCTTTCGCATAAAGGTGCTGGCCATAGCCTCGCCCATGACAAAGGGTGCGGGTGCAAATAGAGCCGCGCGGCCGCTCGCATCCCGGCGCGAGGCAAGCGGCGAGGGCCTCGGCTAAAACCTGTTGTAGTGCCGGGTCAGGCCTGCGGGGCTGGCACCATTCGCAGGGGCGCGTGCAGAGACAGGAATCACCATCCCAGGTGTCGCACTGCCAGTCCCACGAGCAGCCGTAGGTGAAACCCTCGCCACA
>Ga0299914_10000171_pt1 | contig 38273 bp, 30 predicted proteins | sample RVTome_10_FD_201361 | JGI IMG/M metagenome (GOLD analysis project Ga0299914, IMG submission 201361) | Soil microbial communities from uranium-contaminated site in the Upper Colorado River Basin, Wyoming, United States - RVT153D57 (version 2) ... | reverse complement strand
CCTTCGCCCAGCCGCTCGACCAGCGCCTCGAGGAACCCCTCGGTGATCAGCGACCGGGCGGTCGCCTTGTCCAGCCCGCGCGAGGTCAGGTAGAAGAGCTGCTCCTTGTCGACCTGGGCGACCGCCGCCGCGTGGGTGCAGCGCACGTCGTCGGCCAGGATCTCCAGGCCCGGGATAGCGTCGGCGTGGGCCTTGGTGGAGAGCAGCAGGTTGCGGCTCTCCTGGAAGGCGTCGATCCGCTGCGCGTCCGGGTCGACGCGGATCATCCCGCGCCAGACCGCGGTCGAGCGGCCGGTCAGCACCCCGCGGAAGGCGAGGTCGGAGTTGGTGTCCGGGGCCGAGTGCTCCTGGGTGGTGTCGTAGTCGAGGTGCTGCCCGGAGCCGCCGGCGTAGCCGCCGGTGACCCGCGCCTCGGCGCCCGGCCCGGCCAGGTCGGTCTCCATCCGGATCTTGCCCCGGCCGGAGCCGAAGCCGAGCGCGACCCAGTCGAGGCGGCCGTCGCGCTCCACCCGCGCCCGTTCGGTGGCGAAGACCCAGGCCGCCTCGGAGACGTCCTGGGTGCTGACGTAGGTGAGCCTCGCCGCCTGGCCGACCTGCAGCTCGAGCACCGAGTTGAGCAGCGCGTCGGTCTCGTCGCCGGCGGAGGAGTAATGAACCCAGACCTGCGCCTCGGCCCCCTCGTCGACCACCACGAGAGCGCGCCAGTCGACCGTTGCGCCGGCCCCGTCGAGCGGCACCTCGATCCTGATCGGCTCCTCGACCCGCACCCCGCTCGGCACGTGGACGAGGACGCCCTCGCGCCAGGCGGCGTCGTTGCGGGCGACGAACGGGTCGTCGACGGAGACCAGCAGCCCGAGCCGCTCGCGAACCAGCTCGCCGTGCCGGTCGAGCGCGGCGGAGAGCGGCGCGACGACGACTCCCTCGGGCGCCGACGCAGGCAGCCGCGGCTCCGCGACCGCCGGCTCGTAGGCGTCGAAGTCGAGCCCGGAGATGTCGGTGAACTCCCAGCCCTTCGCCTTCTGGTCGGGCAGGGGGAGGCTCTCCGCGAGAGAGGCGCCTTCGCGGCGCCTCTCCTCCAGCCAGGTGGGTTCGGTTGCTACCTCAGCCAATGCTGCCTTCCATCTGCAGCTCTATGAGGCGATTGAGCTCGACCGCATACTCCATCGGCAGCTCCTTGGTGACCGGCTCGATGAAGCCGTTGACGATCATCTTCGAGGCCTCCTCCTCGTCGAGCCCGCGGCTCTGCAGGTAGAAGAGCTGGTCGTCGCCGACCTTGGACACCGTCGCCTCGTGGCCGATGTCGGCGTCGTTCTCGTCGATGCGGATCGTCGGGTAGGTGTCCGAGCGCGAGTCCTCGTCGAGCAGCAGCGCGTCGCAGACGACCTTGGAGCGCGCCTCGCTCGCCCCCTTGGCAACCTCCAGCAGGCCGCGGTAGGTCGAGCGCCCGCCGTCCTTGGAGATCGACTTGGAGAAGATCGAGGACGAGGTGCGTGGCGCCACGTGGATGATCTTGCCGCCCGCGTCCTGGTGCTGCCCGTCGCCGGCGAAGGCGATCGAGAGGATCTCGCCGTGCGCCTCCGGCCCGAGCAGGTAGATGCTCGGGTACTTCATCGTCAGCTTCGAGCCGAGGTTGCAGTCGACCCACTCCATCGTCGCCTTCTCGTGGGCGACCGCCCGCTTGGTGACGAGGTTGAACACGTTCTGCGACCAGTTCTGCACGGTCGTGTAGCGGACCCGGGAGCTGGGCTTGGCGACGATCTCGACCACCGCCGAGTGCAGCGAGTCGGTCGAGTAGACCGGCGCCGTGCAGCCCTCGATGTAGTGGACGTCGGAGCCCTCCTCGGCGATGATCAGCGTTCGCTCGAACTGGCCCATGTTCTCGGTGTTGATCCGGAAGTAGGCCTGCAGCGGCATCTCCACCTTGACGCCGGCCGGAACGTAGACGAAGGAGCCGCCCGACCAGACGGCCGAGTTGAGGGCCGCCAGCTTGTTGTCGTTGGGGGGGATGATCGTCGCCCAGTGCTCGCGGACGAGGTCCTCGTGCTCGCGCAGCGCGGTGTCCATGTCGGTGAAGATCACGCCCTGCGCCTCGAGCTTCTCGTTGACCTGGTGGTAGACCACCTCGGACTCGTACTGGGCGCCGACGCCGGCCAGGAACTGGCGCTCCGCCTCGGGGATGCCGAGCCGGTCGAAGGTGTTCTTGATGTCCTCCGGGACCTCGCTCCAGTCGCGGCTGTTCTTGTCGGCCGCGCGGACGAAGTAGTGGATGTCGTCGAAGTCGATCTGGCCGAGGTTGCCGCCCCAGCTCGGGGTCGGGCGGGACTCGAAGTGCTCGAGCGCCTTGAGCCGGAACTCGCGCATCCACTCGGGCTCGTCCTTGTGCTCGGAGATCGACTCGACCACCTCGCGGGAGAGCCCCTTCGGCGCCTTGTAGGCGTAGCCGCCCTCCGGGTCGTGGAAGCCGAACTTCTCCTTGTAGTCGGCGTTTATCCCCTGCAGGGACTTCTGCTCTTCAAGGACTTCAGGCGTTGCCATCGTCAATCGACCTCCAGGAGGACTTCTCCGTCCTCGATAGATACTTCGTACGTCTCCACCGGAGCATAGGCGGGAAGCGTCTTTGGCCTGCCCGTGGCCAGGTCGAACAGCGACCCGTGCCGCGGGCACTCGACCGTGCAGGCGGCGGCGTCGAACTCGCCCTCCGCCAGCGGGCCGTCGTCGTGGGAGCAGCGATCCTCGATCGCATACAGCTTGCCGTCGCAATTGAACACTCCGATCTTCTGCCCGTCGTGCTCGACGAGCCGCGTCTCGCCGGGCGGCAGCTCGGCGAGTGGGCACACTTGGATGGAGGTTCCTACGGTGTCTGGCATGAGGGACGGCTCTCGGTATTCCCGCACTCGCTCGTGCGGCTTGAGACTTAATCCTACTTCCGTGGTCGGATTTTAGCGAGCGACCCGGCCGGACGGTTCAGGGTCAGAAGTTGGCGGCCTGCGACGGGTCGCCCTGCTCTCCCTCGTCCTCCCAGTCGGCGGGCTCGCCGAGGCCGGCGCCCTTGACCACCTTGAGGCCGAGCAGCGCGCACTTCATCCGCGTCGCCGAGATCTCGATGCCGAGCAGGTCGAGGACCTCCTCCTTGGGCAGGGCGAGCAGCTCCTCGCGCGTCCTGCCGCGCAGCTCGTCGGTGAGCAGCGAGGTCGCCGCGGTCGAGATCGCGCATCCCTGTCCCTCGAAGGCGACCGCGTCGACCCGTCCCTCGTCGTCGAGGCGGATCGTCACGCGCTGCTCGTCGCCGCAGAGCGGGTTGGTGTCCTCGAACTCGAGGTCGGGGTCCTCGACCCGGCCGAAGTTGTGCGGCCGCTTGTAGTGCTCGAGGATCTGGTCGCGGTAGAGGTCGTCCATCAGAGCTCGAAGACCTTGCGGGCGTCGTGCAGGCCACCGACGAGGCGGTCGATCTCCTCGGGGGTCGTGTAGGCGCCGAAGCTGGCTCGCGCCGTCGCGGGGACGCCGAGCCGCTGCATAAGCACCTGGGCGCAATGGTGGCCGGCGCGCACCGCGACGCCGTGGCGGTCGAGGATCTCGGAGACGTCGTGGGCATGGACCCCCTCCAGCTCGAAGGAGACGGGGCCGAGCCGTCCGGGCCTGCGCGGCGGCCCGAAGACCCGCAGCCCGGGCATCTCCTCCAGCCGGGCCAGCGCGTAGTCGGCGATCTCGCGCTCGTGATCTCGAACGGCCTCCATCCCGACGCCGTCCAGCCAGCGCAGCGCCGCCGCCATCCCGATCGCCTGGGCGATCGCCGGGGTGCCCGCCTCGAAGCGGGCCGGCGGCTCGGCGTAGGTGGTTCCCTCGCGGGCCACCTTGCGGATCATCGAGCCGCCGCCGAGGAAGGGCGGCATTCCCCGCAGCAGCTCCAGCCGCCCCCAGAGGGCCCCGATCCCGGTCGGCCCGTAGAGCTTGTGCCCGGTCAGCGCGTAGAAGTCGATTCCCAGTTCGGCCACGTCGACCGGCAGCTTCGGCGCCGCCTGGGCGCCGTCGGCGAGCACCAGCGCCCCGGCCTTGTGCGCCAGCCGCGAGATCTCGGCCAGCGGCAGCTCCGTGCCGAGCACGTTGGAGACGTGGGCGACGGCGACCAGCTTCGGCCCGCGCTCCAGCAGCGCCGCGAAGGCGTCCAGGTCGAGTAGCCCCTCACCGGTCAGCGGCGCCCAGTCGACCTCGGCGCCGGCCCGCTCGGCGAGCTGTTGCCAGGGGACGATGTTGGAGTGGTGCTCCAGCTCGGTGAGCAGGATGCGGTCGCCGGCGCCGAGGTTGGCGTCGCCCCAGGCCCGCGCCACCAGGTTGATCGCCTCGGTCGCGTTGCGCACGAAGACGACCTCGCGCCGGTCGGCGGCGCCGATGTGGTCGGCGACGGTCGCCCGCGCGCCCTCGTAGGCGGCGGTCGCCTCCGCCGACATCGTGTGGGCGCCGCGGTGGACGTTGGAGTGGTGGCGGCGCTCGTAGCGGTCGATCGCCTGGATCGAGGCCAGCACCCGCTGGGCGCTGGCGCCGCTGTCGAGGTAGGCGAGCGGGTGGCCGTTGACCTCCCGCTCCAGCGCCGGGAAGCCGGCGCGGACCTTCTCGATCGGGTAGGCCGGCCGCTCGGCGGGGGGCTTGGTCGCGGTGCTCGCCATCGTGGGCCGTCAGGCGGCAGCGCCCCCGGCGACCTCCTCCTTGATCCAGCCGTAGCCCTTCTCCTCCAGCTGCTCGACCAGCTCCGGGCCGCCTTCCTTGACGATCCGCCCCTCGTGCATGACGTGCACGGAGTCGGGCTTCACCAGGTGCAGGATGCGCTGGTAGTGGGTGATGATCAGCACGCCCATCTCCGGCCCGGCGAACTTGTTGACCCCCTCGGCGACGACCCGCAGCGCGTCGATGTCGAGGCCGGAGTCGGTCTCGTCGAGGACCGCGACCTCCGGCTTCAGGAGCGCCAGCTGCAGGATCTCCATCCGCTTCTTCTCGCCGCCGGAGAAGCCGTCGTTCAGGTAGCGGCTGGAGAAGTCCTTCGGGATGCTGGTCAGCTCCATCGCTTCCTGGGCGACTCTGGCGAAGTCCTTGATCTTGATCGGCTCCTCGCCGAGCGCCTCGCGGCGGGCGTTGAGGATCATCCGCAGGTACTTGCTGACCGAGACGCCGGGGATCGCCACCGGGTATTGGAAGGCCATGAAGACGCCGGCCCGCGCCCGCGCGTCTGGGTCGGCTTCGGTGATGTCCTCGCCCTTGAAGGCGATCGTCCCCTCGGTCACCTCCAGCGCCGGGTGGCCCATGATCGCGTTGGCCAGGGTCGACTTGCCGGAGCCGTTGGGCCCCATCAGCGCATGCACCCTGCCCTTCTCGACGTCGAGGTCGAGGCCGCGCAGGATCTCCTTGCCCTCGGCGCTCACGTGCAGGTTGCGTATCTCCAGGTCAGCCATTCGTCTCCGTTTCGGTGGTGGTATGGGCTAGGCGGCGCTGCCGACCGCTTCGCGGCTGTCGGACGCCGGCCCGGCGAACTCGACCAGCTCGGCCAGGGTCGTGCCCGACAGAGCCTTGGTGACGCCGCCCTGCACCCTCGTCCAGAGCAGCTTCGTCGCGCAGGCGCGGTCGCCGTCGCTCTCGTGCGAGCAGAGGACCTTGCCCTCGGGAGTCTCGTGGAAGCACTCCATCGGCGCGATCTGGCCCTCCAGGGCCTCGACGACCTCGGCCATCGTGATCAGCTCGGCCGCCCTTGCCAGCCGGTAGCCGCCGTGCGCGCCCCTGGTCGAGGTGACGAGCCCGGCATTGCGCAGCTTCGCGACCAGGTGCTCGAGGTAGGAGAGCGGCAGCCGCTCCGCTTTGGCGACGGCGCTCAGCGAGACCGGCGCCGCGCCGGGCTGGCGGCCCAGCTCGACCATCAGGCGAACCCCGTACTCGGCTTTGGTCGAGAACAGCATCGCTCCAAATCCTACTCAAGCGGTCGGTTATGGGAGCATGCCGGCCCGGTTCGTCATAATCGGGTGACCAACTCGGAACGAGGAGCGCAGAGGAAATGACCACCACCAGGCAATCGACATTCGGGGCGACGCTGAGGACGACGATCCTGCTCGCGACCCTTTCGGGCCTCTTCGTCGTGATCGGCTTCTTGATCGGCGGCTCCGGCACTGCGTTCCTCTTCCTCGGCATGGCGGCGTTGATGAACCTCGGCTCCTACTTCTTCAGCGACAAGCTGGCGTTGAAGATGAGCCGCGCCCAGCCGCTGGAGGAGTCCGAGGCGCCGAAGCTCTACGAGATGGTTCGGGAGCTGAGCGCCCGCGCCGACATCCCGGTGCCGCGCCTCTACATGATCCCCCAGGACCAGCCGAACGCCTTCGCTACCGGCCGCAACCCGCAGCACGCGGCGGTGGCGGTGACGCAGGGGATCACCCGCCTCCTCTCCGAGGAGGAGCTGCGCGGCGTCATCGCCCATGAGCTTGCCCACGTCAGGCATCGCGACATCCTGATCCAGTCGGTGGCGGCGACGATCGGCGCGGCGATCACCTACCTCGGCTACATGCTGCTCTGGTTCGGCGGCGACAACAACTCGCCGCTCGGCCTCGTCGCCTCGCTGGCGCTGGTCCTGCTGGCGCCGCTCGCGGCGACGATCATCCAGCTCTCGATCTCCCGCCAGCGCGAGTACGCGGCCGACGCGGGCGGCGCCGCGATCTGCGGCAACCCGGAGTCGCTGGCCACCGCCCTGCTGCGACTGGAGCAGGGGGCGGAGGCGATGCCGATGGAGGTCAACCAGGCCGCCGAGCCTCTCTACATCGTCAAGCCGTTCGCGGCCAAGGGCCTCGGCGCCCTCTTCTCCACCCACCCGCCGATCGAAGAGCGGGTCAAGCGCCTGCGCCAGATGCGCCCCTCATTGGTCTGAGGCGGCTGCAAACCTTCGCCTGACGGTGTCCTCGGTCGGTCGACTCGGGTTACGCACCTAACTAGTGCGCTCCCCTCGTCAACCTTCCCTGCGTCCTGGTCAGGCTCGGTTTTCGCCGCCTCGATGATCTCGCTACACTTTATGAAGTAATGCCGATCGGGATTAAGGTGTTTAAGGAATGACCACGAAGACGCAGATCGAGGAGATCGAGCCGTTCGAGGCGGCGGAGGAGATCGAGGGCGGTGAGGTTGTCCTGATCGACACCCGTGAGCCGCACGAGTACCAGGAGTCGCATGTCGAGGGCGGCAAGCTGGTCCCCCCGGGTCTGCTGGCCGACGAGATCGGCGAGGCTGCGCCGGACCGCTCCGCTCGCACGATCGTCTATTGCCGCAGCGGAAACCGCTCCGCGAAGGCGGTCGAGCAGATGCGGGAGCTCGGCTACGAGAACGTGGCCAACGTCTCCGGCGGCATCCTCGCCTGGAAGGAGCAGGGCCTGCCGGTGGTCGAGGCGGAGGGCATGACGGCGGAGCAGCGCGAGCGCTACTCCCGCCACACGCTGCTGCCCGAGGTCGGCTTCGACGGCCAGCTGAAGCTGCTCAACTCCAAGGTGCTGCTGCTCGGCGCCGGCGGGCTGGGCGCGCCGACCGCGCTGTATTTGGCCGCGGCCGGCGTCGGCACGCTGGGCATCGTCGACGACGACGTCGTCGACGCCTCCAACCTGCAGCGCCAGGTGATCCACAACACCGAGCGGATCGACGAGCCGAAGACCGCCTCCGCCCGCAAGACGATCGAGGCGCTCAACCCCGACGTCAACGTGGTCGAGCACCGCACCCGGCTCGACGCCTCCAACATCCTCGAGCTGATCTCCGACTACGACGTGATCGTCGACGGGGCCGACAACTTCCCGACCCGCTACCTGCTCAACGACGCCTCGGTGCGGCTGCGCAAGCCGGTCGTCTCCGCCTCGATCCTCAGCTTCGACGGCCAGATCTCCACCTTCGTCCCCTACGAGGGGCCCTGCTACCGCTGCCTCTATCCGACGCCGCCGCCGGCCGAGCTGGCGCCGAGCTGTTCGGCGAACGGGGTGCTCGGCGTGATGGCCGGCACGATGGGCACGCTGCAGGCGAACGAGGTGATCAAGCTGGTGCTGGGCGTCGGCGAGCCGCTCGTCGGCCGCCTGCTCCTCTACGAGGCGCTCGGTACGCGCTTCACCGAGCTGAAGGTGCGCCGCGATCCGGAGTGCCCGATCTGCGGCGAGAACGCGCCGGAGATCCCTGAATCAGAACTCGGGAAGTTCCCCGACTACGAAGCCTTCTGCGCAGGCTGAAGGCCGCTGCAAACCCTCGCATCTCGGGGTCTTCGGTCGTCCTCCTCGGGTCACGCACCAAAAAAGTGCGCTCCCCTCGTCGGACTCCCTGCATCCCCCGACCTGCTCGGTTTTCACGGCCTTCAATAGAGTTCGGGCGATGGCGACGATAAGAATTCCCCCCGTCCTTCGTGCCCAAACGGGGGGCCAATCCGAGGTTGAGGCAGGCGGCGGCAATGTCGGCGAGGTGCTGCGCGCGCTGACCGCCGCCCACCCCGACACAGAGGCGCAGCTGTTCGGAGCCGACGGCGATCTCAACCGCTATGTCAACGTCTACCTCAACGACGAGGACGTGCGGGTGCTGGACGGTCTCGAGACTTCGGTGTCCGAAGGAGACACCGTGGTGATCTTGCCGGCTATGGCCGGAGGCCATAGCTGAACGTCCCGCAGTACCCCGTATAGCGGGCACTGCGGGACGTTCGGCGAGCGCTGTGCGAATTCCGATCGCGTGAGCGTCCCAGAGTCCATGCCATGCGGGGCACTGCGGGACGTTCGGCGACTGTTCGCGCGCCCCGGGATCCAGGGCTATACTTTTTGAAGTAGGCGGGAACTTCGAGCGCAATGACTGACGAGCTCCTCAACCGACCCTGCGCAGGTCGCTACCGCGACATCGTCGAGGCGATCGGCAACACGCCGATCGTCGAGCTGAGCCGGATCAACCCGAACCCCGAGGTGCGGATCTTCGCCAAGCTGGAGGGGCGCAACCCGACCGGCTCGGTCAAGGACCGGGTCGCGAAGGCGATGATCGAGTCGGCCGAGGAGGAGGGCGCGATCGAGCCGGGCAAGACGATCCTCGAGCCGACCTCCGGCAACACCGGCATCTCGCTGGCGATGATCTGCCGGCGCAAGGACTACCCGCTGAAGGTGGTGATGCCCGACAACGTCACCGAGGAGCGCACCCAGCTGCTGCGCATGTTCGGCGCCGAGATCGTCTACTCGGAGGGCGCCAAGGGCTCCAACGGCGCGGTTGAGCTGGCCTTGGAGATGGCGCAGGACTCCGCCTACTACATGCCCTACCAGTACGGCAACGAGGCCAACCCGCGCGCCCACTACGAGGGCACGGCGGTGGAGATCCTCGACGAGCTGGACGAGGTCGCCGCCTTCGTCGGCGGGCTCGGCACCGGCGGCACGCTGATGGGCAACGGGCGGCGGCTGAAGGAGGCCGACCCGGAGACGCTGATCGTCGCCGCCGAGCCGATGCAGGGCGAGCCGGTCCAGGGGCTGCGCTCCCTCGACGACGGCTTCATCCCGCCGATCATCGACCTCTCCGTCCTCGACCGCAAGATCATGGTCTCCAACCGCGACGCGATCGTCTGGACCAAGCGCCTGCTCGACGAGGAGGGCGTCTTCGCCGGCGTCTCCGCCGGGGCGATCGCCGCGATCGCCGCCCGCATCGCCGGTGAGCTGGACGGCGGCAACATCGTCTTCCTGATCCCCGACGACGGCTGGAAGTACCTCTCCTCGGGCGTCTACACGAAGCCGATCGAGGAGCTGGAAGACATAGATTCCACCGTCTGGTGGTAGCTGAGGACGTATGTGGCACGGCGCATCTCGGCGTCCTCGGTCGGTCGGTTCGGGTCACGCACTAAAAATGTGCGCTCCCCTCACCGAATCTCCCTGCGTCCTTGATCTGCTTGGCCACATCCGCCCTCAGGGGGCCAAATGAAGCTCTCTCAAGAGATTCTCGACGATTTGATCGCACATGCTCGCGAAGATGCCCCGAACGAGTGCTGTGGCCTGATCGGCGGCAGCGATGGGAGCGCGCGGACGGTGTATCGGGCGGAGAACGAGTTCGCCAGTCCGCTGCGCTACAGGGTCGCGTCGAACGACCTGTTCCGGATCACGCAGAAGGAGATCCCGGCGGCGGAGGAGGATGTGGTCGCCGTCTACCACTCCCACACCAAGAGCCCGGCATATCCGTCGCAGACCGACGTCAACGAGGCGGCGGGGTGGCCTGACCTGCTCTACCTGATCGTCTCTCTTGAGGATCCCGACTCACCCATCGTCAGGGGCTTCTGGCTGAAAGACCAGCAGATCGCCGAAGTCGATTTGGATGTCACGTAAGAAGGCCGCCGGGCCGCTGGTCAAGGTGGCCTACGCCCGCAACCAGGTGGAGGCGGAGATGATTCAGGGGCTGCTGGCCCAGGAGGACATCCCCAGCATGCTGAAACGGGCGAGGGGCTTCGACGTGCCGGACTTCCTCGCTGCCGGCCCGCACGAGGTGATGGTGGCGGAGTCCGCCGCCGAGAAGGCCCGCGAGCTGCTCGAGGGCACCGGCTACTGAGGCGGTTCCGCGGGGCCGCGTCGCCGACGCCTCAGCGGCGCACCGTTTCGCGCAGGTAGTCGCGCCAGGTGGACTCGATCTCGCGGGCGGGGGCGTCGAAGGCGGCCTCCAGGTTCGCGACCGGCCCTTCGCCGCGCAGGCGCGCGACGAGTCGCTCGCAGGCCTCCCGGCCGCGCTCGGCCTCGAGCAGGTCGAAGATCGTGCCGCCGAGCAGGACCGCGTCGCGCCGGGAGGGGGGGAAGGAGGGGCGGGAGCCCTCGCGCAGGCGGCGGTTCACCGCGGCGCGGTAGAGCCCCGTCTGCCGGGCGAAGTACTGGGCGCCGCCCTCGACCAGCCAGGCCCAGCGCAGGTAGCGGGCGAAGCGCCGCGGCGTCCAGGAGGGCGGCAGCGCGGGATTGTTGGCGGCGACGACCAGCTGGGCGTAGAGGCGCTCCGCGGTGCCGCGCAGCGCCTCGCGCGAGTCCTCGCCGGCGGCGCGGCGGTCCATGTGCGGGTCGTTGAGGACGTGCAGCTCGGTGGCCATGGCCCAGCCGGCCAGGTAGCGGCGGCCGGCCGCCGCCGCCGACCAGCGCGCTGCGGGCAGGAAGGGATGCGCCATCGCCAGCCAGGCGGGGCTGGTGTGGACGACGACGGTGATCTCACCGGGCACCTCGACGAAGCTGTCCTCGAGCCGCAGGCGCAGCTCCTCCATCCGGTCCAGCGTGCGCTCCGCATAGGCGGCGTCGCCGGAGTCGTGTCTGGCTACGAAGCTCAGCGAATGCGTCTCGACCCAGGGCATGGGTCGAGTCTAATTACGCCTTAGACAAGTACTGGTTCCGCGACCTCGTTGCAGACCGAGTGGATCTCCTGGCGGGCGCGCTCGAACTCCTCGTCGGCCATCACCGGGGTGCCCTCGAAAGGCAGCTCGCGGTCGATCTCGACCCAGGAGCGGCAGCCGTGGTACTCGTCGCGGACCCGGACGGTGACCGGGCGGGGGATGCGGTGGACCCGCAGCAGAAGCATGTGGAGAGGGTGGCGGCGCTTCCACTGCAGCCGCTTCTCCGCGTAGTCGGGGGTCCAGACGTAGAAGGGGGAGAGGTCGTCGATCGAGCGCCGGTCGGTGATCTCGATGTGGTCGACCACCTCGGCCCAGGCGCGCAGCCGGACCCTGTCCGGCTGCGGGATGCCGCCGTCCTGGAGCAGCGCCCGGGCGGGCGGCTCCTCGTCGGGCCAGACGCCCTCCTCGAGGGCGCGCGGCAGCTCCGGATGGTGGGACTCGCGCACCAGGTTGTTGCGCTGGTGGTCGAAGGTCGGGTAGAGGAAGAAGCGGTCGTGCTCAAGCTCGAAGTGCTTGTTCTCCTCGCGGATCCCGCCCTTGCGCAGGGTCAGCAGCTGCTCGCCCTCGGCGAGTGCGCGCACCGTTACTGCCCATTCCTTGAAAGCGATCGGCATAAGAAGCTTTTCCCGCGTATTCCTGCTCTGAGCCCGCGCACAGCGAGCCTATGAACGACTGACTGGGAGGGCGGCGAGGACTCTGAGGCGCTCTAGCCGCTCCGAGTGGGCATTCTAGCCGAGGCCGGCTGAATCGCCAAATTTTCCTAACAGCAGGTCAATCGGGGGATCGCTCGCCCCAGCCGCCGCCCCCGGGCGTCTCGATTCGCAGCCTGTCGCCGATTTGCAGCTTTCCTTCGGCCTTGGCAGGGAGCGGTTCTCCGTTCAGCGAGTTGCGCCCAGGCGCGCCATCCGTGCCCCCGGCACTTCCCCGTGGAGCGTGTCGGCGGCGCTCTGTGATCAGGCTGAAGCGGATCGGCGCCAGCGCCTCCAGCTCCCGGGCGATGCCCTCGCCGCCGCTGTGCCGTCCGGCGCCACCGCTGCCGCGGCGCACCGACAGTTCCCACACGCGGACCGGGAACTCGGGCTCCAGCGCCTCGACCGGCGTGTTCAGCGTGTTCGACATGGTCACGTGGACGGCTGTTGGACCCTCGGCGTTCGGGCAGGCGCCCTGGCCGCCGCCGATCGTCTCGTAGTAGGTCCAGTCGACGTCCTCGCCGTCGTCGCGCAGCGGCCCGGCGAGGGTCAGGTTGTTCATCGTCCCCTGCCCCTGCGCGGGGGTGGGCAGCGCGCCTGACAGCGCGGCGATCACCAGGTCGGCGACCCGGCAGGAGGTCTCGACGTTGCCGGCGGCGACGGCGGCCGGGGAGCGGGCGTTGAGCAGGCAGCCTTCGGAGGCGAGCACCTCGATCGGCCGGTGGGCGCCGGCCGAGGGCGGCGCGTCGGGGTCGGTCAGCGCCCGTACCGCGAAGAAGGCGGCCGACTTGGTCACCGAGAGCGGGCAGTTGAGGTTGCCGCCCACCTGAGGGTCGGTGCCGCTGAAGTCGAGGGTGAGGGACTCGCCCTCGATCGTCGCGGTGACACGCAGAGTGACGTCCTTCGGCGTTCCGGAGGGGGAGGAGGTGCCACTCCCCCTTGTTCCGGTGCGCCTTTTGCTCTCATGGGGAGCAAAAGGCGCACCGGAAGGGGCGGAGTCGTCCTCCAGCACGTCCTCGGCCTCATAGGTGCCGTCGGGCAGCGCCGCGAGTGCCGCCCGGGTGCGGCGCTCCGCGTAGGCGAGGATCTCCTCCATTCCCGCTCGCAGGCCGTCGGCGCCCAGCCGCTCGACCAGCTCCACCAGCCGCGCCTCGCCGACCCGGTTGGCGGCGCGCTGGGCGCGCAGGTCGGCGAGCCGCTCGATCGGCGCCCGCATCCGCGAGGCCAGCTCGCGCAGCGTCTCCTCGTCGGCGCGGGTGGGCGGGATCACGACTCCCTCTTCCTCCAGCGTGTGGGAGCGGGCCGGCATCGAGCCCGGGACGGCGCCGCCGACGTCGGCGTGGTGGGCGCGGGATGCGGCGAAGCCGAGCAGCTCGCCTGCCGCGAACACCGGCCGGATCAGCGTGATGTCCGGCAGATGGGTGCCGCCCCGGTAGGGGTCGTTGAGGACCCACTCCTTGCCGGGGTGTTGCTTCAGGTCGAGGACCGCGGCGACCGCGTCGGGCATCGAGCCGAGGTGAACGGGGATGTGCTCGGCCTGCATGACCAGCTCGCCGGCTGCGTCGAAGAGCGCCGTCGAGCAGTCGTGGCGCTCCTTGATGTTGGGCGAGTGGGAGGCGCGGATCAGCACCGCGCCCATCTCCTCGCAGGCGGCCCGCAGCGCCCCGGTCAGCACCTGGAGGTCGATCGGATCGAGGCCGCTCATGCGGTGCGCTCCGCGAGCACCGTGCCGGCCCCGTCCACCTCGGCGCGCCAGCCCGGGGGGAGGACCAAGGTCGCCTCGGGCAGCTCGAACACGGCCGGGCCCTCCGCCCTCATGCCGGCCGGCGGCTCGCCGCGCAGCACGCGCACCTCGAGCCACTCGCCGCCGAAGCGCGCCCCTCGTCGCCCCGCCGTCAGCTCTCCCTCCGCGGCGCGGGGCCGCGGCCTGGGCCCCGGGACGACCATCGCCAGGCGGATCGAGACAAGCTCGACCTCGCCGTCGGGGTCGCGGTAGCCGTAGCGCTCCTCGTGCAGGGCGGCGAAGCGCTGGGCGAGGTCGCCTGGGTCGGGCCGCGTCGATCCGGGAACCGGCAGCTCGAAGGCCTGGCCGCGGTAGCGCATCTCGTAGACGGTCTCCGGCCCGGCACCTTCCAAGCCTTTGCCGGCCCGCTCGGCCAGCGCGCCGACCTCCACGGCTATCCGCTCGGCGGTCAACTCCTCCGCTCGCAGCATCACGGTGCGGGCGGTGTCACGGCGTCGGTCCGAGGCGCAGAGGCCGAGGGCGGAGAGCACCCCGCCCGCCCGCGGGCAGACGATCCGCTCGATTCCCAGCTCGGTGGCGATCGCCGCGGCGTGCATCGGCCCGGCGCCCCCGAAGGGCAGCAGCGCGAAGCGGCGCGGGTCGACGCCGCGCTCGACCGTGACCACGCGCAGCGCCCTGATCATCTCCTGGTTGGCGACCCGCACGATTCCCTCCGCGGTGGCGGTCTCCTCCAGTCCGAGCGCCTCGCCGAGTCGCCCGACGGCGGCCGCCGCGGCGTCGCGGTCGAGCGCCACGCCCCCCGCCAGGCGCGAGTCGGCGGCCAGGTAGCCGAGCAGCAGGTTGGCGTCGGTGACCGTCGGCTCCTCGCCGCCGCGCCCGTAGCAGGCGGGGCCCGGGTCGGCCCCGGCCGAGCGCGGCCCGACCCGCAGCGCCCCGCCGGGATCACGCCATCCGACCGAGCCGCCGCCGGCGCCGACCGTGTGCACGTCGACCATCGGCAGCTGGATCGTGCGGCCGCCGATCACGCGGGAGTCGGTGCGCCGCACGGCGCCGTCTTCGACCACGCAGACGTCGCAGGAGGTGCCGCCCATGTCGAAGCCGAGCGCGTTGCCGTCGCCGGAGACGCGGGCCAGCAGGCCGGCGCCGACCGCGCCGCCGGCCGGGCCGGAGAGCACGCTCCAGGCGCCGGCGCGGGCTGCCTCGGAGGCGTCGGCGACGCCTCCGGAGGACTGCATCACGACCGGCTGCGGCAGTCCCGCATCGGTCGCCGCCTCGCCGAGCCGGCCCAGGTAGCGGTCGAGCAGGGGGGAGAGGTAGGCGTCGATCGTCGTCGTCGAGCAGCGCTCGTACTCGCGGAAGCGGGGCAGCACCTCGTGCGAGACGGAGACGTGGACGCCGGGCAACTCGGCGCGCAGAACCTCGGCAAGTCGTGCCTCGTGCGTGGCGTCGACGTGGGCGAAGAGCAGGCAGATCGCCACCGACTCGGCCCCCGCGTCGCGCAGCGCGGCTGCCAGCCGCCGCGGCTCATCGTCGGCGAGCGGCTCGACGATCCCCTCGGGCCCGGTCCGCTCCGCGGCCTCGAAGCGCAGCTTCGGTGCGACCAGCGGCGCCGGCTTGGGCTCGCAGAGGCGGTAGAGGTGGGGGCGGTCCTGGCGACCGATCTCCAGCGTGTCGGCGAAGCCGCGGGTGGCGACCAGCGCTGTGCGAGCGCCCCGCTCCTCGAGCAGCGCGTTGGTGCCGACCGTCATCCCGTGCGCGAAGGACTCGACCGCGGCGGGCTTTGCGCCGGCCTTCTCCAGCACTTCCCTGACCGAGGCGATCACCGCCTCCGACTGGTCGTCGGAGGTGGTGGGGAGCTTCGCGGTGTGCAGGCGCTCGCCGTCGAGCAGCACCGCGTCGGTGAAGGTGCCGCCGACGTCGACACCGAGCAGCACTGTCTCAGCTCCACTGCTTCCGGCGCACCTCGCCGTCCGGCCCGTAGACGAGGTGGACGCCGTCCAGCTCCGGGTCGGTGGCCGGAGCGTCGGCGCGGCGGTGGCCGCCGCGCGACTCGCGCCGCTCCAGCGCACAGGCGGCGATCCCGCGCACCAGGGGATACGGGTCGGAGAGCAGCTCGCGCAGCTCTTGCGGGCGGCGCAGCGGCCCGGCGAGGCGCCAGACCGTGTCGCGAGTCTCCTCGCTGGGAGACGTGAAGCGCCACTCGGGTGGGGGAGGGGCTTGCTCGCCGGCGGTCTCCGCCAGGGCGGCGTCGCCCGCCCGGCTGCCGAAGACGAAGCACTCGCTGAGCGAGTTGGAGGCGAGCCGGTTGGCGCCGTGCAGGCCGGTGCAGGCGCACTCGCCGACGGCGTAGAGGCCGGGCAGCGAGGAGCGCCCGTCGAGGTCGACCGCGACGCCGCCCATGAAGTAGTGCGAGGCGGGTGCGACGGGGACCGGCTCGGAGCCGGGGTCGAGGCCGGCCGCGGCGAGCGTCTCGAAGACGCTGGGGAAGCGGGCCGGGTCGACCGGCCGCAGGTCGAGGCCGACGTGCGCGGTCCCGTCCGCCTCCATCCGGTCGAGGATCGCCGCGGTGACCGCGTCGCGCGGGGCCAGCTCGTCGGTGAAGCGCCTGCCCTTCGCGTCGAGCAGCAGCGCCCCCTCGCCGCGAACGGCCTCGGTGATCAGCGTCCCGTCGAAGCTCGTGCCCGGCAGGGCCAGCGCGGTGGGGTGGAACTGGCACAGCTCCAGGTCGGCGAGGTCGGCGCCGGCGGCGTGGGCCATCGCCGGCCCGGCGCCGATCGCCCCCCGCGGGTTGGTCGTCCGCCGCCAGAGCGCCGCGGCGCCGCCCGTCGCCAGCACGGTGGCCGCCGCCGTCACCGGGCCGTCGTCGGCGAGCAGCCCGTGGCAGCGCTCGCCGTCGCTCCACAGCGCCAGCGCCGAGGTTCGCTCGCGGACCTCGATGCGCGGCTCGGCGTCGGCCATCGCCGCCAGCTTGCCGGTGATCTCCCGGCCTGTCTGGCTGCCGCCGGCGTGGACTATCCGCCGCCGCGTGTGGCCGCCCTCGAGGCCGAGGGCGAGGTCGCCGTTGGGGCCGGTGTCGAACTCGACCCCGCGCTCGCGCAGCTCGCGCACCGCCGCCGGCGCGCCCTCCACCAGCACTCGTACCGCGGACGCCTTGCACAGCGCCCGCCCGGCCGCGATCGTGTCGGCGGCGTGCTGTTCGGGCGAGTCGCCCGGCTCCAGGGCCGCCGCCAGGCCGCCCTGCGCCCAGAAGCTGGCGCTCTGCGCCAGCGGCGTGCGGGAGACAACGCACACACTGCCGCCCGCCTCGGCGGCGCGCAGGGCCGTCCACAGGCCGGCGGCCCCGCCGCCGATCACGGCGACGTCGAAGCTCACCCCAGCCGGCGCCGGATCCGGCGCCTCAGCCCCCGCAGTCCGCCGCTCTGTGCGGGGACGGTCTGCGCGCGCTGCTCTGCCGCTTCGACCTGCGCTTCGATCTCGGCCAGCCGCTGCTCGGCGGCCGCAATTGTCTGGGCTCTCGCCTCGCGCTCGCGCCGCAACTCCTGCTCACGCGCCTCGAGTTCCTTCTCGCGGGTTCCCAGCTCCTGCCGCAGCCGCTCCAGCTCCGCCGCGTCCTCCTTGCTGCCGGTCCGCCTGTCCTTGCGCAGCCCGGCGCGAACCTCACGCTCGACCTCTCGTCGAATCTCCTTAGAGTGGCCCCGCAGCCACTCCGCGGCCGCAGTCCGCGCCTCCGACTCACCGCGTCGCTTCTCCTCCTCGGCGCGATCGGCCCGCGCCTCGGCCGCCTCGATCTGCCCTCTCAACTCCTCCAGCGCCGCGGCTGCCTTCTGGCGGTCTCCCTCCAGCTCCTCCTCCAGCGCGCGCAACTCCGCCCCCTCGTCACCCTTGGGCTCCGCCCCTTCGTCACCCTTGTCTCCCGCCCGGCTCATCTCGTCGCGAGACTTTTACCACCGCAGGGGGCGCGACGGCTTGGATTCAGCCATCGGCCGGCAACAGCGTGAAGCTGTTGCCGGAGAGGGGAGCGACCGAGCGGAAGTGCCGCTCGTCGAAGGTGAGCAGGCGGCTCGTCTCGAAGCGGGCCGCGAGGACGACGATCGAGCAGTCGGCAAGGCCCAGGCTGAGGTCGGCATATCGGGTGTCGAGAGCAGCGATCTTCGGGTACTCGTCGATCTCCAGGCAGACGACCTCGTAGCGCCGCGCTGCCAGGTCGCTGAGGAAGGCGCGGCGGGCTGAGTCGCCGAGCCGCTCGCCGAGCAGGTAGTCGACCTCCGCCGTGACGGGCGCCGGCAGAACCAGCGCGCCGGGCTCGCCGCGCAATGTCTCCAGCAGCGTCTCCCGCATCGGGTCGCCACGGTCCGCGAGGGCGACGAGCGGCGCTGCATCGAGGACGAGGGTCACTCGCCGAAGCCGCGCATCAGCTCACCCTCGGGGATCGCGGAGATCGGGCGCGGGTCCTCGTCGACCCGCTCGAAGCCCTCGGCCAAAGCGAAGTCCCGATCGCGGCGGGGCGGGGGCCGGTAGGCGCCGATCGCGTCGCGAATGATCTCCGCCTGCGGTCGTCCTTCGGACCGCGCCAGCCGCGCCAGTCGTTCGGCCTGCTCCTCGTCGAGATAGACGCTGGTCTTGCGCATGGGAGGAGTGTAGGGCATGACGTAGGGCATCGTTCCACTCCTCTCTCCTTCCTAAGGCATTGACGGCCTCCATCTCGCCCCCCGGCGGGAGGTCGACCGAGGCCGGGAACAAGGCGTTTCCCAGAAGCCCGGGGGCGGATCTCGGCGTCGCCCTTTCACCCTCAGAGCAAGGGAACCCAGAATCGGCGACCCGAATGTTCCGCTCTGTAAAGCCGATTTTCCCGATCCCTTGACTTTCACCGGGGGATCTGTGTACTTTTCCGCTCCGTTTGCAGAACGAATGTGTTCCTCAATAAGAACGATCTCGTTCGAGCAGCGGAGCAGGACAGGGAAACGAGAGAGAAAGGCCGATCGGGCCGGGTCCGCCCAGCGGAACCGCCATTGGCCGGGAGAGACAGTTGAGAGCAAGGCAGAGCACACCCTTTGCGTCAGCGCGCCGTGGCGCGTTCGCCGACGCCCCCTTCCTGTCTGGCCGGTCCCGCTCCTCGTCACCTGCCGGTCGGCCCGCCGCCCTCGCGCCGGTTCGCCCGGCCGACTCCGGCAACGACCCGGCTGACGCCCTCCTCCTCCGCGTCACACCCACAACTTCCACCTACGTTCGATGAAGAGCGCAACGAAAGGAACGCACTCAGTGAGAGCACAGGCGAAGACCTCGTCCGCTGCCAACCGCGACGGTTCCGGCTTCCTCGCCGCCGTCCGCAGCCGCATGAGCTTTGCCGGCCGTGGTGTGTCCGTCGGCACCGCCGGGAGTGGTGCGCCCTCAGCCGCGGGCGCGGCACGTACGGGTACGGGCTCCGTGCCCGCCTCCGCTGTCCTCGCGCTGGCCATCCTGGCGCTCATCGCCGGCTTGGCGGTCTCGATCGCCTCCGCCTCCAAGCAACGGGAGCTCGCGATCGGCACCGGGACCCCCGACTCGGCCGCCACCGGCTCTTTTGACGACCAAAACGGCGTCGCCGCCAATCACTCCTCGATCGCCGACGGGTCCACCGATCCGCTCGGCAACTCGACCGATGGCTACGTCTACGTCGCCGACGAGGACAATCACCGCGTTCAGGTCTTCGACTCCTCCGGTGAGTTCCAGTTCATGTTCGGCGGGAGTGTCAACGCCGGCACCGGCGACCCTAACGTCTGCACCAACGCCGGCCCGCCGAGCGACGATTGTCAGGCCGGCGACGACGCGTCCACCGCCGGCGGCTTCCTCGACGATCCGCAGAGCATCGCGATCGATCAGTCCGACGGCTCGGTCTACGTCGGCGACGAGGACAACGCCCGCATCCAGAAGTTCGACGCCGCAGGCAACTTCCTGCTGGCGATCGGCGAGGGCGTGAACGCCGACACCGCAGCCGACGTCTGCACCGCCGCCTCCGGCAACACCTGCCAGGTTGGCGGCACATCCGGTGCCGAGTCGAGCCTCTCCGCCAACTTCGTCGGGTCGATGACCGTCGATCCCAACGGCACCGACCTCTACGTCGCCGACGAGGACAACTCCCGCATCCAGGTCTTCGACTCCGCCGGCAACTTCCAGCGCACCTACGGCTACGGCGTCGACGACGGCACCGGCGCCCCCCAGGTCTGCACCTCCGGCTGCCAGTCGGGGATGGCCGGCTCGGCTCCCGGTCAGCTCGACGAGCCGACCGACGTCGCAATCGACGACGACGGCCATCTCTTCGTCTCCGACGACGACACTGACAGGGTGCTCCGCTTCGACGACGGCGTCGCCTTCGCCAGCCCGCTGGAGTTCGCCCCCGCCCAGCTCACCGACCAGGCGCCCGGCTGGATCGAAATCGACACCGGCACCGCCCCGGGCATCGCCGACGACCGCGTCTACGTTGTGCAGGGCGGCAGCACCAACTCCGGAGTCGTCAACGAGTTCGGCCCCGGCGGTGCCCTGCTCGACACCCACGGCGCAGGCGCCGGCTTCGGAAACCGCGGCACCGCTGGGGGCCTCGGCATCGATCCCGGCCTCGAGAGGATCTACGCCTCCGATGACTCTGACGCGTTCGTCTACGCGCTCAGCGAACTGGCCGATCCGGTTGCCACCCTGACGCTCGTCGACGGGGTCGACGCCACCTCGGCCACGCTGCACGGCGAAGTCAACCCGACCGGCTCGCAGACCAACTATCGCTTCGAGCACAAGCCCTCCTCCGCCCCCGACGAGCCGGTCTCCTGGACCTCGGTTCCGGTCCCCGACGGCGACGCCGGCAGCGGCAGCGGCGCCGCGCCGGTGCCCGACGAGACGATCACCGGCCTGGAGCCCAACACCTCCTACGACGCCCGCCTCGTCGCGAGCAAGCCCTTCGGCGGGCCGAGCCACCTCTCGGGCGTCGAGAGCTTCAACACCGATCCCGCCCCGCCGATCGTAACCAGCACCTCCGTGGACTCGATCCAGGACACCTCCGCGCGCCTGGTCGCGCGGATCGACCCGCAGAGCCAGCCGACCGTCTACCAGTTCCAGTACGGCACCGACACCGGCTACGGAGATCTCGCTCCCATCTCGCTGGCTCCGGTCGGCGCGGGGGCGAGCGATGTGTTCGTCTCCGCGGAGATCTCCGGCCTCGACCCGGCGACGGAGTACCACTTCCGGGTCCTCGCCGACAACCCGACCGACACCGCGTTTGGCCCGGACCGCTCCTTCACCACCCGTGCCGCCCCGCTCGACGCCACCAACCGCGCCTACGAGCTGGTCTCGCCGGCGGACAAGATCGCCGGCGGGGTGGGCGGTAGCGGCAGCCCCGTTTCGCTCGACGGGTCGCGAGTCATCAGCGCGAGCAGCGCCGGTGACGTGCTGATCGACGGGGGCTTTGGATTCGGCAACGACTTCGCACTCTCCGAGCGTCTTTCCGATTCCGAGGGGTGGGTCTCCAAGCCGGTTATCACCCGCCCCAATTTCACGCCTTTCACACTCGCCGTGCGAATCGGCCTCTACGACTGGAGCGATGACCTCTCGCTGCTCAACTGGGGCCCCAGCGGCGGCGAGCTGAAGCTGTTCCCGGAGCTGGCAGGCCTCGCGATGTTCGAGCGCCAGCCGGGCTACGTGAGCGATTCGGCCAGCGGCAAGTGGGAGGTACTCGCTCCGCTCGATCTGATCAACGGCGAGCTCGAACCAGGTCTTTTCGGTGACGTGCAGCACACCAGCGGCGATCACGTGCTGGTCAGCGCCCGCATCCGCGACCTGCTCGATGAGCCCGGCGAGGACGGTATCTATGGAACCGGGGACGACGTCGAGCTCGATCCCGCTCACGCCCAGCTCGCCGGCGGCGCCGGCGGCGACACTCTCTACGCGGTCGACACCTCCGGTGGACTTAGCGACAGCTTTCCCGGCGAAGCCGAGCGCAGCCTGGTCGGGCTCTGCACCGACCCCGCCGGGCGCACCGAGATCCCCCTGCGCGAAGCCGGAGGCGAGCTGGGCGCCCAGGCCTGCCCCGATGGCGCCGATGAGCTGATCAGCGAGCGGGGCGCCGCAATCGGGCGCGCCGCCGAGACCAGTCATCCGGCCTCGACCAAGAACACGATCTCCGACGACGGCTCGCGCATCTTCTTCATGAGCCCCGATCCGCGGGCGAGCGGCAGCCCGGCGGCATGCTCGGGTACAGACGATTCGACCTCGTGCCCCGCCCAGCTCTACGTCCGCCAGGAGAACGCGCCCGGCGAGTTCGTGACCCGCTGGCTCTCCCGGCCCGAGGTGGAAGATCAGGAGGCATCCCTGCTCGGCCGCGCCTACTACGAGGGCGCTTCCAAGGACGGGAGCCGGGTCTTCTTCCGCACCGCGACGCCGCTCACCGACGACGATCCCAACGGCGGCTGTGGCACGCCGTGCACTACCGGTTCGCCGTCTGACGAATCCTGGGACCTCTATATGTATGAGCTTGCCGACGGGCCGGATCCGAGCGGTCCCGGCGCCGCGTTGACACGCATCTCGGCCGGTCCGACCGACGGGGCGGATGCAAACGTCAGCGCGCCCGGGGGCTCCAAGCCCGATGGCACCGCCGCAGCTCTGCGCTTCGCTTCCGACGACGGCTCCCGCGTCTACTTCGCTACCGCGGCCGAGATCCCCGTTCCGGGCGCTCCCGCACCCCACGACGAGGAGATAACCGCACCCGGCGGCACCCCGCTTACCGAAGACATGGCAAACCTCTACCTCTACGACCACCAGTCTGCCGCCGAGCGTTGGCGCTTCGTCGCCCGCATCCCCCGTTTCCTTGGCTCGGGGGCGACGACCGCAAGCTGCGCCAGCGTAGGCGCCGTCGAGCGGCCCGTGATGAGTTTGGGAGGAAACTTTGCCGTGCTTCCCCTCAGCAGCGGTGACACTGTTGCCAACTGCGTGCGCGGCAACGCCGACGGCACCTTCGTGACCTTCTGGACCCCCGGCCGCCTCCTCGCCGGCGACCTGGAGGCCGACAGCGCCGACATCTACGCCTACGACGCCGCGGCCGACCGCCTCGCCCGTGTCTCTGCTCCGCAGGGCGGCGAGGGCGAGCCGTACCTCTGCGACGAAGCGCCCTGCTACGGCGACATGGGCCTGATTGGTTTCACAGGCACGTCTCCGAGTCATCTCGGTGTCGCGACTCATCCCACCAATCCCGGCGATCGCATCGCCTTCTTCCACAGCCGCAGCCGGCTCGTGCCCGAGGACGTAAACGATGCATACGACGTCTATGAGTGGCGCAACGGCCGTCTTTCCCTGATAACCCCGGGCACCGGCGACGAGGACGTCCTCTACATGGGCAACGGCGCCTCGGGTCGCGATGTCTTCTTCAAGACCTCCGAAGCGCTCACCTGGCAGGACACCGACGCCGTAGCCGACATCTACGACGCCCGCATCGGCGGCGGCATCGAGCCGCCTGCCTCCGGCACCCCGGCCTGCGACGTGCTCGCCGGCAGCTGCGAGGGCGCCTCGCCGCCGGAGCGCGGCGAGGGCTCCGGCGCGGGCTCGGCCGCCTTCTCGGGCCCGGGCAACGTCGCGGCGCCGGTCCGCCGCCCCAGTCGCTGTGCCAAGCACGCCCGCAATGCGCAGCGGGCCTCACGCAACGCCAGGCGCTTACGCCGCGGCGCCCGACAGGCCTCCGGGCGCCGCGCGGGGGTCCTGCACCGCCGCGCCAGTCGTGCTGCAAACACCGCGCGACGCACCTCGCGCGGTGCGAAGCGCTGCCGCGCCCGCGCCCGAGCGGCGGGCGCCGGCCGGAGGGCGAGCCGATGACCACCGCGACCAGGAGGGACCCGAGCAAGATGACTCGCACGCTGACCGACAACGCGACGACAGGGGGGCGGCTCCGCCTGCGCGGCGCGATCGTCGCCTGCGCGGCGTTCGTGGCCCTCGCCCTCGCGGGGCCGTTGCCCGGTGCCGGCGCCAACAGCGAGGAGTTCGGCCCCGGCCCCGCGGAGGGCCCCGCCCTTCCGGGTCCGACCTCCTTCTTCGCCGGCAGCTGCGAGCTTGCCTCGACTGATGCCGCGGTGGGCAGCCCGCCGGCGATCGCGCCGCACTGCGTCGACTTCGGCACTGTCGCCCCCTTCGTCTTTCCCAACTCCTGGCAGCCGCCGCCGGCCTGGCGCCGCAGCCCGCTCACCGGGGCCGGCGCTCATCCCGACGCCACGGCGATGCAGGCATTCGCGCGACAGACGACCGGGGAGCTGGTCGAGCTCGCAGGGATTCATTTCGGCTCAGGCAACGTAAAGAACGTCGTCGTCGACCTTCCGGCCGGCCTGGTTGGCAATCCGGACTCGGTCGAGCGGTGCACGACAGACGATTTTGCCTCCAGGCCCGTCATGTGCTCGCCCGCCTCGCAGATCGGCGTAGTCGAGATCTCTCTGGAGGGTTTCGTCAAGATCCACCAGCTGCTCCCCGTCTACAACCTCGACCCGCGTCCGGGCCGGGCGGCGGAGCTTGGCATCCCCTACGCCGGGCAGATCGGGAACGGGCGGATACACATCGTCGCCACCGCTCGCACCGAGGGTGACTACGGGCTGCGGGCCGTGGTCCGCAACATCCCCACCTCGATCCCGCTGCAGATCCAGTCGCTGACCGTCTGGGGCGTGCCCTGGGCCGAATCGCACGACTCCTTCCGCGTTCCGGTGGGATGGGAGCCGGCCAGTGCCGGCATTCAGTGCCACCCCAACTACAGCATCCCCTTCCAGGAGGGGTTCCCCGGTGGCCCTGGCCCGGAGTGCACCCAGCCGGCGCCGTACAACCCCGCTTGGGGCCCGATCGAGCCCTTCTACACCAACCCCACCGAGTGCGACGGCTCTGAGCCGCAAACCAGGATGGCGACCGACTCCTGGCAGGATCCGACGCAGTGGCACTCGACCTATGACCCGGACCTCTCCGACCCCGAATGGGAGAAGGCCAGCTCTGCAGCGCCCCCGCTCGACGGTTGCGAGCAGGTTCCCTTCGACCCCGATCTCGACGCGCGGCCGACCACCGACCGGGCCGACTCTCCCACCGGCCTCGACGTCGATCTCACCATCCCCCAGAACAACGACCCGCCGCCGGCGCTCGCCGGAGATCCGGGCGTCGCCGGCGACCCCGCGTCAGGCGCCCCCGGCCACTGGCGCTCGGAGGCGGGCCTCGCCACCGCCCACCTCAAGGACGCCGAGGTCACCCTGCCCGAGGGCCTGGTCGTCAACCCCTCCTCGGCCAACGGCCTCGCCGCCTGCTCCTCGGAGCAGATCGGCCTGACCACGACCAGCGGGGCGATGCCGGCGCCGATCCGCTTCGACAACGACGACCCCTCCGACAATCAAGGCCGGGAGTGCCCCGACGCCTCGAAGATCGGCACCGTCGAGGTGCAGACCCCGCTGCTCGACGAGGCCGACTGGCCGACCGGCGAGGTCTACCTGGCCGCTCCGCACGACAACCCCTTCGACTCCCTGCTGGCCCTCTACATCGTGATCCGCAGCGAGGAGCGTAACTTCATCGCCAAGCTGGCCGGCGAGGTCACCCCCGATCCCGAGACCGGGCGGCTGACCGCCACGTTCGCCAACAACCCGCAGCTTCCGTTCTCCCGCTTCTCCCTCGACTTCCGGGGCGGGGCGCACGCTCCGCTGGTCACCCCGTCGACCTGCGGTGCCTACTCGACCGAGTCGCGACTTGCCTCCTGGGCTCAGCCGGCCGGGCAGGTCGCCTCCACCGACACCTGGCAGATAGTCCGGGGTCCGGGCGGCGACTGCGCCGAGGACGAGGGCGATCTCCCCCACGACCCCGACTTCGACGCCGGCACGGTGGAGCCGATCGCCGGCGCCGAGAGTCCCTTCGTCGTCAACCTCAGGCGCGAGGACGGGTCGCAGCGCTTCAGAGAGGTGACGATCACTCCGCCGGCCGGGCTCACGGCGAAGCTGGCCGGAATCCCCTACTGCCCCGATTCCGCCCTCGACACCGCGGAGGACCGCGACGGTCGCGACGAGCAGGCCGACCCCTCCTGCCCCGCCGCCTCGCGAGTGGGCAGCGTGGTGGCCGGCGCCGGCGCCGGACCCGACCCCTACGAGGCGGAGGGCGACGCCTACCTCGCCGGGCCGTACGAGGGCGCCCCGCTCAGCCTCGCGCTCGTCACCCCGGCGGTCGCCGGCCCCTTCGACCTGGGCACGGTGGTGATCCGCACCGCCCTGCACGTCAACCCGGTCACCGCGGAGATCACCGCGGTCTCCGACCCGATTCCGCAAGTCCTGCGGGGCATCCCGCTGAACGTGAAAAGCGCCTCGGTTAGCCTCGACCGCTCCGAGTTCACCCGCAACCCGACGAGCTGCCAGGAGACGCAGGTCGGCGGAGAGCTGCTCTCCGCCCTCGGCGTCTCCGCCGGCCTCGAAGAGCGCTTCCAGCTCGGCGAGTGCCGCCGCCTGGGCTTCAAGCCCAAGCTGCACCTGCGCCTCTTCGGCCGCGGCGTCCACAGGAGCGCCAACCCGAGGCTACGCGCGGTTCTGATTCCCCGTCCCGGCGACGCCAATATCGCCAGGGCAGCGGTGAAGATGCCATCGACGCTGCTGCTCGACCAGGACCACATCCGCACGATCTGCACCCGCGCCCAGTTCGCCACCGACAGCTGCCCGCAGCGGGCGATCTACGGCCACGCGGCGGCGAGCACCCCGCTGCTGGACAATCCCCTCAGGGGACCGGTCTATCTGCGTTCCTCGGACAACCCGCTGCCCGACCTTGTCGCCGACCTGCGCGGGCAGATCAGAGTCGAGGTCGCCGGTCGCACCGACTCGGTGCGCGGCGCGCTGCGCAACACCTTCGACATCGTCCCCGATGCGCCGGTGTCACGGTTCGTCCTGCTTCTACAGGGAGGCCAGAAGAGCCTCTTGGTCGCGAACAGCAACCTCTGCCGCGGAGCGCAGCGGGCGAGAGTGAACATGCTGGCCCACAACGGGCGTCGCTCGCTGACCCGGCAGCCGATCAACGTTTCCCGTTGCAAGCAGATCCGCAAGGCGAAGCAACGGGCGGCCAAGCGCAAGCGGGCGCGCAACAGGGGTGCAAGGCGCGGCGCGCGCCGCGCCTCGGTCAGCTCCGCACGTCAGGCCGGCGACCGTGCCCCCCTCGTTGCCGCGCAGGGCACCGGGTAGATAGCCGATGACAGGCGAGCGAACACCCGGCCGCTCCAGCGGTGGGACGATGGTGCTCGCCACTCTCCTGTGCGGGACGATCGCCGCAATGGCGCTGCTGCTCGTCGCCGCGCCGGCCCAGGCCGCCCCCGAGGACCCTCTCTTCACCTTCACACCCAAGCCGCCGCCGCCGATCGACCCGCCGCCTCCGAACGGCGGCTACCTCAACGGGCCCTGCGGCCTCGGGGTGGACGCGGCCGGCAACTTCTACGTCGCCGACCACTACTCCGACGCCGTCGAGGTTTATGACCCCGACGCCGACTACGTCGCGCTTCCGTTGGGCGGGGCTACCGGCTACGTGACCCGGCTGGACAGCCCGGACCCGCTGGGCGGTCCCTGCGGGCTGGCGCTCGACGGCGCCGGAGACCTCTACGTCAGCGACTTCCACCGCCAAGTGGAGAAGTTCTCCCCCTCCGAGTTCCCGCCCATGCCGGCCTCCGAGGCTCCGCCGACGCCGGCCACCAGTTACAGCTCGGTGGGCGTAATCGACTCTTCCCGGTCGACCGGCGTCGCAGCCGACCCCGCGACCGACGACGTCTACGTCAATAACCGCACCCACGTCTCCGTCTACGACCCCGCCGGCAGCCCGACCGGACAGATCGGCCTCGGCACGCTCGGCGAGGGCTACGGCGTGGCGGTCTCGGGGTTCGCGGCGACCCTGGGCTTCGTCTACGTGCCCGACGCCGCAGACGACACGGTCAAGGTCTATGACCCAGCGATCGACCCGGTCAACCCGGTGGCGACGATCGACGGCGCCGCCGCCCCGGCCGGAGAGTTCACCTCCCTGCGCGACTCCGCAGTCGCGATCGACGACGTGACCGGCGACGTCTACGTCGTCGACAACACCCAGCCCGCCCACGCCGAGCAGCCGTTGGCGATCGTGCACGTCTTCGACTTCACCGGCGCCTACCAGGGCCACCTGAAGCACATGGTCGTGCACGGCGTCCCGACCGGCCTCGCGGTCGACAACTCCGCCGGCGCGACGCACCCGCTCGGCACGCAGGGCCGCGTCTACGTCACCTCCGGCAACACCCACGAGGGGGGCCTGTATGCCTACCCGCCGGGCGCCGCGACCGCCGGCGATCCCCTGCCGCCGGCGATCCCGCCCGAGCCGCTTGGCCGTGAGCAGTTCTTTCCCACCCTGCCGATCGGCGACCCCGCCGCCCCGCCGGGCGGGATTCCCTGCGAGGGCGACGACTGCCAGGTCCTGCCCCCGGATCCGGTCGACCCAACGCTCACCACGAGGCTGCGCGGCCTCGGCAATCCCAAGGTGCGCTACCGCGGCTCTGTCCGTGACTGCGGGGCGATCGCCCGCGGCGCCCGCGGGCTCTCACGGCGGGGGCGCCGCGTCGCCCGCCGCGCCAAGCGCAGCCGCAAGCCGCGCCTGTCCAGGCGCCTGCGCGGCCGGGCCACGAAGCTTCGCGGCCGCGCCCGCCGCGCTCGCCGCTCCGCGCGGCGCTGCCGGCGGGCCAACGACAGCGCGGCGGGCGTCTCCCGGGCCGGGGCTTCCTCCACGGGTACGGGTGACGCCAACGCCTCCGGCAAGTCCGCCGGCTCGCCGTTCCCTGCGAGTCCGACGCAGGCGGAGGGAGCAGCGCGGCGTGCCGGAGATGTCGCCGTGGCCGATGCCGGCTCCGCCTCGGCTTCGGCCGCCGCCGCGGGCGGCGCCGGGACGCTCGCCCTGCTTCCGGATGGCGAAGGGTTCGACGCTGCGGTCCGGGCCCAAGGAGGAGGGACGGCGACCCTGGCAGGCTCCCACCCGTACTCGCTCGATCTCGCCGTCGGCCTCGACCAGGGCTCCGGGGAGGCCGAGCTGCGCGATCTGCGCATCGACCTCCCGTCCGGCCTGCTCGCCAGCCCCGCCGCGACGCCGCTGTTCTGCTTGAGCGCCGAGTTCCAGGCCCCCCGCACCTCGCCCTTCGGGCCAAGCGCCTCGGGCGAGAGCTGTCCCGAGAACACCCAGGTCGGCACCGTCGAAGTGACGACCGGCGCCGGTGGGGGAGAGACGGTTCGCTTCGGACTCTTCGGCCTCGAGCCGGACGGGACCGCGATGCGCCTCGGGGCCGCGCCCTTCGGGCATCCCCTCGTCTTCGACGTGAGCGTCCGCGCCGGCGGCGGGGAGCCCTTCGGGCTTTCCCTGACCGCCTCCGAGGTCCCCGAGGCGCTCGAGGCCCGGGCCCTGGAGCTGTCGCTGTGGGGCGCTCCCTGGGACGCCTCCCACAACAGGGAGCGCGGCGACTGCCTGAACGAGGCGGAGCCGGCCTTCGCCTGGTCGAAGTGCTCGGTGGGGGAGCCGCGCAGCGTCCCTCCGGTCGCCTTCCTGACCCTGCCGACCGAGTGCGGCGCACCGCTCGCTTTCACGGCGCGGGCGGACAGTTGGCAGGGGGCGGGCGGATTCACGGAGCAGGCCGTCAACCGCGACTCCGACGGCGCGCCGGCCCCGATGGCGGGCTGTGAGAGCCTGCCCAGCTTCGAGACGTTCGGACCCACCGTGGAGGGGCTGCTTCCAGTCGAGAAGGCGTCTTCGTCCAGCGGCTTCGTCTTCAGCCTCGCGGGCGAGGACCCCGGCCTCGCCGATCCCCGCGCTCGCATCCGTTCCCATCCCGAACGGGTCGTGGTCGAGTTGCCCACCGGGGTTTCCCTCAACCCCTCCCTGGGCGCCGGGCTCGGCGTCTGCGCGCCGGGGCAGCTCGCCGCCGAGACCGCCTTCAACCCGCCCGGCGCGGGTTGCCCGAACGCCGCCAAGATCGGTGTCTTCAGCGTTCGCATCCCCTTCTACGACGGACTCCTGCGCGGCGGCATCTACCTCGCCGAGCCCGACGATCCCGGCGAGGCGGGCTCCGAGAACCCATTCGACGCGCTGCTCGCCGTCTACCTGGTGGCCAAGTCGGCCGATCGGGGCATTCTGCTGCGCATCCCCGGCGAGCTGGCGCCGGACCCTTCGGACGGCACGCTCACCGCCACCTTCGAGGGCCTGCCCCAGCTCCCCTATACCGACCTCGAGGTGAGCTTCAGGGGCGGTCAGCGGGCGCCGCTGGTCTCGCCGCCTACCTGCGGAGAAGTGACCACCCGAATCGAGCTGACGCCCTCCTCGGGCGAGGAGAGCACGGTCTCCACCACCGTCTCCGAGATCAGCTCGGGGATCGGCTTCGGCCCATGCCCGGACGGCTCCACCCCACCCTTCGATCCCGATGCTGTGTCCGGCGGGGTCAACTCCAACGTCGGCTCCTACACCCCCTACTACGTCCACCTCTCCAGGGAGGACGAAGAGCAGGAGATCACCTCCTACTCGCTGACCCTGCCCGAGGGGATCACCGGCAAGCTCCAGGGGATACCGTTCTGCCCCGACTCGGCGATCGCGGCGGCGCGGGGGAAGGACGGGTTCGACGAGATCGCCGACCCGAGCTGCCCCGCGGCGAGCCAGGTGGGGAGGACCAACACCGGCTACGGGGTCGGGCCGGCGCTCACCTACGCGCCGGGGCGGATCTACCTGGCGGGCCCCTACGGTGGCCGGCCGCTCTCGCTGGTGACGATCAACGCCGCCACGGTCGGCCCGTTCGACCTGGGCACGATCGTGATCCGCTCGGCCTTCTCGGTCGACCCGCGGACCGCGCAGCTTGAGATCGACTCCTCCGCGTCGGACCCGATCCCTCACATCCTCGAGGGAGTGCCGCTTCACCTGCGCGACATCCGCATCCACATGGACCGCGAGGACTTCACACGCAACCCGACCAGCTGCCGGGCCTCGGAGCTGGAGTCGACCCTGACCGGCTCCGGCGAGGAGTTCGGCGATCCGTCCGATGACACGAGCGCGATGGTGGCGGAGCATTTCCAGCTGCTCAACTGCCTGGAGCTGGACTTCCGCCCGCGGCTGGGCCTGCGCCTGCTGGGCGGCGTGCGCCGCAGCGCATATCCGGCGCTGCGGGCGGTGCTGCGCGCCCGAGACGGCGATGCCTCGATGAAGCGGATCGCGGTGACGATGCCCCGCTCGCTGTTCCTCGCCCAGAACCACATCCGCGGCATCTGCACCCGGCCCCAGTTCGCCGCCGAGCGTTGCCCCGCCAACTCGGTCTACGGGAGAGCGGTCGTCTACTCCTCGCTCTTCGACGAGCCGCTGCGCGGGCGGGTGTACCTGCGCTCCTCCGAGCACCGTCTGCCCGACCTGGTGGCGTCGCTTCGCAGCGGTGAGGTGCGAATCGTCCTCGAGGGCCGCATCGGGCCGTCCAAGTCGGGCGGCGTGCGCACCTTCTTCGAGGACGTCCCCGACGCTCCGATCGAGGCCTTCGTCATGCAGCTCGACGGCGGCAAGCGGGGCCTCTTGGTCAACTCGGTGAACGTCTGCAACGCGCCTCCCCGAGCGACGGTCAAGGCGCTGGGCCAGAACAACCGCGGCGTCGTCTACACGACCAAGCTGCGCGGCAACTGCAAGAAGTTCGAGCAGGCGCAGAAGCGAAGGCGGGCGCGCCAGAAGCGCAGGCGCGCGCAGCGGCGCAAGCGACGGCAGCGCGCGCGGCGCAGCGCCACCGCCCGCGTCTCGGAGGTGACCCAGCGCGGCAACCTGCGTGTCGCGGTAAACGGCAAGTTGACGCCTCGCGCACTGCCGCGCAAGGGAGCGGCCCCGGTCGCCGTCTCGGTCTCCAGCCGCATCGCCACCACCGACCGCAGCCAGCCCCCTCCGTTGCGCCGCCTGCGGATCGAGATCAACCGCCACGGCCATCTCTCCACCGCCGGCCTGCCGGTCTGCCCCTATCGCAAGATCCGGACCGCCACCTCCGCCCGCGCGCTTCGCGCCTGCGGTGACGCCCTGGTGGGCCAAGGAAGCTTCGAGGCGAACGTCTCCCTGGCCAACCAGGAGCCCTACCGCGCCAGGGCGCGCCTGCTGATCTTCAACGGCCGCAGCAAAGGCAAGCCGGTGCTGCTCGGCCAAGTTTACTCGCCGCGTCCTTTCGCTACCGCCTTCGTGATCGTCTTCGACCTCGCCAAGTCGCGTCGCGGCGCCTTCGGCACGGTGCTGAACGCCTCCCTGCCCCGCGCGATCGGCAGCTGGGGGGTCGTGACCGGGATCGAGCTCAACCTCTCGCGCCGCTACCGCCACCGGGGCAAACGGCGCAGCTTCCTCTCCGCCGGTTGCCCCGCGCCAAAGGGGTTTCGGGTCGTTCCCTTCCAGCTCGCGCGCACCAGCTTCCGCTTCGCCGGCGGCCGCACGCTCAGATCGACCCTGACCCGCAACTGCCGGCCCAGATAGGAGCCGCGACGTGACCCTGTCGGATGCAGAAGGATAAGCCCGACCGTGCGCACCCGCAATGCGCTCCTCGCCTTGACGGCGACCGCCGCGGTGGTCCTGATCGTCGTGCTGGTGAGCGGCGGGGGAGGGGAAGAGCAGACCCCGGCTGAGCAAGGCGCCGCCGTCCGTGAGGCGAGCGCTCGGGAGGCGAGCGCTCGGGAGCGCGAGCGGATCGCCGAGCACAACGCCCGGGTGCTGGAGGAGTACCGCGATCGCCAGGAGGCGGCCGAGCCGACCGAGGAGGAAGTCGAGGCCAGGCAGGCTGCGACAGAGGCCTACGAGCAGATCGAGTCCGTGGCCGGCGCCGGCTTCGTCGACCCCAGCGGCGACCTGCGCGCGGGCCTGCAAGCGGCTGAAGGAGACGGACGCCTGGAGGCGCTCTGCGATCGGCTCGGCGAGGCCGCCCGCGAGCAGACCGTCGCCTACGTGCGCCGCTCCGCCGGCCTCGCCGACGTCGAGTGGACCTGCGAGAAGGCGATGGCGCTGCTGATTCGCCGCTCCAACCAGGCGAGCGGCAGCGGGCGCCTGCGCAACGTCACCGTGATCGGCGTCAACGCCGTCGGCGACCGCGCAACCGCCACCGTCCGCGTCGGTCGCGACGCCCGGGTCAGCTCTATCCCCCTCATTCGCGAGAACGGCGAGTGGAGGCTGGGCTCGGCGCCGGGCCAGGGCGGCTCCGGATAGGCACAGTGGATACCGTCGTCCGTGTCCGCGTAGCGCCGGCTGGCGAGGCGGGAGCTGACGGGGAATGAGGCCATGACTCCCGCCCATATCCTCGCCGCAACCGCCGCCGCAGGCCTTGTCCTGCTGGCGCTGTTCCGCTTGTACCAGCGTCGCCCGCTGCGCGCGGCCTTCGGCCTCACGGCGGCGGGGTTGCTCGTCCTCTACGCGGTCGAGCTTCTGACCGCCCTGCCCGACCCGCAGGCGGCTCTCGAGCGCTCCGGGCAGGCGCTCGGCGACTGGGCATACGTCGTGGTCGGTGCCATGGCCTTCTTTGAGACCGGCGCGCCACCCTTCACCGTGGTCTTCCCCGGCGAGTGGGGGGCGGTCTACGGCGGGCTGCTCGCCCGTGAGGGGTCGATCCACCTCCTGCCCCTCGTGCTCGTGGTCTGGGCGGCTTCGCTCCTCGGCGACAGCTGGAGCTTCTTCCTCGGCCGCCGCTTCGTCAACTGTGCTTCGCCGCCCACGGGCTGAGATGCGCCGCTCCGTCGTCCCGCTCGTCCTCGCCTCGCTGGCGGCGACCCTGCTCGGCGTGGTGGCCGCCCACGCCGTGCTCACCGAGCGCGGCGACCTCTTCATCCGCTTCGACGGCGGCATCGCCCCGAACGCCCTGCCGCGCGCACATCAGGCGCCGGTGGCGGTGCGGATCGACGGAACGGTGCGCACGCGGTCGGGTGAGCGCCCGCCCGCCATGCGTGAGATCCGCATCGAGCTGAACCGCGGCGGGCGCATCCACACCGCCGGCCTGCCGCTCTGCCCGCGCCGGCGGATCGTCGACACCACCCGCGCCCAGGCGCTTGCCGCCTGCCGCGGCGCCCTGGTCGGCACCGGCACCTACCTGGCCCGCACCAGCCTCCCCGAGCAGGAGGCCTTTCCCACCGACGGGCGCATCCTCGCCTTCAACTCGCGTGTAGACGGCCGCCGGGCGATCCTCGCCCACGTCTACGGCACCGAGCCGGTGGCACTCAGCAGGGTCTTCGACTTCTACGTCAGCCGCCGCAGGCGCGGCCCCTACGGCACAGTTCTGCGCGGCGTCTTCCCGGCCTCGTCCAACCGCCACGGCTACCTGCGCCGCATCACCCTCAACCTGCACCGCACCTACCGCCACCGCGGCCGCACTCGCAGCTACGTCACCGCCGCCTGCGCCGCACCGCACGGTTTCGCACGTGCCGTCTTCCCCTTCGCCCGCGCCCGCATGCGTTTCGCCGACGGCCGCGCCCTCTCCTCGACCGTCTATCGCAGCTGCCGGGTGCGAGGCGCCGGACCATCTTGGGATCGGTTGTCCACGCTGTCTGTGGGGGTCGATCATCCCTCAGGGCGAGTGATCGACATCCTCGCCAGCGCTCCCGCCCGGCTGAACCGACCCGGTCAGTCCGCGCCGGCCTCGCCGCCGATCTCCCGCAGTGCCACCTCGGGCAGCCCGGCGAAGCCGGCCGCGTCGGCGCTCACGACCTCCCTTCCCCGAGCCCGCGCGGTCGCCGCGATGATCAGGTCGTGCGCGCCTCGCGGCCGACCGGCGCGACGGGTGTGGGCGAGCAGGGCGCTGTGCGCCCGGGCCACGTCGAGGTCGTAGTCCTCGATGCTGACCGTCTCCAGCACCGCGACGACGAAGGCTTCGCGCTTCTCCCGCCGCCGGCCGTCGGCCAACTCGACCCCGACCCCCAGCTCGGCGGCGGTGATCGCGGCGATCGCCACGTCGTCTTCGTCGCCGACCAGCCCCTCGAGGGCCGTCGCGCCCCCGCGCTCGACGTCGACCAGCACCGTGGTGTCGAGGATCAGTCGCGCCAGGGGTCCGTGCCGGGGCCGACGGCGTCACGCAGCTCGCGCAATTCCGCAGCCCACTCGGCGTCGGGTCTGTGCGCGCGCAGCGCTTCCTTCAGCGCCTCCCCGCTGCCCCCGAGCGCGGGCCCGATCGTCGCCACCGCGCGCCCGCGCCGCACCACGACGAACGACTCCCGACTCGACTCGACGCTGTCGAGCACCTCGGAGAACCGCCTCGCCGCGTCGGTCGCGCTGAGCTGCTTCACGAAATCAGATTATCAGACTTCCATTAGCCACCCCGGCGCCGAAGGACTGCGGCCCCAAACACAGCGGGCTCAGCCGTCGCCGGTCCGCTCGAGGTGGCGCCGCAGCCGCCGCAACTGGCCGGCGACGTCGGCACCGATCCCGATCCGCATCAGGGGGTGTAGGGGCCGGGGGGCGGAGAGCTGCGCGTCGTCGCGCTGGGTGAAGCGCGTGCCGCCCTCGACTGGCTCGAGGGTGTAGGTGACCGCGATCAGGTCGTGGCCGTCGTCCTCGCGCCACTCGATCCGGCGGGGAGGGTCCCAGTCGCGCAGGGTGTAGTCCATCCGTCGCGCCGGCAGAAAGGGAACCGGGCGGTGGACGACGACGAAGCGGGCGCCGGGGCCCTCGTTGGCCTCCCCGGCTGGCTCTACCGACTTCACCTTCGGGCACCAGAGCGGGTCGTTGCGCGGGTCGGCGACGAAGTCGAAGACTGCTTCGACCGGCCGCGCGATCAGCGTCGACTTCTCGATCAGCATCGCAACGATGTAGGCTACCTACCGGTAGGTTGGCATGCAAGCCACGCTCTCCCCGAAATCCCCACCTCGCTCGCGGCTGCCGGCGGCCGAGCGCCGCAAGGCGATCCTCGACGCGGCGCTTGGCCTGTTCGCCGAGCGCGACTACGAGACGATCTCGATGGCCGCGATCGCAACCACCTCCGGGGTGACCAAGCCGGTCCTCTACGACCACTTCGCCTCCAAGCAGCAGCTGTATGTGGCGCTGGTCGAGCGCGAGGCGGCCGCCCGTGCTGCGGCACTGGCGCCGAGCGTCGACTCCGAGGCGCCGCTGGAGGAGCGATTTCGCTCCCTCGCGTCGAGCGCGATCAAGTACGCCCGCCGGCATCCACGCTCCAGCCGCCTGTTACTGCAGATGCCGAACGGCGACCCGGTGGTGCGGGAAGCACACGAGGCGGTACGGGCTAGGCGTCGCGAGAGGATCGCCACCGCGATCCTCGCCGACCCCGAGTTCCGCGCCTCGCCCGGCCTCTCGCGGCGCGCCTCGGCCGAGCTGCTGGCAGACCTGCACGGCACCGTCTTGGAGAGGATCGTCCACTGGGCGCTCGATCGTCCCTCCCTGTCGGCAGCGACCCTCAGCGGGGTCTTTGTCGACGTTCTCCTCTGAGCGAAGCTCGCTCCGACGCTTTCCCGTGGCCCCGCTGGCGCGGTTGCCGCACGATGGCTATGGCACTATTTCCTCTTTTGGCGTCTTTGCGATGAAAGCAAAATAAGCTAATTAGAGAAATACATTTGATATTCTTATATTTGCGATGGCCGCAAATATAGAAGAATCGGAAATTAGCCTCATTGACTGGGCGGTGAATTGGCTTCGCGAAAGGCTGCCCAGCAGCTGGGAGCTCCGCCAGGTAGCCGAGGCTTCGGGTCGCAGTGATGGCCAGCTCACCCTTCAGGCGCGCGGCTTCACTGCCTCAATCGCAATTGAGGCACGCCGCTCGCTGACTCCGAAGGAGGCAGAGAACCTCCTGCCCAGGTTGGCTCAGGTTCTCCGTTCGATGACTGGTAACGCACCGGTTCTGATCGTGGCCCCATGGCTGAGCCGACGTACCCAGGAGATGTTGTCCGAGCAGCAGATCAACTACGTCGATCAAACGGGCAACGCATTGATCAGGCTTGAGAATCCTGCCGTCTACATCGAGGCTGCCGGATCTCTCCGCAATCCGAATTCCAAGGCGCGCGGAAAGGTCCGGCTCCGGGGACTCAAGGCGGGTCGTCTGATTCGCACTTTGGTGGACGTTTGCCCTCCGTACACGGTCACGGACCTGGCGGCAGCGACTGGGTTGGCGCCCGGCTACGTCTCCAGGGCGATCGAAGCTCTCGACGACGAGGCCTTGATCAAGCGCGAGCCACGCGGCCCCGTCGAAGACGTGCAAGTGCCGGCGCTCCTGCGCAGGTGGGCATCTTCATACGACGTTTTCAAGATGAACGAAGTCTCGACGTTCATTGCACCAGGGGGATGGGAAGAGGTGCGCAACAAGCTCGCGGCCGATTCGCGCACTGAGCCCAAGACTGTGCTCACGGGCTCTGTGGCTGCTGCGCGCCTGGCACCGGTTGCCTCTCCCGCGATGCTGCTCGCCTACAGCCCAGAGCCCGCGCGCCTTGCAAGAGAGTTGGGACTCCTGCCGGCAGAAGAGGGGGCGAACGTCACGTTTCTCTCTCCCTTCGATCCAGTGGTCTGGGTCCGGACATCCGAGGATCAGGGGTTGACCTTTGCGGCATCCTCCCAGGTCGCCGTGGATTGCCTCACGGGGAATGGCCGGATGCCGGCGGAGGGTGAAGCGCTTCTGCAATGGATGGTCGAGAACGAATCTGCTTGGCGCGCAGTTGAGCTAGGAGCTCTCGCGAAGTGGCCGAGATGAATTCGTCGCCCGAGCGTCTTGACGACGAGTACGTCGAGGCGCGCCGTGTTCTGCTGGACGCTCTCGAGGCCCTGGGCGATCAGCGGGACTCTGTGATTATTGCCGGCGCTCAAGCGATTTACCTACAGGTGGGCCCTGGGAGTTTGCCGATCGCCGATTTCACAACCGATGGAGATCTGGCGCTCGATCCCCAGCGCTTGGCTGATGAGCCGACTCTCACCCAGTTGATGGAAGCCGGCGGATTTGAGTTGAGGCTCCATGACGGCTTCCCCGAGCCCGGTATCTGGGAGGCCCCGGCGCTGGTGAACGGCGTAGACGTGAGGATCCCCGTCGACCTGATCGTCCCGACAGGCGTGGCCCCACCCGGGGGCACTCGCGGGGCTCGCCTCGGGGTGCACGGTAAGCGGGCGGCCCGCAAAGCGCCGGGCTTGGAGGCGGTCCTGGTCGACAATCAGGTGTTGCGGATCGAAGCGCTTGACCCTGCCGACGGTAGGGCGATGGAAGTGAGGGTCGCCGGTCCGGCGGCGCTTTTGGTCGCAAAGACCCACAAGATCAACGATCGGGTTCGGAGTGGCCGTGAGGATCGTCTCGACGACAAGGACGCCTCGGATGTCGTAAGGCTGATGCAGCGTTGTCCCTCGGACCGGGTGGGAACGGTCCTCGGGGGCTTGCTCCAGCATCCGATTGCGGGTGCTCCTACGACCGAAGCTCTCGTGGCCTTGATCGAGCTTTTCGGCACTCGCAACGGGATCGGCATCCAGATGGCCTCGCGGGCCCTTCAGGTGGCAATGCCCTCCGAGAGAGTGCGGGCAATCTGCCTTG
>Ga0299914_10000170_pt1 | contig 38329 bp, 36 predicted proteins | sample RVTome_10_FD_201361 | JGI IMG/M metagenome (GOLD analysis project Ga0299914, IMG submission 201361) | Soil microbial communities from uranium-contaminated site in the Upper Colorado River Basin, Wyoming, United States - RVT153D57 (version 2) ... | reverse complement strand
CCAGGCCAGCGGGTCGGGAGGGGTGATCCTCACGAGCTGCCACCCGAGCGCAGTCACTCCCGCCAGAAGGACCAGGGCGCCGTACGCGCGCGCTGATCGTGGGAGCGCTCGAGGCTGCGCCGGGGCGCCGCCTGCCGCGCTGTCGACGCCGCCGGAGCACACGAGACTCATCGAAGATCACCCGCGCCGCGCGGCAGACGACGGGCATGTCAGCCGGCGGGCTGCCATGGATGAGGCAAGCGTGCTGCCAGAGGGGCCCCGGGATCACGGGAGTGCCTGCGAATGCCGCCGATCGCACGGAATGACCCTGCGCCTGGCGGGCGACGGAGCGTGCAGCGACGTGAACGCCCTCGCAGAGCGAGTGCTACTTTTCGGCTCGCGTGTGTGCCAGAAATGTGCGCGTCCGGCGGGCGGGGAGACGGTCAGAAGCCGGATGCACGCGCGGCCCGGGGGCTCGCGGGCTCCAGGCCGTATTCGACGATCTTGCGGTAGAGCGTTCCCCGGCTGATGTCGAGGAGGCGGGCCGCTTCCTTTTTGTTCCAGCCGGAGGCCTCCAGCGCGCGGACGATGTGCGCGCGCTCCACCTCGCGGAGCGTGGGAACCCGCTCGGAGGCCACCGGCTCCAGGTCCGCTGCGGCGTGCAGGAACTCGATGTCGGTGGCGCGGATGACGCGGCCCGGGGCGGACAGGGCGGCGCGGGAAACGGTGCTCTCGAGCTCGCGGATGTTGCCCGGCCAGGGATAGGCGGTGAGCGCGTCGATCGCCTCCTGTGAGAACGCCTTCGCGTCGAGCGGCAGCCCGTTGGCGGCGCAGTAGCGCGCCAGGAAGCGGTTTCCGAGGACCGGGATGTCGACGGGGCGCTCGCGAAGCGACGGCAGGCGGATCGAGAACGCGTTCACGCGATAGAACAGGTCCTCGCGGAAGCGTCCGTCGCGCACGAAGAGATCCAGCGGCCGGTTGGTGGCCGAGATCAGGCGGAAATCGACGTGAATCGATCGGTTCGCGCCGAGGCGCTCGAAGCGGCGGTCCTCGAGCACGCGCAGCAGCTTGGCCTGCGCGACGATCGACAGGTCGCCGATCTCGTCGAGGAACAGCGTGCCCTCGTTCGCCATCTCGAGGCGACCGGGCTTGCGGTCGTGCGCGCCGGTGAACGCGCCCTTCTCGTAGCCGAAGATCTCCGACTCGAACAGCGTATCGGGCAGCGCGGCGCAGTTGACCGCCTGGAAGCGCGCCCGGCTCCGGCGGCTGAGCTCGTGAATCATGCGCGCGACCAGCTCCTTGCCGGAGCCGGTCGGACCGAGGATCAGCACCGAGATGTCGGACTTCGCGGCCGTGCGGATCCACTCGAAGACGATGAGCATCTTCTCGTCGCGGCCGATCATCTCGCGGAAGCGCTGGACCGACGGCGACTGGTCCTCGGTGCTGACGGTGGCCCGGCGCTCGAGGAAGTTGTCGAGCAGCGCGGCCACGGCGGTCCGGCCCGGGCGCGCCGCGACGTAGCGCGGGGGCTCGCCCGGGAGGCGGCGCGCGACGCCGAAGTCCGCGAGCTCCTGGACGCAGTTCTCGACGTCGAGCCGCATGCGGCCGAACGTCGCCATGAGGGCCTCGACGTCGAAGGCTTCGCCGGGGCGCGCGCTCAGGAAGCGCAGGATGCCGGCCCTGAGCGGCGACTGCACGAGGGTGCGGAAGCGGGTATCGAGGTCGGAAGTCGCGTCCGGCCGTGCCTCGGTGCCCTCGGTGACGCGGCGGGCGGAGTACAGAAGGTCGTCCACGGGTCTGGTATCGGCACGACCGGACGCCGGCGACAGGCGGGCAGCACTCCGGGAGGCGTCGGAGGATCCTCCCGACCCTCCGTGCCGCAGAGCTGGCACGGGGGCGCGTGGTAAGCTACGCGCAGGCCGCCGCGCTCCGACGCGCGCCCCTCAGGGAGACTGCCGTGCCGCATCGCGCGCCCGGGGCGCCCGACCCCTCCGGCCCCCAGTTCCTCACCGGCAAGCCCATCACCTACTACCGCCCGCGCGGCAGCCAGGAGATCCGCACGCTGATCGATGAAGGCTTCCAGGCGTTCAACGCCGCCCGGCTCTCGGAGGCATGCCGCATCTTCACGGACAAGATGCTGGCGCCGGAGAACGACACGACGATCGGCCTGACGATGGCCGGCGCCCTCACGCCGGCGGGGCTGGGCGGCTGCGTCGTCGAGATGATGGAGCGGGGGCTCGTCGATTTCATCATCAGCACCGGGGCGAACCTCTATCACGACCTGCACTACGCGCTGAACTTCACGCTGCGGCGCGGATCGCCCTTCGTGAACGACGTCGAGCTCTACGAGCAGGGCGTCATTCGCATCTACGACGTGCTGTTCCCGGCGACGGTGCTGCTCGAGACCGACGCCTACATCCGCGATTTCCTCGCGCGCGCGTGCCCCGACGAGCCGATCGCCACCTCCGAGCTCCATTACCGTCTCGGCCGCGACCTCCTGGAACGCCATCCCGGTTGCGAGGCGCATTCGGTCACCGCCGCCGCCGCCGCCTACGGCGTCCCGCTCTACACCTCGTCTCCGGGCGACAGCTCGATCGGCATGAACGTGGCGTACCACGAGCTGCTGAACGGCAGCCGCCTGATGATCGATCCGAGCCGCGACGTCAACGAGGTCTGCGCGATCGTGCTCGCCGGACGGCAGAACGGCTGCGTGATCCTCGGCGGCGGATCACCGAAGAACTTCTACTTGCAGGCGCAGCCGACCCTGTGGGAGGTCTACAGCATCCCCAAGGGCGGCAACGACTACTTCATCCAGTTCACCACCGACCAGGTCGTCTGGGGCGGACTCTCCGGCGCCACGCCCGCGGAAGCGGTGAGCTGGGGCAAGGTGAACCCGGGCGTGCTGCCCGACACGGTCGTCTGCTACTGCGATTCGACCCTGGCGTTCCCGCTGTTCGCCGAATACGCCGTCGGCTCGAAATGGGGACGGCGGCAGCGCCGCGAGCTCGTGCACCGCCGCGACGACCTGGTCGCAACGCTCAAGCGCGAGGCGGAGGCGGCGAGAAACCGTCCGGCGGAGGCGTCCGGCGATCCCGAGACCATGCCGGACCTGGAACGGCATCGGTAACCGTGGCGCGTGTTTCATGCGCACCTTCTCGACCGAGCTCGGACCCTTTGCGCAGCGGCAGTCCGCCGTCCGCATCTATGCCGACGCGAACCTTCCCGCGGGCGTCGTCGCCTTCATGCGCCGCCGGCTCGGATGGGACGTCCTGCACGTGGTCGAGCATCAGGAGCTGCGGCGCGCGCGGGACGAGGAGCACTACCGGCTCGCGCGGAGGCTGCACCGCACGCTGGTGACGATCGACCGCGATTATCTCGACGATGGACGGTTCCCGGCCGACGGGAGCGGCGGAGTGCTCGTGCTGTGGGCGCCCTCGGAGCGCCTGCTGACCGAGACGCTGCGCCGTGTCGATCGACAGCTGTTCCGCGCCGCGGAAGGCACGCCGCTGCCGCTCGAGGGCCGCAAGCTGTTCGTCGACTCGAGCTGGCGCGGCGAGGACGCCGGATGATCGTCCTGTCGGGCGCCGCCGTCGTGACACCGGCCGGACTCCTGGATCCCGCGACGCTCGTGATCGACGGTGCGAGCATCGTTGACGTGCAGCCAGGCCTGCGCGACGGCGGTGACCGTCTCGACGGGCACGTCATCCTGCCCGGCTTCATCGACGTCCACGTGCACGGTGTCGCCGGCCTGGACACGCTTGCGACTCCGGACGGCGTCGAGCGGATCGCCGCGGTCCTCCCGCGCTTCGGCGTCACGGCGTTCTGTCCGACGACGATCGCCTGCGCGCCGGATGACCTCCGCCGGGTGCTCGACGCGGTGGCGCGCCTCGGCCGCGATCGCCCGGAGGCCTGCGCGCGAGTGCTGGGCGCGCACCTCGAGAGCAACTTCATCAATCCCGAGTATCGAGGGGCCCAGCCGCTCGCGTGCCTTCGGTCGCCGCGCGATCGACGAAGCTCCGGGCCCTCGGCCGGCAGCAAGTTCATGGCCGCGCAGGTGCTCGACGAGATCTCGCGCGCGCGTGCGGAGGTCGCCATCGTGACGCTGGCGCCGGAGCTCGACGGCGCCCTCGATCTCATCCGCCTGCTCGCGGCCGCCGGCCACCGGGTGTCGCTCGGCCATTCTGCCGCGACGTACGACCAGGGGCTCGCCGGCATCGGCGCCGGCGCGCGGCACGCCACGCACCTCTTCAATCGGATGCCGCCGTTCTCCCACCGGGAGCCGGGGCTCGTCGGGGCGATCTTCGAGCGCGATGAGGTGACCGCGGAGCTGATCGTGGACGGACATCACGTCCATCCTGCCGTCGGGCGGGCGGCGCTGCGGGCGCTCGGCCCGGATCGTGCCGTGGCGATCACGGACGGGACGGCCGCTTCGGGCCTTGCCCCGGGAACGGTGACGCACCTGGGATCCGCGCGGCTCACGGCGGGTCCGCACGTCGCGCTGCTCGACGACGGCACGTGGGCCGGTAGCACGCTGACGATGGACGCGGCGCTCCGGAACCTGACGACGACATTCGGCTGCAGCCTGGTGGACGCGGCGCGGTTCTGTGCGACGAATCCGGCGCGTGCGCTCGGCAGGGGGCACATGGGCGCGATCGTTCCCGGAGGCGTGGCGGACGTCGTCGTGCTGGATGCCGACCTTCGAGTGTCTCAGACCTACATCGACGGCGTGCGCGTGTTCGAGCGCCTCGCCGTCCTGTAGACCGTTCGATCCACCACGCCTGCCGCCGCAAACGCCTGCTGGCGCTCGCGGCACTTGCTGCACGCTCCGCAGTGCACGCCATCCCCCGGATTCATGCAGGACAGCGTCCGCTCGAGCGGCACGCCGAGATCGAGCCCGAGGCGGATGACGTCTTCCTTGTGGAGTTCGCTGAAGGGGGCCGTCGCTTCGATGGCGTGATCCAGACCGAGGGAGACGGCCGCGCTCATCGCGGCCAGGAACTCCGGGCGGGCGTCCGGAAAGGGATTGCCCGCCAGCGGGCCGAGCACGAGGCGCCGGATGCCATGCCGCGCACAGTAGATGGCGCCCTTCGTGATCAGGACCAGGTTCCGGCCGGCGAGGTACACGTCCTCGTCCGGCGTGTCGTAGGCGGGCGGTGTTCCGGTCAGGGCCCAGTGGGTCGCGGGGTAGAGATCGCGAACGGGGAACTCGAGCGCGGTCATCGCGCGGACGCGGCCGGCGAACGGGAGCGACTCGAGGATGGCGGCCGCGACTCCGCGCTCCTCCGCCTCCCAGGCCAGTCCGGCGCTGACGTACAGGGGATGCACGACGGCGTTGCGGGCCTCGCTCGCGACCAGCACGGCGCTGTCGAGGCCGCCGGAATACAGGACGGCGACGTCGTTAGCTCCCAACTCCCCGCTCCCAAGGAGAACACGCACGCCTCACCCGCCCGCCAGGCGAGCGCGCCCTGCGGGCAGAGCGGTGCGTCGAGTCCCCGCGGCGTCCATGGACGTTGACGCACGGATCCCGCCGCGCAGCGGGCACGATACAATCGCTTCCATGTACTCGGTCACCAAGCGCATCGATTTCTGCTACGGGCACCGGCTGCTCGACTACGACGGCATCTGCAAGCACCCGCACGGGCACAATGCCGTGGCGGAGATCGAGGTCCGCACCGGGGCGCTCGACAGCCGCAACATGGTGTGCGACTTCAGCGACATCAAGCGCACCGTGAAGACCTGGATCGATCGCACGATCGATCACCAGATGATTCTCCGCCGGGACGATCCGCTGGTGAAGCCGCTGCAGGAGCTCGGCGAGCCGATCTTCCTGGTCGATTCGAACCCCACGGTCGAGCACATCGCCAGGATTATCTTCGAGTACGCCCGGTCGCAGGCGCTTCCAGTCGTGCGGGTGACCGTCTGGGAGACGCCGACCTCGTTCGCCAGCTTCTTCGGAGAGTAGCTGGCCTGCCCAGCCCACCCAGCCACCCAGCTACCCAGCCACCCAGCTACCCACTGTGCGCCTGATCGTCTTCGATCTCGATGGCACGCTGGTCGACTCTCTGGGAGATCTGACCGACTCGGCGAACGAGCTGCTCGCGCGCCACGGCGCGCGTCCGCTCGATGACGCCGAGGTGGCGGGGATGATTGGCGAGGGCGTGGGGAGGCTGGTGCGCCGGGTGCTCGCCGTGCGCCGGGTCGAGCTGGAGCCGCGCCAGGCCGTGGACGAGTTCCTGGCCATCTACGACGGCCGGCTGCTCGATCGAACGCGTCCGTACGACGGCATTCCGGAAGCGCTCGCCGCGCTCGGCCACGGAGCGCCGCTCGCGGTCCTCACCAACAAGCCGGCCGCCGCCGCCGAGCGGATCCTCGATGGCCTGCGCCTGCGCGCGTGCTTCCAGTGGGTGATGGGCGGCGATGGTCCGAACGGGCGCAAGCCGGAACCGCACGGGTTGCTGGCCATCATGCGCGCGGCCGGACGAGGCGCTGAGGAGACGGTGCTCGTCGGCGACTCCGCCGTGGATGTCGACACCGCGCGTGCCGCGGGGACACGCGTGTGCATCGCCCGGTACGGCTTCGGCTTCCACACCCGTCCGCCGGAAACCCTGCGGGGCGACGAGCTCTTCGTGGATCGTCCCGACGAGCTGCCGGCCGTGCTGGGTCGGTGAGGGCAGGGTCTACGGCGTGCGCGCGCGCTTGAGCACACGGTAGCCGAATGGACCGAGCGTCAGCGGGGATGCGGCGGCCTCGCCTGTGACGAGATCGAGAAAACCTTCCTCGAGTGTCACGGCCGCCTCGGCCGGGCCGTGGTTCAGCAGAAAATAGAACTCGGCGTCAGCGCTCCGCCTCCGCGTGACCTCGACCTCGGCCGGCACACCCGCGAGCAGCGGCATCACCGCCTGTTCCTTCCCGTAGCGCTGCATCAGCAGCCGGGCCGAGTCCGCGTTGAACAGCGAGCCGTAGTACACGGCCTTCCCCTTGCCGGCCTGGCGCTCGGTGGCGGCCGGCACCCCCTTGAGGTAGTCCTCGCGCCACTGGCCGATCACGCGCGCGTCCTTCGGCGCGAGCGACTCCGCGAACACACGAATCCCCGCCGTGCCGCCGTCGTCGAAGCCGACGGCGTTCTGCTCCGGCGAGGGCGGCTGGTACGTCTGGAACGCCTCGACTTCGACGCCGAAGAGCCCCGCCAGCTCACCCGGCGGGGCCGCCGCCACCATCGCGTTGTCGCGATCCTTGATGGCGCTGTGCGCCGACATCACGAGCACGCCGCCCGCCTCGACGAACGCGCGCAGCCGCGAGGCGAGCGCAGCATCCATCATGACGAGCTGCGGGGCGAACACGACTCTGTAGCGTCCGAGGTCCGCCTCCGGACCCACGAAGTCGATGTTGAACCGCAGCTCGGACGCGGCCTGGAACAGGGCGTTGTACGCGTCGCCCACGCCGGCCTCGCTGGTCAGGTACTGGTGATCGAAGACCCACTCGGCCTCGAAGTCCTTGATCGCCGCGATCTCCGCATCCACCACCGTCCCGAGGACCTCGCGGCCGATGGTCCGCAGGTCCTGCCCTTCCTGCCTGAACTCGTCGTAGCGTCGGCGCGGGACGTTGTCGTGATCCAGAACCCCGTACCAGTATTCCTCGGCGCCGCGCCGCGCGGCGCGCCAGCGGAAATGGATGACGCCTTCCGCGCCGTGCGCGACCGACTGCAGCGCCCACAGCCGCATCTCGCCGGGGCGCGGCGTGCGCAGCAGGTACGTCTGGCCGGCCGGACCCGTCAGCTGCTCGACGATCATCATGCGGCCGGTGAAGCCGCGGACCAGCGTCAGCGATGCGCCGATCGGATACCGCGGCGCCGCCGAGAACGTGGGGTAGTTGCTCTGCGAGTAGATGTCGAGCCCGCGCGCGAAGCGGTGGTAGTCGATGTTCTTGAAGACGCCGTTGTGCGTGATGAAGTCTTCGGGCCGCTCCTGCCGCAGGATGGCCATCTGGTCGGCCATGTAGCTCGTGACCGATGCCGAGATGAACCGCTTGAAGTCGAGCATCAGCGCCGGGTTGTGATAGGCCGGTGTGCGGAAGGGCAGGTCGATCTGCTCCCAGTCCGAATACACCTGGCTCCAGACCCGCGTGCCCCACCGGGCGTTCAGGGCGTCGAGCGTGCCGTACTTCTCCCGGAGCCAGGTCCGGAACGCGACCCGGCACGAATCGCTGTAGCACTCCCGGTTCTCGTTGTTGAACTCGTTGTCGATCTGCCAGCCGATGACGTGCGGGTTGTCGCGGTAGTGCCGCGCGAGCGCCTGCACGACGGCCTTCGAGAAGCGGCGGTAGGTCGCGCTGTTGTAGCAGTAGTGCCGGCGCGACTGACCGTCGGCCGGCCTTCCCGTCTCGAAGACGTGGAGCACGTCGGGGTAGTCGTGGGTGAGCCACTTCGGCGGGGTTGCCGTCGGCGTCGCCAGGATCGTCTTGATCCCGTACCTCGCCATCGTCGCGATCGCGCGATCGAAGAGGGAGAAGTCGTAGCGGCCCTCGACCGGCTCCATGACCGCCCAGGCGAAGTCGCCCATGCGGACGACGTTGACCCCGGCGTCGCGCATGCGGCGCGCGTCGAGATCCCACTCCTGCTCGTCCCAGTGCTCGGGGTAGTAGGCGACACCGAACAGGAAGGTGTCGTAGCGGCCGCTCTGCGCACCCCCGCCGGTTGCGCCGGCAAGAAGGATGGCGGCGAGAAGCGCCGCCCACCGAAGTGAGTATGCCGGTGACGGAATCATCACCGGCATACCTTACACGAACGACCGCGCGGCGGCGCTTCGCTCTAGAGGGATTTCAGGTATTCGACCAGATCCGCTTTCTGCGCGGGCGACAGGTTCAGCTCGAAGTGCTCATCGTAGTGGTCCACCACGGCTTCCAGCGTCGTTGCGCTCCCGTCGTGGAAGTACGGCGGATGCTGCCACAGCGCGCGAAGCGGCGTGGTCCGGTACCTGCCGGTCGCGCTTCGGGACGCATACTCCTCTTCGGTGCCGACCGCGGACGGATCGTGCAGGAACGGACGGGTCGCCCTGGGGCCGCGCTGGACGTCGGTGAAGTTCGGCGGGCGGTGGCAGGAGGCGCAGCCCGCGTCCTTGCGGAACACGCGCGCGCCGCGACGGGCAGCGGCCGGATCGAAGCTGCCGGGCGGCGGCGGCGGCGTCCGCAGGCTGAGCTGGTAGGCGAGGAGCGCCTCGAGCTTCGGGGTGACGAGGTCCGGGGTCTGCGTGATCGTGAGACCGATGCGGGGATCGCTGAAGCTGCCCTGTCCGCCCATCTGGCCCACGCCGACGTAGCTGTTCCAGTACGAGATGGGGCCGTCGCCGGTGTAGGTCTCGAAGCCCACGCCCTTCAGCCCGTAGATTGGCGGGATGACGATCGGCAGCGAGGGGCTGTTCAGTCCGATGAGGGTGTTGCCGTCGAAGGCGTGGTGGCGCGGATCGTACATGCCGGGCCCCCACTGGGCGAACTCGTCCTTCAGCTCGTCGCTCAAGGCGGCGGACGGCGAGAGCGCCACGATGGCGCCGACGTTCAGATCGGTGTTCGCCCAGCCGTCCAGGCGGCTGCCGATGCCGGGGGCCAGCGAATCGTTCACCGTCGAGTGGCAGAGCGCGCAGGTGATCCCGATGCTGGTGAGCTGATTGGCCTCGTTGACCCGCCCGCGGATCCCGACGACGGCATCCAGCTTCAGCAGCTCGAGCGTGACCGCCGGATCGTCCAGATTGACCTGCCCCGCGGCGATCGCGGCAATCACCGGGTCCGGCAGCGCGTCCACGTCCACCTTGAGGCCGACGCCCAGCGCGGCCGCGGGGCTCACGCCGGCGACCGCGACGTGCATTTGCAGCACATCCGTCCACAACTGCTCGCTGTTGAAGGTGTCGAACCGGAAAGTCCTCTGGCCCTCGCGCAGTTTCGGCGACGAGGCATCCGAGGCGGGCAGAACGGACGACAGCGTCACCGTCACCAGGAACGTCACCCCGACGAACGCACTCATGAGTCGCATGGCAGCACCCCAGCCGGACGGTTGTGCGCGCTGGGCACGCGTACCAGAGCGCCGGCATCCTTACTGAGTGCGTACCGAGCAATTCGGTGACCGGCTTCGCGTGCTTCGACCGTCAACGGCGGAGGTAGAGCCTCGGCCGGCGCGGGAATCAGGTGAGGCGCGGTTCGGACATCAGCGCGAGCGTGTTGCCCTCCGTGTCGCCGAAGTCGGCGAGCCACACCTCGCGGTCGGCGAGCGTCGCAATCTTGTGCGGCTCGGAGCGGAACGCGACGCCGCGGCTCACCAGCGTCCGGTACACCGCCGCGATGTCGTCGACGGCGAAGTAGAGGACCGAACCCGGGTGATCGAACTGCGGCTCCGGGCGGCTCAGCATCAGGCGCACGCCGCCGCAGTCGAAGAAGGCCATGTGCGGCGGCGCCGCGAACAGGAACGGCAGCCCGAGCGTATCGCGGTAGAAGCGCACGGCACGGTCGACGTCGCCGGCGCGCATCGAGATCTGATGGAGGCGTGAGAGTCCCTGCGTCGCGGTCATGCCGTCCTCCTGATTGAGCCGACTGGTTAGCCAAGGCTAAATAATCTATACTCCGGGCATGGCGCCGCGATCAAGCCACGAAACGAGGACCCGGGTGGCCGGGGCGCTGCACTCGGCCGCCATCCACCTGCTGCGCGGCGTACGCAAGGAGGACGAGCGCGCCGGGATCGGTCCGGCCCGCCTCTCGGCGCTGTCGGTGCTGGTGTTCGCGGGACCGATGCGGCTCACCGACCTGGCGCGGCTCGAGCAGGTGCGGCCTCCGACGATGACGAAAATCGTGAACGGACTCGCGTCAGCCGGACTGGTGGCGCGCCGGGCCGACGCGGGCGACGCCCGGGCCGTGAACGTCGAGGCCACCGCGCGGGGCCGGCGGCTGCTCCACGAGGGACGCCGCCGGCGCGTCAGGCGCCTGGCTGCGGCGCTGGCTGCAATCCGGGATGACGAGATCGACGTGCTCGCGCGCGCCGCGGCCATCATCGACCGCGTGGCGGCGAAGGTGTAGGGGAACCGTGACCGCCGCCTGCCGGAGATCTATCTCCGGAACGTCGGCTCGAACGAGAAGTACAGGAGCACCCCGGTGTCGGTCTCGTCCCTGCTGCGCGTGACGGGCACCGAGGCGCCCAGCACCAGTTGCGCGTCACCGACGTTCCAGCCGCCCCTCACACCCGGCGCTACGGTGAAGACGCCCGCCCGGTCGGTGGCGCGCGGTCCGGAAACCAGTTCCTCCGAGTCGAAGCGTCCCTCGAGCATGACGTTCAGCATCGGCTTCACGGCCACGATTGCGCTGGCCGCGAGGAACGGACTGACGAGCGTCACGTCCGATCCGTTCGACGCGCTCGTCGTCGAGGCGCTGGGAATCCACTGAAGCCCGGCGTTCCAGTGCAGAAAGAGTGGGCCCTTCTCCCGGCTGAAGGGCAGGTTGAACTCCAGCCCGAGCCCGCCTTCGTCAATCGGCGTCTCCCCATCGTCCCTCATGACGAGCAGGGAGGCGCGGGGCGAGAAGGCCGGACGCCCGTCGCCGCCGGCCCAGACCTGCAGGCGGTAATCGAGCGAGACGTCGCCGAGCCGCGCATCTCCGCCGTCGCGAGAGAACCCCAGGGAATAGGAAAGCTGGTGGCGCATCCCCGGGGCGGGCCATTCCTGGACGAACCGCATGCCCCAGGCCTCGGAGTTCGAGCGCTCGAACACGAAGATGTTCTGGAAGACGCCCGGCTCCTGGTTGAACGCCTCCTCGACGAAGAAGGAGTTGTCCGTGATGCCGAAGCGGGATGACGGCAGCTCGATCCCCTCGGCGCCGGCAGTCTGCGCCGATGCGAGGCCGGCGGTCAGCAGCACGGCGGCGGCGAGCGCGAAGACCTCCACGAGCAGCTTCGACGCGGCCCGCGTCCCGATCGTGGTTCGACGGTCGTCGCGTCCGCGCACGCGGACGCTGTCGGCCATCGTGTCTCGCGCCTCGACCTCGATCGCCTGCCCCGGCTTCAGGTCGTGCTGCTCGATGAAGCGCAGGAACTCCGAGTCCTGATCGACCACGCGCGTGACCGTGACGCGCGTGTGCAGCGGACAGGTGAGCAGCGTGTGCAGCTCGCGCTCGCGGATCGAGCCCTCGGCGTCGGGAATCGGATCGCCGTGCGGATCCACCTCCGGCCGGCCGAGCATCTGGTCCATGCGCTCGATCAGCCGCTCCGAGACGACGTGTTCCAGCTTCTCGGCCTCTTCGTGGACCTCGTCCCAGCTCATGCCCATCACCTGCACCAGGAAGAGCTCGACCAGCCGATGGCGGCGGAGGACCAGCGCCGCCAGCTTCTCCCCCGCGGGCGACAGGCGCACGCCGGAGTAGGGCTCGTACAGGACCAGTCCCGATTCGGCCAGCGCCTTGACCATCGTCGTCGCGGTGCCCGGCGTCACGTTCAGCGCCGCGGCGATCTGGCCCATCGGAACCAGCGCAGCGGGTGCGCCCGGCTGGTGCTGGAGGATGGCCTTCAGGTAGTTCTCGACGGTTGAGCTTGGCAGCATAGGTATTCGACTTAAGTTCGGCCAATCATAGCTTGACTTTTGAGCGAGGAACAAATACTTTTTGAACTATCAAAATCGCCCGGAACCCGGAACCCGGAACCGACAAGCCTCCTTCGTATGCCTGACGTTTCCCGTCGATCGTGGCTGAGAGCAGCCGGCCTCACCTCGCTGGGGGGCGCCCTCTTCAGCCTCGCCCGCCTGCGCGGCCAGGCGGCGCCGACAGACGTGCCCCCGGGGCCGCATGGCGCCCACGGGAGCGCACATGGGCTGGGGACTGTCGGAAGGGTCGGCACCGAGGCGTTCGATCCGGGACGCTTCGTCCGGGCGTGGAACTTCAACGACCTGCCGCCGGCCGAGCGCGCGAGGTACTACCGCGAATCGCCCCGCCCCGACGGCACGATGCTGCGCGAATACGAGATCTTCGCCGTCGATCGCGAGATCGAGATCGCGCCCGGCGTCTTCTATCCGGCCTGGACCTACAACGGGCAGGTGCCCGGCCCGACGATTCGGGCCACCGAGGGGGACCACCTGCGGATCCGCTTCGTCAACCAGGGATCCCATCCGCACACGATTCACTTCCACGGCTGGCACCCGCCCGAGATGGATGGCTCGCTGCCGGAGCACCAGGTTCTTCCCGGGGGGACATTTCTCTACGAGTTCGACGCCGATCCGGCCGGGCTGCACTTGTACCACTGCCACGCGGTTCCGCTGAAGCGTCACATTCACAAGGGGTTGTACGGGGCGTTCATCATCGATCCTCGCGGCGAGGATTCCTCCGGCCGCGACGATCTCGTGATGGTGATGAACGCCTTCGATACGAACTTCGACAACGAGAACGAGGTGTACGCCGTCAACACCGTAGCCAACGCGTACATGACCGACCCGATTCGCGTGATCGTGGGACGCCCCGTTCGCATCTATCTGGTCAACATCACCGAGTTCGACCTGATCAACAGCCTCCATCTCCACGGGATGTTCTTCACGACGAACCGCACGGGAACCGCACGGCCGGCGACGGAGGTCACCGACACCGTGATGCTCTGTCAGGGAGAGCGCGCGATTCTCGACACGACCTTCCGCTACCCCGGGGACTTCATGTTCCACGCGCACCAGAGCGAGTTTGCCGAGCTCGGGTGGATGGGCCTGTTCCGGGCGGAGGTGGTAGCCAGTGAGACCTGACGTGGACGTGATCACGCCCGCCGCGCACCGCCCGCGGTTCGCCCTCTGGGGCGCGGCGCTGCTGCCAGTCCTCCTGATCGCCGGCCTCGTGGCCTGGATCGTGAGAAGCGGCCCGGCCGACGCGGTGATGGGCGAAGGGTACCCGCCCGTCGAGGTGCTCTCGATCGAGCGGGCGGAGCTCTCCCGGGATCTGATCCGGCTCACGGTCCTGAATGACGGCCCCGACCCGGTGACCATCGCGCAGGTGATGGTGGACGACGCCTTCTGGACGTTCACGGCGACGAACGGACAGCAGCTGTCACATCTGGGCCGGACGATACTGGAGATCCCGTATCCCTGGGTGCACGGGGAGTCGCACACGATCGTGCTGGTCACCTCGAGCGGCGTCACGTTCGAGCACACGATTCCGGTGGCCGTACCCACGCCCCGGCCCACCGCACGCACCGTGGGGCTCTTCGCGCTGATCGGGTTGTACGTCGGCGTCCTGCCGGTCGCGATAGGCCTGCTCTGGTATCCCCTGGTCGCGCAGCTCGGACGCCGCGGGCTGGACTTCGTGCTGGCGCTCACCGTAGGCCTGCTGGCGTTCCTCATCGTCGACGCGGCTCATGATGCGACCGAGGTGGTCGGCACGCTGCCTGGCTCGTATCAGGGCGCCGCGCTTCTCGCCTTCGGTGCGCTCGGCGCCTTCATCGGCATCGAGGCGTTCGGGCGATGGCTCGCCACGCGCCGGGCGGATGCCGGCGGACGCGGCGCGACGATGGCGCTGCTCATTGCCGTCGGGATCGGGCTGCACAACTTCAGCGAAGGGCTGGCGATCGGAGCGGCCTTCAGCCTCGGCGAGGCGGCGCTCGGCTCGCTGCTGATCGTGGGCTTCACGCTCCACAACACCACCGAGGGGCTCGCCATCGTCGCGCCCCTGGCCCGCCATGCCACGGCTGGCGCGCGCGCGCCGCTCGGGTACCTGTTCACGCTCGGATTGATCGGCGGTGTCCCCACCATTCTGGGCGCCTGGCTGGGAGGCTTCACTTACGCGCGTGTGTGGTCGCTGCTGTTCCTCGCGATCGGGATCGGGGCCATCGCGCAGGTCACGGTCCAGATCCTGGGTCAGCTTGCAGGGGACCGGCCCCTGTCCCGATACATCACGGAGCGGTCCGTCGTCGCAGGCCTGGCCGCGGGCGTCGCCGTGATGTACGTCACGGGGATGCTCATCGGATGACTTCCATGAGACGCCATATCGTGCTCGTCAGCGTTCTGACGCTCCTGGCGGTCGGTCTCGGCGTGGGGGTCACCCTGGCCGTCCGGCCCGACTCGGCACCCCGGGAGGTCGTGCTGACCGCCAGGGGGATGGCGTTCTACGTCGACGGTGACGATGCCCCGAACCCTGCCATCAGCGTCCGTCCGGGCGAATACGTGCGCTTCGTGCTCAGGAACGAGGCGCCCGGGTTCGTGCACGACCTGGCCGTTCCGGCGATGAACGTCGCCATCGAGCCGATTCCGGCGGGCGAGAGCCGTGCGGTGATCATTCGGGTCCCGAAGCTCGCGGGCCCGGTCACCTATGTCTGCCGCCCGCACGCCTACATGATGAGCGGCACGATCGTTCCCTCCGGATCCTAACGCCCGTGCGCCTCCGCGAGGCGCTCCGCTCACCCGCGAGCAAGGCGCCCTACGTCCGCCGGCTCTTCGACACCATCGCCGACCGCTACGACCTCATCACGCCGGTGCTGTCCTACGGCCAGGACCGCCGCTGGAAACGGCGCCTGGTCGCGATGGCGGGGCCGCTCGAGGGCCGCCGCGCCGCCGACCTCGCGTGCGGGACGGGCGACATCGCGACGAGGCTGAGCGCGGCCGGCGCGCAGCTGGTCGTCGGCCTCGACCTCGTCCCGCGGATGGCCGGCATCGCTCAGCGCCGGGCTCGCGAGCGCCGCGCGCCGATCCCCTTCGTCGTCGGGGACATGTGCGATCTCCCGTTTCCGGATGCGAGCTTCGATCTCGTGACCACCGGATACGGCCTTCGCAACGCGCCGGACCTGTCCCGCGCCGTCCGCGAGGCGGCCCGCGTGCTGCGCCCGGGCGGGCTTTTCCTGTCGCTCGATTTCAATCGCCCCGAGAACGCCGTGATGCGGACGGTGTACCATGGGTACCTGACGGTCGTCGGGAGCGTCCTCGGGTGGGTGCTGCACGGAGACCCGGACACCTACCGCTACATCCCGGAGTCGATCCGGTACTATCCTGGGGCCCGAGCCGTCACACGCATCCTGGGGCATCACGGTTTTACCGAAGCGCGGTGGCATTCCGTTCTGGGCGGATTGCTGGCGATCCACAGCGCGCGCAGACGCCGCGAAGGGTAATGCCGCCGCGTCATGCGGCCGAGATTCCTTGAGAGTAGTGTGTGCAGATCGTCGACTCGCTGGTCTCATCCATCCTTCAGGCTGACGGCGACGCCCTCGTGATGCACGTGGGAGAGAGTCCCACGGTCATGACGCGCGACGGATCGTCGACGCTGACCTCCGGCGCCCTGAGCCTGACCGCCATGGCGGATCTGCTCCGGGATCTGCTGCCTTCCGACGCCCAGCACGCCCTCGATGAGATTGGCGCGGTCGAAGCGGAGCTGCCGCCGACGCCGGCCGCCCGTGGAGAGCGGTTCACCGTGGTCGCGGCGCGCGGCGGCGACGACATCTGGATCGAGATCCGCCGCCTTCGGACGGCCGCCGACTCCGGGGCGAGCGCCTCCCCCCGGGACGCGCGGTCCGGTCCGGCGGATCGCCGGGCGCAGACGCCCCCGGTTCGCGCCGCCCGCAAGGCCCCGGCGCGGCCCGCGGCGCGCGGCGCGGAGGCGGAACCGCCCGCGCGCCCCCAGTCCGCGGATACACCGGCCGTCGTACTGCCGCTGGCCAGGAGCACGGTCCGGGGCGCCGATGCGTCGGCCGCCCGCCCCATCTCACCCCGCCTCGAGGGCCTCGACCGGCTGCTGCGGCTTGCGGCGGCCCGCGGGGCGGAGGCGCTGTATCTGTTCTCCCAGGCCCGGCCCTCGATCCGCGTCGACGGAGAGCTGATCGGGCTCGATTCGGAGCCGGTGCTCGCCCCATCCGACGTCGAGGCGCTGCTCCTCGAGGTCGTGCCCGACCGGCGGCACGGAGAGTCCGAGGGCACGGAGTGGATCGTCGACCTGGCCGACGTGGGGCGGATCCGCTGCGTCAGCTTCCGCGACCATCGCGGGCCCGGGGGCGTCTTCCGCATCATTCCGGTGCGCGCGATCTCGGCCGAGCAGCTCGGGCTCTCGCGCGAGATCCAGGCGCTCTGCAGCGAGCCGGAAGGCCTGCTCCTCGTCGTGGGACCGCGATCGAGCGGCAAGTCGATGCTGCTCGCCGCGTTCGTCGATCTGATCAACCGCTCCCGGGGCGATCACATCATCACCCTCGAGAACCGCATCACCGTCGTCCACGAGAGCCGGTCCGCGCTGGTGAGCCAGCGGGAGGTGCGGGGCGACACGGAGGCACTCGCCCGGGAACTGCGGGCGGCGCTGCGGGAGAGCCCGGATGTCATCGTCATCGAGGACCTCCGCGGCGCCGAGGTCGTCGCCGAAGCGCTCGACGCCGCCGCATCGGGGCATCTCGTGATCGGCGCGTTGTCGGCGCACAGCGCCTCGGCCGCGCTCGAGCGGCTCGCGGATCAGACGCCGCCCGATCGCCGCCTGCAGATTCAGGCGCTGCTCGCCGAATCGCTGCGCGGCGTCGTGGCGCAGATGCTGCTGCGAAAGGCGGGCGGCGGGCGGATCGCGGCGCGGGAGCTGCTGCTCAACAGCTCATCGGTGGCGCAGCTCATCTCCGACGGCAAGTTTTCGCAGCTGTCCGTCGCCATGGAGAGCGGACGCCGTGTGGGGATGGTGCCGCTGACCGACGCGCTCGTCGCCTTCGTCCAGAGCGGCGTCGTGGACGTCCGCGAGGCGTGGCGCAAGGCGCCGGACCGGCCCGCGCTGCTGAAGGCGCTGAAGCGAGAGGGGATAGACACGTCGTTCGCCGAGCGGCTGGCCTGACCCCCCCGGCGGATCTCCGCTTCGCCGGTTCGACTCAGCGGGCCATCCACGGCGCCAGCGCGGCCAGCAGTTCCTCCAGCACCCGTTCCTCGCCGAGCGACCCGATGGCGGCCGCTCCACGCACCAGCACCCGTTCCTCGGTGACGGCCTCCCGGCCCCGCACCGCCCGAATCAGCACCACGGCATCGTCATTCGCGGCCTCGAGCGAGACCTCGAGGTGGTCCTCCGGACGGTGCTCCGACGCGATCAGCACCCGGTCCTCCGGGGTGGAGACCTGAAGCCGGATCTGCTCGGCCGCGAGCGCCTGCGCCATCTGCCGGGCGGTCGGCACGACGACGCGCGGCAGCACAGCGGCCCAGGCGGTTGCGGCCTCGTCCACCTTCGCGCGGCGTTCGGCTGCCCGCCGTCTCGCGGCGGTGATCGCCTCGCGCACGCGCCTGCGAACGTCCGGATTCTCCATGGCCGGCAGATTAGCAGAATCAGCGCCCCGGGGACGGACGGCATCCGGGCGCCCGTACGCGGAACCTGCCGCAACGCGCGCGAGTCAGATACGATGAAGGATCGATGCCCGGACCGGCGGCGCCCGCCGATGAAAGGAACCTCCGATGCGCATGATGCCCGTGATGCTGGTGGCGGCCCTGGCCGCTGGTGTGAGTGAGGCGCGAGTCCAGGCGGACCCGCCCGATCGTGCGTCAGGCAGCGAGCGGCGGGTGATCGCCACCCAGGGGCGCGCCACCGTCCGCAAGGCTCCGGATCGGGCGTTTCTCGTGCTCGCGACGGAGACGCGCGCGCCGCAGCCGGGCGACGCGCAGCGGCGCAACGCCGAGCTGATGACCGCGGTCCAGCAGCGGCTGAAGGCGGAGCTTCCGGCCGACGCGGTACGGACGCTCTCCTACTCCATTCAGGAGGAGTACGAGTTCACCGAGGGGCGGCGCGTGCCGCGCGGCTATCTCGTGTCGAACACGATCGAGGTGCGCGTCGACGACCTGTCGCGGCTCGGCGCGCTGATCGATCTGGCCGTCGGCTCCGGCGCCACGACCGTCAGCCACATCCGCTTCGACCTGAAGGAGCGCGAGGCGGCGGAGCGCGAGGCGCTGCGTGAGGCGGTCGCCAATGCCTGGGGGCGGGCCGAGGCCGCCGCGGCGGGTGCGAACGTCGAGATCAGCGGGGTCGTGCGCATCGAGGAGCACGGACCCGCCATGCCGCTCCCGGTCATGCAGCGCACGATGGCCATGGAGTCGCGCGCGGCGGACACGCCGATTCAGCCCGGCGAGATCGAGATCGAGGCGGCCGTGACGCTCACAGCCGGCATCCGGTGACCCCGGCCGAATACCGTCGTGCCGAGCGGCTCCTGGCGCGGCGGGACCCCGTCCTGCGCGATCTCATCCGGCGCATCGGGCCCTGCCGGCTCGCGCGTTCGCAGCGCGAGGACCCGTTTGTCGCGATGGTCGAGGCGATCGTCTGGCAGCAGCTCTCGACGCGCGCAGCGGCCACGATCTACGGGCGCGTGCTCGCGCTGCTGCCGAACGGCGGCGCGCTGACGCCTGCGGCGCTGCTCGACGTCGAGCCCGACGCCCTTCGTGGAGCGGGGTTGAGCCGGGCCAAGTCCGCCTATATCCGGGACCTGGCCGCGAAGGTCGTGGACGGCACGGTCCACCTGGATCGGCTCACGGCGCTGGACGACGAAGGCGTGATTGCCGAGCTGACGCAGGTGAAGGGGATCGGCCGCTGGACGGCCGAGATGTTCCTGATGTTCCGGCTCCACCGCCCCGACGTCCTCCCGGTGGGCGATCTGGGGATCGTCAATGCCATCCGGCGCGCCTACCGGCTCCGCAAGCCGCCCGCGCCCGCGCGGATGATCCGGATGGCCGAGCCATGGCGCCCGTACCGGTCGGTGGCCTGCTGGTATCTGTGGGAGAGCCTCGACTCGCTGCCCGGTGTGCCGAACGTGTAGATGACGGGGCGCCGAAGCGGAGGCGGGTCGAGATCGAGGCGCTCGCCGCGCTTCCCACAGGGGCGGAGATCGTGTTCTGATGAGAGAGGCCTGCTGCCTGCGATGACCCTTATGAGATACATGCTGTCGTGTGCCGTCGCGCTCCTGTTGCCCGCCATGGCTGCCGGTGCGCAGACGGAGACTCAGACGCCCACCGTCGACGCGCTGATTGCCAGGAACCTCGAGGCCCGCGGAGGCGAGTCGCGCCTCGGGGCCATCGACACGCGAAGGGTGACGGGGACGATCACCATCGGGGAGCGGGAAGCGCAGCTCCGCGTGCTCGCCAAGCGGCCCAACCTGATGCTGCAGGAGATGCGCGACGGCGACCAGCGCTTCGTCACCGCCTACGACGGTCAGAACGCGTGGGCGCTCAACCCGATGCTGGGCGAGACGCCGCAGCGCATCGAAGGGCCTCCGGCGGAGGCGCTGCGCGACCAGGCCCAGTTCGAGGGCCCTCTCGTGGGCGCACACCGGCGCGGCGACAAGATCGAGGTGCTCGGTCCGGAGATCGTCGAGGGAGCGCAGACGTGGAAGCTCGCCGTGCACAGCGGGGAGCGCGTGATCCACGTCTTCCTCGACCAGAAGACCGGACTCGAGCGCAAGGTCTCGGCAACCATCGCGGGCGAGGCGGGCGACGTGCTGGTCGAGAGCGTCTTCTCCGACTATGAGACGGTGGACGGCGCCGTGATGCCGCGCCGCGTCGAGACGCGGGTCGGCGGCGAGCTGCAGGCGACCGTCCGGCTGCAGTCGGTAGAGTTCAACGTGCCGCTCGAGGACAGCGAGTTCCGGATGCCCGCGGAATGACTGCCGTGAAGTAGAACCTACCCGTCCACTTCTCCCACCTCCAGCCCCACGGCCCTCATCAGCGCGAGGGCGTTGCTCGTCCGGACGACGCCGGGCCGCATGCGGTAGTCGAATCGCAGGCCGCCCGCATCGAACTCGTCGGCGAAGTGCACGTTCGCGGCCGTCGGACCGAGGCCGTCGGCCACAGCCGACAGCGCCAGGTCGTGCGTCGTCAGCAGCCCGATTGCGTTGCGGTTCAGCAGCGTCCGGACGATGCCCTCCGCGCCGATCCGGCGATCGTGCGAGTTGGTGCCGCTCAGGAGCTCGTCGAGCAGGAAGAGCACCGGCAGCGACCCTTCGGTCAGCGAGACGATGGCACGCAGCCGCGTGATCTCGGCGTAGAACTTCGAACGGCCCGCCTGCAGCGAGTCGACGATGCGCAGGGAAGCGCTGACGGCGATGGGAGAGAGGGTGAGCGCCTCCGCCCGTACCGGCGCGCCCGCGAGAGCGAGGACCGCGTTCACACCGACGGCGCGGAGCAGCGTGGTCTTGCCGGACATGTTCGAGCCGCTGACGACGAGCAGGCGCAGGTTTCGATCGAGTCGAACATCGTTGCGGACGAGCCGCTCGGCGGGAATGAGCGGATGGCCGAGACCCCGAGCTTCGAAGAGGGGGCCTTCCTGCGAAACGGCCGGAAACGCATCCTCGGGATGCTCGAAGGCGTAGCTCGCCAGCGAGCAGAGCGCCTCGAACTCGCCGATGACGTCGAGCCATGTCCCCAGGTGCGGACCGGACCGGCGCCGCCATCGCTCAAGCGCGAAGGCGAGCTGCGTGCGCCAGAGGAGCAGCGCCGCGAGCGGCGCGAAGTACATGTTGTGCTGTGATTCGATCAGATCCCTGATCAGCCGCAGCTGGACGATGCGGCGTGAGGCCGTCTGCCCCGTGGCCGCCAGCGTGCGCCCGAGCGAGACGAGCTTCGGCGACTCGAACCGCTGGTCCTCGAAGAGCGCGAGCACTCCCGCCATCAACTGGAGATCGTGTGCGGGCTCCTCGCCGCGGTCGTGAATGGTGTGGACGCGGCGCCGCGTCCAGAGCGCGAAGCCGGCCTGCAGCGCGAGCGCGGGCGCAATCAGGCCGCCGGCGGCGTCCACCGTGGCCCAGGCGACGAGGACGCCGGCCGTGAACGCCACGAGGGCGGCGGCGGCCCAGGGCTCCCAGGGCGCGACCGGGACCGCCGGTCCCGAGCCCCACCTCACGAGGCGATCGGTGTGGACGCCCGCTCCGATCTCGTCGCCGAGAAGCGCGAGCTGCTCCCGCAGGTCGAGACGGGGTGCCAGCTCGCGAATCGCCGCCTGGCGCGCGGCGATCTCCTCCGGCGGTGCCGGCGCGAGCAGCCACTGCGCAAGCGTCTCCTGCCCGGCACGGAGGCGCGCGGACGTGATCAGCTGGAACAGGGAGCCGCGGCCGAAGAGGTCCAGGTCGGCCTGGTACAGATGATCGGGACTGCCGAAGCGGGCGCCATCCTCACCGGATCCGGCCCAGGCGTCCGTGAGGCGGTCGAGGCCGCGGCGATAGAAGTCGATTGTGCGTTCCGCGGCGCGGCGCGCCTGAAGAACCCGGTCGTGCCGGATTGCGAGGGCGGCGAAGACCGCTACCGGGAGGAGCAGCCAGACGGGCTCCAGGAGCCGTGCGCCGTATACCAGGGCCAGCAGGAGGACCGCCGCGCCCGCGGTGATCAGGCGGGCGTTTCCCAGCCGGATGTGCTGCCGTTCCCGGTGGGCTCGAATCGCTTCCCGGGCCGACAGGCGCGCCCGGTACAGCGCCAGCACATCGCTCGAATTCACGCCGTTACATTACCCCGCGGCGCCGCGTCCGGGGTCGGAAGGATCCTCCCGGCGCCGAGGCTGCCGGCGGCCCTCGGACCGGATATACAATGGAGACTTACGTGGTCGGACTTCATGACGTCCAGGGTCTCCGGGGTGGCTGAGCCGGTCGTCACCGGCTCGGTCGCCGACCTGATCGGCAACACACCGCTCATCCGGCTGTCGCGCTTCCTGCGGGACATACCGGACAAGGTGGAGTTCTACGCCAAGGCGGAGTGGCTGAATCCCGGCGGATCCGTGAAGGATCGGCCCGCCATCCGCATGGTGCTCGAGGGAGAGCGTTCCGGTCTGCTGAAGCGCGGCCAGACCATCATCGACGCCACGTCCGGCAACACGGGCATCGCCTACGCGATGATTGGCGCCGCCCGCGGCTATCCGGTGAAGCTGTGCCTGCCGGAGAACGTGACGCCGGAGCGGAAGCGCATCCTTCGCGCGTACGGCACGGAGCTGGTCTTCACCGATCCGCTCGAGGGCTCGGACGGGGCGATCCGGACGGTCCGCCGGATGTACGAAGGGGATCGGGAGCGCTACTTCTATCCGGACCAGTACAACAACCCGGCGAACTGGTGGGCGCACTACGACACGACCGGACCGGAGCTGCTGGCGCAGACCGCCGGCCGCATCACGCACTTCATCGCCGGGCTGGGCACGAGCGGCACCTTCATGGGGACGGGACGCTTCCTGCGCGAGCGCGTCGCCGGTGTCCAGCTGATCTCGGTGCAGCCCGATGCCGCGCTGCACGGGCTCGAGGGTTTGAAGCACATGGAATCCGCGATCGTGCCGGGCATCTACGAGGCCCAGTTCGCCGACGTGGATCTGCGCATCGGGACCGAGGACGCGTACGAGTGCACGCGCCGGCTCGCCGTCGAGGAGGGGCTGCTCGTGGGCATCTCGAGCGGCGCGGCGCTCGCGGCGGCGCTGCACGTCGCCCGGAACCTCGACGAGGGCGTCATCGTGATGATTTTCTGCGACGGGGGCGAGAAGTACCTCTCCGAGCGGTTCTGGGAAGAGCCGGCCGAAGGCTCGCTCATCGGGGGCACGGGGTAGGCGGATGGGTGACGGCGACACGACGCGCCTGCGGCTCGCGGCGGATGCGCTGGCCGCGATCCGGACGCACGGCCAGCAAACCTATCCGCACGAGTGCTGCGGAGCGCTGCTGGGACGCGACGGCTCGGTGAGCGCCGTGCACCCGCTTCCCAACACGACCGAGGAAGGCCCGCGCCGCCGCTTTCTCGTGCGTCCGGCCGACTACCGGGACGCGGAGCGTCAGGCGGCCGACCGCGGCGCGGATCTGCTCGGGTTCTATCATTCGCACCCGGACCATCCCGCGCGGCCGTCGCAGTACGACCTCGATCACGCCTGGCCGTCGTTCTCGTACGTGATCGTCTCGGTGATGAACGGCGAGCCGGGGGCCGTGACCTCGTGGCACCTTCGCGAGGATCGGTCCGGCTTCAACGAGGAGCTCATCGACGCGGGCGATGCCGACGGCGTGGCTGCCGCCGGTGCGCCTCGCACTGCTGGAGAACGCTGACCCATGTCGAACCGTGTACTCATTCCCACGCCGCTCCGGCCCTTCACCAACAAGCAGGAGGTAGTGGAGGTCGACGGCGCCACGATCGGCGAGCTGCTCGCGGATCTCACCCGCCAGTACGACGGCCTTCGCCGTCACCTCTATACGGATGATGGCCGCCTGCGGAGCTTCGTGAACGTGTACGTCAACGACGAGGACATCCGGTACCTGCAGAAGGAGCAGACGCCGGTCCAGCCGGGCGACACGATCAGCATCATCCCGTCGGTGGCCGGCGGCGCCGGCGTCGCCGTGGGCGAGGAGCTGCCGGCGCTCTCGGCGCTGGAGATCAAGCGGTACAGCCGGCACCTGATCATGCCCGAGGTGGGCGTCGACGGGCAGCGGAAGCTGAAGGCGGCGAAGGTCCTCTGCATCGGGGCGGGCGGCCTCGGCTCGCCGGCCGCGATGTATCTGACCGCCGCCGGCGTCGGCACCATCGGCCTCGTCGACTTCGACGTCGTGGACTACAGCAACCTCCAGCGGCAGCTGCTGCACGGGACCGCCGACGTGGGCCGGTCGAAGCTGCAGTCGGCGAAGGACCGGCTGGAGGCGCTCAACCCCGAGGTGCGGATCGTGACGCACGACACCGCGCTCAGCTCCGAGAACGCGCTGGAGCTGTTCGCGCCCTACGACGTGATCCTCGACGGGACCGACAACTTCCCGACCCGGTACCTCGTCAACGATGCCTGCGTCCTGCTGAAGAAGCCGAACGCGTACGGCAGCATCTTCCGGTTCGAGGGGCAGGCGTCGGTATTCGGCGTGCCGGACGGCCCGTGCTACCGGTGCCTGTATCCGGAGCCGCCGCCCCCGGGCCTCGTGCCGAGCTGCGCGGAAGGCGGCGTGCTCGGCGTGCTGCCGGGCATCATCGGGACCATCCAGGCGACCGAAGCGATCAAGCTGATCCTCGGTGTCGGGGAGCCGCTCATCGGGCGCTTCCTCATTTTCGACGCGCTCCGGATGCGCTTCCGCGAGCTGAAGCTCCGCAAGGATCCGGACTGCCCGGTGTGCGGAACCCATCCGACGGTGACGGAGCTGATCGACTACGAGCAGTTCTGCGGTGTGGGTCCGAACGCCGCGGCGGAGGAGGCGGGCGTGGACAGCAGCGACATCACCAGCACCGAGCTGAACGAGCGGCTGCAGCGCGGCGACCGGATCTTCGTGCTGGACGTGCGCGAGCCGCAGGAATACCAGATCAACAAGATCCCGGGCTCGACGCTGATCCCGCTCGGCGAGCTGCCGCAGCGGTACGCGGAGCTGGATCCGTCCGTGGAGATCGTCGCGCAGTGCAAGTCGGGGGTCCGCAGCGCCAGGGCGGCGGACTTCCTGCGGCAGAAGGGGTTCTCGCGTGTCCGGAACCTGAAGGGCGGGATCCTGGACTGGATCGACAAGGTGGATCCATCGCAGCCGAAGTACTGACGGGGTGTAAGGGAGAAGGGAAAAGGGAAAAGGAATGGAACGAGGCGGGATTCGGCCAGGCGCTTTCTCCCTTCTCCCTTCTCCCTTCTCCCTTCTCCCTTGACGGGATTCAGTAGATGCTGCGCCTCTCCAAGAAGGCCGACTACGCGCTGATGGCGTTGCGCCACCTGGCCATGCGTGCGGACGCGGGCTCGGCGAGCGCGCGCGAGATTGCCGAGCAGTACGACATCCCGGTCGAGCTCCTGGCCAAGGTGCTGCAGCGTCTGGTACGGAAGGGCCTGCTGGTGTCGCACCAGGGCACGAGGGGCGGGTACGTGCTGTCGCGCCCGCCCGGCCTCATTTCGGTCGCCGACGTGATCCAGGCGATCGACGGTCCCGTGGCGGTGACCGCCTGTGCGTCCGAGACCGAGACGTGTGAACAGTACGAGAAGTGCGGCATCCGCGATCCGCTGTGGCGGATCAAGGACCGGATCCTCGGGGCGCTGGCGACCTGCACCATCCGCGAGCTGGCCACGGATCCCGAGTCCGCAGACGCGGCCGGCGCCAGGCCCATCGTGCTCCATCCGCATCCCTGATGGCGCTGACGTTTCCGATCTATCTCGACTATCACGCAACGACGCCGGTCGACCCGCGCGCGCTCGAGGCGATGCTGCCGTACTTCACGACGCAGTTCGGCAACGCCGCCAGCCGGTCGCACGCGTTCGGCTGGGACGCCGAGAAGGCGGTGGATCGCGCCCGGCGCCAGCTCGCGGCGCTCATCGGCGCCTCCGCCGGCGAGATCGTCTTCACGAGCGGCGCGACCGAATCGAACAACGTGGCGCTCAAGGGGCTCGCCGCCGCCTCCCGCGGCAGGGGCGACCACCTCGTCACCAGCGTCATCGAGCACAAGTCCGTGCTCGACGTCTGCAGGCAGCTCCAGAAGGACGGCTGGCAGGTGACGTACCTGCCGGTGAACGCGGAGGGACGCGTCGATCCCGACGATGTGCGCGGCGCGATCACGGATCGGACGGTGGCCGTCTCGATCATGGCGGCCAACAACGAGACGGGGGCGATTCAGCCGCTGGCCGAGATCGGCGCCGTCACCCGCGAGCGCGGCGTGCTGCTGCACTCGGACGCATCGCAGGCCGCCGGCAAGATCCCGCTCGACGTGCGGACGCTCGGCGTCGACCTGCTGTCGTTCACGGGGCACAAGATGTATGCGCCCAAGGGCGTCGGCGCGCTGTGCGTCCGGCGGCGGTCACCGCGCATCGAGCTGGCGCCGCTCTTTCACGGCGGTGGACACGAGCGCGGCATCCGTTCGGGGACGCTGAACGTCCCCGGCATCGTCGGGTTCGGGCGGGCGGCGGAAGTCAACGCCGCCGAGCTGCCGGGTGAAGCGGTCCGGCTCGCGGCGCTTCGCGATCGGCTGTTCGAGGGGCTCTCGAGCCGGCTGTCCGGCGTCGGGCTGAACGGGCCCCGCGAGGGGCGGCTCCCGCACAACCTGAACGTGCACTTCACCGGTGTCGAGGGAGAGTCGATCCTGATGGCCATCGACGACATCGCGCTGTCGTCGGGATCGGCGTGCTCATCGGGTTCGGTCGAGCCCTCGTACGTGCTGAAGGCGATCGGCCTGAGCGATGCGCTCGCGCTCGCATCCGTGCGGTTCGGACTAGGCCGTTTCACGACGGAGGAGGAGGTCGAGTATGCCGTCGAAAAGGTGGCACGCGTGATCACGCAGCTGCGCGGCCGCCGATCGGCGGCGCGCGGGCCGCGTCACCTGTCCACTTCCTCTACTTAAGCACTTTCAACTTCCACTTCTTCCACTTTTCCACTTCTTCCACTTCTTCCACTTCCTTCACTCCCGGCCGTCGGTTCGAACTCCATCTTTCCGATCTCGCCCGCGCGCGCCAGTGCGGCGCGGAAGAGCACGGGGCCGATCACCTGGTGAATGGCGATCAGCGAGACGATCAGGGTCTGCAGCCGCGTTCCCCATCCCGGATACTGCGACGCGACGATGACCGCGAGCCCGATCGAGACGCCGGCCTGCGGCACGAGACCCATCCAGAGCCACCGCGCCTCGAGCGAGTGATCGCCGATCCAGGCGCGTCCCGCGGCGCTGCCGAGCCACATCGCGGCGGTTCGGACGCAGGCAATGGCCAGGGCGACGACACCGAGATCGCCGAGCGCGTCGAGCTGGAGCGACGCCCCGGCGGCCGCGAAGAAGATGACGAGCACTGGCAGCGCGCCCCGTTCCACCGCCCGTTTCAGCGCATCGCCGCTCGGGGGCGCGATGTTCTCGACCACCAGGCCGGCGGCGAGCGCCGCCAGCAGGGGCTCGAAGTCGAGATATGCGCCCAGGCCGGTCAGGACGACGCACAGGCCGAGCAGCACCAGCGTCAGCTCGCGCGCGAGGACGCGGAGGTACAGCGCGAACAGCGCGCCGAGCGCCGCCCCGAAGGCGAACGATCCCAGGACCTCCCAGACGACCTGAATCCCCATGCCGACGTCGTGTCCGGAGCCGCTGCCGCTGCCGGATGCCCACGCGGCCGCCTGCATTGCGAGCGTGAACGCCAGGATGAGCACGAGATCCGTCAGGATGACGACCGCGAGCGTGAGCTCGGTGAGCGGGCCGCGCGCGCGGTTCTCGGCAATCACGGCAATCGTCACGGTCGGCGAAAAGCTGATGACGATGACGGTGACCACCAGGGCGAAGGCGGCGCGCTCGACGCCTGAGGCCTCCGGCGCGATCGGCAGCCAGGGCCACGCCAGCCAGATGAGCGGCAGCAGGACGGCGTACATCACGCCGAGGGTGGCCAGGCCCAGCACCGAGATGCGGCGCAGCTGCGGCCGCAGCCGCTCGATGTTGATCTCGAGGCCCGCGATGAAGGCGATGAGGGCGACCGCCAGTCCGTTGAACAGCCCGAGCTCACGCGCCATGGAGGCGGTGATCAGGTTGAGGCCGAACGGTCCGCAGATGAGTCCGAGCAGCAGGTAGCCCGTCACGCGCGGGAGCGACACGCGTTCCACCAGCCCGCCGACGAGGACCGCCGCGATCAGCGCGAAGCCGATGGCCAGCGCGACCGAGCCGCCGGCGTGGCCGATCTCCGGCGTGGCGCGCTGGACGACCAGCGCCAGCACGAGCACGACCGCCAGGCCCGAGATGCGCCTCATCGCTCGCGTGCCGCGCCCGGCGCGGCCATCAGCGCCAGCAGCTCGGACGCCAGCGTGCCGAGCGCCACGGCGGAGGCCACGGCGGCCGCCACCTCGGTCGAGGACACCTGGACGAAGTTCAGCGCGAGGCCGATGCCGAGCAGGCCCGGCGCCAGCAGGTACGCCGCGAGATCCCCGGCCCGCAGCGGCGGCACGAGCCACGCGGCCGCCCATGCCCCGATCACCTTGCCGGCCAGCCGGAACACCACGAACGGCGCGAGCAGCCAGATCGCGAGCGGGGTGAGCTCGACCATCGCGCCGGCCACCATCAGCAGCAGGATCACCAGCGGATGCTGGAACCGGCTCACGTCGTTGCGGACGATGCGATCGGCGCGTCCCGGCAGCCGCTTCCAGCAGATGCCCGCGACCATGCCCGCGAGCAGGGGAGAGCCGTTCACGTACACGGCCGCGCCGCCTACCAGCGCCAGCGTGCCGATGACGAACACGCCGCGCTCGGCCACCGAGTGCGCGCGCTCGAAGAGCAGCCATCCGGCGACCCCTGCGAGCAGCCCCACGGCCACGACCTCGCCGAACCGGATGAGCCCATGCCCCCACCCCGTCGCGCCGATGGCCGCCACCGCCACCGCCCCGGCCATCACCGACAGGAAGTCGTCGAAGTCCGCGATGCGGGTGATGAGGCGGTGTGCCTCACCGAGGCGGTCGGGCGCGCTCGCCGACGAGACGGACGCCGCCACCCCCAGCACCGCCGCCACGACGCCCGCCGCGAGATCCAGGCGCAGTCCCCACTGCGACATCAGCCAGAGCGTGGCCGCTGAGACGGTCAGGATCGTGAGGAGCGCCTGCACGCTCGCCGCCGCGAGCAGGCGGCGGTTCTGGCGGTCGCCGGTCTCCAGGCCCATGCCGATGAAGATGCCGATCGCGGCGAGCGCGACGGTGACCGCCGGGTCGAGGTGGGCGAGAACCGTGCGGGGCAGCAGGCCGAGCACCTGGGGTCCCAGCACGAAGCCCATCGGCACGAAGAGCACGGCTGGCGCGGTCACCGGTTGCAGGCCGAGCGCGACACGCGTGCGCAGCAGGAAGTCGATCGCGCGCAGGCGGGCCGGCGCCGCCGCCTCGCGGAGGTTCACGTCGAGCTGATCGGCGCCGCCTGCTTCGCGGTAATCCATCGGGTTATCTGAGGTCGCCTGCTACGGCCCGCCTGCTAGGGTCCGCTGCCCGCCGCCTGCCGCCCGCTGTTCTTCTGCAGCGCGACCACCAGCGGCTCGTCGCCACGCACGATACCCGCGAGCAATGACCGCCCGTCCTCCAGCTCCGCCCACGCCGACGCGACACGCGCGGGTGCGGGTTGGCTGACGCCGGCCAGCCAGGTGATGACGTCTCCCTCCCGAAGCCCCGCGCGCGCGGCCGCGCCGTCTGCGGCGAGCGACTGCACGTGCGACCCGCCGGGACCCGGACGCAGCACGGCGCCGAGCTGATTTGACTCGCCCTCGGATTCCGGCGGGCGTACGGCACGCGGCCTGACCGTGATCTCCAGGCGCGCGCCGTCCCGGCGCACGTCCAGCGGCAGCGGACTCCCCGGCGCGTGCCGCGCGATCTCCAGCAGCGCGGCCTCCGGCGCATCGACCGAACGTCCGGCGACCGCCACGATCACGTCGCCCGGCGCGAGAAGCGAGGCCGCGGGCCCGCCGGCCGCGACGGAGGTGACGAGCGCGCCGGCGCGTGCGCCGGTCGCCGCCATCAGCACGGGATCGAGCCGCTGCAGCCGGACGTCGATCGAGGAGGTCGAGCGCCGTCCCTCCATCTTCAGCTGTTCGGCGGCGCGCACGAGCACGTCGGCGGGCACGATCGCCTGGACGCCGTGACGGTTGATCACGGCACCGACGAACGCGCCCTCGAGCGAGAACACGAACGCGCCGTCGGGCGCGTGCACGTCGCGGCCGAGGGCGAGAATCGGCTGATTCCACTGCGGATCGACGAACGGATCGGCCACGCCCCCGAAGAGCGGCCGCACGGCGATGCCCGCGCGCGTGGCCTCGGCGAGCAGCAGGTACTGCGGCACCAGCGGGCTCGACATGCTCAGCGGCTGCCATTCCTCGCCGGCCGCGTCCTCCACCCCGAGCACGGCGAACCCCCGGACATCGTCGGTGGCGAGCACCGAAAGCCCCGCGATGGGGGCGATCGAACGCGGCAGCCGCCACTGCGTCAGCATGAGCGCCGCATCTTCCCTGAAGCGGTAGGCGAGCGCGAGCGGCGGCGCGGTCTCGTCGGGCAGGCTCCAGAGCACTTGCTCGACGCTGAAGCTGCGCGCCTGGCCTCGTTCGGGCAGTGGCACGATCCGGAGCGCCGGACGCACGCGCTCGCTGGCGCGCGCGACCGCCGCGCTCAGGTCGTCGAACGCGGCGCGTGCCGCCAGCCGCTGCAGCGGCTGGGTGGGCAGCTCCAGCGGCTCCTGGTCCGGAAAGCGGAAGCGCGCGAGCACGAGCAGCACGGCAAGGGAGAGCCCGACCGTAATCAGCAGCAGGCGTGTCTCCCGCGTCCACACCCGCCGGCCGGCCTCAGGTTCCATCAGCCAATCCTCGACGCGGCGGCCGCGTGCCGCCGGTACACGGAAACCCGTATGGTAGACTCGCGCCGACCTGCTCCCGCCCCATGCGCATTTCGATCGCCCACAGCCCCGATTCCGACGATGCCTTCATGTTCTACGGCCTGGCCAGCGGCAAGGTCCCGAGCGGCGGGTTCGAGATCGAGCACGTGCTCTCGGACATCGAGACGCTCAACCGGGCGGCCTTCGAGGGACGCTACGAGATCAGCGCCGTGTCGTTTCACGCGTACGCCCATCTGGCCTCCCGCTACGTGATCCTGCCGCACGGCGCCAGTATGGGCGATCGCTACGGCCCGGTCGTCGTCGCGCGCGAGCCCGTACCGGCCTCGCTCGACGGGGTGCGCGTCGCCATTCCCGGCACACTGACGACCGCCTTTCTGGCGCTGCGATTGTATCGCCCGGACGTCGCGTACGACGTCATGCCCTTCGATCGCATCCAGGAGGCCGTTCATGATGGCACGGCCCGCGCAGGCCTCCTGATCCACGAGGGTCAGCTGACCTACAAGCAGGAGGGTCTCGTCAAGGTCATCGATCTCGGCGAGTGGTGGGCGGATCGGACGGGAGGGCTGCCACTGCCGCTGGGGTGCAACGTCATCCGCCGCGACCTGGGAGCCGACGTCGTCGGGCGGCTCTCGCGCCTGCTGCACGACAGCATCGCGTATGCGCTGTCCCACCGCGAGGAGGCGATCGAGTACGCCAGGCAGTTCGGCCGTGGGCTGGATCGCGAATCCACCGATCGGTTCGTGGGCATGTACGTGAACGACCTGACGCTCTCGTATGGCGCGCGCGGCCGCGAGGCGGTCGTGCGCCTGCTCACGGAGGCGGCGGATCAGGAGCTGATTCCGCGCGTGGCGATCGAGTTCGCGCCGTAACGGCTGCGGCGTCCGGATCCAGCCGCTCCTGCGGGAGCAGCTCCGCATCGATTGTCTCCCCGAGCGCGTGCGCGAGGATCGCATGGATCTGGCGGACTCCCTCCGTCAACGCCGCCGGCCCCGGCTGGAGGATCCACGCCGACTTGATCTCGTAGACGCGTCCGTGCCGGATCGCCGCGACGGACTCCCATCCTGGCCGGGTGCGGATGCGTTCCTTGCGAACCGGCTTACCGCACCAGGACGCGATCACGACGTCGGGATCGCGCGCGGCCACCTCGGCCGGATCGCACACGCGATCCTTCGCCAGCCGGCCCTCGCGCAGCCCGGGGTGCAGCGACGTGCCGCCGGCGATCTCGATCAGCTCGTCGACCCACCGGATGCCGGAGATCAGCGGCTCGTCCCATTCCTCGAAGAAGACGCGCGGCCGGCGCGGCCACCGCGCCGCGGACGCGGCGACGCGCCGCAAGCCGTCCTCGAGCCGCCGCACGAGCGCGACCGCCCGCGCTTCGCACCCGATGATGCCGCCGAGCACGCGGATCATCTGGAGGATGTCCTCCGTGCTGCGCTGGTTGAACACGAAGACTGGGTAGCCGCGGCGGATGAGCTCCGCCGCGATATCCGCCTGCAGATCCGAGAAGCCGAGAATCAGATCCGGCCGGAGCGCGTCGATCCGGTCGAAGCGGGCGGTGATGAACGCCGAGACCCGCGGCTTGCTGCGGGCCTCCCGCGGTCGGACGGTGTACCCCGAGATTCCGACGACCCGGTGTCCGTGGCCCAGCAGGTACAGCGTCTCGGTCGTCTCCTCCGTGAGACAGACGATCCGCTCGGGATACGCGGGCGCCGTCACGAACGCCCCGCCGCGGCCGGGTGGCCGCCCGCGGCCATCAGATCGGCGAAGACGAAGCCATCGCGTTCGACGACCACGCCGCGTTCGACAGGTACGGGAGCGCGGAACATCGGGCCGTCCCAGACGAACGTGTGGAACTCTCCTCGCTCGCCGCAGGGGTCGACCGTATCCGGCAAAGCCGCGAGCAGCGGAATGTCGTAGTCGCGTCCCGCCAATGCTGCCTCGACCTTGCGGGGATCGACACAGGTGAGGATGGCACCGACCCCGGCGCCGATCATCTCGCGTGCGAGCGACGCCGTGTCGAGCCCCCACAACGGGAACATCGGGTCCAGCCCCGTGCCGGCCAGGCGCTCCTCGCGGTAGCGCCGCACGTCCTCGAGGAACAGGTCGCCGAATGCGACGTGCGTGAACCCCTCGGCGCACGCACGCTGCACCGCCGCCGCCATCCGCGTCTCGTACTCGGCGTTCGAGCAAGGCGAGGGCAGCGGCACCTCCCAAAGCGGCAGGCCGGCGGCCGCCGCCTGCGCCCGCACGAGATCCGCCCGCACGGCGTGCATCGCCACCCGCTCCGCCGCCTCGTTGAACGTCGTGAGCAAAGCGCCGACCTCGACGCCGGGCTCCTGCCGGAGGCGATGGAGCGTCCAGGCGCTGTCCTTGCCGCTGCTCCACGAGACGAGGACCCGCCTGCTCACCAGGCCTCCGGGTGCAGGACGCGGGCGATGCGCTCCGCGGCCCGCGCGATGCGCGGACCGGGCACGACGAGGTCGCTGCCGACGAGCGCGTGCACGCGGCCGCTCTTCACCGCCGGCACCGCGGTCAGCGTCCGCCAGGCGCGCAGCGCGTCGGCGCCGTCGGGTCCGCCCTCGGCGCGAAGCTCGAGGATGACGTCCGGCCTGCGGGCGAGGATCTGCTCCGCGCTGATCTGCAGCCCCTCGCGCCCGACGTCGGCGAGCACGTTCGTGCCGCCGGCCAGCACCAGCACGTCGTGCAGGAACCCGACGCCGCCGCTCGCGTAGACGTTGCGCAGCGAGTCGGGGTCCCGTCCGAACACCAGCAGGACGCGCGCCGGCGCCCGGGCAGAGACGCGGCGGCGGACGTCATCCAGGTCTGCCTGCACCTGCCGGATCACGGCCGCCGCCTCAACCGTGCGGCCGGTGCGTCCGCCGAGCCGCACGATCGTGTCGAAGATGCCGGCGAGTCCTCCGTGCCGGTAGAGGAACGCGGGCACGCCGGCGCGGTCGAGCTGCTGCCGCAGCTCGTCCTGGCTGCCGTACACGACGACGAGATCCGGCGCGAGCGTGAAGATGCGTTCGAGATCGGGATCGAGCAGCGCGCCGACGCGCGGCAGACGTTCCACGTCGGCCGGCTCGCGATCGTAACTGCTCACCCCCACCACCTGGGGTCCCGCGCCGATGGCGAACAGCATCTCCGTCACGGCGGGGACGAGCGAGACGACGCGCCGCGCCGGCGCCGGCTGTGCGCCGGCTGCGGTGATGGCCGCAGCGAGGCCCAGAAGCGCCCACGCGAAGCAACAGGCGCCGAGCGGGAGCCCCGGACCTCGGCACACGGATTTCATCGAGCGCTCCCTCCGCCGCGGCTGATGAGCAGCCACAGGAAGAACGGCCCTCCGATCATCGCGGTGACGATCCCCACGGGCAGCTCCAGGGGTGCCATCACCGTGCGCGACACCAGGTCGCACCCGATGAGGAACGACGCGCCGAAGAGCGACGCCGCGGGCAGCAGGATCCGGTGATCCGCGCCGACGATCAGCCGCACCAGGTGCGGGACGACGATGCCGATGAAGCCGACGGGTCCGCCCACCGAAACGGCCGCGCCCGTGGCCAGCGAGGCGCTGATGAAGGCGACGCGCTGCGCGCGCAGCGAGTCCACGCCGCGTGCCTCCGCCTGCTCGGGACCGAGCGCCAGCAGGTTCAGCGCTCGTGCGAGCCAGGCGAACGCCCCGAGCGCGACGGCGACCAGAGGGGCCGCGGCCAGCAGCGGTCCGTAGCTCGCGACGTCGAGATCGCCCATCAGCCAGCGGACGGTCCGCATCGTCTGCGTCATGTCGGCGAGGTACTGCAGGAACAGGATGATCGCCGAGAAGAAGGAGTTCAGCGTGACGCCGGCGAGCAGCATGACGTTGGTCGAGAAGCCGCGATGCCGGGCGGTCGCGAGCGCATACACGATGCCCACGGCGGCGAGCGATCCGGCGAAGCTGGCGAGCGGGACGCTGCCGAGCGGACCGATGCCGAAGCTCACGCCGGCGGTGATCGCCAGCATGGCCCCGAGCGCCGCGCCCGCCGAGACGCCCAGCGTGAACGGCGTGGCGAGCGGGTTCCGGAGCAGCGCCTGGAACACGACGCCCGCCGCCGCCAGCGCGCTGCCCACGAGCGCCGCGGCCAGCACGCGCGGCAGCCGCGCGATGAAGAAGATCTGCGCGTCGACGTTCCTGTGGAACGGGATCGAGGGGTCCCACGCGCGGACGAAATCCACGGGAGTGCTGCCCGCGAGCGGCGCCGCGAGGATGCTCACCACGGCGAGGCTGCCGAAGCCGAGGAGCGCTCCCGCGACCCGCCGCCGGATGGGCGGCACGGGCACGGCCATCGGCTCCGCGTGGTTCAACGCGCCCACGGCCGGTCCCCGCCCGGACCCCCCTCACCGTCCGGACGCACGGGCACGACGACCAGCCCGCCGTGCCGTGGATGCTCCTGCACGTCGGCCTCCACGCCGTAGAGCGTGCGGATGTGCGCCGGCGTCAGCACCTCGCGCGGTGATCCCGCCGCGACGAGACGGCCGTCGCGGATGAGCACCAGGGCATCGCACACTGTCGCGGCGAAGTTCAGATCGTGCGTCGAGAGCACGAGCGTGGAGCTCCGGCCCCGGGAGAGGCGGAGCAGCAGATCCGCGATCTCGAGCTGATAGCGGAGATCGAGCGACGAGGACGGCTCGTCGAGGAGCAGCAGGTCGGTGGCCTGCGCCAGCGCGGACGCGATGACAACCCGCTGCTTCTCGCCGCCGCTCAGCGTGTGGAACGGACGATGCTGCAGGGCGCTCGTCCCCGTCGCCTCGAGGCACTCGCGCGCGACGCGGAGATCGCCCGGCCGCTCCATTTCGAAGGGCCCGAGGTGCGCGTAGCGGCCCATCAGCACGATCTCGAGCACCGTGTACTCGAAGGCCGGATGGGTATCCTGCGGCACCATCGCCATGCGCCGCGCGAGCCCGGCCCGCGAGAACGTTCGGAGATCGCGCCCCTCGAGCGTCACGCTCCCTTCGTCGGGGCGCAGTACGCCCGCGAGCAGCTTCAGGAGCGTCGTCTTGCCCGATCCGTTCGGACCGAGAATGCCGACACGGCTCCCCTGCGCGACGTGCAGCGTGGCATCGGCGACGGCGGGACCGCCGGCCTCGCGGCCGCTCCGCCGCCGGCCGTACGTGAAGGAAAGATCAGTCGCCGACAGCAACGCGGACTCCCACCATGCCGCGCCGCTCGGGCGCGGGATAGCCGAGCACCTCTTCGTACCGCCGATCCAGCAGGTTCAGCACGCGACCGAACACGTCGAGCCGCCGGCCGAGACGGATCGAAGCACCGGCGTCCACGACGGCGAATCCGCTGTTCTCGAAGAGTCCCCCGAAGGCGCCGAAGTTCGGCTCGATGTCCAGCGTCCGGCCGCGCGCGCTCGCCTCGGCAAAGGCGTCGAAGCTGCCCCGGGTGTACTGCAGCAGCAGGCTGCCCGAGTGGCGTGGCCGGCGGATGAGGGGATCGCCCGCCGTGAACGGCGCCGGCGCGGCCGTCGTCCCGTCCACCTCGAGGATCTCCGTGTCCAGGAACGTGTAGGCTGCGCGGGCGCGGAGGCCGCGCGCGAGTCCCCAGTCGCCCGAGAGCTCCACGCCCCGGGCCCGGGCGTTCGAGATGTTGTCGGTGCGGTACCGGCTCGAGCCGCCGAGAAGCTGCCCTACCGCCACGATGAGATCGTCGTAGGTGTTGTGGAACGCGGTGAGCTGCACCGTCAGGGCGAGGGGGGCGAGCGTGTGCGACACGCCGGCCTCGACGCTGCGGCTGCGTTCCGGCTTCAGCGCGGGGTTGTCGGTGAAGGCAATCTCGAAGACATCCGGCGGACGGATGCCGGTGCCCGCGCTGACGTGGACCCGCGTGCGGCGGGAGCCGGCGCCGGCGCCGGGGGCCGTCCAGACCCAGGAGACGCGGGGATTCACGGATTGCCTGCGGTCGTCGGCGAACGGCGGGCGCGGCGTGAACGCGAAGGGATCGCCTTCGAGCTCGCTGCGCCGGATGTCCTCGACGCGGACGCCGGCGGTCACGGCCATCGACGATCCCAGCTCCTGCCGCAGCTCGCCGAAGTAGCCCGCGACCGTCCGCTCGATCGGGACCTCCTGCGCGCGCTCGCCGGTCACGAAGGTGCTGCGCGCGCGCTCGAACTGGACGTCGAGGCCAGCCGAGACGCTCGACGAGGCCGACAGCAGCACGTCGGTTTGCGAGCGCGCCGAGACACGGCGGGTCTGCAGCGCCGACTCGGAGATGAAGCCGTCGAACCGGCTGCGGAAGTCGCTGTCGAGCTCCGCCCAGCCCAGGGACCACCGCTGGCGTACGCGCTCGGCGAGACGCCCCGCCCAGGGATGATCGGCCGACACGCCGGCCTGGACGTGATCGTTGCGCCCGCGGGCGAACGTGTCGACGCCGCCGAACGCGCCGATCGGATTGGATCCGTAGGGTCCGGGCGCGCCGCGCTCGCTCTCGAGCACGCGCGCCGTCGCGCGGATTCTCGCGGAGGGCGCCGGCTGCCATCCGAGGGACGCCGAGGCCTGCAGCAGCCTGCGGTCGTCGTTCGTCACGCGCTCGCCGGTGGCGGGTGCGAGACGGCGGTCGCCGTCGCCCGCCTGCCGTTCGGCGCTGCCGTGCCAGCTCCATTGCCGATGGCTGCCCCCGCCCCCCGCCGCATAACGCGTCGTCGAGCGCCCGCCCGCCTCGGCGAGCCCCTCGAAGGCGGGTCCGCCGTCCTGCCGTCCGATGACGTGAATCACGCCACCGATCGCGTCGGAGCCGTAGAGCGCACTCTGCGGACCGCGCACGATCTCGATGCGCTCCGCGCCGGCGAGCGACAGCTGCGAGAGATCGATCGTCCCGCCGAAGGTGTTGAGCCGGATGCCGTCCACCAGCACCAGGGTGAAGTCGGAATCGCCGCCGCGGGGGAACAGGGAGGTGAGCGAGCCGGGGCCGCCGTTGTGGCTCACCGTCATCCCGGGCACCAGGCTGAGCGCTCCTCCGAGCGTATCGATCTGGCGCGCCTGGAGCTCGGCGCGATCGACGACGGTGACGGACGCCGGTGCCGCGGACAGCGGCACCTCGACGTGCGAGGCCGACACGACGACCGATTCCGCGACGCGCCGCACCGACAGGCGGAGCCGCACCTCGGCGTCCTCGCCCAGCTCGAGGCGCTGTGAGGCCG
>Ga0299914_10000169_pt1 | contig 38380 bp, 32 predicted proteins | sample RVTome_10_FD_201361 | JGI IMG/M metagenome (GOLD analysis project Ga0299914, IMG submission 201361) | Soil microbial communities from uranium-contaminated site in the Upper Colorado River Basin, Wyoming, United States - RVT153D57 (version 2) ... | reverse complement strand
CGGCGGCAGGTCGCGATCGACGAGGCCATCGAGCTGATCGACGTGGGTGGCGCGGCGCTCCTCGGCGCAGCCGCGCGCAACGCCGCGGGGGTCGCCGCGGTGGCCAGCCCGCGGCACTACCAGCAGGTCGTGGACGAACTGCGCGAGCGGGGCACGGTGTCCGCCGAGTTCCGGGCCCAGCTCGCAGCCGAGGCCTTCGGCGCGGTCGCCGCCTATCACGCCGAGATCGCCGCGTACCTCAACCAGATCGCGGGCACCACCTTCCCGCCACGGCTCGCGATGGTCCTCGAGAAGGTCGACGACCTGCGGTATGGCGAGAACCCGCAACAGCGCGCCGCCTTCTATCGCGAGACGACCCACCGCTCGTCGACCCTGGCCGATCTGACCCAGATCCAGGGAGCGAGCCCGTCGTTCAACAACCTGCTCGACCTCGACGCCGCGTACCGGATTGCGCGCGACTACACCGCGCCGACGGTCGCCATCGTCAAGCACACCGACCCGGTCGGGCTCGCGTCCGACGACGAGCTTGTCGAGGCCTACCGGCATGCGCTCGAAACCGACCCGGTTGCGTCGTTCGGCGGGATCGTCGCGGTCAACCGCGAGCTGGACGGGGCGACCGCCCGCGAGATCGCCGCCAACTCGTACGAGGCGGTCATCGCGCCCGGCTACAGCGAGGCTGCCCTGGGCATCCTCAGGGCCAAGAGCGCCCTCGAGGTCCTGTCGATACCGCCGGATCCCATCGAGGGGATGCGCGACTACGGGATCGCCAATCTCGACTTCAAGCGGGTCGCCGGGGGACTTCTCGTCGAGACGCACGACGACCCGGGTCTGGATCGCAGCCGGCTGCAGGTCGTGACCCGTCGGCGACCGACGCTCGAGGAGCTGACGGACATGCTGTTCGCCTGGCGCGCGGTCAGGCACGTCCGGTCCAACGCGATCATCCTCGCCCGCAACGGGGCGACTGTCGGGATCGGGGCTGGCCAGGCCAGTCGCCAGGTGTCGGTCGAGATCGCGCTCCGGCGGGCCGGCGACCGGGCGAAGCTGGCGGTGATGGCATCGGACGCGTACTTCCCGTTCCCCGACGGGATCCAGGCCGCGGCCGCCGCCGGGATCAGCGCGATCATCCAGCCCGGCGGTTCGATCCGCGACGAGATGGCGATCGAAGTCGCCGACAGGCACCACCTGGCGATGGTCTTCACGGGGCGGCGCCACTTCAGGCACTAGACGCCATCACCTCGAAGGGCACGAATGTATACAATCGGATCCGGAATGTGACCAACGCGACCGAAGGAGCGCCCGTGGAGCAGTTGCTCGCCCTGGAGATGGTCCGGGTCACGGAAGCGGCGGCGCTTGCGTCCGCCCGGTTCATGGGACGCGGTGAGAAGGACGAGGCCGACGCAGCCGCGACCGAGGCGATGCGCCGGACGATGGACGAGATCGAGTTCGCCGGCCGTATCGTGATCGGCGAGGGCGAGCGGGACGAGGCGCCGATGCTCTACATCGGCGAGGAGGTCGGGCGGCACGAGGACGACTCGGACGTTCCGGCGATTGACATCGCGGTCGACCCACTCGAGGGCACCAACCTCGTTGCGCACGGCCAGCCCGGTGCGATCACCGTGCTCGCCGCGTCGGAGGCGGGCGGCCTCGTCCATGCACCCGACACGTACATGGAAAAGCTGTGCGTCGGTCCGGTCGTCGCCGGCAAAGTGGACATTCGCGAGTCCCCGGCGGAGAACATCGGGCGGATCGCAGAGGCGCTGGGTCGCCGCGTTAACGACATCACGGTCGTGATCCTTGAGCGGCCTCGCCACGACGAGCTGATCGGCCAGGTCCGCGAGGCCGGCGCACGGATCAAGCTGATCCCCGACGGGGACCTGTCGGCGGCAATCTCGTGCGCCGTCTCCGGGACCGGCGTTCACGCCGTGATGGGCATCGGCGGGGCGCCCGAGGGAGTCCTCACCGCCGCGGCCCTCCGCTGCCTTGGCGGTGAGATCCAGGCTCGATTCCGCTACCGGAACGACGAGGACCAGGCCCGGGCCGCGCGGATGGGCCACGGCGATCCGGACCGGGTGTACTCGGCGACTGATCTCGCCTCGGGCGACAGCGTCGTCTTCGCCGCCACCGGGGTCACCGCCGGCGATCTCCTGGCCGGTGTCCGCTTCTTCGGCGGCGGAGCGCGGACCCACTCGCTGTCGATGGCCTACCAGACGAAACAGGTTCGGTTCATCGACACCGTCCACATGTTCGACCGCGACCGGCCACCCAGCGTCCGGCTGTAGGGAGCGCCGCCGCGGATTTCGCGACCTGGGCAGGGTTGGATACAATCGCATGACGTTCGTACACACTCCAACAGCCATGCCGTCCGTCCCGGACCGGAGGCGAGCCCGGGATGGAGCCCGGCTCGCGGGCTAGCTGAACGATCCCGTGGGCCACCCGGCCCACCGGCACGAGAGGTCACGATGGCGCTGAAACTCGGGTACAAGGCCTCGGCGGAGCAGTTTCCGCCACGTCGCCTGCTGGAGCTGGCCGCGGCCGCCGAACGGGCGGGCTTCGACTCCGTCTGGACCAGCGACCACTTCCAGCCGTGGCGCCACACCGGTGGACACGCTCCCAACGCGTTGGCCTGGCTCGGTGCCGCGACCCAGGCGACCGAGCGGGTGGTCCTCGGCACGAGCGTGCTGACGCCCAGCTTTCGCTACAACCCGGCAGTCGTTGCGCAGGCGTTCGCGACTCTCGGTTGCCTCGCCCCCGGACGGGTGATACTCGGCGTGGGGACGGGCGAGTCGATGAACGAGGTCCCGGTCGGGATCGACTGGCCGGAGCAGAGCGAGCGGTTCGCCCGCCTCAAGGAATCCGTGCTGCTCATCCAGCAGCTCTTCCGCGAGGAGTTCGTCACCTACGAGGGGCAGTTCTTCCGGACCCGCAACGCGACCGTCTACGACCGGCCGGACGAGCCGGTCCCGATCTACATCGCGGCGTCCGGTCCTGCAGCGGCGCGCCTCGCGGGCCGGCTCGCCGACGGGCTCATCTGCACGTCAGGCAAGGGCCCCGAGCTCTACACGGACACCCTGCTCCCGGCGCTGGCCGAAGGAGCGGGGCGCGAAGGGCGGGACGCCGCCGGGCTGGCCCGGATGATCGAGATGAAGGTGAGCTTCGACCGGGATCTCGACCGGGCCATGGAGGACACGAAGGTCTGGGCGGCCCTGGCGCTGCCGGGCGACAAGAAGGTGGGCGTCGAGGATCCGCGCGAGATGGAGCGACTGGCGAAGGAGGTCGAGGACGTCGCCCATCGACGCTGGCTCGTGTCCGACGACGCCGACGCCCACGTCGAGCAGGTCGCGACGTACATCGGCTACGGGTTCGACCACCTCGTCTTCCACTTCCCGGGCGACGACCAGGAGACGGCGATCGCCCGTTACGGCGACGAGATCCTGCCCCGCCTTCGGGAGCGGTTCGGCTGATGCGGGCCTGCCCGAGCGACGACACGGGTCCGGTGTCCGACGTCCTCAGCCCTGGGTGAGGAAGCGCGACCGCCGGGGGGGAGGAGTACCCACGGCGGCCGCGCTCTGGGTGATCAGCGACCGGCGGGAACAGGCTGGCTGACCCTCGGCAGGACGTCGCGGGCGAGGATCTCGATCTGTTCAAGCCAGTCAGGAAACCGCATCCGGAAATCGAAGATCAGCAGATCGCAGCCGATCTCCTGGTAGCGTTGCACGCCCCGCACGATGTCATCGGGCGAGCCGGCCAGAATCGAGCCGTCGAGTTCCTCGATCCGAGTGAATTCGCCGCGATCGGGCTTGAGCCAGAACTTCTGGGCGTTGGCGTTCTTGATCAGGCCTGGCACATTCATCCGGGCCGCCGCGGCCTCGAACGACGTGTCGATGCTGGTGACCGGCACGGCCCCGGTCATGATCATCGGCTTGCTCTGCTCGGCGGTCATCTCGCGAATCTTCGCGACCCGTGCCTCGTAGGTCGGGAAGGTAATTCGGCCCGGCAGCCAGCCCTCACAGAAGTCGACCGCGAGCCGCGCAGACGCGGGGGTCGCGCCCCCCCACCACACGGGCACCGGGTGCAGTGGCTGCGGCTTGAGATCGACGTCCTCGAAGTCGTACAGGTCGCTGTGCCACTCGACGGACTTGCCCGTCCACAGTCGCCTCGCGATCAAGGTTTGTTCGCGCATCAGCTCCGGTCGCTTGAGATCTCCCTGCCCGATCACGTCGAACTCGTGCTGGAAGTTGCCAGCACCGATCCCGAGGTCGAACTTGCGTCGGGTGATCCACGACAATGAGGCCACGCTGTAGGCCATGTTGATGGGGTGCCGGAACGGGATGATCGTGGCGGCGCCGAGCCCGATCCGCTCGGTCACGCCAGCGAGGAAGGTCAGGGTGATGAACGGATCGACGAACGTGCGGTCCGTGCCCTCCATCCCGTGCGGGTGGAAGACGAGGTGATCCCGCACCCAGAGAGAATCGAAACCCAGGCGGTCAGCGAGTCGAGCACCCTCGATCAGCATGTCCTGGTCGGCCTCCTCCCCGAAGTGGGGGACGAGGAGCCCGAATCGGGTCGACATGAGCTTCTCCTTGACTTGCTGTGGATCAGGGGGTGGGGCGCGCCTGACGACCCCAGCCGGGGTCCCCGACGACCTCGCCGTTGCGATAGACCGGCCGACCGCGAACGATGGTCGTCTCGATGACGCCCTGCCCGCGCCGCCCGGCATACGGAGTCCAGCCGATCTTGCTCAGGACGTCCTTGTCCTGGATCTCGAACTCACGGGCAAGGTCGACGATGACGAGGTCCGCATGCGCCCCGACCTCCAACCGACCCTTGTCGGCGAGCCGGAACGCTCGGGCCGGTGCACCGGCCACCAGCTCGACGACCCGCTCGAGCTCGATGAGCCCGCGGCTCGCCGCATCGAGGAACATCGATACATAGAACTGTGTTGAGGGCGTCCCCGTGTGCGCCTTCCACCCATCGGCCCAGCCCGGCTCCTTCTCCTCGCGCGTGTGCGGCGCGTGGTCTGTGGACACGAGGTCGATCGTTCCGTCGCGCAACGCTTCCCACAGTGGCTCCGTGTTGTGCTCGGGCACGTAATACGAGAGGGCGTATGAGCCCAGCCTCTCGATAGTGGCCCAGTCATTGCCAAGGAAGACCGCCCACGGGTTCAGCTCGGCGGTGACCCGCTGACCGGAGCTCTTTGCACTCCGGAGCTGATCGACCACTCCCCGCGTCTGTGTATGCAGGAGATGGAGTGGCGTACCCGTCGCCTTCTGCAGCCGAAGTAGCAGGGCCGTGGCCGTGTCCCAGATGATCCCGTCGTACGCGGCGTACGCCCGGGCATACGCCAGGGCGTCTCGCTCGCCCCGCCTCCAGAACCCCTGCTCGATATGGGTCATCAGGGCCTGGTCGTGCGGATGAACCATGAGCGGGAGACCCGTCGCTCCGACGGCTTCGAAGATCTCGAGGAGTTTGCCGTGGTCGTGCACGCCGATCCCCGGCATATGCGGATAGGAGCGACCAGTGTCAACGACCATGAACACCTTGAAGGCCGCGATCCCCCGAGTCGCTAGCGCCGGGAGCTCGTCGGGGAGCGTCCCGGCAGCGTTGATGTTCCAATCGATCCTCGCCTTGGCCTCGTACAGGTGGATCATCGCGTCAAGATTCTCGACGGTATTTGGGGGCGGCGAGACGTTCGGCATTGCGAACGACGTTGTGACGCCGCCGGCGGCGCAGGCGCTGGTAGCGGTCTCGATGTCCTCCTTGTGGGTGAACCCCGGTTCGCGATGATGTGAGTGGACGTCGATGGCGCCTGGGATGACGTGCTTGCCCGATGCGTCAAGTTTCTCCGCTGCCTGGACGGGGGTGCCTGGCTCGAGGATCGCGGTGATTCGTTCTCCGGTCACTGCAATGTCAGCGCGGCGGGTGCCGGATGGCATGACGACCGTGCCGCCGCGGACGACGATGTCGAAGCGGTCGGAGCCTCGCGACTCCGTCACGATCGACTCACATACGCGACTCCGGCCGCTCCGGCCGAGTCGTGGATGCGCAGCTCGCCACTGACAAGATGCTGCGTAAACCACTCAGCAATGAGGGTCGTGATCTCGTCACGGTACTGGGCGTAGGCGGCGTAATGCGTCGTTCCGGTCTGGACAACGAGCCGCTTCGGGGCGCCGGCGCGCTCGTACAGGGCGTAGCTGTGATCCTCCGGCGTGGTCGCGTCGTTCTCGACGCAGATAAACATCGATGCCCTCGGCGCAATCCGGTCCACGACGTCGATCGGCCGGTACTCGAAGATGGCCTCGGCGCTGGCAAGCGCCACGACGCCAGGCACGCGGTCGTCGACATCTGCCTTGACCGTCGTTGACTTGCGCTCCGGCGTGGGGACCATGATCCCGTCTCGCGGTGCGACGAGCGCGCCCGATCCGCTTCGTGTGCGCTCGAGCCGGTCCAGACGCAAGCGCTCGACGAACTCCAGCCACTCGTGCTCACGTCGCATTCGGCGGAGCCAGTCCCTTCCGTCGGCAATCGGAACCTGGGCGACGACGGCCTTGAAGCGGGGGTCGAGACCCGCCGCCATGATGGCGTTGCCGCCTCCGGTTCCCCCGGATCCGAAAGCTCCGATGCCCTGCGGATCGACGTCGCTACGTGTCTCGAGGTAGCTGGCCGCGCTGCGGTAGTCGTCGACCTGCGCGCGGGGATCAAGATAGGTGGCGTCCCCCTCCGAGTCTCCGAAACCGCGGTAGTCAAACACCAGCACCGCAATCCCGGCAGCAACCAGTCCCCGGTGGTAGGGCTGGTACAGCTTCGCGTCCCGGAGACCCAGCCAGCCAGGGCCCTGGACGACGGCAGGGACCGGGGTGTCCGCCGAGGCACCGTCGGGCAAGGCGAGGGTGCCGGCAATGGCGCTCCCGTGGCTGTAGAAGCGGACGTCCTCGTTCCCCATGAACCTCACCGTTGACCGCTCACGCGGTGCGTAGCCTTGGGCTGGGTCGCGCCTGGCGCGGGTGCATGAACGCTACCGTAATGTAGCCAATAGAATCCGGATTGTCTACGTCGCGCCGCGGCGACCGGCCCGCCAGCAGGCAGGTGGCGAAGGCTCGGCGGTGGGCGAGAGTCGTCGCAAATGTATTCAGGCGGCGTTGGATTGTCGAGCATCCGGACCCGCCCGCTTGCGCGGACGTCCTCCGGTTGCCGCAGTCAACCGCTTCGTGACTGTATACAATCGGCCTGCACGCCGAGGGAGGCAACCGTGGACCCGTCGCGTCGGCCGCCGTCCCCGCCCGTCGCTCACGAGACTATGCCAGAACGCGCGGTCGGGCCGCTCTCCTGGATGACCCGAGACCAGATCCTGGTCTCACTTGCCGTTCTAGCGTCGATCTTCCTCGCCTCGCTCAATCAGACGTTTGTCGGAACGGCGCTTCCAACGGTGATCGGCGAACTGGGTGGGCTGGAACGCTACGGCTGGGTGTTTGCCAGTTTCCTGATTACGTCCACGGCGACAGGGCCATTGTTCGGAAGGCTTTCGGACGTGGTCGGCCGACGCCCCGTGTTCATCGCGGGCATCCTGTTGTTTCTCGCCGGATCCGCGGCGGGTGGCCTGATTCGCTCGTTTGACGAGCTGATCATGGCGCGGGCGGTCCAGGGATTGGGAGTCGGCGCCATCATCCCGGTGGGCCAGACGATCATCGGGGACACTTTCGAGATGGCCCAGCGGGCGAAGGTGCAGGGCGTCTTCAGCTCGGTCTGGGGGATCTCCGCCATCATCGGACCCGTGGCAGGTGGGGTGTTGACCCAGTACGCCTCCTGGCGCTGGGTCTTCTTCGCCAACGTGCCGTTTGCACTGATCGCCCTGGTCCTCGCACGCCGTGTGCCGTCGGAACGATCCACCCGCCGGCCACGACTCGACTGGGCCGGCGCCGCTCTGCTGCTCGTTGCCGTGTCGAGCCTCCTCCTGGCACTCGACGGGATCCTGGCTCCGTGGACGTTCCTTCTTGCGATCACCGGGGCCGCGCTGTTCCTGCGTGTGGAGCGGCGAGTTCCCGACCCCATGATCGACCTGCGGCTGCTGCGCATCCCGGCGCTCAGAGCCGGGCTTGCCACGCTCTTGCCGGCCGGGATGGTCATGTTCGGCGTGCTGTCGTACGTGCCTGCCTACGTCCAGGGCGTCCAGGGTGGAACCCCGATCGAGGCCGGGGCGGTCCTCCTCCCCTTGAGCATCGGGTGGCCGCTGGCCTCCATCCTTGGCGCGCGACTTGCGATTCGTCGGGGCTACCGGCCGGTGTTGATCAGCGGGGGTGCGTGCCTGGCGATCGGTTCCGCGCTGGTGGCGACCCTGCGTCCTGACACGCCGCTGGCCGTCCCACTCGTCGGACTCTTTCTCGTCGGCTTCGGTCTCGGATGCGCCACGATCAGCTCCCTCCTCGCCGCGCAATCGACCGTCGGGCGCTCCCAGCGCGGGATCGCCACGAGCCTCGTCAACTTCCTCCGGTCGATGGGCGGCGCCCTCGGCGTTGCGGCGCTGGGAGCGATTCTGGCCGCCAGTCTGGGACCTCTCGCCGCCAGTGCCAACGAACTGCTCGACCCGATCGGTCGCAGGGACATCGCACCGAACGTGATCGCGTCACTGGCCGGACCCCTTTCAGACGGGCTGGAGCGCGTCTTCCTCGGCATCCTTGCGGCCGGCGTTGCCGCCTTCGTCATCCCGCTGGTGCTTGCCCCCCGTGGTGTCGGGAGCGCAGCTGACTCCGTGGCTGATGGCGACACCGCTGACAATCGATCGGCCGTGGCACCCGGGACGCCGCCGCGATGAGGGTGACCAGCCAGCGAAACGAAGGGTTCCGGGCGCTCCGGCACCGCGGATACCGAATCTACTTCGCGGGCATGCTGGCCCGGGGAACCGCAGTGTGGATGCAGTTCATCGCCATCCCGTGGCTTGCTGTTGAGCGCGGCGCGGGCCCACTGCAGGTCGGAATCGTCTCTGCCTGTCTGTTCCTCCCGACGCTCTTCATCGCGCCCCTCGGGGGCGTTCTGGCCGACCGGGTGAATCGATCGGCCGTCCTCATCGTGACGCAGGTCGGCGGCGCCGTTCACGCGTTGGCGCTCCTGGTCCTGGTGGCTGCCGGGGCGGTGGACCTCCCGCTGCTGGCGGTCTTCGCCCTCCTGTTCGGCGTCATCACCGCAGCCGAACTGCCGGTCCGCCAGTCCTACCTGACCGACCTCGTGCCGCGCGAGGAGGTGTCCAGCGCCGTCTCGCTGCATGCGACGGCGTGGAACATCACTCGCTTCCTGGGCCCCGGGCTGGCGGGACTGCTGATCGCAACCGTCGGGATCGAAGCGTGCTTCGGGGTCGCGGCTGGGGCAACGGTGCTGGTGGCGACATCCGTCATCGTCCTGCGGACGTTTGACCGTCATCGGCGCAGCACGCCCCAGCTGGAAGGCAGCATCCTCGGTGCTCTGGTGGACGGAGTCCGATACGCCGCCGCTGAGCCGCGGATTCGTTGGGCGCTCGTACTCCTGTCGTCCGGCGGCGTGCTGGGCATTCAGGCGTTCCAGACCCTGGCCCCGCTGTACGTCTCGCAGACGCTGGGTCTCGGCGGCGGCGCGTTCGGAGGATTCATGTCCGCATGGGGTGCAGGAGCCCTTGTCGGTGCCCTTGCCGTGACGACCTTCGGTCGGGGCGATCGGCGTCGTTGGCTCCTCGTCGGGGCATCCGCCCTGTCCGTGCTCCTCGCGGCGCTGTCGCTGACGCGCTGGCCTCCGGCCGCGTTCGCACTCGCCGGCGGCCTGGGCCTTGCCCAGATCTCGCTCGTCCAGAGCGCCATGATCACCGTCCAGCAGGCGGTCACGGACGACTTCCGTGGGCGGGTGATGGGTCTCTATGCCACCGTGTTTCAAGGAACGAATCCACTCGGCGCCGTTCTTGCAGGGGCTCTCGGCGCCTCCGTGGGGATCCAGGGCGCCATGTTCGTCGGTGCGATCGCGTTGGGCGGCGTGTCCCTCATTGCCGTCGCCTTCATGCCAGCCCTCCGCCGCCCCGATGAGCCAGTCAGCCAGTCGTCGACCGCACCGTAGCCGAAAGGAACCCTCATGCCCGAGTCCTGGAACATGCGCCTCGTCGGTCACGCCGACATGGATGGCGAGGGCGACTGCATGCACATCAACCTGAAGGACGGCTACGCGTTCGTCGGACACATGGGCGAGCGAGGCACCTCCGTGCTGGACGTGAGTGACCCGGTGGCCCCCCGCCTCGTGACACGAATCCCGTCGTTCCCGAACACTCACGGCCACAAGGTGCAGATCGTCGGGGACGTCCTGCTCGTGAACCGCGAGAAGATCCCGAGGTCGGAGGGACCGTGGGTTCCGGGCATGGCCATCTACGACGTCAGCCGGCCCGCGGAGCCTCGTGAAATCGGGTTCTGGCGGTGCGGGGGCAAGGGAGTCCACCGGATGACCTGGTGGGAGCCGGGGCCTGCCTGGCTCACGGCCGGGGCCGATGACTACACGGATCAATTCCTGGTTGTGCTCGATCTGGAGGATCCAACCAGGCCTAGCGAGCTCGGGAGGTGGTGGCTGCCTGGTATGGCGACGGGACGTGGCGAAACCCCGGACTGGGGCGACGAGTGGACGGTGAAGCTCCATCACGCACTCATCCGCGGTGACCGTGCCTACTGTGCCTGGTGGGACAAGGGGATCGTGATTCTCGATGTGGCGGATCCGTCAGCACCGCGGCTCGTGAGTGAGCTCGATTTCGGCCACAACGTTAGCCGCGCCACGCACACAGCTTTCCCGCTTCCGGGCCGCGACCTGCTGGTCGTGACCGAGGAACGGATTCCATTCGGCTGCGTGGGGGTCGCGCCGAATGTCCGGCTGGTCGACATATCCGACGAGACGCAGCCGCGAGTCGTCTCGACCTTTCCAGTCCCCGACGGAGACTTCTGCCAGCGCGGGGGCCGCTTCGGGCCCCACAACGTTCACGAGATGCGTCCGGGCACGCTGTCGGATTCAAACACGGTGTACCTGACGTACTTCAACGCAGGCATCCGCGTGGTGGACGTGGCGGATCCGGCCAATCCGACGGAGATTGCCTGGTTCATTCCCGATGCGCCCGCCGGCCAACCCGCGATCCAGCTCAACGACGTCCTCGTCGGGGGCGACGGTCTGATCTACGTGACCGATCGGTTCGCCGGTGGGCTGTACATTCTCGAGCTCGATGGCGCAGCCAATGCGGCTCGACCGCTCCGCGGCACGTCATCCCGGACCGAGGCCCCCTCGGCCGGGCGCTGATCAGTGGACCAGATCGACGGGATCATCATTGGATCAGGCCCCAACGGCCTCGTCTGTGCCGCCTACCTCGCGAAGGCCGGCCTGCGGGTCGTCGTCGTCGAGCGCCACGTGACCGCGGGGGGCGGGTGCGCAACCGAGGAGGTCACCCTCCCGGGGTTCCGACACAACCTCCACTCGAACTTTCACGCGATCGGCGCGGGCCCGGTCACCCGTGACCTCGAGCTGGAGAAGTACGGGCTGCGCTACCTGTATCCGGAGGTACAACACGCGTTCATCTTCCGTGACGACACCGCGATCACCCTTCACGCGGATGCCGAGCGCACTGCTGCCTCAATCGCCCGGTTCTCCGCGGCGGACGCCCAACGCTACCTGGAGCTCCAGGACCGGTTCGGGCGTCGAATGGCCCCGCTGCTGCGCGGGATTCAATTCTCCCCGCCGCTTTCGGACGCCGAGCTTGCCGAGCGGATTGATGGCCCGCTTGGGAACGAGTACGAAGCGTACCGGCGGATGTCCTTGTACGAGGCGGTCGACCGGAACTTCGAACACGACCGCGTCCGCGCCATGTTCAAGCTCCACCTTCACGCCAGTGCCTTTGAGAACGGGCCGGGCCTTGGGCACGTCTTTCTGCGCATCGTTGCTCGGTCCGGCTGGTCCGGGCTGGCAGTCGGCGGCTCGGCGTCACTCACCAGGGCCCTGATCTCGGTCATCGAGGGTCACGGGGGGCGCGTCGTGACGGGACGCGGCGCTGCGCGGATCACCGTACGCGGTGGACGCGCGACCGGCGTCGTGCTGGACGAGGGGACCGAGATCCAGGCGGGTCGCTTCATCGCCAGCAGCGTTGACCCGCCACAGACGGTTCGCCTCACAGGCGAGCGCTGGTTCGATCCCCAGCTCGGCGCCCGGATTCGGGACTACCGGTGGGCGGCCTGGAGCCTCGCGACCCTGCACCTGGCGCTGGCATCCCCGCCGGCGTATCGCGCAGCCACCTACGACCCCGACGTTGACCGCGCCTACGGCGTCTACTTCGGCGCGGACTCGTCCGCCGAACTCGAACGGTGCTTGGCGTCGATCGAGCGAGGAGAGCTGCCCGATCGGTTCTGTGGCAACGGGGCCGCCAATACGCGATACGACGCATCGCAGGCACCGCCGGGCCGGCACACAGCGTTCTGGTGGCCATTCGCGCCGTACGAGCTCGGTGGCGACGCCGAGAACTGGGACCGCGATCGAGAGGCGATGGCGGCTCGGATCCTCGATGAGTGGTCGTCGTACGCCTCAAACCTCCGGTCGGGCGCCGTGCTCGGATCCTTCCTGTTCACCCCGCTCGACATCGAGCGGAGATGCCGGAACATGGTACGCGGGAGCCACCACGGCGGCGCCTATGGCGCTGGACAGATCGATGCCGGCCGGCCCGTCGTCGGTCTGGCTGACTACCGCACCCCCGTCGAGGGCCTCTACCTGTGCGGGGCCGGAAGCCATCCCGGGGGTTCGATCCATGGCGCGCCCGGGTACAACGCCGCCAATGTCATCGCGGGCGACCTTGGGGTCGAGCGCTGGTGGACGCCGATTGCGCTGCCGGCATCCTCGGGCTGACGCGTCAGGCGGCCAGGATGACGCGCAGGATGGTCACGGAGCCGAGGACGGCCATCGCGGCCGACAGGGCGACGAGCGCGATCGTGAGCACCCGGACCGCTGTTCGTGGCGCGTACTCGACGACGATCACCCGCAGTCCGGCGGCTCCGTGGAGGACGGCCGCGCCAAGCATCAACCAGTCCCAGCCGAGGATGAGGGCCGATCCCCAGCGCTCGGCAACGAAGGTGCTGCCGGTCTCCGCCACGTCAGTGACGATATGGGTGACGGCGAAGTGACCGAGCACGAGCACCGCCAGGAGGAGACCGGTCACCCGGATGAGGAGCCAGGTCAGGAGTCCGGGAGGGCGGTTGCCTCGGACCGCCACCGCGCGGGGCACGCTCACAGGACCGGAGCGAGAATGATGGCGCTGCCACCGGCACCAAGCACGAGCGTGAGCGCGACAACGGCACTGAGCAATCGACGAGCGCCGAGCGGACCGATATCGACCAGATCCATCGCCAGCAACCGTAACCCGTTGAATGCATGAAAGAGGATCGCGACGAGAAGGCCGCACTCAAAGAGCCGTAGGCCCACCGAGCCGTATAGGACGTGCACCTCGTCGTAGAGCCCCGGTGACACCGTGTACAGGGACACGTCGACGAGATGCAGGGCGAGAAACGCGAAGATGGCCACACCGCTGACGCGGTGAGCCCAGAACGCCCAGCGGCCCAGCTCCACGCGGTCGCGCGGGGCGCGCGACAGCCGAAGGACGATCGTGGCGGAGCTTCCTGAATCACCGGTGTTGCGGGCGGCCGTGACGACAACGAGGACGGCGAAGGCGACCACCACGACGAGGATCAGTCCGAGGGCGGCGAGGAATGCCACCTGGGGCGTGGTCACGGCGCGCCCGCGGAGTCGGCGGCGGCGATCGCCGTGGCGGAGGGAACTGGAGCGGGCCGCAACCGATCGAGCACCACTGGACGAGTCTCCACGAGGGGCGCTCCCCCCGGATCGTCGCCCTGGCGCAGCACAACGGTACGCAACCACCGTGCATCGTCGCGGGCTGGATGATCCGTCCGGACGTGCATCCCTCGGCTCTCTTGGCGGGCGCGCGCTGCAGTGACCACGAGCCGGGCGACCTGGACGGAGTTGCGGAGGTCCAGCGCCTCCTGCCACGCCGGGTTTGCCTGGGCCGGGCCGGGAACGGCGAGGGTCTCGACCTGCTCGGCGAGGCGACCCAGACGCTCGGCCGCCTCGGCGAGCGCAGCCTCGTCGCGGACAAGCCCGGCGCGCTGCCACATCAGGTCGCGCAGCTGGTCCGACAGCCCGAACGGCAGTGGCCCGACGTCGCGCGACAGCGGTGCGAAGACGGTGCGCAGGGCTTCGACGATCGCGGCCTCATCCGGTGCTATCCGAGGAGCGCCAGAGCGGGCGGCGATCGCCGCGGCGGATCCGGCTCGGGCGCCGAAGACGGTCGACTCGGCGATCCCGTTGCCGCCCTGCCAGCTTGCCCCGTGAATGCCACCGGCGTCCTCCCCCGCCACGAACAACCGAGGGATTGACGTCGCCGCCCCCGGGTCGATGACCACGCCGCCGATTCCGATGTGCGACGCCGGGGCGACCGGGACGGGTTCCGTGACCAGGTCGCGTCCAGCGCGCCGCGCGCGACCGATGAGATCGGCGAAGCGGCGCTCGAGGACGTCACGCCCGATGGGACGAGCATCGAGCAGAACCGCCCCGTCCGGGGTTCCTCGTCCGGCCAGGATCTCTGCGTACATCGCCCGCGCGACATCGTCGCGCGGTGCGCGCTCCATCCGCTCTGGATCGTGACGCGCCATGAACCGGTCGCCCGAGGCGTCGAGCAGCTCCGCCCCGGCGAAGCGAAGAGCTTCCTCCAGCAGGACGCCGGTAACCCGGGAGCCGGAGGCGACGAGACCGACCGACAGGAACTGCACGAACTCCATGTCGCGCACCTCCAGTCCGGCCCGGTAGCAGAGTGCGAGCCCGTCGCCGGACTTCTCGCGGGCCGGCGTGGCGACCCGGTAGAGCGATGCCGCTCCTCCTCCGGCCGCAACCACAACGGCACCCGCTCGCACGGTCACTGGCGTGCCTCGGCGGATGTCGAGCGCGAGGACGCCGGCAGCCTCTCCGTGTTCGCCGCGCAGGAGCTCCAATGCCCGAACGTCCGCGAGCTCGACTGGCGCGAGGGCAAAGAGCCGGTCGCGCAGGCGGCCCATGATCTCGAGTCCCGTCTCATGACCGCGATGGACCTTGCGGTTGCGAGTCTGGCCCGGGAACGACGCGAGTTCGAGCGATCCGTCTGGGGCCCGGTCGAAGTAGCAGCCGGCCTCGTTTTCGAGCTCGCGAACCCGGTCGGGCGCGTCGGATGCCATCGCCCAGACCAGTTCCTGATCGGCAAGGAAGGCGCCGGATCTGACCGCATCTTCGAAATGGAGCAGTGGGGAGTCGTCCGGTCCCAGGGCCGCGTTGTAGCCCTGAACCATGATCGAGCAGCCGGACCGTCCGATGGCGCCCTTGGACAGGATCGCGACGCGAAGACCGGGCGATGTCCGCAATGCGTGCAGCGCCGCCATCAGGCCCGCGCCGCCACTGCCGACGATCGCGACATCAACATCGAGTGTCTCGATGCTGATGGACAGCCCGCTCACGCCGGCGGCCGGAGCCGCCAGCGACGTAGCCGGCGGATCGACCCTGCGGGGTCGAGGCCCTTCGGACAGACCAGGGTGCAGGCACCGATCCCGTGACAGCCGTCGACGCCTTCGTCGCCGGCTATCGCGGCGAGCCGAGGGCCCACGCCGCCGTCGCGGGAGTCTGCGGCGAGGACCATCGCTCGGTTGAGGGCGGCCGGGCCGAGAAAAGGCGAGTCGGCCGACGCCATCCCGCACGCTGCGAAGCAGGCGCCGCAGGTGATGCAGTCGAGGTTCGGATCGATGGCGCCCCGTTCCGGCGTGTTCGGCGCGACCGGCGCCTGACCACCATGCTCATCGGTTGGAATGAAGGACGGGTGGATGCGGGCCCAGCGTTCGTGGAACGGGGCGAGATCGACGATCAGGTCGCGGACGACGGGCAGCCCACCGAGCGGTTCGATCCGGACTGACCGCCATGTCCGCTCGACGACCGTCTGGCAGGCGAGGACCGGCCGCCCCTCGAGGCGGACTGTGCAGGTCCCACAGGCTCCGATCCGACACGAGTATCGGAATCCCAGCATCGGATCGTGGCTGCGCTGAATGGAAACCAGCAGGTCGAGAACGACCATCGGGCCCCGGCGCTCGACGAGAAAGTTCGTCGGGGCGCTCGGATCCGTTCGGGGAATGGTCACCTGAATCATCGCGCGCGGGCCAGTCTCGGCGACGATGACGACCCCGTCCCAGGCGTACCAGGGCCGAGGGAGGGCGACCTCATTCCCCGACGTCGAGGTAACCGATGACAGCCCCGATCGCCACCTCTTCGCCGGCATCGTGGACGATCTCGACGAGCGTCCCCGCGTCGAGCGCCTCGAGCTCGATCGTGGTCTTCTCGGTCTCGATTTCGGCGATCACCTCTCCGCGCTCCACTCGGTCGCCTACCTGCCTGGTCCAGCTGCCGATCCGCGCGCTCTCCTGGTCGAACCCAACGTTCGCCATCTCGATCGGAATCCGCATCAGCCTCCTCCACTCGGCCGGGCGTACGGGAACGGCCGATTCGCGAGCCCATCAATCGGGCGATACCTCCAGGATCACCTTGCCACGGTTGCCGCGGCTGAGCAGGGTCGCGAAGGCATCCCGAGCCTGCTCGAGGGGCATGACCTCGTGGATGTTCGCCTCGATTCGACCCTGTCCGGCGAGGGTAAGGACATCACGATAGGCGGCAAGACTGGACCCCGAGCTGCCAATGATCGTTACCCGCGTCCGGAACAGCCAGGTAAGATCGAGCTCGACGACGGGGCCACCGTGCGATCCACAGACGGCCACCCGGCCGCGTCGGGCCATCGCCCGCAGGGCCTCCTTCCAGATCGCGGGATTGCCGGCGGTCTCGACGTACACGTTCACCCCGCCGGGCGCCACCCTGAGGACCTCGTCCGCGAACGACGGATGTGCCGCGTAGTCGATGACTTCGTCCGCGCCGATGGAGCGCGCATACGTCGCCCGATCGGCACCACCGGCAGCCGCGACAACCCTGGCGCCACGCAAATGCGCGAGCTGCACGGCGGCAGACGCGACCGCCCCTGAGGCACTCGTCACCAGCACGGTGTCCTCGGCAGTCACGCGGGCGCGATCGCGAATCATCGTCAGAGCGACGGGGAACGAGTGCGAGATGGCCGTCGCCTGTGCGAACGACAACCCGTCCGGGATCGGGAATACGTTGCGCTGCGGGACGGCGACGTATTCCGCCATGCCGCCGGGCCGATGGACGCCGACGTTTTCCAGATTCTGGCACGCATCGTCCTCGCCGCTCGTGCAGAAGTTGCATGCACCGCATGAGATCGACGGCTTGACGACCACGCGGTCACCTGGCCTGAAGCCGGTGACCGTTTCGCCAGTCGCGGCCACGCGACCGGCTGGATCGATCCCCATGACATGCGGCATGGTGATCGGAGCCCGGCGGTTCGCCCAACCTGCCATGGTGTAAACGTCCTGTCGGTTCGCTGCGACCGTTCGCACGGCGATGAGCACGTCGTCGCGCCCCGGCTCCGGCCGCGGGATGACGGCGGGCTCAAGCTTGTCCGGGCCACCGAGGCCCGTCAGGACGACCGCCCTCATCGTTGCCGGCAGGTCCGCGGTGACCTGGCTCATACCGATCCCATGGCGGCGCGCACCGCAGCGCAGATCTTCGCCTCCGAGGGCTCGACAAACGCCTCGAGAGCAGGCGAGAACGGTATCGGGACGTCGAGCGCGGTGACGCGTCGGATGGGGCATTTCAGTGCGTCGAACGCATACTCGGCCACGAGCGCCGAGATCTCCGACCCGACACCGCAGCTGCGATGGCACTCGTCGACCACGACCAACCGCCCAGTCCGATGAACCGACGCCAGGATCGCGTCAAGGTCGAGGGGAACGAGCGTGCGTGGGTCGATCACCTCGACGCTGACGCCATCGGCGGCCATCAGCTCGGCGGCCGCGAGTGATCGCTGGACCATGTAGGACGTGGCAACGATCGTGACGTCGACGCCCGCGCGCTTGATGTCGGCGACGCCGAATGGAATCGCCTCCCAGTCCTGCGCCATGACCGGGCCGGTCACGTCGAACAGCTTGACGTGGTCCGCCCAGAAGACGGGGTCCTCGGACTCGAGTGCGGTACGCAACAGCCCATACACGTCTCGTGGCGTCGACGGCAGCATGATCTGGAGCCCCGGTGTATTCCAGATCATCGCCTGGGGGCTGTGGGAGTGCTGCGCGGCACCTCCGCCGCGGATCCCGTGGTTGACGTGGAAGATCGCCGGCACACTCGTCTGGCCACCGGTCATGTAGCGCACGTTGGCGGCCTCGTTGACGACTTGGCTGAAGGCCTGGAAGATGAAGCTGGCAGTCGCGATGTCGACGATCGGTCGCAACCCGGAAATGGCAGCGCCGATCCCGGCTCCGACGTATCCGATCTCCGAGATCGGCGGATACCAGACCCGCTGGGGAAAGTCGTCGCGGAGATCTGCGACCAGCTGCCGGTGCTCGGTGAGACCGACGAAATACTGGCCCATCAGGCGCACGCGGTCGTCCGACTCGAGGGCGCGGCGAAGGCCGAGCACGAGCGCCTCCGCATAGCTCATCTGTCGGGCTGCGGACTCGGCGGGTGGGGACGTCGCCGTCACGCGTACATGTCCTCGAGTGCCTCCTCCGGCGCCGGATACGGGCTGTCGAGAGCGAACCGGACCGCCGCCGCCATCTCGGCGCGTGCCTCGCGGTCGATCGCCACCACGTCGGCCCGCGTCACCCGCCCGGCGGCGAGGAGGTCGCGCACGTAGCGCAGCAGGCCGTCCTGGCGCCCGAACCATTCGGCATGGTCGGGCGGGATCGCAGTGTCGTCCCAGGCATAGGCAACATCCGTCTCGCCGGTGACGAGTTGCGGCCAGATCGGTCTGCTTCCCGCCCAGCGGACCGTCCAAGCCTCGATGAACGTGGGACCGGCGCCTCGGCGTGCGCGACGGACCGCGCGACCCATTTCCCGGTGGACCGCCCGGACGTCTGCGCCGTCGATCGCCGTCGCCGGCACCTTGAACGGCCGAACCAGATCCGTCAGGCGCTGAGCGGCCAGTGTCGATGATGGGTATTCATTGGCCTTCTGGCCCAGTGCCTCGAGGCTGTTGTTCTCGCACAGGAAGATCACCGGCAGGCTCCACACGGCCGCGATGTTGATTGCCTCGTGCCACGCCCCCTCCTCGAGGGCGCCGTCTCCGAAGAGGCAGACGCTGACCCGGTCGAGGCCCAGCTCCCTGAAGGCGTAGCCACTCCCAACCGCGATGGGCAGCGGGCCACCAACGGAGGATGAGGTTGTCGGAAACCCGTGCTCATTCGAGGCGAGGTGAAGCGTGCCCCCCTTGCCCTTGTTCGTGCCGGTGGCCTTTCCCAGGATCTCGGCCATCATCCGGGCAGGATCGACGCCGCGCGCGATCAGATGACCGTGGTTGCGATGTGTCGAATACGCGACATCGCCGGGTTGGAGCAACGCCAGGGCCGGGACTCCGGTCGCTTCTTGCCCGACGTAGACGTGGAAGTGGCCAACGTCCTGCGATTCGGACAGCTGGATCAGCGCCTCCTCGAACCGACGGATCCGGATCATCGTGCGCAACTGCCCGACCAACTCGCTGCTCCTCAAGCGCGGCGACATCTCTGTGCTCTGCTCCTCAGCCGACCGCCGCGGCCGGCCGACCGACGGACCGGCGGACAGCCTGGACGATCGCCTCGACTGATGGCACGAACAGCGCTTCGAGTTCCGCGCTGGCCGGGACGGGTGCGAACGGAGCGCCGACGCGCGTGACCGGCCCGCGCAGCTCCTCGCGCGCCGACGCGGCGACTGTGGCCGCGATCTCGGCGCCGACGCCGCCGCGCTCCACGGCCTCGTGCGCGATCACGAGATGATGGGTCTTTCGGACGGAGGCAAGGACGGCCTCGATGTCGAGGGGAGCCAGCCAGCGAAGGTCGATCACCTCCACGTCGATCCCGTCCGTACGAAGGACTACCGCGGCCTCCTCGGCGGAGTGGGCCATCCTCGACCATGAGACGATCGTGGCATCGGTTCCCGTCCGACGAGTCACCGCCCCACCGGTCGGGACCGCATCGGCCGGGTCATCGGGCACCTCGCCCCGACTCCAGTACAGCCCCCTGTGCTCGAGGAAGAGGACCGGATCGTCATCGCGGATCGCGGCGAGCAGGAGCGCCTTCGCGTCCGCCGGCGTCGACGGCGCGACGACCTTCAGCCCTGGCACGTGGAGGAACCACGCCTCAAGGCTCTGGGAGTGGTGCGCGCCCATGGCTCCCACGGCTCCACCCTGGATCCGGATGGTCAAGGGGACGCGAATCTGTCCGCCGGACATGTAGTGGAGTTTGGCTGCATGGTTCACGAGCTGGTCCATCGCCAGCGTGATGAAGTCGACGAACATGACCTCGACGATCGGTCGCAGACCAACGGCGGCCGCGCCCGCGGCAAGGCCGACGACCGTGCCCTCGCTGATCGGCGTGTTCCGGATCCGCCAGTCGCCATATCGCTCGACGAGACCCTTCGTCGCACCGAACGGACCGCCGACCGTCACGTCCTCCCCGAGAATGCAGACGGCCTTGTCCGAGGCCAGCGCCTCGTCGAGGGCGGCTCGGATCGCATCGATCGTTCGAAGCTCGCTCATGCCGGCTCGCTGGCGTAGACATTGGTGAGCAGGTCCGACGGCTTTGGGATCGGCCCCGCGAGAGCGGATTCCGCAGCCCTCTCCACGCGCTCTCGGGCATTGCGTTCGATACGGTCGACAGCCGTCCCGTCGGCGTCAAGCGTTCCGCGATCGACGAGCGCCCCGGTGTACCTGGCGATCGGATCCCTGGCCTTCCAGTCGGACAGCTCGGAGAGCTCGCGGTACTTCGCCGGGTCACCTTCGTAATGACCGCGGAGGCGGTACGTCAGGGCCTCCACGAATGTGGGCCCACCCCCCGCCCTGGCACGCTGAACGGCTTCCCCAACGGCCGCGCGCACGGCCAACACGTCATTGCCATCGATCGTGCTCGCCGGAATCCCGTACGTTGCGGCGTGGATGGCGAGGCGCTCCACGCGCGTGTGCGCAGAGAGCGGGGTGAACTCGGCATAGCCGTTGTTCTCGCAGACGAGAACCAGGGGCAGATTCCAGAGGCTGGCGATATTCAGCGACTCGTGGAACTGCCCGGCCTGGCCCGCACCGTCACCGAAGAACGCCATCGCTACGATGCCACGGTCCCCCACGACGGAGGCGTAGGCCGCCCCGAGGGCTAGCGGGATGTTGCCGGCGACAATCCCGGTCGCCGTCACGAACCCGACCTCCGGCGCGGAGATGTGCATGGACCCGCCCTTGCCTGCACAGTACCCGGTGGAGCGACCGGCGAGTTCGGCGAGCAACCGCTCGGGGTCCGCGCCCTTTGCGAGCGCGTGCGCGTGAGCCCGGTGTCCCCCGAACACGACATCATCCCCGCCAACCCGGCTCGCTGCGCCGACCGCGACACCCTCCTGCCCGATCCCCAGGTGGAGGAGCCCCTTGATCCGGCCGCGGGCGTAGAGCTCCGAGACCTTCTCCTCGAAGGCACGGATCAGCCACATGCTCTCGAGCAGGTCGAGCAATTCGGCGCTATCGTCAGGCGGGGAGGGCGGCAACGACGTCACCCGGCGGGACGCTCCGCGTCATCGCTTTCGGCATACGGGCCCCCGGCATACCCGGCAACCGGCGCTCGGAGCGCCCGCGTCGCCTCCTCATCGAGGGTCATCGTGCCGGGATCGATCACGACCCGGTAGACCGCGCGTGCATAGTCGGGCGTCGTCACCTCGTTGATAACGTCGCGCAGGACACGCGCAGGATCGCGCTCCTCGGGTGGACCGACGCCACCTCCGCCACCGGACACCTTGCCGAGGATCTCGCCGTGCTTCACCTGGATCATGCGGTGGGTCCGCGCCGGGATGATCTCGTCGCCCCGGCGGATGTACATCTTCGAAAGTGGTCCGGGCTCACCTCCGGATGCACCGGGCGGCTGCGTAAGGTCCCCATCGGACGAACCGGTGGCCGCGCTGACGTCGCCACCGACATTCTCCACCTCCCAGAGCATCCCGTTGCCCCCGCGCCAGCGGCCGGCGCCCGACATGTCGGGCACGAAATGCCAGCGGACCGTCCGCCACGGGAAGCGGATCTCGATCTCCTCGACGCTGCCGCGGTTGATGGAGCCGAGTCCCGACATGCCGAGCGCGCCCTCGTATCCGTCGTAGCCCCACACGGCTCCGGCGCCACCATCCGCGTCCGTGGTTGTCTGGACGTAGCGGTCGCCGCTGCGCGGATCGACGCCGGCGATATAGTGCCCTCGGCGGCGTCCCCAGCCGGCGACCGACTTGCCGGGCATCGCCTTCGACAGGGCGTCACACGTGGCTTCGAGGACCTGCGTTCCGACATTGACAGGCGAACCTCCGACAGTCGCCGGATACGTCGCATTCACAACCGTGCCCTCGGGCGCGACGACCGTGATCGGCATCATGCTGCCCTCGTTGTGGAACTCGGCCAGCGCGGAGTCGAAGAACAGGAAGCTGCCGGCCACCGCGCGGCTGTACGTGGAGGAGTACGTGCAGTTGACGAAGCCCTTGCGAAGGCCGTCGCTGCGCGAAAAGTCCAGGGTCAGCTCGTCGCCCTTGACGATCGCATCGACCCGCACCCAGACGTTCTCGTCGAGCGTCGTCCCATCGTCATCGGTCGCCGACTCGCCGGAGTAGACCCCATCCGGGATTGCCAGGATCTGCGAGCGGACGCTCCGCTCGGTCCGATCGAGCATCTCTTCTACCGAATCCAGGATCGTGTCTCGACCGTATTTGTCGAGCAGCGAGGTGATCCGATTCTCGGCAACCCTGAGCGCGGCCATCAGGGCGTAGTTGTCGATCTTCACGCCTTCCGGCCAGCGGACGTTGTTCCAGATAAGCTCGAGGACGTCGGTCCGCTCGACGCCGGCATCGACCACCTTGATCGGCGGGATCATGATGCCTTCCGCGTGGATGTCGTATCCATTGGGGAAGTAGCCACCCGGGAACGCACCGCCGGTGTCGAGTTGATGGCCCCGAGTGAGGACGACGAAGAGCAGTTCGTCGTCGTAGAACACCGGTCGGAAGAAGCCCCAGTCGGGCAGATGGTTACAGTAGCCCTTGTACGGGTCGTTCGACAGGATCACGTCGCCCGGACGCAGAGTGTCACCCATCTTCTCCATGATGTACTTCACGGTGAATCCCTGGGACAGGAACATCGATGTCGGCCCCTCGGGGACCGCGATGGTCCGGCCTCTCACGTCCCAGATGCCGGCAGCCATGTCGTGAAGCTGGGCGATCAGGTAATTCTGGGCCGTCCGATCGATCACATGGCGCATCTCGCGGCCGATGCTCTGAAACGCGTGCCACACCGTGGACAGCGTGATGGGATCGACCTGGCGGTCCGTCGGAGCGGTCAACTGGCTTCTCCCGCAGTCGCCCCGATCCGTGTGACCCCGCGCTCGTCGAGCGGCTGGCGACGGGTCAGGACGTAGTTCTTGTACTCGTCGACCTCGCAGGTATAGCGAGGCGGGATGACGACCGTCGTCGTCGTCTCCTCGATGATGGCCGGCCCCGAGAATCGGTCGCCGGCGCGTAGTATCCCGCCGTCGTACACCGGTGTCTCGAGGTCGTCGCCCTGGAACCGACAGACCCGGGTTCGCTTGATCGCCCGGCTGGCGTCACCACCTCCACCTTCGATCCGCCGGAGTTCGAAGGGTGACTTCGGGGTCGTTGCGCGGAGACGGAACGTCAGGAACTCGACGGTCTGGAACGTCATGTTGAATGTGTACAGGTCCTTGTGTCGTCGATGGAAGTTGGCCACCGTTTCCTCGACCGAGGAGGCTGTCAGCTCACCGAGGGGGACCTCCACCTCGACCTCGTGGAACTGGCCGACGTACCGCAGATCCGCGGTCCGGTGGAAGGCCACCGCGTCGGCCGCCACGTTGAGCACGGCGAAGCCTTCGACGGCGTCAGCTTCCATCTCGCGGTAGAGGGTGTTGACGCGCTCGACGTCCAGGAGCCCGACACGACTGATGTACGACCTGGCGAAGTTGCGGCCCACGTCCATGGCGAACATGCCAAATGCAGAGTAGGTCGCGGCGATCGGCGGGATCACGACACGCGGAATGTGCAGGAGGTCCGCGATCGTCGCAGCATGGACCGGTCCGGCACCGCCCCCAGCGACGAGGGTGAAGTCACGGACGTCGTTACCGCGGCGCGTGGCCACCTCGGTGATCTGGTCAGCCATGTATGCATCGACCGTCGTGCGAACGGCCTCGGCGGCGGCGACGATCGACATCTGAAGTGGTTCGGCGACGCGGGAGATAGCGGCCTCGGCCGCCCCAGTGTCAAGCGGGATTTCCCCGCCGAGAAAGAAGTCCGCCGGGACGTAGCCCAGGACGAGGTCGGCGTCGGTGACGGTGGGTTCGATCCCTCCCTTGCCGTAGGCTGCTGGACCGGGGTCGCCGCCAGCGGACTTCGGACCGACGCGCAGGAGGCCGAGCTGGTCGATCCAGGCGATCGAGCCACCGCCGGCTCCGCCCGACTGGATGTCGACCATCTTGATGGCCACGCGCTCGTCCTGGACCCAGCTCTCCGTCGTGGTCGGTATCTCGCCTGCACGAATCATGCAGATGTCGAATGAGGTCCCACCCATGTCGACGGAGAGGATGTCCTCGGTCCCGATGCCGTCCCCCAGGAAGCGGGCGCCGGCGGGCGCAGCCGCCGGTCCGGAGCCGATCAGGTAGACCACCCGTGAGATGCAGTACTCGACGGTCTCGACGAGCCCGTCGGAGCCCATCATGAGGAGTTGGCCCGCGAACCCGGACTCGACGAGACGCCGCTCGAGCGAGCGCAGGTAGCGCTCGACCGCCGGGCCGCAGTAGGCTGAGACGACGGTCGTCGAGAAGCGTTCGTACTCACGCCAGACGGGCAGGATCTCGTGGGACGCGGTCACATACGTTCCGGGTAGGGTCGAGCGAACGATGTCGCTCGCACGACGTTCGTGGTCGGGATTCGCATACGCATGGAGGAATCCGACCGCCACCGACTCGATTCCCTGATCGCGCAGCGCTTCGGCAGCCGCAGTCACGTCGTCCGCCTCGAGCGGAGTGTGAACCGAACCGTCGAACAGGACCCGCTCCCGAGCCTCGAGACGGAGATAGCGCTCCACTAGCGGCTCGTACGGCGGAACGAATACGTTGTACATCGAGGTCCGCACGTTCTTGAAGCCGCGCCGCACCTCGATCACATCGCGGAATCCCTCCGTCGTGATCAGGCCGGTCTTTGCCCCATTGCGGTTGATCAAGGTGTTGGTGGCCAACGTCGTCCCGTGAATGATCAGTTCCACGTCCCCGACGAAGGCGCCCAGCTCGAGATCGTGACCCGCCGCGGCCTTGGCGAGCGCGTGCATGAACCCGACCGACGGGTCCGGTTGCGTGGTCGGTGACTTGAACTGCCGAAGGTGGCCCTCAGCGTCCAGCACGAGACAGTCGGTGAATGTCCCGCCGACGTCGATGCAGACCCTGTACATCAGCCTCGCTCCTGGGGCCGGCGCAGCGGCCAGAACCCTCCTCGCGCCGGCTCGCGAGGGGACGATTCCGCGGCCATTCTATCGCCTTTTGAACGTGCCGTGTGTCGATCTTGGATACAAAACGTCACGTGGCGCGGCCTGGTGCGTCCTGCGATCAGCCGCGGTCGATGAGCGCGACGGTGTCGGAGGCAAAGAGCTCCTCCACCGTCAGATTGCGACGGGTGATGCCCTGTTCCCGCGCGTACCGGATGGCCGTCTCCAGCTCCGGTCGATTGGCCTCGAGGCCATATGGCCAGTAGCGGTCGCCGAACAGCGCCTCGGCCGTCTCGAGCTCAGCGACCAGCCAGGGAACCATGGTCGCCAACGTGCCGGTGAAGCGGAGCCTGGCCAGGGCCTGAGCCTTGGCGTCTGCGAACGCCCAGAAGAGCGCGGCGGCCAGGGTCGGGTTGGCCTCGTGAACGTCGCTCCTGATGACCACCAGGTGCATGATGGGGAACAGCCCCGTCCGCCGGTACCAATCGGCCTCGACCGAGCGGTAGTCGGGGAATAGCCGCACGATCCGTGGATCGCCGGACCGAAAGCGATCCGGGATGTGTGGCGCGAACACGGCGTCGAGGCCACCGTCCGCGAGCAGCCCGGCCAGCGTGGTCCCGGCCGGGATGGGCTCGAGGCGTACGTCGGGCGGGACGTCCACCGGGGCGCGCTCGTGGGTGCCCGGCTCGTCCTGGCCGCCGACGAACCAACGAATCGCGGATGGCGGCACGCCGTGCTCGTCCGCCAGGATTCCGCGCAGCCAGAGGCTGGAGGTCAGCTGCCATTGCATCGTGCCGACTCGCTTGCCGGCCAGGTCTTCGGGTCGGCCGATTCCCGCGTCGCGATTGACGAAGATGTACCCGTGGCGGAAGACTCGCGACGGAAAGACCGGGATCCCGACGAAGCCGTTGTCATCCCGCGCCCGGAGGTTGAGGTAGGTGGACAGGGACATTTCCGCCACGTCGAGGTCGCGATCACGGACCATTCGGGCGAACAGCGGGCCCGGATTGAGCGCTTCGTATCGGATCTCGAAGCCATCCGGCCGGATCGAGCCATCGGCGAGGGCCCTGGTTCGGTCATAGTCGCCGCAGCCCAGCGTCAGTACACGCGAGGTCATCAGGTCATCTCCGGGTCGGCGGGGTGGCCCCGTCCCGGGTGACCGGAACGGGGCCAGGGATCGACGGATCGTGGAAGCGAGGTCAGCGTTCGGGGAGCCCGAGCGCCCGCTGCGCGAGGTGCAGCGAGTCCAGCGAGGTCACCTCCTCAAAGCCCGGGTCCTCAACCCCTGATGCCGCGAGCAGGCGCTCGTATCCTTCCAGCGGGATCGCCATGTCCGGGTCGTGCTGAGGCGGGTCGAACTCATAGAAGGCCCGCTCATTCTCGCCGACCTCGAATCCGGCCGCTTCCATCAGGTCCAGGACTGCATCCTTTTCGGAAAGGTCGACGAAGACCTGCTTGCCGCGGATCGTCGCCTTGATGAACCGCGCGAGCGTGTTCGGGTTGGCTGCTGTCCATTCCTCGGTCGCAATGAAAGCATCGTTGAGGAACGGATCGAGGTAGTCGTCGACGATCAGCGTGCCGCCGGCCTCCTGGGCTGGTAGCTTGTGACGCGGGAACACGTAGGTCAACGCGACCTGTCCGGCGTATAGCAGTTCGGCGCGCGCGTCCGAGCCGCCAGGTGGCGACACGTAGCGAATCCCCTCGACGGCCTCGAGGTCCCAACCGGCCTCCGTGAGCGCGTCAAGCCGGAAGTTGGTGGCAGGATCGCCGGGACCGAGGCCCAGGGCGACATCCTTTCCGGCGAGGTCATCGGCGCTGTCGATTCCTTCGGCCGCGGCGATAATCAGCGGCTCGCGCTGTCGATTGCCGGCGACCATGAGGAGCGGCACCCCCTGGTGGATCGACTCGACGGTCGCGTCCGGATCGAAGATCCCGAGATGCAGGCTGCCACCCACGATCCCTTCCTGGACCTGGTCGGTGACGATAATCTCGACGTTCAATCCTTCCTCTTCGTAGTAGCCGCGGTCGCGCGCGATGAACATCGGCGCGACGGAGCCGATGTTGCCGGTCCGGACGCCGAGCGAGACGTCCGTCACTTCGGGGGGCCCGATCTCGTCGGAGCCACCACCGCCCGGCGTCGACGCGGGAGCGCTGGGGGTGGCCTCGGCTGCCGGGGTGCAGGCGCCGATGGCGAGCGTAGTGATGATGCCGAGGATCGCGACGCGCTGCCATCGCATCCTCGCGGGGTCACGGCGATTCACTTGCTACTCCTCATGGTGGCCGCGTGGCCCGCCACTCGGCGGTCACACGGGCCGGCTCAGATTTCCCGTATGGGATAGTGACCTCTCCCAGTCACCTTGGCCTCCTTCCTACCTCAGCCGGGTCGACACCTCCTGGTCCCAGGGGGCAAGCCTCCGCTTGAGCGTGAGCAGCAGGAGCATGCTCACGTTCGCCAGCACGACCAGAACGAGGGTGACGGCGAGTGCGGTGTCGACGTGGAACTCCTGCCCGGCGATGCGGATTGCGTATCCCAGGCCCGCGGTTCCACCGATGAACTCACCGACGACGATGCCCACCAGAGCCCGGGCGATCCCGAGACGGAGGCCGGTCAACACGTATGGCAGCGAAGCTGGGAGGACGATCTTCGTGTAGCGCCGCCATCCCCCGACGCCGAAGACTCTCGACGCTCGAAGCAGGGACGGGTCCGTGTTGCGGACACCCTCCATGACGATCATCACGATCGGGAAGAACGCCATCAGGAAGATGATCAGGATCTTGGGCGCCACCCCGAATCCCATCCAGAGGACGAGGATGGGCTGGATGGCAACTCTCGGGGTAGCGTAGGCGAGCCAGATGAACGGGCCGAGCACCACGCGCACAACGCCGATCGACCCCAGCGCGAATCCGAGGACGACCCCGGTCCCGGCAGCCGCCAGATAGCCAACCACGAAGTTGCCGCCGCTGTAGCCCAGGTGCCGGGCCAGCTGCCCGTTGCCGATCATGCGGGCGAGTGAGTCCGCGATGTCCGACGGCGGGGGCACGAAGCGCGGGTTCCACAGCTCGAGCCCGGTCACCGCGAACTGCCACACGGCGATCAGGAGTGCCACCTCAAGGACGACGGCGCCGTTCCAGCCGATGAGCGACCGGAGTCGGCGAAGCCGGGTGGGTCGGATCCCCGGGAGAAAGAGCGGAAGACTCGAAGTCTCGGTCGTCACGGCCTACTCCCGCGTCTCGCCGTGGCGCCACGGGGCCAGCCGGTGTTCGAGCGCCCCGAACAGGCGGAGCAGCGTCAGGGAGGTCGCGACAAGGATGACGATCGCGGAGATGGCCTGGTCGACCCGGAACGTGGCCGTACCAAGGGCCAGGATCGCACCAATGCCCTGACCCGACCCAAGGATCTCGCCAACGAGCATCCCGATCAGGCTGGTGGGAATCGCCAGGCGCAGCCCGGTCACGACGAATGGCAGCGTGGAGGGCAGCACGATCTTGCGCTGGATGTCCACCCACCGGCCGCCGAACACTTCCCCGGCACGGAGCAGGACCGGATCGACCGTCCGTACGCCGGCGGCGGTGGTCAGCAGGATCGGGAAGATCGCGGACACGAAGACGAGCGCGATGATCGGGGCGGCCCCGAAACCGAACCAGATGACGAGCATCGGCCGGATCGAGATGTGCGGTGTGGCATACAGCGACCACGCGAGCGGCCCCAATAGCCGACCGACGGGTTCGAACGCGCCCATCAGCAAGCCCAGCGTCACGCCCACGAGCGCGGCGAGTCCGAAGCCGGTCGTCCAGGTCGTCGCACTGAACTGGAGTTCGGGCCAGATCGTACCGCTGGTGAACAGCTCGATCAGCGTCGTGAACACCCGGGATGGCGGCGGGAGGAAGACGGGGTTGACGAGTCCGGAGCCGATCGTGAGCCACTCCCAGAGCGCAAGAAATATGGCGGCCTCGACGGCCACGACGATCAGGCGTCCCCACCGCTCCCGGACGCGCTCCGCGATGCCGCCACGGACGGCGGGCAATTCGAGGGGGGCGACACCTAGCTGGCGATAGGCGTCCTGGCCGGCGGCTGGGATCGATGCGCTCATCCGGCCGCTGCCTCTTCACCGCGGGCATGGATCAGAGCCTCGTCGCGCAGCAGTTCCCACACGTGTTCCCGCGTACGAATGAACGTCGGATTTCCCTTGACATCCGCGTCACCCCGGGGCCGCGGCAGGTCGACCCGCACGATCTCCTTCACACGGCCCGGGCGCGTCGTGGCGACCACGACTCGATCGCCTAGGAGGATCGCCTCGTCGATGCTGTGGGTGATGAAGATGACCGTTCGGCCGGCAGCTGCGACGATCCGCTCGAGTTCCCCTTGCATGACCTCACGGGTCATCGCGTCGACGGCGGCGAAAGGCTCGTCCATCAGCAGGATCTTCGGTTCGGCCACCAGAGCACGAGCCAGCCCGACGCGCTGACGCATGCCGCCGGACAGCTCGCGCGGGTAGGCTCGCTCGAACCCGTTGAGCCCGACGAGCTCAATCGCCTCCCGGATCCGGCGGTTGGCGCTGTCGCGCAGCTTTGGCTGCATCTCGAGGCCGAACCTGATGTTGTCCCAGGCCGTGCGCCACGGGAGCAATGCATACTCCTGGAACACGACCGCGCGCTCGGGGCCGGGCCCGGACACCCGCTTTCCGTCGACGAGGACCTCGCCGGCCGTCGCCGGAACGAGGCCGGCAACAGCGTTGAGGAGCGTCGTCTTGCCACACCCACTCGGCCCGACAACAGTAATGAACTCTCCGTCTCCGACGGAAAGGTTGACCTCCCATAGCGCAACCAGCCGGTTGGAGGACCGGGCCTGCGGGTAGGCGACTGTGAGGTCGCGTATCTCGATGAACGACACGGGCCGGTTTCCCTCCAACTAGCGTGGCTGGCAGACGACGTCGACGACCGCGACCGCGCCGGCGGCGACATCCCGCACCGCGTTGGCGAGCACGTCGCCCAGGACAGACGGATCGAGTACGGGCCCATAGCCCTCGGCGCCCATCGCTCGCGCGAGCATCCCGATGTCGACCTCCGGATCGACGATCCGAGTGCCGATCGAGGCCCGCTCCAGCGGCCGCGAGCGGTGCCGGGCCATCGTGATGGCATGGTTCTCAGAGTTGAAATACGAGCGGTTGTTGGCGATGACGAGGAGGAGCGGAATCCGCTCGTGAACCGCCGTCCAGATCGCTCCAGGGGTGTAGAGCAACTCCCCGTCCCCCTGGACACCGACCGCCAGCACGCCTCTTTCGCCGAGAGCGAGGGCCGCGCCGACCGACGCCCCGGCCGCGTAGCCGATGCCGGCACCGCCCGAACCACCGAGAAACTGCCACGGCTCCTCGAGCCGGAGCAGTCGCCTGGGCCAGGGACTCTCAATCGGACCGTTGACCAGCGACCACGCCCGATCTGCCAGCGCCTCGCGGAGGCAGACGAAGAGCCAGGACATCGCAATCGGCTGCTCGCTCGACGCCGCCCGAGCCACCAGTTCCCAGGCCCTCCTTCGATCGGCCGAGGCCGCCCCGAGGCGCTCGCCACGGGCCCGGGCGGCGACCGGAATCGGACGCTCGTCGCAGGCAGCCCGCAGCGCGGCAAGCGCCGGGCCCGCCTCCGACGGGATGGCAAGATCGACTGGTGGGAGTGCCTGGTAGTGCGCGGCCCAGCTCTTGATCCCCAGCTCACGCGTTGTCACATGCACGATCCGCGGCGGCGAACCGCTCCGCGTGCGCCCGCCGATGCGTCGAAGCTGACCCGCAAGGTCCACGACGTCGAGCGCCAGGATCAGGTCCGCCGACTCGTCCGCACCGGCCTCGGTCGCGTCGAGAGGGTGGGTGGTCGGAAAGTTGAACCTGCCGCCGAGATCGACAACGGGCAACGCGAGTCGGTCCGCGAGGCTGACGAGATGTCGGACCGCCTCCGGTGAGCGGCCGAGCATGTCAGCGACGACGACCGGTCGCTCGGCTGCGACGAGCCAGTCGGCGACCACACCCACCGCCTGCGGGTCCGGGTGGATTGGCGCGGGCTGCGCCGGGTGCGGCGGATCGGCGACCCCGTCGCCCGCGACTGTCTCCTGGATCTCGACGTCCAGGCACACATACGCCGGACCGGGCGGCTCCGCGCGAACGATGCGGTCGGCGCGAACGAGCGATTCCAGCGCGGCCGCGAGGCTCGCCGGCTGGTCGTCCCACTTCACGTAGTCTCGGACGAGCTGCCCCTGGATCAGGGCTGTGTGGACCCAGTCGATGTACGGCCGCCGGTGGGCCGCGTCGACCGGTCCCGTCCCGCCCAGGACGAGGACGGGAGCCTGATCGGTCCAGGCGTTGAAGATGGCCATGGTTGCGTGCTGAAGGCCGACGACGTCGTGCACCGCCGCCGCCATCGGTTCACCAGCCGCCTTTGCGTACCCGTGGGCGATGGCCACTGAGATCTCCTCGTGGGTCGCCATCACGATCCGCGGTGCACCCGGAACGTTCGCGAGTGAGTCGTGCAGCCCGCGGAACGTAGCTCCCGGGTTGAGCGCCACATGGCGGTAGCCCAGCTCAGCGAGGAGCTGTGCGATCCGATCTGATCCGTAGATCGTCTCGACAGAGACTTCGGCGGGGGACGCCGCGCCCGTCATGACGGCCTGCTTGCCGCCCGTGGCAGCTCGATGTTCACGTTCTTGAGCTGGGTGTAGGACAGGAGCTCGCCGAGCGAATCCTCGCGACCGGTCCCGCTGTCGCGAACGCCACCGAACGGCGACCCGAGCTGATGGTGGGACACGCCGTTGATCCAGACATACCCGGCCCTGACCTGCCGAGTGAGCGTCATCGCGGCCGTCAGGTCATTGGTGAAGACGCTGGCGGTGAGCCCGTATCGCGTCCCGTTCGCGATTTCAAGGGCGTCCTCGAGGTTTCCCCACGGCTGCACGACCAGGACGGGCCCGAACACCTCCTGGGTCGCGATCGCCATGTCCGGGCGGACTTCCTCGAGCAGCGTCGGGCGATAGAAGAAGCCGTCACGCAGGGCTCTGGCGGTGGGGCGCTCGCCGCCACACATCAGCCGCGCGCCGGCCGCGCGCGCGTCCGCCACGTAGCGCTCTGACTTCTCACGTTGATCGGCGGACACCAGCGGGCCCATCTCCGTGGCGGGATCGAGCGGGTCGCCGATGCGGAGGGCGTCCATCCGCTCCGTGACGGCGGCGACAACGCGATCGCGAAGCGAGGAGTGGATGAGCAGGCGGGATGTCGAGCCGCACGACTGGCCGGCCGAGCTGGTCAGGTTCATCCCGTCGACGACCGCGGCCGCGACCGCATCGGGGTCGGCGTCGGGCAGGGCGATGAGCGGGTTCTTGCCGCCCAGCTCCAGACTGACTGACTTGATCGCGACCTCCGCCGCTGCCCGGCCGATCGCCAGCCCCGCCACCACCGATCCGGTCAGACTGATGCGACGGACGTCGCCATGCCGGGCCAGCGCGGCAGCGACTGGCGCGCCTCCGGTCAGCAGATTGACGACGCCAGGCGGAAGGATTCCGGCCGCGATCTCGACCATGAGCGTCGCGCTGAGCGGAGTCCACGGGGACGGCTTGACAATGACGGTGTTGCCGGCGACCAGGGGCGCGCCCAATGCCTTCGCGGCGAACAGCAGCGGATGGTTGAAGGCCGTGATCCGGGCGACGACACCGAAAGGTTCCGGGAGAGTGAAGTCGAGGATCCCGCGGGTGGTCGGGATCGTCTCGCCCTTGACCTCGAGAGCGAGGCCGGCCATATAGTCGAGCAGCTCGGCGGCCTGACGAACGTCAAACCGACAGGCGCCGATGGGGTTGCCGCCGTCAACGGCATCGAGAACCGCCAGGTCCTCCAGTCGGTCCCGCAAACCGGCCGCGACCTGCCCGACCAGACGGCCGCGCTCGAGCGCCGGCACCTCCCGCCAGCGGGCGGCGGCGGCTCGTGCCGACGCGATGACGGCCTCGATGTCGTCGTCATCCGCGGACGCCACGCTGGCCAACCGCCGACCGCTCGCAGGCGCGAGCGTGTCGAAGGTTTCTCTCGTCCGGCGCCAACTCCCGTCGGCGAACACACCGAATCCCTCCCGGCTTCGGACCAGGTCGAGGACATAGGAGGGCAGGGATGAGAGAGGCTCGGTTGAGGACGCTCTATCGATCACGCTGGCTCCTCGGCACCATGGCCGCGGCATCCGGTTCGTCCATCCCGGGGCGCCTAATGTATACGATCTCACCCAGTTTGTGGACATGACTCCGCCGTTTGAAGGCTAGTCGCGCGTCGCAGTCGAGTCTCTCGCCAAGCGCTCGAGGTAGAGCCGTGCGTCCGCCGCCGAGACTACGTTCGCGTACTTCTGGTCAAGGTCGAACAGGTTCACGGCATGGCTGACCTCGCCGCGATCGAACACCGCCTCCTCGACCACGAGCACCGGGTAGTTGTACGAGAACGCGTCAACGACCGTAGCCCGGATGCAGCCGCTCGTCGTCCCGCCCGTCACGACCAGCGTGTCGGCTCCCTCCCGAACGAGCAGGTCGACCAACGGAGTGCCGTGGAACAGACTGGGCTTCGTCTTTGGCAACACGAGATCTCCCGGACCGGGCGCGATCTTCGCAACGATCTCGTTTGCATCGTCCGGGGCATCACTGGCTCTCGGGTGCTTGGCAGCCCACAGGCCGACGCCCCGAACGCCGAGCTCCGAGAACCCGGCGGAGAACACGATCGGGCGACCGAGCGATCGTGCTGCAGGAAGCAGGTCCGCAATCGCGTCGACCGCCGCCCAGGCGGACTCCCCGCATGCGTTGGGATAGTGCTCGATCGCCTCCAGGATCGGCATCGGCTCGCGCCCGGCGAACCCGTAGGTGACGTCGATCACCAGGACCATCGGCCGGGATCCGAGCTGAAGGCGCCGCCCATAGCCGGCCGCCTCATAGACCGTTCGATCCTGCTGGGTCGCCACGGTGCGCCATTCGATCGTTCCGGTCATCCGGCTCCTTTCACGGATCGCGTCCGGCGCAGTACGAAAATCCCTTGGTTCTTGTCGCTCACGTAGATGAATCCGCGGCGGTCGACGAGAACGTCCTCCGACTGCGCGACGAGCGCGGTCGCGGGAAGCGGCCCGTGGCGTCTCTCGGGGTCCGGCGGAACGAAGTGCGCGATCTCTCGCGGCTCCCTCGGGTCCGCGATGTCGTAGATCCGCAGCCCCGCGTTGAACCAGGTGAGGTAGACGAAATCCTCTCGGGCCTCATGCTCCGGCCGGCCTTGCGGCAGGTGCGTGTTGTGCGGCCCGAATCGGCCGCCCTTGTCGCAGTAGCTGGCGTATGGCAGCCCTGGTGACGGCCGCGGCCAGGGGAGCATGGAGATCAGGTGCGGCTCGGTTTCGATCTCGAGATCGACAATCCCGGCGAAGCTCAGCGGCTCAGTGCATCGCTCCGCGTGAGCCTCGCCATTGACGACCGCAAGCCGGCGGCTCGGGAGCGGGAGCGCCGTATGGACGCCCGCGCCATGAAGCCCGCCGCGGAAGGGCGGCGCCACCCGGAAGCGGGAGAGCTGTCGAGGTTGGTCCGGCCTCGACATGTCGAGGACGACCATCCCCGCCCCGCCGTAGGACAGGTAGGCCCGGTCGCCGACGATGTATGCGGGCCCGTGCAGGGACAGGCCGTCATCGCCCGAAGCGGCCACCTCGCCGTCGCGCTGGCCGCGAATCCACCAGCGGCTGACCTCGCGAGGGCGTTGGGGATCGGCGAGGTCGATCACGACGTGGAGGTATCCACTGAACCCCGCGGCGTTGGCGGCAAGGTGCACATAGCGGCCGCCGGCCCAGAAGTTCCGATGGCTGCCCGTGCCACCGAGCCGGATCTGGCTCAGGAGCCGCGGCTCGGCGGGCTCCCGGACGTCCCATACCAGCGCTGTCTCGTCGAATGGCCTGGCCGGGTCACCGCCCCACTGCGGCGGGATTCGGGCGAGCGCCGTCACCATCAGCCCGTCCGCAACGTTGACTTGAGCGGTCCAGGTGTTCTCGGGCCCGGGCAGGAAGCGGACGACCTGCGCTGCAGAAGGGTCGGTGACGTCAAGGATCGACCAGCCGCGATGCCAGAGGTGGCCGCAGAAGAGGTACCAGCGACCCCCGGTCTCCGCTAGCGCGAGCTTGAATGCCGGGCGATCGCCAACGTCCGTATAGCCGACGAGCTCGAGGCCACCGATCTCGCTCCTCCGGGCGAGCGCCTGGAGATCGATTGCCGCGCCGCCACGGGAACCTGCGGGCGAGGCGGTCACGCGGTCGCCTCGCCCAGCCGTTCGCTCCGTAGCGCTGGCAGGATGGTGTCCGCGAGCAGCTGCAGCTGCGCGAGGGTTTCCGGGATGCCCAACGGCAGCAACTTGACGTCGAAGGCGGTGACGCCAGCCGCGATGTAGGCGCGCATCTGGTCGAGGACCTCATCCGGATTTCCACTGAGAGTGGCGTTCCACAGCGCATCCGGATGCTTGAACCGGCGGCCGAGCGCCGCGACGATGACGGCGCGCGCGGCGGCGCCGTCCTTCGCGATGGACGCGAAGAGGTTGACACCCTGATCGACCGGCACAGCGCGACCTACCTCGCCCACGAACTCGGTGATTCGGGCCCGACCCGCGACGATCAGGTCCGGCGACGCCTGGCTCGGGAACCAGCCGTCGCCGATTCGTGCCACACGGCGAAGGGCCGCCTCCGAGCGACCGCCAATCCAGACTGGAGGGTGCGGCTGCTGAACCGGCTTCGGATACAGATCCAGCCCCTCGAAGTTGACATGACGCCCGTGGAATGAAGCGCTGTCGTGCTCCCAGAGCGCGATCATCGCCTCCAGCATCTCGTCCATCAGGGAACCACGATCGCCACGCACGCCCATCGCCTGGAATTCGCGCTGAGCAATCCTGGCGTGCGCGCTGAGTTGCTGTTCGGCATCGGCTTGCCTGCCCGCCACGGCGCCGACTCCGACGCCGAGTGTGAGGCGCCCGCCTGAAAGGTTGTCGAGGGTCGCGATCTCCTTCGCAAGCAGAACCGGGCTCCGATATGGCAGGACCAACACCCCCGACAGAAGTCGCAGGCGCCGGGTTCGTCCAGCCAGGAAGTTGAGCACCGCCATAGCCTCGAGCACGGAGCGGTCGTCGTGCCCGTGCGCCCCGCCGCACGGGGTGACACCGGAGTCCGACAGCAGGTGGTCCTGGACCGAGACCCCGTCGAACCCGAACTCCTCCGTTGCGTCAGCGACCTCGGCGATGGCGGAGGCGCTGGCGTGGCACCACGCGTGTGGTACGCGCACGAAGACCGCGGGCGACCCAGCGGGGGACGCCGTCGAGGTCACCCGTGGGGCCCGGGTGGCTGGTCAGTGGACCCCGGTCCTGTCTCGGCACCGTGGCGCGAGGTCATGGCTCCGGCCCCATCGACGGGGAGGCCGTGCAACGTGCGCGCTCCCCGTCGGACGGCGTTCACGATATTCGCGTAGCCCGTGCAGCGGCAGAGGATTCCGGATATCGCGCGCCGGATCTCCTCGTCGGTCGGGTCGGCATTCTCCTCGACGAAGGGCAGCGCTCCCATGATCATTCCGGGCGTGCAGAACCCGCACTGCACCCCGTGCTCGACGTGGAACGCCTCCTGGAGCGGGTGCAGGACGCCGTCCTGTGCGAGGCCCTCGATGGTCCCGACCTCCCGTCCATCAGCCTGGACGGCAAACATCGTGCACGACTTCACCGCCCGACCGTCTACCAGAACGACGCAGGCGCCGCAGCTCGTCGTGTCGCACCCGATGTGGGTGCCCGTCAAACCCAGGACGTCGCGGAGGAAGTGAACCAGCAGCAGCCGCGACTCGACCGGTGCCTCGCGGACGTCACCGTTGACTCGGATCCTCACCGTTGAGTGCTGCATGTCACCGCTCTCCATCAACCGCGCGCCGGAGTGCGACCCGGAGCGCCCGCTCAAGGGCCACGCCGGCGAGGCGCCGCTTGAACTCCACGCCGCCGCGCAGGTCTGGCCAGGGTTCGATCTCGGTCCGCGCGGCCGCCGCCGCCTCCTTGAGCGCGTCGTCATCCGGGGCGCGACCAGTGAGAACCGCCTCCGCTGCTTCGGCGCGGACAACGGTCGGGCCGGCGTTCGTCAGCGCCACCGACGCCTCCGCGATGCGACCGTGCTCGACACGGACCGCCGCCGCCGCCGCCGCCACAGCGAAGTCGCCGACCTGCCGCTCGAACTTCACGTAGGCCGCGCCGCTGCCGGTCGCCGGCTGCGGGATGCGGATCTCGGTCAGGACCTCCCCCGGGGCAAGCGCGGTCTGGAAGAGATCGACGAAGAAGTCGTCCGCGGGGATGAGCCGCTCCCCGTCAGGTCCAATTGCCACGACACTCGCGCGAAGGGCCAGCATGACGGCAGGGTGGTCGTTCGCGGGATCGCCGTGGGCGAGGTTGCCACCGAGCGTTCCCATGTTTCGCACCGTCGGATCGGCGATGACGGCGGACGCGTCGGCAAGGATCGGATAGCGCGCTGCGATCAGCCGGGAGGTTTCGATGTCGGCCTCGCGGGTGAGGGCGCCGACCCGGAGACCCTCCCCGGTCTCGCGGATGTACGCAGCGTCGGGCACTCGCCCGATGTCGATGAGGTGGGAAGGTTCGGCCAAGCGGAACTTCATCAACGGAATCAGGCTGCAGCCCCCGGCGAGGATCTTCGCCTCGGGGCCCAAGTCGCCGAGCATGCATACGGCCTCGGCGAAGGTGCCGG
>Ga0299914_10000168_pt1 | contig 38540 bp, 25 predicted proteins | sample RVTome_10_FD_201361 | JGI IMG/M metagenome (GOLD analysis project Ga0299914, IMG submission 201361) | Soil microbial communities from uranium-contaminated site in the Upper Colorado River Basin, Wyoming, United States - RVT153D57 (version 2) ... | reverse complement strand
CGCCGGTCCGGCGGAACGGTGCTGGTGGCCCGCAGGCGCCTCGATGGCGAGCGTCCGCAGCCGGTTCTGACGATCGATGACCCGCGTGCGCCCGATCTCCTGCCAGTCGTGGTCGTCGCCCGCGATCCAGAACACGGGCACCACCGGCGCGTCGAGCTCGCGCTCCAGCCGATCGGCGAGCGCGATGGCCGTGAGGGCCTTGTAGACGACGTAGAGCGGGCCGAGGAAGAGGACGGGCTGCTGCCCCGTGGTCACCACGAAGCCCTCGCCGGCGAGGACCCGCTCGAGCTTCGGGCGGACGGCGTCGGCCGACACGCCGAACGCGTCGGATCCGAGCCGCGCCGGCCGGCGAACGGGTTCGATGCCCCGCCCGGGAAGCGGGAGCGCCACCGGCCCGTCTCCCGCGAGGATGCGCGCGGCCAACGAGCCGGGCTCGGCGAGTGTGCGAGGCTCGAGCTCGAGACCCGCGCTCACGTGGCCTCGCCGAGCAGGATGAGCCGTGGGGACTCCGGCCCGAAGTCCGCTCCGTCGTAGCTCCCGCAGCGACGGGCGACGCTGAGGCCGTGTCGGTCGAGGAGCGCCTCAAGCGTCTCGGGGCGATACAGGCGGACGCGCTCGTGATACACGTCCGGCTCGCCATTCCCATCGTCGAGGATCTCGATCTTCTTGAACACGTGGTCCCCTTCCACCCAGCGGGTCTGCCGCACGCGTCTGCCGCCACGCTCGCTCACCGTCTCGGGCTCGAGCCGCGCGGTCACGCGGGCGGCGTTCAGGTAGTCGACCATGAACGGGTGACCGTGCCTCAGCACCCGGCGCATCTCGGTGATGACCCGGACGTCCTCTTCCGGCGTGAGGAAGTATCCGAACGACGTGAAGAAGTTCACCAGCCCTTCGAACGCCGCGTCCCGGAAGGGGAGCTCCCGCATGTCCCCCCGCACGAGCCTCCCGATCACGCCCGGCCGCGCGGCGGCGTCGGCGAGGAGCGGTCTCGAGAGGTCCACCCCGGTGGCCGCGAGCCCGGCCGCGCGGAGCCGGTCGAGATGACGTCCCGCCCCGCAGGCGAGGTCCAGGACCCGCGCGCCCTTCTCCAGACCGGCGTGACCGAGAAAGAGGTGGACCCCGCGGGCCGCCTCCTCCTCATCCCGGTGTGGATACAGAGACAGATAGGCCTCGCCGAACCACTCGCGGAACCACTCCGCCGGGACGGTCACGGCCCCTTGTGGTAGGGCTCGCCGCGCAGGATGGTCCCGGCGCGGTAGATCTGCTCGGCGAGCACGAGTCGCGCGAGCTCGTGCGGGAGGGTCATCTTCGAGAGCGAGACCCGGTGCGCCGCGCTCGCGAGCACCGATTCGTCCAGCCCGTGCGCCCCCCCGATGAGGAACGCGAACCCGCCGAGGCCGTACGTCTGCGCCTCGGCGAAGCGCCTCGCGAGGTCCCGGGTCGACCAGGCCTTCCCGCGCCGCGTGAGGGCGACGGGCGTCACGTCGCCGGGGAGGCGGCCGAGCAGGGTCTCGCCCTCCCGGGCGCGGGCCTCGTGGGCGCGCTCGTCGGGGAGGGCGGCCGCGGGCACCTCGATCGCTTCGAACCGGAAGTAGCGCCCCGCGCGGCCCTCGTACTCCGCGACGGCTTCGGCGAGCCCGGTCGTGCGGATGCGCCCCACCGCGGCGACGAGGATGCGGATCATCGGGCGAGCACGGTATCGCGCAGATAGCGCTCCGAGTCGCGGTGCGGGTGGCTCGTGGTGAAGTGGAGGCCGCGGCTCTCGAGCCGGCGCTGCGCGGAGCGCACGATGAGGCTCGCCACCGCGATCTGGAACTCGGCCTCGCGCGCGCGCATGTCACCCGTCGCTCCTCCGGGTCTCGCGACGCCCTCCAACGTGAGCTCGTCGAGCACCTCCCGCGCCGTGCCGAGACCCTCGTCGGAGCGGACGAGCCCGACGTGCTCCCACATGTGCTCGCGGACCCGGGTCTCCACCTCATCGACGTTCGCGCCCCCCGGAGCCGCCGCCGGGGGCGGAACCCGGTCGGCGTTCTCGAACGCGGGGGCTTCGGCGAGGTCCACGCGGGTCCGGCGGGCGGCCCGGTGTGCGAACACGACGGCCTCGAGGAGCGAGTTCGAGGCGAGCCGGTTGGCGCCGTGGACCCCGGTACAGGCCACCTCTCCCACGGCGTAGAGCCCCGGGAGCGACGTGCGGCCATCCCAGTCGGTGAGGAGCCCGCCGCACTGGTAATGCGCCGCCGGCACCACGGGGATCGGCTCTGCGGGGACCTCGATCCCGGCGTTCCGACAGGTGTCGAAGATGTGCGGGAAGCGCTCGCGGAAACGCGACTCCGGGATCATCGAGACATCGAGCGACACGCATTCCGCGCCCGTCCGCTGGAGCTCCGCCTGGATCGCACGGGCGACGATGTCGCGCGGCGCCAGTGACCCGGACGGGTGCAGGTCGCTCATGAGCTCGGCGCCGTCCTCGCGGCGCAGCACCGCGCCTTCGCCGCGCACGGCCTCGGAAATCAGGAACGCGTGGGATCCGGCCGGATACAGAGCCGTGGGGTGGAACTGCACGAACTCGAGGTTCGCGACCGCGGCCCCGGCCTCGTACCCGATCGCGATCCCGTCCCCGGTCGCGATGTCGGGGTTGGTCGTGTGGCGATAGAGGCGGCCGCACCCCCCGGTGGCCAGGACGACCGCGCGGGCCCGCACCTCGATCCAGCCGTCCCCGGGGATGTCGAGGATCACGGCCCCGGTACAGCGCGGCCGGCGGTGGGTCCCCAGGTGCGGAACCGTGAGCAGCCGCCACGCGAAGTGGTCATCGAGGACCTCGATGCGGTCGGACGCGGCCACCGCCTCGAGGAGGGCCCGCTCGATCTCTCTCCCGGTGAGGTCGGCCGCGTGCAGGATGCGGCGGCGGCTGTGTCCGGCCTCCTGTCCGAGCGACAGCGACCCGCCCTCGCCCCGGCTGAAGCGCACGCCCCACTCGATGAGCTCGCGAACGCGCTCCGGACCTTCCCGGGCGAGCTCTTCGACGATGCGGCGGTGGCACAGGCCCGCGCCCGCCAGCAGCGTGTCACCCACGTGGAGCCCGATGGAGTCGTCGGCCGACATGACGGCGGCCACCCCGCCCTGCGCGTAGTTCGTGTTCGAGTCGACGCGGTCCTTCTTCGTGACGAGCAGCACGTCGGCGTGCGACGAGAGCTTGAGGGCCGTCGTGAGCCCCGCGATGCCGCTCCCCACGACGAGGACGTCCGTGTCTCTGCGGTTCAAGGGCCTAGAAGCCTGTTGAAGAACTACGGCGGGTCGCGTTCCGGTCGCCACGGCCCCAGATCCAAGGCGGGGCGACGAAGGAGTAGTTCTTCCTACTTCGAGGAGCCCCAAGGCGCACCCGCGACAGCGGGTCGGAGATCGGTCCGTGCCGACCGGAACCGGCGTACTTGCTGACCGCGTGAACCCTGTAGAACGGCGCAGGGGGGTCGCGCGGCTGATCCATCGTCACTCCTCCTCGGCGTAGCCAGGGCTACGCTCTCGTCGTCGTTCCTCGCCTGAACCGCGCGAGCCCCCTGCGCGCGGTCCACCGCCGTTCTTCAACAGGCTTCCAAGGACCGCGCACGGGCGGCGAGCTCCGCGAGGCGTGCGCCTACCGCGGCCTCGCCGCGCACCCATACGAGCCGCTCGGGGACGACCCACGCCGGGACCCCCTCCGGAATCCGGTGTGCGAGCCGGACCGCGTCCTTGGGAGTCATCACGAAGCCGTCCTTTCCCGCTCGCTCGACGAGGCCCGCCCACTCCTCCGGAGCGGGCTCGGCGTGGTCGGGCACGGCGTGCTCGATGCGGATCGACGCGAACGTCGCCCTCGTTCGCTCGAAGAAGAGATTGGGCTTCATGATCCCGGTCAAGGCGATGGCGGGGCATGCCGCCCGGTTGGTCCTCGCCGCCTCGTTGATCGGCCGGGGGGCGGCATCCATGAGATGAACGGTGGCGAACGTCGCGTCCGGCGCGAGCGGTGCCAGACGGTCGTGAAGGTCGCGGTCGAAGCGCTCCGCGTCCTCGTCCCACGGCTCGCGCCCCGTGGTCACGACCACGTCGCTTCGCCGCACCGCGCGTTCGACGTCCTCGCGGAACGGTCCCGCGGGGAGCGGCCACCCGTTGCTCCGCCGCAGGGCGTCGCGGTCGAGCGCCAGGACCTCGAGATCGCGCGCGAGCCGACGGTGCTGGAACCCGTCGTCGAGGATGGCCACCCGGGCCCCGAGCGCCCCTGCCCGTGTGGCGAGGCGCGCCCGGTCCCGGTGGCCCCAGACCGGGGTGCCGGGGCGTAGCCGCGCGTGAAGCGCGACCTCGTCGGGGTAGCCCCGGGTGAGGATCGCGACGGGCGTACCGTGCTCCTCGAGCATGCCGGCGAGGGCGGCGGCGAGCGGCGTCTTCCCGCTCCCGCCGATCGTCGCACCGCCCACCGACACGACCGCGAGCGGCGCGCGCTCCGTGGCGAGAAGCCCCGTGTCGTAGAGCGCGTGACGGAGGTCGCGCGCGAGCGCGAACGTTCTTGCGGCGGCGCGCAGCGAGGCGGGCGGCGGCGTCCGGATCCAGGCCGCGCGCAGCCACCGCTCGAGGGCGCGGCGCCAGGGGCCCGGCGCCGCGCTGCGAGGTCCGGCGGCCTCCAGCGGCCGGCAGGCGAGCGGTCCCCCCTCGCGGGCTTCCGCCGCCACGACGTCCGCCCAGGCGTTCTGGCGGGCGAGCGCCCGGCCCACGGCCTCGCGGTGCATCGGGTCGCGCCACCCCTCGCGCGGGACCGGGATGGGAGCGCCCCGGGATACGAAGACCGCCGAGCCCGGCGCGGGCACGAGGCAGCGGTCCCAGGAGGAGAGCCGCGCTGCGGTCGCCGCCCCGAACCCGACCGGCACGATCGGGAGTCCCGTCAGCGCCGCGACGCGCACGATCCCCTCGGCGACGCTGTGTCGGGGACCCCGCGGTCCGTCGGGGGTCAGGACGATCGAGCGTCCTTCCCGCCCCGCCCGGACGAGGGCCCGCAGTCCGGCCGTCCCCCCCGAAGAGCTCGATCCGCGCGCGACGTGGGCCAGCGGGGCGAGGACGCGCGCCACGATCTCGCCGTCGCGGCTCAGGCTGACCAGTGTCGCGAAGCCGCGATCGCGAAACAGCGCGAGGGCCGGCAGGAGGTGCTCGTGCCAGACCGCGTATACGGCGGGCTCGTCCGGGATCGCCGGACGGTCGGCCGGACGAGCCGCATCGCGGAGACGCCATGTGCGGGTGATCGGGAGGAGCGTGCGGACGGCCCGGACGGCGGGGCCGACGGGGACCCTCATCCGGGCACACCGAGAAGCTCGAGCGCGTGGCTCGCCACGCGTCGGGCGCAGCCCGGCTCGCCCAGGAGCCCGCGCACCCGGACGAGGGCTTCACGCTGGTCGATCGCCTCGGGGGCGTCCGGGTCGACGAGCGGCCGGGCTGCGCGCACGAGCGCGTCCGGCGAGAGCTCGTCCTGTACGAGCTCGGGCACCACGCGCTCCCCCGCAACGAGGTTCACGAGCGCGATCGACGGGACGCGCACGACCCGGCGCGCGAGCGCGTACGTGAGCGGGCTGGTCCGATACCCGACCACCATCGGGACGCCCGCGAGGGCGAGCTCGAGCGTGATGGTCCCGGACTTGGTGAGCGCGACAGTGGCACGTCCCACGGCCTCGGGGGCGTCCACCGTCTCGAAGGCGCACGGCTCGTACAGCGCCCCCGGGAGGTGGGGAGGCCTCGCCACGAGGACTTCGAGGCCGGGGTGCCGATCGGCCAGCCGGCGGGCGGCCTCGCCGAACGCGGGGAGCATGCGCTCGACCTCTTGTGCCCGGGAGCCCGGGAAGAGCCCCAGTACGGGACTTCCGCCTCCGTTCGCCCCAGGGATCCGGTTCCGTGGGGCCGGCGCGTCCTCGTCGAGCAGCGGGTGGCCGACGAAGCGGGCGTCGACGCCGTGCATCACCAGTCGCTCGCGCTCGAACGGAAGAACGGTCAGGACCCGGTCGCACGTCTCGGCCAGCCGGCGCGCCCTCCCCTCCCGCCAGGCCCACACCTGCGGGGCGATGTAGTAGAGGACCGGGACGCCGAGCCCGTGCGCCCGGCGGGCGAGCGGGAGGTTGAACCCGGGGTAGTCGACGGGCAGGACCAGCCTGACGTCCCGCGTCAGGAGGGTACGCCATACGCGCCGGCGCAGGGAGAGGAAGAACGGCAGACGGCGGGCGACCTCGGCGAAGCCCATGACCGCCAGTTCCTCGAGACCGGCGAGGAGCTCGACCCCGGCGGCGGCCATCGCCGGCCCGCCCAGGCCCACGAGCCCGAGATCGGGCCGGCGGGCGGTGAGCTCGCGGGCCACGCGCGCGGCGTGCTGGTCGGCCGACCGTTCGCCGGCCGAGAGGAAGACCCAGGCGTTCTTCTCCCCGGCGTCCGCGCCGGGCGCGCGGCCCACCCCGCGCTCCACGCCGGCGTCTAGAGGCCTGTTGAAGAAGTACGGCGGGTCGCGTTCCGGTCGCCACGGCCCCAGATCCAAGGCGGCGGGGCGAGGAAGTCGTAGCAGTAGCTACTTCGACGAGCCCCAAGGGGCACCCGCGATGGCGGGTCGGAGATGGGGCCGTGCCGACCGGAACCGGCGTGCCCGTTGACTGCGTCAGCCGCGTGGATCGGCGCAGGGGGGTCGCGCGGTTGATCCATCGTCTCTCCTCCTCGACGTAGCGCTGCTACGCCTCGTCGTCGTTTCTTGCCTGAACCGCGCGAGATCCCTGCGCGCGGCCCACCGTACTTCTTCAACAGGCCTCCGGTCAGAAGCGGTCGAGATAGACGATGAGCGCGAGCACGACGGCGAGGAGGAAGACGAGCACGAACGTCCTCGGGCCGCGCTTCACGGCACCGCCGAGCTCCTTGCGCTCCTCACGGATCTTGAGCAACGACATGGGCGAACTCCTCGATCTCACGCGTGATGCGGATCGCGACATCCAGGGCCTCGAGCGCCTGCTCTCCACGCACGAGCCGCGAAGGCTCGCCGCGGATCGCCGCGGCGAACGCCTCGAGCTCCCGGAACAGGGGCTCCCCCTCCACCGGCACGAGCGGCACGCGCTCGACGAGATCCTCGATTCCGGCGACCCCGGCGGAGCTCCTTTCCGTGCGGTGCAGGTGCTCTCCCGTACCGGCCGCCAGATCCAAGCTGAAGTAGCCGGACTTCTGGAACAACCTCAGCTGCCGGAGCCGGCGGGTGGATACCCGGCTCGCCGTGATGTTCGCGACGGTCCCGCTCTCGAAGGCGAGGCGCGCGTTCGCGATGTCGATGGAGCCCGTGATGACCGGCACCCCTACCGCGTCGACCTCGACCGGCCCGCCTCCCGCGAGCGCGAGGACGAGATCGATGTCGTGGATCATGAGGTCGAGGACCACGGTGACGTCGGTGCCCCGATCCTGGAAGGGGGCGAGACGGAGCGACTCGAGGTAGCGGGGACGCGTCAGCCAGGGGTCGCACGCCATCAGGATGCCGTTGAAGCGCTCCACGTGGCCCACGCCGAGGATCCGGTCCCGTTCCCTCGCCAGCCGGACGAGCGCGGCGGCCTCGTCCACGGTCCCGGCGAGAGGCTTTTCGATGAGGACGTGGCAGCCCGCCTCGAGCGCCCTGCCGCCGATCTCGCCGTGCGCCGAAGTGGGCACGGCGACGACCACCGCGTCGACGGTGTCGCAGAGCCCGTCCACCGGGAACGCCGTCACGCCGTTCGCCCGCGCGATCGTAGCCGCCCGGTCTCCGTCGAGGTCCGACACGCCGACGAGCTCGAAGCGCGGGCTCTCCGCCAGCAGCCGCGCGTGCGCGGCGCCCAGCCGGCCGACGCCGACGACGCCCGCGCGCAGGGGCCTCACGCGGCGTCCGGATCGTCCTCGCCGAAGGGAGGCGCGCCCGCGTCCGCGCGCCCGGCCGGTGTGGTGACGCCGCGTGCGCTGTCGAGCACGAAGCGCGCGAGCTCCCGCACCTCGGCCGCGGCCGGCGCCGTGCGCAGCTCCTCGGCGGCGCGCCTGGTCGGGACCTCCGACTGGAAAAGCCGGCGATACGCGGTCCGGAGCGCCGCGAGTGCCTCCTCGGAGAATCCGCGTCGCCTCAGCCCGATCCGGTTGAGCCCGTAGGCGGTGCACGGGTTTCCCGCCACGAGCGTGTACGGGGCGACGTCCTGGAGCACGCGCGAGGCGCCGCCGACCATCGAGTGGCGGCCGATGCGCACGAACTGGTGCACGCCCGAGACGCCCCCGAGGATCGCCCACTCCCCGATGTGGACGTGCCCGGCGAGGTTCACCGCGTTCGCGAGCACCACGTGGTCCCCGATCCTGCAGTCGTGGGCCACGTGCGAGTAGGCCATGAGGAGGCAGTCCTCCCCGATCACGGTCTTCCCGGTCGCCGCGGTGCCGCGGTTGAGCGTCGCGTACTCGCGGATGCGCGTGCGGCGTCCGATCTCGAGCCACGTCCGCTCGCCCACGTACTTGAGATCCTGCGGATCGGTGCCGAGCACCGCTCCGGGCCACACGCGACAATCGTCTCCGATGCGCGTGTCGCGCTCGATCGTCACGTGCGGACCGATGCGCACGCGCGCCCCGATCCGCACGTCGGGTCCGATGACGCTGAACGGTCCGATCGTGGCGCTCTCGTCGATCCGCGCGCTCTCGTCGATGATGGCCGTGGCATGGCGCCCGGCCTGCTCGAGGACCCCGCTCGTGTCGCTCACCGGTCGACGATCCGGGCCATCATCGTCCCCTCCGCCGCCACCTGGCCGTCCACCCGCGCGTGTCCCTGGATCTTGCAGATGTTGCGGCGGAACTGGAGCAGCTCGACCTCGAGGTGGAGCTGGTCCCCCGGGCGCACCGGACGCCGGAACTTCACGCCGTCGAGGCTCATGAAGTAGACGACCTTCGTGGAAGGATCGTCGATCTCGTTCATGAGCAGGAGCCCGCCGCACTGGGCGAGGGCCTCGACGATCAGGACGCCCGGCATGATCGGGTGGCCCGGGAAATGGCCGTCGAAGAAGGGCTCGTTGATCGTCACGTTCTTGAGCCCGAGGATGCGCTTGCCCTCCTCGAACTCGAGCACGCGATCGACGAGTAGCATCGGATAGCGGTGGGGCAGGTGCTCGAGGATCTTCTCGATGTCGAGCCCGGCCGCGTGCGTGCCCTCCAGACGTTCCTTGAGCCGTCTCGCCACCTGGATGTTCCCCTTGTGTCCGGGTCGCTCCGCCACGACGTGGCACCTGAGCCGGGCGCCGACGAGGGCCAGGTCCCCGACGAGGTCGAGGAGCTTGTGGCGCACGAACTCATCAGGGTAACGAAGCTTCACGCCTTCCTCCAGCCCGTCGTCCCCCACCACGAGCGTGTTCCGCGGCGAGGCTCCGAGAGCGAGCCCGCGGGCCCGGAGCTCTCCTCCCCAGGCGGCGAGCCCGAACGTGCGCGCCCCGGCGAGCTCCTCGCGGAATCGCTCGGGCTCGATCTCCACCGAGGCGAACTGCCGCCCGATCACGACGTGCGCGAACTCGATTCCACCCGACACGCGATACCCGTCGTAGGGCACGACGTCGTAGCGCGCGCCGCCGGATTCCACATGGATGGGTGCGTGGAGGACCAGGGTGCGAGCCGGCGCGTCCTGTTCGACCCGCCCGGCGTCGGCGAGACGATCGCACCACGGTCGCGAGCTGCCGTCGAACGCGGGCAGCTCGGGGCCGTCGAGATCGATCCGCACATTGTCGATCTCGAGCGCGTGCAGCGCCGCCAACACGTGCTCCACGGTCCGGACGGTCGCCTCGCCGGCCCCGAGCGCGGTCTCCCACTCGACGCCACGCACCGAGTCGGGCTCGGCCCGGATCAACGGGCTCCCGGAGAGGTCGACGCGCCGGAACGCGATGCCGGCCCCGGCCTCGGCGGGGTGGAGCGCGACCCGCACCGCCTCCCCGGTGTGGAGCCCGTGGCCTTCGGCCTCGAAGGGACGGGCGAGCGTCTGCTGGCTGGCGCTCATGGGTCTCCCGGCCGGGTCTCCGCGGCGTCGTCATCGGGCGCCGCGGCCGGGGTGCCCGGATCCAGACCGAGACGGCGCTCGATAGCCGCGATCCGCGCCAGCGCGTGCGGCAGCCGTAGCAGCGCCGAGCTCGCCTTGAGAAAGCTCCGGTGCGAGCGTGCCGGGTAGCCGCCCCAGGTCTCGCCCGGCGGGACGTCCTTGAAGACGGCCGACCGGGCCGAGACGCGGGCCCCCGCCCCGACCGAGAGGTGACCTGCGATCCCCGCCTGCCCGGCGAGGGCGACGCCCCTCCCGATCCGCGCGCTTCCCGCGATTCCGACCTGCGCCACGATCATGCAGTCCTCGCCGATCCGGACGTTGTGCCCCACGTGCACGAGGTTGTCGAGCTTCGTGCGCGCACCGATGGTCGTGTCACCGAGGGCGCCGCGGTCGACGGTCGAGTTCGCCCCGATCTCCACGTCGTCGCCGATGACGCACCGCCCGACCTGCGGGATCTTGACGGCGCCCTCGCTCGTGGCGGCGAATCCGAACCCGTCGCTCCCGATCCGCGCCCCGGCGTGCACGAGCACCCGATCCCCGAGGATCGACCCATGGAGGATCGAGACCCCGTGCCCGAGCCGGCAATCCCGCCCCACCCGGCTCCCGGCGCCCAGGAAGCACCCCGCCGCGACCTCGGTGCGGTCGCCGACGGCGCTTCCCTCCTCCACCACGACGTGGGGTCCGAGGGAGACCTCTGCCCCCAGACGGACCCCCGCGCCGAGCATGGCGGTGGGGTGGATGCCGGGGTGCGCTCGCGGCGGAGGGTGGAACAGGCGTACGACCTCGATGAAGGCGAGCTGGGGCTCGTCCACCCGGAGGGCCACCGCTCCGGCCGCCTCGGGGATGTCGACGCCTGCGCGGACGAGGATCGCCCCGGGCGTGGAGGCTCCGAGACGCGAGAGCAGCGCCTCGCGCTCGAGAAACGTGAGGTCCGACGCGCCGGCGGCGTCGATCGCGGCGACGCCGGTGATCGCCCGCTCGGGATCGCCTTCGACGCGCGCGCCCACCCGGCGGGCGATCTCAGAGACGGTGAAGGCGGGCACCGCCGGAGCCGAGGTGTCTAGCGTCCGGAGATCGAGTCGGCGGGCGGCTCGACCCCCAGCCGGGCGAGGACGGCCTCGGTGATGTCGAGGTCCGGATCGGCGGCGATCACGCCGGACTCGGCGATGTCGAACACGATGGAGTACTCGCGCTCGGCCCGGATCTGCTCGATGACCTCGCGCACGTTGTCGAGAATCGGCTTGAGGAGCTCGCCGCGTCGCGTCTCCGACTGCTGCTCGAGCTGGAACTGCCGGTTCTGGGCGGCCTGTTGCTTGTCGAGGATCTCCTGCTGGCGCTGCTCCTTCGCGGCCGGATCGAGCATCGCCTCCTGACGACGATACTGCGCCACGAGGCTGTCGAGCTCGGTGGCGAGCGTGGCGAGCTCGGACTGGTACCTCTCCAGCTCGGTCTGGAACTGGGCCTGCGCGGCGTCGGCCCCCGGAGCGATCGGGAGGATCGCTCCGGTGTTCACGAACACCATGGAGGTGCCCGACGGCGGCATCGAGGGCGCGTCGGTCGCGTCCTGCCCCGCGAGCGGGGCGGCGGCGGCGAAAAGGGCGCCGGCGGCCGCGGTCTTCCATATGAGTCGCATCGGATCGGCTCTCCTGGATCGGTTCTCGTGCGAGTGTGAGGGACGGGTGCCCCGGGGTCTCAGAATACGCGTCCGAACTTGAAGTGGAGCTGCCAGCCCGGATCGGGTCGTCCGAGGAGGTTGCGCCGGTCGAACCCGTACGCGTAGTCCAGTCCCAGCGGACCGAACGGCGTGACGAGGCTGACGCCGAAACCGGCCCCTACGAGGAGGTCGGTCGGGTTCAGCTGCCCCGCGTCCTGCCAGACGTTACCCGCATCCATGAACGCGCTCGCGAAGATGCTGTTCGTCAGCTTGATCCCGAACACGGCGCCGGTCTTGAAGTACGACTCGCCGACCCGATCGAGATCGCTGAACGGCGCGTTGTCGGGGATGTGCCCCGATGGCGTGATGGTCGCCTCTTCATACCCGCGTAGCTGGATTCCGGCCTGGGTTCCGCCCACGAAGTAGCGTTCGGTGAAGAACGGGTTCTCCCCGAGGATCAGTCCGGCCTGGAAGTTCATCCCGAAGGTGAGCTCGATCGGCGTCGAGCCGATCCCCCCGCCGATCTGTCCCACGGGTACGAACCAGTCGCTCTCCAGGTCCACCTTCTGGTAGTCCCCTTGCCCCCCGAGAGGCCCGCCGGTGTGGCGCACCGAGAGCGCGTTGCGCGACCCGGCGGTGGGGAACACCGGGTTGTTCCGCGTGTCCTGGACGACCCTGAAGCTCACCGCGCTCCGCGTCCCGGTGAAGAGCGAGAAGCGCTGGCCCACGACGCCCGCGGTGTCGAGACCGCGCACCCGATCGTTGAACAGCGAGTAGCCGATGAACGCCCGGGTGGAGCGCAGCCCGAACAGCGGGAGCCCGAACTCGACCAGACCGCCCCTCTGCCGCCGGTCGCCGAGGCTGAACCCCGTGAACTGATCGCGTGAGTTGCGGAGCGTGATCGTTCCGGAGTAGATGCTGCCGAGGATCTCGGGATCCGAGTAGCTCAGGTCGATGTCCTGTTGCCGGCTGCCGAAGATCCACCGGAAACGGCCCGTCTTGGCGAGCCCGAACAGGTTGGGCTGCTCGTAGCCGATGAAGCCCGCCAGCCCGCTGAACCCGGACGCCGTGACGCCGAAGTTGAGCGTCCCGGTCTGCTTCTCCTCCACGCGGAGGGTGATGTCGATGTCACCGTCGGGCCGATCCTCGATCTGGACGGCCTGGTCCGGGGGGAGCGGCTCGAAGAACCCGAGCCCCTGGATCGCCTGGAACGAGCGGATGAGCCGGTCCTGCGAGTACACGTCGCCCGGGTAGATGAACAGGCGGTTCCGGATGACACGGTCGTGCGTGTACGTGTTCCCCTCGATCGAGATCTCGCGGATGTAGCTCGGCTCGCCCTCGACGATCTGGAGCAGGGCACGCACCCGGGGCGGTCCTCCCTCCTCCGCCGGAGGCAGCCGCTCCACGCTCGGCCGGAAGTTCGCGCGCAGGTAGCCGGAGTTGCGGTACAGATCCCCGAGATCCGCGCGCGCGTCGAAGAACCCCGTCTGATTGAAGGGGGGAAGCTCTCCCTCCTCCCCCTCGACCTGGTCCTGCCGGACGAGGGGTTCGATGACGGCGGTCGGGAACGCGCGGTTGCCGACGATGCGGAGCTCCTCGAGCACGTACCGCTGCCCCTCGCTCACCCGGATCTCGATCCGTCCCTTCCCGGTGATCGGGTCGGAGATGATCGTATCCCCCGTGACCTCGAAGTCGAGATAGCCGCGCGAGGCGTAGAACGCGGGCACTCGCTCGGTGACGTCCCGCCGGTACTCGTCCTTCTTGAGCTCGCCGGCGTTGAACCACAGGAAGCCTTCCTGGTCGGTGACCATGGCTTCGCGGATCTCGGTGTCCGTGAACGCCTCGTTCCCCTCGAAGACGATCTCCGTCACGCCGAGCCGCGGCCCCTCGTCGACGGAGAACGTCACGCGGAACATCTGCGGGAAGTCGGCGTCGGGTCGGATCAGGGTGTCGACCCGCGCGGTCGGGAAGCCCTCGTTGGCGAGCAGGTCCTGCATGACGGTGCGCGCGCGGGCGATCCGGTCGGGGTCGAGCGGCGCGTTGCGTGCGAGCCCGATGGTGTCGCGGATCATGCCTTCCCCGACCTGCTCGAGCCCCTCGAAGTCGTACCCGGTCACGTACGGGCGCTCGACCACGAAGATGTAGAAGGTCCCGGCCTGTGGATCGGTGCCCTCGACGCCGATGCGGATGTCCGAGAAATCGTCGCTCCCGAACAGTCTCCGGATCGCGTCCGCCACCTGGGGCTGGCGCACGATGTTGCCCGGCCGGAGCCCGCTGCGGTTGATGATGTCGGTGTCGGTGTGGCGCTCGTTGCCGATGACGACGAGGCTGTCGATGCGGACGCTGAACTGATCCAGGTTCTGCTGCGCAACGACCGGCGCGACCCCCGCGACGGCGAGGATCGCGCCGAGAACCCAGGGTGCGGCCCGTGCGCCCGTTCGTGGCGCGCGCGGGTGGGCCAGGGTCATGTAGCCGAGGACGGCGAAGGGGCTCCGAACACGAGCGACTCCTCGTCCTCCGCCACATCCACCGCGATCTCGTCTCCCGGCTCGAAGTCGGCCATGAGGATGCGCTCCGACAGCGGATCCTCGACGTAGCGCTGGATCGTCCGCTTGAGCGGCCGCGCGCCGAACTTCTCGTCGTAGCCGCGGTCCACGAGGAAGCGGACGGCCCGGTCGGTGAGCCTGAGCGTGAGACCCTCCTCCGCCAGCCGAGCCTGCACGTCGCCGAGCTGGATGTGGACGATCTCGCCGATCTGGTCCTTCGACAGCGGATGGAAGACGATCGTCTCGTCCACGCGGTTCAGGAACTCGGGCGTGAACACGCGCTCGATCGCCTCGATCACGCGTTCTTTGATGCGTCCGTAGTCGAATCCCGACTCATCGGTCGTGAAGCCGAGCTTCGTCGTGGACCCGAGATCCCGCGTCCCTACGTTGGACGTCATGATCACGACCGTGTTCTTGAAGTCGATCACGCGCCCGTAGTTGTCGGTCAGCCGCCCCTCGTCGAGCACCTGGAGCAGGATGTTGAACACATCGGGGTGCGCCTTCTCGATCTCGTCGAGCAGCACCACGCTGTACGGACGCCGCCGGACGGCCTTCGTGAGCGCCCCGGACTCCTCGTAGCCCACGTATCCCGGAGGCGCGCCGATGAGGCGGCTGACGGAGAACTTCTCCATGTACTCCGACATGTCGACTCGAACGAGGGCGCCCTCGTCGGCGAACAGGAAGCGGGCCAGCGCGCGCGCCAGCTCGGTCTTCCCGACCCCCGTGGGGCCGCAGAAGATGAAGCTCCCGATCGGCCGGTTCGGATCCTTGAGGCCCGCCCGGCCGCGCCGGATCGCGCGGCTGATCGCCTCGATCGCCTCGTCCTGGCCGACGACGCTCTTGTGGAGCTCGTCCTCCATGCGGAGCAGACGCTCGGTCTCGGCCTCCTTGAGCCGGGTGACCGGGATGCCCGTCCAGCGCCCGACGATGAACGCGATGTCGTCCTCGCCGACGATGGGCCGATACTCCTCCTGCTGGCGCTCCCACTCGTCGCGCCGGCGCTTGATCTCCTCCTGGACCTCCTTCTCGCGGTCGCGCAGGTAGGCGGCGCGCTCGAAGTCCTGGTCGCGGATCGCCTCGTCCTTCCATTCGGCGAGCTCGTCGAGCTGCCCCTGGAGCTCCTGGACCTCGGCGGGCGGCACCTGGGCCCCCAGACGGGCCCGGGCGCCGGCCTCGTCCACGACGTCGATCGCCTTGTCGGGGAGGAAGCGGTCGGTGATGTAGCGCTCCGAGAGCTTGGCGGCCGCCTCGAGCGCCGCGTCGGGGATCTCGATCCGGTGGTGCTCCTCGTAGTACTTCCGGAGCCCCTTGAGGATCTCGAAGGTCTCCTCGATGCTCGGCGCCTCGACGATGACGGTCTGGAAGCGCCGCTCGAGCGCGCCGTCCTTCTCGATGTACTTGCGGTACTCGTTCAGCGTGGACGCGCCGACGCACTGGAGCTCGCCGCGCGCGAGCGCCGGCTTGAGCATGTTGGACGCGTCGATCGCGCCCTCGGCGGCCCCGGCCCCGACGAGCGTGTGGAGCTCGTCGATGAACAGGATGATCCCGTCGTTCTGGGAAATCTCGTTGACGATCGCCTTGAGCCGCTCCTCGAACTGGCCGCGATACTTGGTCCCCGCGATCACGGCGGCCATGTCGAGCGCGAGCACGCGGTGGTCCTTGAGGCTGTCGGGCACCTCGCTGCGGACGATCGCCTGCGCGAGACCCTCGACGATGGCGGTTTTCCCGACGCCGGGCTCGCCGATGAGGACCGGGTTGTTCTTCTTGCGCCGCGACAGGACCTCCATCACCCGCTCGATCTCGTCGTGCCGGCCGATCGTCGGATCCAGCTTGCCCTGGTCCGCGAGCTCGGTCAGATCACGGCAGAAGTGGTCGAGCGCGGGCGTCTTGGACTTCTTGTCCTCTTTGCCCGTGGACGGCTCGGGGCTGTCTTCCCCCGTGGGAGGTCCCCCGCTTGGCATGTCGGTTCCCAGCAGTTTCAAGGTTTCGGCACGGGCCTCGTCGAGCCCGATCCCGAGCTCGCCTAGCACCTTGGCCGCGAGGCCCTTCTCTTCCCTGAGGAGGCCGAGCAGGAGGTGCTCCGTCCCCACGTAGCTGTGGTTGAGCTCGCGGGCCTCGGCCATCGCGTACTCGAGGACTTTCTTGGCGCGCGAGGTGTACGGCAGCTCGCCGATCGTGGAGGCGCTCTTCCCGCGCCGGACGTTCTCTTCGATGAGCCGGCCCAGCTCGTCGAGATCGGCCGCCAGATTGGACAACACCGCCGCCGCCACGCCCTCGCCCTCGCGGATGAGGCCGAGGAGGATGTGCTCCGTGCCCACGTAGTCGTGCTGGAGGCGGATCGCCTCCTCGCGCGCCATCGCGAGCACCTTACGCACACGGTCGGTGAAGTTGTAGTTCATGCGAGCCTCAAGTCGCGCCCCTGCACGGCGTCCCGGTCCTCGTTCCCATCACTCGCCCGAGCTCCCGGACATCCCGTCCGCGGAGAGGGCTTCCCGAACGTACGTGGCGCGGAACACGTCCGCATCCGTCTCGTCCAGCCTTCTGCGGGCGGCGCGCTCGAGGTGCGCCGTCTGCGCGTAGATCATCACGCGGCTGATCGTCTCTACCCGAGGCGTTTTGAGAAGTTTCAGGGAAACCCCCAGCCGCACGCCGGACAGCAGGTTCATCATCTCCTCGAACGACAGGCTGCGCGCGTTCCGGAGGATCCCGTACGCGCGCCACACCTTGTCCTCGAGCACGCTCGGGGCCTCGCGGAGCAGGACGGATCGGGCCTGCTTCTCGTACCCGATCACGCGCGCCACGAGACTCTCGAGCTGGTCGATGAGGTCCTCCTCCGTCTTCCCGAGCGTCGTCTGGTTCGAGATCTGGAAGAAGTTCCCCACGACCCTCGACCCTTCACCGTATAGACCGCGATAGGTGAGCCCGAGTTGCCCCATGCCCTCCAGCACCTTCTGGATCTGCTTGGTCAGGACCAGGCCGGGAAGGTGGATGAGCACCGATGCCCGGAGTCCGGTCCCCACGTTCGTGGGGCACGAAGTCAGGAACCCGAACTCGTGGTGGAACGCGTACGGCAGCCGCGCCCCGAGCTCCTCGTCGAGCCGGTCCACGTCGCGCCACGCCTGGACGAGCTGGAATCCGCCGCGCAGCGCCTGGAGGCGGAGGTGGTCCTCCTCGTTGACCATGAGCCCCAACGTCCGTTCCCGGCTGAGCGCGAGCGCGGCCCCCCGTGGCGCCCGCCCCTCCGCACCCACGATGAGCTCGCGGCTCACGAGATGGCGCTCGAGTAGGAGGGTGCGTTCGGAGGCGTCGAGGTCGTCCATCTCCCACAGATCGGTCGACCCCAGGATGTCGGCGGCCGCGATCGCGTCGCGAGCCCGGCCGAGCAGGCGCTCGCGCTCTTCACCGGAGGCCTTCACGGCGAACGGGAAGCCCTGAACGTTCCGGGCGAGCCGCACTCGCGTGGAGAGCACGATCTCGAGGTCCGGGCCCTCCTCGTCGAGCCACCCGAGTCCCTGACCGTCGAGTTCGGTCCGCTGGCGCGCCGGCTCGCTCATGGCGTCTCCGTCAGCTGGTGGATCTGGTCGCGGAGGAGCGCGGCCGACTCGAAGTCCTCGATCTCGACCGCGCGCGCCAGACGCCGCCGGAGCGTGTCGAGCCGCGCCTCCGTGTCGTCGATGTCGACCGCCGAGCTCATGTACACCTTCCCCATGTGCTGCGAGGCGCCGTGTACGCGCCGGAGAAGCGCCCGGAGCTGTCCGGCGAAGTGGACGTAGCACTGCGGGCAGCCGAGCCGGCCGGTCTTCCGGAAGTCCTTGACCCGGGTGCCGCAGTACTCGCACGCCTCGGCGTCCGGCCCGAAGGCGGGGCCGCTTCCCCCGCTCCCGAGGTGGGCGATGAGGTCGGCGATGGGAGGCGAATCCGCGGGGCCCGAGCCGACCCCCTTGAGCGCCGCGCACGTGGAGCAGAGATGAAGGGTCCTCATCTCGTCGCTCTCGATCTCAGTGAGCGTGATTTCGGCGGCGCGCTCGCCGCAGTGCTCGCACTTCATGGATCCGTTCTCCGCCCCATCCGGGATCGCCGGCCGATCCGCAAGCTCGCATTCCCCGTTCCGCCCGTCTCCACCTCACAAGGTACCCCGAAGTCGGGAAAACGCCGCGCGCGGAGCGCCCGTCCCGCGCGCCGTTTCCGGCCCGACGGGATGCGATTCCGCGCAGTCGCCCCGCGGGCGGCCGTCCGGCCCCCGTCATGCCGCGTCGCAGACAGCCCCGAAGCTCGCAGATTACCCGAGGCCTTCACGTTACGGCGAGCCTTCCGGCCTCGAGGCGGAGGATCCGGCGCGCGCGTCCGGCGAGTTCCGCGCTGTGCGTGACGACCACCAGCGCCGCTCCGTGCCGCTCGAGCAGGCGGAACAGGAGGTCGTGGAGCCGGTCGCTGGCCTCCTGGTCGAGGTTCCCCGAGGGCTCGTCGGCCAGCAGCAGCGGCGGATCGTTGGCCAGGGCCCGGGCCACCGCGACGCGCTGTTGCTCGCCCCCCGAGAGCTTCCGCGGCCGGTGGCTCGCTCGCGGGACCAGCCCCACCTGATCGAGCAGCTCGAGCGCTCGCTCGCGTGCCGCCTCGCGAGGCGCCCCGGCCACGAGCTGCGGCACCATCACGTTCTCGAGCGCCGTGAAATCCCTGAGCAGGTGATGGAACTGGAACACGAACCCCACGTACCGGTTGCGGAGCGCCGCCAGCTCGGGATCGGAGAGGTCGGCCAGACGCCGGCCCCTGAGCCAGACCGCGCCGGCCGTGGGCCGATCGAGCGCGCCGAGCAGGTGGAGGAGCGTGGACTTGCCCGAGCCGCTCGGCCCCACGATCGCGACCGAGTCGCCGGCCTCGATCGTGAGATCCACGCCGCGCAGCACGTCGATCGACCCCCCGTCGGGGCTCGCGAAGCTGCGCTCGAGGCCGCGGGCCTCGGCCACCGGGACCTCGCTCATTCGTGCCGGATCGCGTCCACGGGGGTGAGGTCGGCCGCCTTGCGGGCGGGGTAGATCGTGGCGAGGAACGAGATGAGGATCGAGCCCGCCACGATCAGGGTGACGTCCAGCGGAGCGAGCGAGATCGGCAGGCGGTCCACGAAGTACACGTCGTTCGGGAGCTCGACGAACTCGTAAGTCCGGAGCAGCCAGGCGAGTGCGGCGCCGAGGAGCGCCCCGAGCGTGGTCCCCACGAGCCCGATGAAGAGCCCCATGTTGCGGAATACGCGTCCGATGCCGGCCGCCGTGACGCCCATCCCGCGCAGGATGCCGATCTCGCGCGTCTTGTCGCCCACGATCATCACCAGCGTGGAGACGATGTTGAACGAGGCCACGAGCACGATCAGCGTGAGGATCACCGCCATCGCGAGCTTCTCGAGCTTGAGCGCCGAGAACAGGCTCGCGTTCATCCGCTGCCAGTCGTCCACCCGGTAGGGGAAGCCGAGCGATTCCTCGATGCGGGCGGCCACCGCGCCGGATTCCCAGGCATCCCCGACATCGAACTCGATACCGGTGACGGACTCGCCGAGCCCCAGCAGCCGTTGCGCCTCGGGGAGCGCCACGATCGCGAGCTCGTCGTCGTACTGGTAGAGCCCCGTCTGGAACACGCCCACGATCTCGAAGCGCCGGAGCGTGGGGGTGAACCCCGCCTGTGTGAGCGGCGCGTTCTGGAGCGATGCGGCCACCACCGTCTTCCCGATGTAGAGACCGAGCTGCTCGGCGAGACCGCGTCCCACCACCATCCCGGGATTGCCGCTCTCGGTCTCGACGAAGGGGGGAGATCCGAGGACGAGATGCTCGGTGAGCCCGGTGATCCGTTGCGCGTCGGCGTCCTCCGCCACCCCGCGCAGCACGACCCCCTGGTTGTAGCTCTGCCCGGCGTTCAGCACGACCTCGGTGAACACGAACGGCGCGGCGGCCACCACCGCCCCGTCCTCCCGGATCCGCTCGAGCAGCTGCGGCCACGCGTCCATCCGGAACTCGTTGTTGAGCTGGAGCACGACCGCGTGCGGGCCGCCCCCGAGAATGCGCTCGCGGAGGTCGTCCTGGAGCCCGTTGAGGACGCCGATCACCACGATGAGCGCCATCACCCCGACCGCCACGCCACCGACCGCGATGACGGTGATGAAGGAGACGAGCCCGCGGCCGCTGGCCCCGGCCAGATACCGCCGGGCGATGTAGCGCTCGAAGCGCGCGCCGCGCGGCGTCGGAGCCCGCGAAGGAGCGGGGTCGTCGCCTGGAGCCATTTCGGGCACCGGGGTCCCTGGGCTCGCGGGGTCGTGGGTCGCCACGGCTACTCGCCCTCCTCGGGGCGGAGCATGGGATAGAGGACGACCTCGCGGATCGAAGTCTGCCCGGTGACGAGCATCACGAGCCGGTCGATCCCCATCCCGAACCCGCCCGTCGGCGGCAGCCCGTACTCGAGCGCCCGCACGTAGTCCTCGTCGATCTGCATCGCCTCCTCGTCGCCGGCCGCCCGCATCTCGGCCTGGCCGGCGAATCGCCGCCACTGATCGATCGGGTCGTTCAGCTCGGAGAACGCGTTCACGAGCTCGAACCCGCACACGACCGCCTCGAAACGCTCGGCCCACGCCGGGTCGCCCCGCTTCGGCTTGGCGAGCGGGCTCATCGCGATGGGGTGGTCCCGGACGAACGTGGGGTCCACGATCTCGTCCTCGACCTCGTACGAGAACAGCGTATCGAGGAGTTGTACGCGCGCGAGCTCGTCGGCGTCGTCCCGGCCCGCGCGCTTCGCCCGCGCCCGGAGCTCGTCGAGCCCGGCGTCGAGCGGATCGAGCCCGGTCGCTCCGCGGAACGCGTCGGCCCACGTGACCCGCGCCCACGGCCGAGCGAGGTCCACCCGCTTGCCGTCGTACTCGAACTCGAGCGTCCCCATCACGGCCTCGACGACGTCGGTCACCATCTCCTCCGTGAGGTCCATGACGTCCTCGTAGTCCGCGAACGCGTAGTACAGCTCGAGCATGGTGAACTCGGGGTTGTGCGTGCGGTCGATCCCTTCGTTCCGGAAGTCGTGGCCGATCTCGTACACGCGGTCGAGGTTCCCCACGATGAGCCGCTTGAGATAGAGCTCGTCGGCGATCCTGAGGTACATCTCCTGGTCGAGCGCGTGGTGGCTTGTCGAGAAGGGCCGGGCCAGCGCGCCCCCGTAGAGCGGCTGGAGCACGGGCGTCTCGACCTCGAGGAACCCGCGCTCGTCCAGCCAGCGGCGGAGCTCGGTGGTGAGCCGTGTCCGGGTGCGGAAGATCTCGCGGACGTCCGGGTTGACCGCGAGGTCGGCATAGCGCTGCCGATAGCGCATCGCCGTGTCCGCGAAGCCGGAGTGGACGATGCGCTCGCCGTCCTCGCCCACCTCCTCCTTCCCGAACGGGAGCGGACGGAGCGTCTTCGAGAGGAGCTCGAGCGACTCGACCCGGACGGTCGTCTCGCCCCGCCTCGTCCGGAACACCGGACCCTCGACTCCGATCCAGTCGCCGAGGTCGAGCAGGGCCATGAGCGCGCTCCCCCTGTCGCCGAGGAGGTCGCGCTTCAGGTGGATCTGGAGTCGGCCGTCGCGGTCGCCGAGGTGGGCGAACGCGCTCCCGCCCAGGTCGCGATACGAGAGGATGCGTCCCGCGACGCGCACGCCATCGAGCTCCACCGCGCCCGACTCTCCGTGCTCCCCGGCCTCGCCCGTGGCCTCCTCGAGGTTCACGAACGCCTCCGTCGCGCCGGCGAGGTCGTGCGTCGGGTCGAACGAGTAGGCGAACGGGTCGACCCCCAGGTCGCGCAGCCGCGCGAGCTTCGCGTACCGGTCGCGGATCGGTCTGGGGCGCTCATCCGCCACGTACCAGCAGTCGATGCAGACGCCGTCGCGGAGCGCCGGCGTCTCCCGACCGCAGGACGGACACGTCATGCGCTGGCCCGCTGCAGGTACGCCTCGATGAACTCGTCGATCTGACCGTCGAGCACCGCGTCGACGTTCCCGATCTCCGTGTCGGTGCGGTGGTCCTTGACCATCGTGTAGGGCTGGAGCACGTACGATCGGATCTGGTTCCCCCAGGCGATGTCGGTCTTCTGGCCTTCGAGCTCGGCGCGCTCGGCCTCGCGGTCCTCGACCGCCTTCTGGTACAGCGCGGCCTGGAGCATCTTCATGGCCTTCGACTTGTTCTTGTGCTGGCTGCGCTCCTGCTGGCACGAGACGACGATCCCGGTGGGCTCGTGCGTGATCCGCACCGCGGAGTCCGTCTTGTTCACGTGTTGCCCGCCGGCGCCGGAGGCGCGGTACGTGTCGATTCTGAGATCCTCGTCGTTGATCTCGATCTCGATGGCGTCCTCGACCACCGGGTAGACGAACACGGACGCGAACGACGTGTGGCGGCGTCCCTGCGAGTCGAACGGCGAGATGCGGACGAGGCGGTGCACGCCGCGCTCGGCCGACAGGTAGCCGTACGCGAACTCGCCGTCGATCTCGAGCGTCGCCGACTTGATCCCCGCCTCCTCGCCCGGCAGGAGGTCCATGACCTCGACCGAGTAGCCGTGGCCCTCCGCCCAGCGCGTGTACATGCGCATCAGCATCTCGGCCCAGTCCTGCGATTCGGTCCCGCCCGCGCCCGGGTGGATGGTGACGATCGCGCTCCGGTGCGCGTCCTCTCCACGCAGCATGTTCCGCAGCTCGAGCGCGTCGGTGTCTTTCTCGGCCCTCTCGAGCCCCGTCTCGAGCTCCGCCTCCAGGTCGGCGTCCGAGTCCTCCTCGAGGAGCGTGGCGATGGACTGGAGGTCGTCGAGGCGCTTCGCCAGGGCCGTCCACGGACCCGTCCAGCTCTTGAGGCGGTTGTTCTCCGAGATGACCTCCCGCGCCCGCTCCTGGTCGTTCCAGAACTCGGGCGAGGCCATCTTCTCCTCGAGCTCGTCGATGCGGGTCAGCTTCTCGGGGATCTCAAAGATACCCCCGTAGCTCATCGAGCCGGCCGCGGAGCGCCTCGGCGCGCTCCTTCTGTCTCGCGATCTCCGCCATGTCAGCCTCCGCCCCACCTCACGTCGCGATGTGCCGACTCGGCCCTTTCTGTCGGGGGTTCGGGAATCGCGTTCCCGGATGGGGTTGGTCACGGGTTCGAAACGCTGACAATAGACCACGTTCCGGGGAAAAAGTCGACCTCCGGCCCCGGAGGAGGATGGGGCGGTGTCGCTGGTCGGAATCGCTCGCCTCACGTAGGTTTGGAGGTCACGGGCAGCCGGCATCCACCGGGAGTGCGCGTCCTCTCCATGAAGAACCTCATCCGCGAGATCCACCGCCGCTCGCTGTGGCAGGTGCTGGGCATCTATGTCGGCGTCTCGTGGCTCGTGCTCCAGGTCGTCGACGTCATCATCGACAACTTCGGTCTCCCGGAGTGGGTCGCGCCCTTCGCCCTGGTGCTTCTCCTGATCGGGCTCCCCGTCGTCCTCGCCACGGCGTTCGTGCAGGAGGGCGTCGGATCGGCGGGCCGGCCCGCCGCCGATCCCGCCCGTCCGCCCTCCCCCGAGCCGTCGGCGGCCGATGCGCCGGGCGCCGCGGCCGAAGCCCGAAACGACGACGCGACGTCCCGTTCGCCCGGTCGTTCTCCCGCCACCCTGACTCGGGAGGTCGCCCCCCGCGGGCGCGGGCTGTTCACGTGGCGTAATGCCGTTCTCGGAGGAGCGTCCGCGTTCGCGCTCCTCGGGGTCGCGACGGGCAGCTATCTTGCGCTCCGCGCGCTCGGCATCGGTCCCGCGGGAACGCTGGTGGCGAAGGGCGTCCTCGAGGAGCGTTCTCCGATTCTCGTGGCCGACTTCGAAGGGTCGGACCCCGAGCTGGCCCGCGCGGCCACCGACGCGCTCCGCATCGACCTGGGCCAGTCGCAGGTCGTGACCGTCGTAGAGCCTACGGAGATCGCCCAGGTGCTCCGGCGGATGGAGCGCGAGCCGGACGCCGCGCTCGACTCCGAGCTGGCCCGCGAGGTCGCCCTGCGCGAGGGGATCCCGATCGTGGTGACCGGTGACGTTGCGCGAGCCGGAGAAGCGTACGCGGTGTCGGCGCGTCTGATCGAGGCGGGAAGCGGGACGGTGCTCGTCTCGGATCGCAGGACGGCGTCGGGGCCGGAAGAGGTGCTCGACGCGTTGGATGCGCTCTCGCGGCGGCTGCGCGAGCGCATCGGCGAGTCGCTGCGCGACCTGGCCCGCGAGGAGCCGCTGGCGCGGGTCACCACCGCCTCGCTCCCGGCGCTCGAGAAGTACTCGGCGGCCCTCCGCACCTACGACCTCCTCGGGGACGAGGAGCGGAGCCTCGCGCTCCTCGAGGAGGCGGTCGCGCTCGACACCGCCTTCGCCATGGCGTGGCGGAAGCTGGGCACGATCCTCGGCAATCGGTCCGTCGACCGCGCCCGGTCGGTCGAGGCGCTCGAACGGGCGTTCGCGCACCGTGACCGTCTCACCGAGCGCGAGCGCTATCAGGTCGAGGGGATCTACCACTACAACCTCGGGCAAGACGTGCCGCGGGCGATCCAGGCATACGAGAACCTCCTCGAGCTGGACCCGTCGGACTCGTACGCCCTGAACAACCTCGGCGTCACGTACGGCTACCTGCGCGAGCACGAGCGGGCGCGGGAGTACTACGAGCGCTCGATCGCGGCCGACTCCTCGGGCTCGCTGTCTTACACGAACGCCCTCCAGGAGATGTTCGCGCTCGGACGCACGGACGACGCGCGCCGCATGCTGCAGGTGTTCGAGGCCCGTTTTCCAGGGAACCCGAACGTCGAGAGCTTCGGCGCCTCCCTCGCCACGGCCACCGGCGACTACGAGACGGCGGAGCGTCTGGCGCGGGAGCTCCTCGAGGGCCAGCCGGCGAGCCCGTTCTACGCCTCCGAAGCGCGCCGCCACCTGGCGATCTCGGCCGCCGTGCAGGGGCGCATCACCGACGCGCTGGACACCTACGAGGAGACGCGCGAGGCGGCCGCGGGCGCCGGAAACGGTCAGGTGTATCTTACGACCAGCGCGGACATGGCCGGCGTCCAGGCGTCCACGCTCGGGTCGGCCGCCGCCGCCGCGACCCTGGAGGCGGCGCTCGAGCGCTTCCCGCTCGAGGACCTCCCGCCGCTCGACCGTCCCTACACCCAGCTCGCCCTGAGCTGGGCCCGGGCCGGCCGTCCCGAACGAGCCCGGGCACTGCTCGACGAGTTGGATGCGTCCGTCGAGCCACGGCTCCGGAGCGTGCTCCAGTCGGTGCAGTACGACGCGGCGCGCGCGTTCGTGGCGCTCGGCGAGGGCCGCTTCGAGGACGCCGTCGACGGCGCCCGGCGGGCCGATCGCGCGTTCTGCACCATCTGCGCGCAGGTCCCGCTCGCGGCGGCGTACGATTCGGCCGGCCGACGCGATTCGGCGACCGCCGCGTACCGCCGCTATGTCGAGACCCCGTGGCTCCACCGGGGCGTGGCCCTCGACCAGTGGGTCCTGGCCACGCACCTCGAGCGCTTGGGACAGCTGTACGAGGAGGCCGGGGATCTGGAGAGCGCGGCGCTCTTCTACGCGAAGTTCACGGAGTTGTGGGCCGACGCGGACGAGGAGCTCCAGCCGCGCGTGCGCGCCGCGCGGGCGCGGCTGGAGGAGATCCTGAGGACGCGCGGATGAGCGGCCTCCGGCGGATCGTCCACGAGATCCACCGGCGCTCGCTGTGGCAGGTGCTCGGACTCTACGTCGTGACCTCCTGGGTCGTCATCCAGGTCGTGGATGTCCTCGCCGGCCACCTGGGTCTACCGGAGTGGGTGCCGCCGTTCGCCTTCATCCTGCTCCTGATCGGGCTGCCGGTCGTGCTGGCCACCGCGTTCGTCCAGGAGGGGATCTCGCCCCCGACGTCGCGGAGGGAGCCGGAGCGGATCCGGGCGGGTATCGCGGGCGAGGGCGACGGGTCCGGAAAGGTCGAGCGCGCGACCGATTCGACCTCCCCGAGCGCGCGCCACGCGGTGCTCACCTGGCGAAACGCGATCCTCGGTGGTGTGGGGGCGTTCGCGCTTCTCGGCGTCCTCGCGGTCGGGTACATGGCGCTCCGGGCCCTCGGGATCGGGCCGGCCGGGACGCTGGTGGCCAAGGGGATCCTCGAGGAGCGCGAGCGGATCATCGTGGCCGAGTTCGCCAGCGCCTCGGGGGACTCCAGCCTCGCGACGGCGGTGGCCCAGGCGCTGAGGGTGGATCTCTCGCAGTCGCCCACTGTCGTGCTCGTCGGGCAGGACCGCGTGGCGTCGGTGCTCGAGCGGATGGGCCACAATCCGGGCGAGCGCCTCGAGGCGGGCCTCGCGCGAGAGGTCGCCCTGCGCGACGGGATCAAGGCGGTCGTGACGGGACAGGTGGACGCCGCCGGAAGCGGGTACGTGCTCACCGTCCAGCTCGTGGTTGCGGCCGACGGGCAGGTCCTGGCGTCGGCGCGCGAGGCCGCCGCGGACGACGATGCGCTCATCGGCGCCATCGACGCTCTCTCCGAGCGGCTGCGGGAAAGGGTCGGAGAATCGGTGCGATCGATTCGCGCGTCCCCCGCCCTCGAGCGCGTGACGACATCGTCCCTCGAGGCGCTGCGCAGCTACTCCCAGGCCGAGCACGCCCACCTGCTCCTGGGCGAGACCGATCGTGCCGTCTCGCTGCTCGAGCGCGCCGTCGCGCTCGACACCGCGTTCGCGATGGCGTGGAGAAAGCTGGGTGTCCTGTTCGGAAACAGGGGCGAGCGGCGCTCGCAGTCGCTGACCGCCTTCGAGACGGCGCTGCGGCACGGTGAGCGCCTTCCGGAGCGGGAGCGCTTCCTCACCCTGGGAACCTACTATCAGGTTGCGACCGGAGAGCGGGATCGTGCGCTGACGGCATACGAGAACGTCCTCGAGATCCAGCCGGACGACCCGTCCGCGCTCCACAATCTCGGGGGCATCTACGCGTCGCTCCGCGATCACGCGCGCGCGATCGAGCTCTACGAGCGTGCGTACGCCATAGACTCCGTGGCGCTCACCCTGTCCAACGTATCGATCGAGCTCGCGAACCTCGGGCGCTGGGACGAGTCGGACGAGGTCCGCCGGCAGCTCGAGGAGCGGTTTCCGGAGAACCCCGACGGGCCGCTGCGCGCGGCGCTCCTGTCGGCGGCCCGGCAGCGCTGGGACTCGGCGGCCGCGCACTACGCGGTGCTCGAGCGGGAGCACGCGGGGAGCGTGTACTGGGTAAGCCGCGCGTCGTTCGGGCATGCGGGCCTGGACGCGGTCCGCGGCCGACTCGCGGACGCGGAGGCGCACCTGCGTGCCGCTCGATCCGCGGAAGAGGCGCGGGAGCTGCCCGCCGCCGCGTTGCGGGCGGCGGTCGCGGTCGCCCTGCTGAGGCTCGCGGTGACGCGGGGCGCTGGCTGGACGGGCGGATCGGGCACGGGAGGCGTTCGCGAGTTTCGAGCGCGACGTTCCTTCGCTCGTGCAGCACGGATTCTATCCCGAGGATCATTTCCACATCAGGGGGGAGATCGCGCTCGCCGAAGGTCGTTACGAGGACGCCGTCGAGGCCTTCCGGAGGGCGGACGCGGGCTACTGCACGACGTGCGCGCTCCCCCGACTGGCGCGCGCGCTGGAGGGTGCGGGTGACCGCCGGGCGGCCATCGAGGCATACGAGCGGTATCTGGACAGGGACTACTGGTGGCGGCTGGGGGCGCTCGGCTTCCCGTTCCGCTGGCCCGCCGGCGACTGGCTGTTCCTGGCCCCCACCTACGAGCGTCTGGCGCGCCTGTACGAGGAGGAGGGCGATCTCGATCGGGCCGCCTGTACCACGGCAGGCTCGTGGAGCTGTGGGCCGATGCGGATGCGGAGCTCCAGCCGCGGGTTCGATCGGCCCGGGCACGTATCGAGGAGATCGAGAGGTCCCGCGGATGATCGGAAGGGCCGTGGCCGGAAGCCCGGGCTCCCGTCGAGTCCGGCGCCCTGCCGGGGGGAAGAGGAGAACGCCGTGAAGCGCATCATCCGGGAGATCCACGGGCGCTCGTTGTGGCAGGTCCTCGGCATCTACGTGGCGGGTTCTTGGGTCGCGCTCAAGGTGGTGGAGACGCTGGCCGAGAACGAGAACGCGGCGAAGTACTCGCGATGTTCACCGAGCTCCGGCGGATGCGGATGAGGTGCTCCAGCCGCGCGTGCGGGCGGCGCAGTCGCGGCTGGAGGAGATCCTGAGGGCACGCGCATGAAGCGACTCATCCACGAGATCCACCGACGCTCGCTATGGCAGGTCCTCGGGATCTACCTCGCGGGGTCCTGGGTGGCGCTCCAGGTCGTCGAGACGATGGCCGAGAGCATGTCGCTGCCGGAGTGGGTCCAGCCTTTCGCGATCGTTCTCCTGGTGCTCGGTCTCCCGGTGGTGCTCGCGACCGCGTTCGTCCAGGAGGGGATGGGTGGAACCGCGGCGGCGACTCCGGCGCGCGACCTGGCGAGCGTCGATGGAGCGGGCGCCGAGTCCGACGCGACGCCCGGCCGAGGAGCCGCGGTGCCGGTGGCCGGTCGGGGACGGAGTCTGTTCACTTGGCGCCGCGCCGTTCTCGGAGGCGCGGGGGCGTTCGCGCTCCTGGCGCTCGCGCTCGGGGGCTGGATAGTCCTCCGCTCGCTCGGCATCGGGCCCGCGGGAACGCTGGTCGCCAAGGGTGTCCTCGAGGACCAGGCCACGCTGCTCCTCACGGACTTCGGCGCCGAGGATCCCTCGCTCGCCCACGCGGCCACGGAAGCGTTCCGCGTGGATCTGGAACAGTCGTCCGTCATCGACCTCGCCGATCCGGGTTTCGTGAGCGCCGCGCTCGGGCGCATGCAGCGGGATCCGGCGGCATCGCTCGACGCCGACACCGGGCGCGAACTCGCCCTGCGCGAGGGCCTCCCCGCGATCATCGGGGGCCACATCGCCTCCGCCGGGAGCGGATACGTCCTCACCGCGCAGGTCCTGGGAGCGGAGGACGGCCAGCTTCTCGTCTCCGACCGCGAGACCGCGTCCGACGACTCGGAGCTCGTCGGCGCCATCGACCGGCTCTCGAAGAAGCTCCGCGAACGGATCGGGGAGTCGCTCCGCGATCTGGCGGGCGGCCCCGCGCTCGAGCGCGTGACGACCCGCGACCTCGAGGCGCTCCGTCTGTACTCGCGCGCGATACGGGCGGACGAGCGCGGGCAGGACCAGGAGGCGGCGGAACTCCTCGAGGAGACCGTGGCGCGGGACTCCACGTTCGCGATGGCGTGGCGCAAGCTGGGGATGATCCACGTGTCGGGCGGAGGGGCGCTGGGGCAGCGGACGCGTGGCATCGAAGCGCTCGGGAGGGCCTACGAGCTCCGCGACCGGCTGACGGAGCGCGAGCGTCTGCTCGCCACGGCGGGGTACTTCTCGTTCGTGGCGCCGGATGAGTCCCGGGCGGTCCGGGCGTACGAGCAGATGCTCGAGCGGGACCCGGAAGACAACTGGGCGCTCAACAACCTCGCGATCATCGTGGGCCCCGATTTCGGGGAGTACGAGCGGGCCGTGGACCTGCTGGAGCGTGCCATGGACACGGACACGCTGAGCCGGACGCACCACTGGAACCTGAGCGTCGCGCAGGTGGCGGTGGGCGATCTCGCGGGGGCCGAGACCACGCTCGAGGCGTGGCGCCGGCGGCTGCCCGACGATCCGCTCGGGCCGTGGTTCACCGGGGTTCTCGCGGCCGCGCTGCGCGACTACGAGACTGCCGACCGCTATGCGCGCGAGTCCGCGAACGTCCGGTCCGGCAACCTGTACGACGAGGCCCTCTCGAACCTCCTTCTCGGCTGGACCGCGGCGGCGCGTGGCCGTCTCTCGGAGGCCGCGGATCGGTTCGGCGCCGCCGAGCGGGCGAACGCGGAACGAGGGGCCCGCGGCGAAGCACTCGACGCCGCGATATTCGATGCGACGGTCCGCGCCGAGGCGGTCGGTGACCTGGAAGGCGCCGCTGAGCGTCTCGATTCCGCCCTCGACCGTCATCCACTCGACGGCATGGGGCCCCTCGACCCACGCTGGGACCATCTCTCGGAGACGTGGGCCCGGGTCCACGGGGCCCGTGGCGGCGATCGGATGGTGCGGCGCTGGGCGGAGCTGGATCCCAACGCGGAAGGGAACCCCAGCCACGGGTACGCCCTCGCGTGGGTGTCGCTGGCGTCGGGCGACCCCACGACGGCGATCCGACAGCTCCGGGAGGCCGAGACGCCGGAGTGTCAGCCCTGCGCGATGCCACGGCTCGCCGCCGCCTTCGAGGCGGCGGGTCAGCCGGACTCGGCCATCGCGTACTACGAACGGTTTCTGGAGCGTCCGAACTTCTTTCGCCTCATCCAGGACGCGCCGCGGCTGGGGTCGAGTCTGGAACGTCTGGCCAGTCTCTACGACGAGAAGGACGATCTCGAGAACGCGGCGAAGTACTACGCCATGTTCGTGGAGCTGTGGACCGACGCGGACGACGAGCTCCAGCCTCGGGTCCGCGCCGCGCAGGCGAGGCTCGAGGAGATTCTGAGGGAGCGCGGATGACGCCGTTCAGGGGACTGGTGCTTCAGGCCCCGGCGTACCGTCGGGGCCGGCTGGAGGGGAGAGGCCGATGAAGCGAATCGTCCATGAGATCCACCGACGCTCCCTGTGGCAGGTGCTCGGCATTTACCTCGCCGGCTCGTGGGTGGCGCTCCAGGTCGTCGAGACCCTGGCCGAGAGCATGTCCCTGCCGGAGTGGGTCCAGCCCTTCGCCATCGTCCTCCTCGTCCTCGGGCTCCCCGTGGTGCTGGCCACGGCTTTCATCCAGGAGGGCGTGGGCGGAGGAGCGGGTGTCGAGGCCCCGGCATCGGCGGGCGCGGATCCGACGCGCTCCCCGGCGCCGGGCCCGGGTGACGTGTCCGGCTCGTCCGACGAGGCCGCGGCTCCGGGGCCTCACGCGCCGCCGAACCGGGGGGCAGCCGGCTTCCGGCCCGGGGTGGGCCACCGGCTGTTCACCTGGCGAAACGCCGTCTTCGGAGGCGCGGCGGCCGCCGTTCTCCTGGGGCTCCTGCTCGGCGGCTGGCTTCTCTCCCGCGCGCTCGGGATCGGTCCGGCCGCGACCCTCGTCGCTCAGGGGGTGCTCGACGAGCAGGCCACGATCGTCCTCGCCGACTTCGACTCCGATGATGACAATCTGAGCCGGGCCGCCACCGAAGCGTTCCGGATCGACCTGTCGCAGTCGCGGATCGTCCGGCTCGCCGACCCCGCCTACGTGCGCGAGGCGCTGATCCGGATGGAGCGGGCGGATGCACCGCGGCTCACGCTCGCCATGGCGCGCGAGCTCGCGCAGCGGGAGGGCCTCCCCGCAGTCCTCCACGGCGAGATCCTCGGCGCGGGCGGCCGCTACGTGGTGTCGGCTTCGCTCCTCGCGGCGGACGATGGCTCGGTGCTCGCGTCGCACCGCGAAACGGCGGCGGATTCTTCGGCGATCGTGGACGCGATCGACGCGACCTCGAACCGGCTGCGCGAGCGGATCGGGGAATCGCTCCCCGACCTGCGGGAGTCGACGCCGCTCGCGCGGGTGACCACGTCCGACTTCGAGGCCCTGCGCCAGTACTCCCAGAGCGTCCGGCTCGCGGACATGGGGGAGGAGGAGCGCGCGATCACCTTCCTCGAAGAAGCGATCCAGCGCGACTCGACCTTCGCCATGGCGCACCGGAAGCTCGGCGTGATCCTCCGCAATCGGCAGGAACAGCGGAACCGGGCGATGGAGGCGCTGTCGAAGGCGTTCGAGTACCGTGACCGTCTCACCGACCGGGAACGGTACCTGACGGAGGCGCAGTACCACCTCGACGTTCGGAACGACCTGACCCGCGCCGCGGCGGCCTACGAGAGCCTGCTCGAGCTCGACCCGAACGACGACTGGGCGCTCAACAACGCCGGCACCATCTACGGGAACATGCAGCGCGACTACGACCGCGCCGAGCCGATGTTCCGCCGGGCGATCCAGATCGACACGCTCAGCGCCCCGCCCTACTTCAACCTCGCCGTCATCCTGGCGAACCAGTGGAAGCTGGACGAGGTGGACTCGACGCTCGCCCTGTGGGCTCGCCGGCTCCCCTCGGACCCGCGCCCCACGGCATTCGCCGCCGGCCGCGCGTTCCAGACCAGCGACTGGGAGACGGCCGAGGCGCTGGCTGAGGAGTTCCTCGAGGAGCACGGGGGCAGCCCGGCGCTGGCGGCGGACGGGCACGACTTCCTGGCGAACACCATGGCCACACGGGGGCGGCTCCAGGAGGCGCGCCGCTTCCTCCGGGAGGCGGAGACCGACCAGCTCCAGCGAGGCCTTCCGGAGGAAGCGCTCGGCCACGCCCTCGGGCTCTCCCGGCTCGATCTCGTCGCGGGTGACCGGGCGGCCTGGCTCCGCACGTACGAGGCCGCGCTCGACCGGTATCCGCTTGAGGAGATGGATGCGCTCGACCGTCCCTACGTGTCACTGATCTTCCTCCTCGTGTACGCTGGAGAAGCCGCCGAGGCGCGGAGATTCCTGACCCGGTGGCAGACCGCGGAGGAGGATCTCGACGGCTTGCCCGTCTACTGGAGGGCGCGCGGCTCGGTCGAGGCCGCCGAGGGCGATCTCGAGGCAGGCGTCCTCCACATGCGACGGGGCGACGAGGGCGCGTGTGTCATCTGCGCCCCCAGCGATCTGGCGCTCGCGTACGACCGGGCAGCGGTCCCCGATTCGGCGATCGCGTACTACGAACGGTATCTCGAGGCGGGTTCGCTCTTCCGCCAGGGTCACGACGCCGCGCTCCGCGGCATGGCGCTCGAGCGCCTCGGCCAGATGTACGACGAGAAGGGCGACCTCGAGAACGCGGCCAAGTACTACGCGATGTTCACGGAGCTGTGGGCCGACGCGGACGAGGTGCTCCAGCCGCGCGTGCGTGCCGCGAAGGCGAGACTCGAGGAGATCCTGAGGGAGCGCGGATGAAGCGGACGACGATGTACGGCGGACGGATCGGACCGCGGTTCCCGGATCCGGGGCGCCCGTGAGCGGATTCCAGCGGATCATCCGGGAGATCCATCGACGCTCGATGTGGCAGATCCTCGGCATCTACGGGGCCTCGTCGTGGGTCATCCTCCAGGTCGTGGGGGAGATCGCCGGGGGACTGGCGCTCCCCGAGTGGGTGCAGCCGCTCGCGATCATCCTGCTCCTCCTCGGGCTCCCGGTCGTCCTCACGACGGCGTTCGTCCAGGAAGGCGTCCGACGGGGAGCCACGCGCGGATCCGCCGTCGACGCGCCGGTGGCGCCGGCCGACGCGGAGGCGCGGGCCGAGCCTCCCGAAACCCCCCCCGGGGCCACGGGGGCGATCCGCGCCGCCACCGCGCCGACGCGCACCGCGGGGGCGTCCGGGGCTCGAGACCGGTGGTTCACGTGGAGAAACGCCCTGCTGGGCGGCGCAGGAGCGTTCGCGCTCCTCGGGCTCGTGCTGGCCGGGTGGGCCGCCGCGCGCTCGATGGGGATCGGACCGGCCGGGACGCTGGTCGCGAAGGGGGTGTTCGAGGAACGCGCTCCCGTGATCCTGGCCGACTTCGAGAGCGCCGGTGCCGACACGCTGCTGGCTCGCGCCGCGACCGAAGCGCTGCGCGTCGACCTCGGCCAGTCGCAGGTCGTGACGGCGATGGAGCCGACGCAGGTCTCGGCCGTGCTCTCGCGCATGGACCGGTCGCCCGAAGTCCACCTCGGTCTGGATCTGGCCCGCGAAATCGCGATCCGTGAAGGGGCGCAGGCGGTGATCGCGGGCGACATCATCCGCGCGGGGTCCGGGTTCGTCCTCTCGGCGCGGGTCGTGTCGCCCGGCGACGGGACGGAGCTCGTCTCGCAGCGCGTCAACGCGTCGAGCGAGGACGAGATCCTCGCCTCGATCGATGAGCTCTCCAAGCGGCTCCGGGAACGGATCGGAGAGTCCCTCCGGTCGCTCGGTGGAGATGCCCCTCTCGCGCGCGTGACCACCCCGTCGCTCGAAGCGCTGCGGAAGTACTCGCAGGCGGTGCGGTCAGTCGACGTCCAGGGAGACGACGAGCGCGGAATCGCGCTACTGGAGGAGGCGGTCGCCCTCGACAGCGCCTTCGCCATGGCGTGGCGAAAGCTGGGGGTCGTGCTCAGCAACCGGGGTCAGGACCGTGCCCGGCAGCTCGAGGCCGTGCGGGCCGCCTACCGGCACGCAGACCGTCTCACCGAGAGCGAGCGCTACTGGGCGACCGCCACGTACTTCACGTTCGTGGAGTACGAGCCCGAGCGCGCCATCACCGCATACCGAAATCTGCTCGAGCTTCATCCGACGGACGCCAAGGCCCTCAACAACCTGGGCAATCGATACGCCGAGGTCCGCGACGGACCGCGGGCCCTGGAGACCTATCGGCGTGGCGTGACCGCCGACTCGACGAACTCGATCCTCCATCAGAATCTGTCGATCGAGCTCTATGCCCAGGGATCTGCGGACGAGGCGCTGAGGACGATCGATGCCGCGGTCGAGCGGTTCCAGGACAACCCCTCCGCCGCCAGCGTGGCCGCGGAGCTGTACGCCGCTCGGGGAGAGTACGAGCGCGCGTCCGAGCTCAACGGGCCGGCCGAGGAGGCGGGAGTCGGCAGCCTGTTCTGGCGGGCCGTGGCGCACGACGTGGCCGCGCGGCTGGCGGCGGTGCGCGGCGGGCTGGCGGAGTCCGAGACGCGCTTCCGGGCGCGGCTGGCCGCGGAGCGGGAGCGCGGGCTCCCGGAGAATGCCCTCCTCGCCATCCTCGACCGGGCGTACCTCGACCTGTACGTCCGTGACGACCCCGTCGCCGGGCTGCGCGCGGTCGAGGCGGGGCTCGCGTCGTACTCGCTCTCGTCCATGGATCCCTACAACCGGCCGTACCTCGCGCTCGCGACGTTCTTCGCCGAGGCCGGACGCGCCGACCGGGCCCGCGAGCTGCTGGCCGAGATGGAGCGCGAGACCGACCTCGAGGTCATCAGCGCGTTCGACGCGGTCCTGCTCGACCTCGCCCGCGGCCTCATCGCCGGCGAGGAAGAGCGGCTCGATGAGGCGATCGCCGCCTTCCGGCGTGCGGACCGGCTCCGATGCCAGCTCTGCGGTCTCTCCGAGCTCGCCCGAACGTACGACCGCGCCGGAAGTGCCGATTCCGCGCTCGCGCTGTACGAGCGCTGGATCGAGACACCCGCCCCGTTCCGACTCATGACCGGGTACCGCCTGCAGGGACCGACGCTGGAGCGAATGGCGGGGCTCTTCGATGAGCGTGGCGATCTCGAGAGCGCGGCGAAGTACTACGCCATGTTCGTCGACCTGTGGGCGGACGCCGACGAAGAGCTCCAACCGCGGGTGCGGGCGGCGCAGACGAGACTCGAGGAGATCATGAGGGAGCGCGGATGAAGAACGTCCTGAACGAGATCCATCGGCGCTCGCTGTGGCAGGTGCTGGGGATCTACCTGGCCGGCTCCTGGGTGGCCCTCCAGGTGGTCGAGACGCTGATCCAGAGCGCGGGACTCCCGGACTGGGTGCAGCCCCTCGCTCTGGTGCTCCTGGTCCTCGGCTTCCCGATCGTGCTCGCGACGGCCTTTCTCCAGGAGGGGCTGAAGACCCGTGACTCGCGGCCCGCGGACACGGCCCGGCCGGAGCCGGCGGCCGAACCCGAGGGCTCCACCGTGGTCCGGAATCGTCCCTCGTTCGCCCATGGACTCTTCACCTGGAAGCGCGCCCTGGTCGGCGGCGCGGGAGCCTTCGGCCTGCTCGCCGTCGGAGTGGGCGGGTGGATGGCGATGCGCACCCTCGGGATCGGCCCGGCGGGCACGCTCGTGGCCAAGGGGCTCCTCGACGAGCGCGCCACGATCGTGCTGGCCGACTTCGAGGCCTCGGACTCGACCCTCGCTCGAGCGGCGACCGAGGCCTTCCGGGTGGATCTGTCGCAGTCGCAGTTCGTGCGGCTCGCGGAGCCCGCGTTTCTGCGCGACGCGCTCCGGCGCATGCAGGGGACAGATCGTGCACTGACCGTGGAGACGGCGCGTGAGGTCGCGGTCCGTGAGGGACTCCCGGCGGTGATCGGGGGGCAGGTCAACGCGGCCGGGACCGGGTTCGTGTTCACCGCGAACGTCGTGAGCGCCGAGACGGGCGAGGTGCTGGTCTCGCAGCGGGAGACGGCGGGAGATCCGTCCGAGGTCATCGACGCCATCGACGAGCTGTCGAAGAACCTGCGCGAACGCATCGGCGAGTCGCTCCGGACCATCCGCGCGGAGGCGCCGCTCGAGCGCGTGACGACCGCGAACCTCGAGGCGCTCCGGAAGTACTCGCAGGCCAACTACGCCATCGAGGCCACGGGCGAGGAGGAGCGCGGGATCGCGTTGCTGGAGGAAGCCATCGCGCTCGACCCCGAGTTCGCCATGGCGTGGCGCAAGCTGGGAGTCGTGTACGGAAACCGGTCGGAGTCCCGCGCCCGCGAGGTCGAGGCCCTGACGCGGGCGTTCGAGCACCGCGACCGGCTGCCGGAGCGGGAGCGCTACCTCGCGATGGCCTCGTACTACAGCGGCGTGCTGGAGGACGACTCGCGGACGATCACGGCGTACGAGAACCTCCTCGCGATCGACCCCGGCGACGACTGGGCCCTCAACAACCTGGGGATCGAGTACAACGAGAATCGGGATTTCGAGCGCGCGGCGGAGCTGTTCGAGCGGGCGCTGGCCGCCGATTCCAGCCTCCTCCCCCCCTACTTCAACCTGGTCGTGTCGCGTCTCGACCAGGGGGACCTCGAGGCGGCGCGGACGGTGGTCGAGCGCGCACGGGCGAACCTCCCGGGGAATCCCCAGGTCGAGCAGCTCGCCACGTTCGTGGCGGCGAACGCCGGCGACCGTGCCCGGGTGCGCGAGATCCTCGACGAGCTCCAGACGGCGCAATCGCAGAGCCCGTTCTGGATGACGTGGACCGAGGAGGTGAGGGCCGCGCTCGCCGGGACCGAGGGCAAGCTCGCGGAGTCCGCGAGGCTCAGGGCGGAGGTGGAGCGGCGCCACGTGGCGCGTGACCTCCCGTCGGAGGCGCTCGATGTGGCCCTCGGTACGGCGTGGAACACGATCTTCGTCGCCGGTGATCGTGTCGCCGGAAGCCAGGCCGTGGATGCGGCGCTGGCCAGATACCCGCTCTCCGGGATCGACCCCCTCAATCGGCCGTACCTGCAGCTGGTCATCCTGTACGGGAACGCCGGGAGGCTCGAACGGGCCCGGGAGCTGGCGGCCGAGTGGCGGGCGGAAGTGCCGGAGGATCTGCGGACCGATATCGCCGAGCGCGCCATGCAAGCGCAACTCGCGCTGGCCGAAGGGCGCCACGACGAGGCGATCCGCGGCTTCCGGGCGAACGACGAGGGGCTGTGCCTCACCTGTGCCGTCATCGGGCTCGCGCTCGCCTACGACCGAGCCGGCCAGGCCGACTCGGCGATCGCCACCTACGAGCGCTACGTGGCGACGACGTGGCCAGGCAAGATGTACTTCGACGAGCAGTGGCTGAGCATCTCCTACGAGCGGCTCGCGGCGCTGTACGACGAGCGCGACGATCTCGACAACGCGGTGAAGTACTACGCGGCGCTCACCGAGCTGTGGGCGGAGGCCGACCCGGTCCTCCAGCCGAGGGCGCAGGCCGCGCAGTCGAGGCTCGAGGAAATCCTGAGAGAACGCGGATGAATACGACGCCGCATACGCCCCGTCCCGGGGCGCGAGGCCACGGATGAAGAAGCTCATCCACGAGATCCACCGGCGCTCGCTGTGGCAGGTGCTGGGCGTCTATCTGGCCGGCTCGTGGGTCGCGCTCCAGGTGGTCGAGCAGCTGACCGAGGCGGCAGGGCTTCCGGAGTGGGTGCGGCCGTTCTCGCTCGTGCTTCTCATCCTGGGCTTTCCAATCGTGATGGCGACGGCCTTCATCCAGGAGGGACTCGGCACGAAGGAGCCGGAGGAGGCGAAGCAGTCTCCGGCCGACGCGGGTGAGCCTCTGCCCCCCCCTCCTCCGGCGTCCGGCGGGCGACACCGTCTGTTCACGTGGCGAAACGCGTTGATGGGCGGCGGCGCCGCATTCGTCCTGCTCGGTCTCCTGACGGCCGGCTATCTCGGACTGCGGGCCACTGGCATCGGACCGGCCGGCACGCTCGTGGCGCGGGGTGTTCTGGACGAGGGAGCGAAGGTCGTCCTCGCCGACTTCGACAGCGCGGATCCCGAGCTCGCCGAGGTGGTCACCGGGGCGCTCCGGGTCGATCTGTTGCAGTCCCCGACCATCCAGGTC